>Ga0068856_100002133_pt1 | contig 20512 bp, 18 predicted proteins | sample KBSCornC62_FD_66595 | JGI IMG/M metagenome (GOLD analysis project Ga0068856, IMG submission 66595) | Corn rhizosphere microbial communities from Kellogg Biological Station, Michigan, USA - KBS Corn C6-2 | ecosystem: Host-associated > Plants > Roots > Rhizosphere > Soil ... | reverse complement strand
TCCAGCGCCGCATCGACCTGTTGCGCGAGGTTGCGGCCGGCGAGTTTCTGCACGCGCAGCGGATACGCGATGTTCTCGGCGACACTCATGTGCGGCCACAGCGCGTACGACTGGAACACCATGCCGACGTGGCGATCTTCGGGCGCGATGTAGACGTCCGGGCCGCCGACAACGCGATCGCCGATGCGAATCGTCCCGCGCTCGGCGCGCTCGAAGCCTGCGATCAGCCGCAGCAGGGTGCTCTTGCCGCACCCCGACGGTCCGAGCACGGCGAGGAATTCGCCCTCCTCGACGGCGAGCGAGACGTCGTCGATCGCGACGATCGAATCGAAGCGCTTTTCGACGCGCTCGAGCGTTACGGCTGCCACGGCAACACTCCGCGCGCAGCGCGCGATGCGACCGCGTTCGTCAATAGCATCATCGCGAGCGTCACGATGACCGCGATCACCGCGACGGCGGCCGCCGACACGCCGTCACCCGCCTGCTCCAGGCTGAAGAGCACGACGCCGACCGTCTCGGACCCGGACGACCACAGCAACGCGGACACGGTGAGTTCGTTGAACGCCATCAGGAACACGAGCATGCCGCCGGCGACGGCGGACGGCGCGACCATCGGCATGATGACGGTGGCGACGCGCCGCGCGAAGCGCGCGCCGCTCATCCGCGCGGCCTCGTCGAGGCTCGGATCGATCTGCCGCAGCGCGTTCGTGACCGGCCGCAGCGCGAGCAGCATGAACCGCGACAGGTACGCGACGAGGATGATCCAGATCGTGCTGTAGAGCGACAGGCCGAGCAGCGGCAGCGGCCGCAGCAGGCACAGGATCATCGCGATCGCGAGCACGACGCCGGGCACCGCATACGGCAATTCGGCGACGAAGGCGACGCCTTGCCGAATGCTCGCGCGCCGTCCGGCGAGCGAATAGCCGAGCGGCACCGAGACGATGACGAGCATCACGGCGGCCGACGCCGCGAGCGACGCGCTGTTGACGAACGCCCTGCGCGTCGCCGCGTAGTCGAACAGCACGAAATGGAAGTTCGCGAACGTCGCCGTCGATGGCGTGAGCGACACGCCGATCGCCGGAACCAGCGCGGTCGCAAGCAGCGCCGCGAACGGCAGCACGAGCACGACGAAAAGCGCCGCCCAGCATCCGCCTTCGACGAGCGCCCGAAGGCGCCCGAGCGGCCACTGCGGCGTCGCGCTCGACCACGCGGTGACGCGCACGTCATGGCGTCGCGCGAGCCAGTTGTTGAGGGCGAGGCCGCCGAGCGCGATCAGCGCGAGCAGCAGCGACAGCGTCGCCACTTCGGAGAGCACGCTGGTGCCGAAACCCGCCAGCCGCTGATAGATCAGCGTCACGAGCACCGTGAAGCCCGCCGGAATGCCGAGGAACGCCGGAATGCCGAAGTTGCCGATCGAGCCGACGAACGCCAGCATGCCGCCGGCGGCGACGCTCGGCCCGCTGAGCGGCAGCACGATCGTGCGCACGATCCGCCACGGCCCGGCGCCCGACGCCTGCGCCGCCTCGACCAGGTCGCGCGGCAGCGAGCGCAATCCTGCACGGACCGCGAGAAACACGACCGGCGCCTGCTCGATGCCCAGCAGCAACGCGATGCCGCCCGGGCCGTAAAGCGGATGCGTCGTGCCCGCCGCCGGCGCCAGCCCAAGCGCGCGCAACAGCGTGCTGTTCGGACCGAGCAGGTTGATCCATGCGAGCGCCGTCACCTGCGGTGCGATCAGAAGCGGCATCATGAAGCAGAACACGAGCGGTTTTTTCGCGCGTACGTCCGTGAGCGAGACGAGCAGCGCGAAACCGGCGCCGAGCACGATCGCGAGCGCTGCACCGCCGATCGAGACCGTCAGCGTGTTGCCGGCCGCGCGCCAGACGGCCGGGCTTTCGATGACGCTTCCGAACACGCCGAGATCGAGACGGCCGTGCGGAGCCAGCGCTTCCTGTGCGAGGCGCGCGATCGGAACGAGCGCCAGCAGCGCGACGATCCCGAGCAACGCGGCGAACGTTGCGCGCTCGCTGCGCCGTACAGGAATGCCCGGCATCGGAGACGGGTGCCCGTTCAGCCGCCAAACAACTCGGCGAACCGCTTCTTGTTCTGCTCGTCCTGCTTCTCGAGCGCGCCGATGTCGACGGGCAGGATCTTGAGCGACGCGACGCCGGGGAATCCCGGCGGCGGCTTGACGTCCTTGCGCGCCGGGAAATAGCCCTGCGACACCGCGAGCTCCTGGCCTTCCTTCGACAGCAGGAAATCGACGAACGCACGCGCGGCCTCCGGATTCTTGGTGTTGCGCAGGATCGCCGTCGGCTCGGTGATGATCGACACGCCTTCCTTCGGGAACACGAAATCGACCGGCGATCCCTTCGCCTTCGCGTTCAGCGCCATGAACTCGACGATGATGCCGTACATCTTCTGGCCGCCCGCGACCGCGTTCAGCACGGCGCCGTTGCCGCGCAACGCGACCGCGCCGTTCTTCGCGAGCTTCTCGTAGAAATCGCTGCCGAGCGCCGGATCGCCGCGCAACGCCGCCATGTGGATCGCGGCAGCGCCGGAATAAAGCGGGCTCGGCAAGGCGATCTGACCCTTCGCCTCGGGCTTGAGCAGATCGTTCCACGACGCGGGTCGCATCGTCGCCTGGCGGTTCACGATGATGCCGGTCGTGATGATCTTCGTGCCGAAGTAGGTCTTGCCCTTGTCGTAAGCGTCGGGCGGCAGCTCGCGGACGTCCGCTCCCGGATACGCCATCAGCTCGCCGGCGGACTTGAGCTTCTCCATCGACAGCGCGTCGGCGATCAGCAGCACGTCGGCGCGCGGCGCGCCGGCGGCGATCTCGGCCATCAGCTTGCTCATCACTTCCGTCGTGCCCGAGCGGAAGATTTCGACCTCGACGCCGGGATTCTGCTTGCGAAAGCCTTCGACGGTGCGCTGCGCGTCGCGATCGGGTTGCGACGTATAGAGAACGAGCTTGCCCGTCGGCTGCGCGCCGACCGGAGACGCGAGGCAGAAAGCGGCGAGCGCGCCGGCGAAGCACGAAACGATGGCGGATTTCATTCAGCGATCATCCTTCGCATGGACCCTGTCGGTCGGAAAACTGCAGGGGAACCGGCGCGAGGCCCGCGCGGCGTAACGGATCGTATAACGAAGCGCCGATCGCGCCCACGCACCACGCAAAATGCAACGAGGCAACGGTGAGCCGCTGCCTCGTGTCCCCTTGAACGACGCGCGGACGATCTAGCCTCCGCCGCCGCCACCGCCCCCCGTACCACCGCCGGGCGCGCCACCGGCACCAGCGCGCCGGCGCCCGCCGCTCCGCCAGCGCCTACCTGCGCCGGCCGTGCCGCCGACACCGGCGCCTCCGGTCGCGCCTGCGCTACCGGTCGTTCCCGCGCCTGTCGCATTGCCACCCATGCCATTGGCGCTCGCCGCCCCGGTCATGCCGCTCCTCGCCGGACCTGTCGTGCCTGTCGTTGCGTTGCCGTCCGTTGGACCGGCCGTTGCCGTGCCCGGTGCCCGATCCGCCGCAAGGCACGCCGCGCGAGCGCCGGATCCCGGTATCCGGGCCCACTCCTCCGCCGGGGCGCAGGCAATCGCGCATGTCCTGGCCCGTCAGGCCGGCGCAATCACGAGGACCGGGCGGAACGTCCATTCCGGGCGCCGTGTCCGCGGGGCGTTTCGATCACGCGTCCTGTCGCGTCGACGGCCGGCGGCTCGCTGGCATCGTGCCCGTTGTCGTCGACGTTGTCGGTTGCGCGCCCGCGGCGCGCGCGATGCCACGAGGTGATTTCCAGCATCGCGCATGCCATCGATGACGCGCGCACGACCGCGAAGGCAGCATCGGAAGCGTTGTCCAAAGCCATCCGATAAGCGACCTTTGCGGTCGGCAAATGTGGCCGCGCACGAACGCATAGCACGAGAGCTCGCGACATTCGACCACGGCAAGTGGTGCGTGCGCCGACGTCGCACCAGCACGACGATTTGCATTGCGCGCGGCGACGACAATGCGCCGCAGCTCAATCGCGCTTGAGGTCGGGGAAGTCTTCCTCGAAATACTCGTGCTGCGCGCGCTCGTTGCGCGCGCGGCGCGCCGCCTCGGCGTTGCGGAGCTCGATTCGGCGAATCTTTCCGGACAGCGTCTTCGGCAGTTCGCCAACGAATTCGATACGGCGCACCCGCTTGTACGCGGCGAGCTGCCGCCGCGCGAACGCGAGGATGTCGCGCGCGAGCTCGCGACCGGGGACGCTGCCCGACGTCACGGTGACGTAAGCTTTCGGGATTGCGAGCCGCAGCGGATCGGGGCTCGGCACGACGGCGACTTCGGTCACGCATTCGTGCTCCAGCAGCGCGCTCTCGAGCTCGAACGGACTGATCCGGTAGTCGGAAGACTTGAAGACGTCGTCGGCGCGGCCGACGAACGTGACGTAGCCATCGCCGGCGCGCGTCGCCGTGTCGCCGGTATGGTAGTAGCCGTCGCGCATCGCTTTCGCGGTCGCCTGCGCGCTGTCCTCGTAGCCCCGCATCAGGCCGAGCGGGCCCTTCGCGAGATCGAGGCACACTTCGCCGTCGTCGGCCTCGCGTCCGTCGAGATCGAGCAGCACGACGCGAAAGCCGGGAAGCGGCCGTCCCATCGATCCCGGTTCCAGCTTCTGACCCGGCGAATTGCCGAGCAGCGCCGTCGTCTCCGTCTGCCCGTAACCGTCGCGCAGCGTGATGCCCCAGGCGTCGTGCACCTGCGCGATGATTTCGGGGTTGAGCGGCTCGCCGGCACCCGCGAGCTCGCGAATGCGCAACCGGCCGCGATACGCGGCGAGATCTTCCTGGATCAGCAGGCGCCAGACCGTCGGCGGCGCGCAAAGCGTCGTCACGCCGCAGCGCTCGACGGTGGCGAGCAGGCCCTTCGCGTCGAAACGCGCGCTGTTGTAGATGAAGACGCAGGCGCCGGCGTTCCACGGCGCGAATACGCAGCTCCACGAATGCTTCGCCCACCCGGGCGACGAGATGTTGAGATGCACGTCGCCGGGCATCAGGCCGAGCCAGTACATCGTCGACAGATGCCCGACCGGGTAGCTCTGATGCGAATGCAGCACGAGCTTCGGCTTCGACGTCGTGCCCGATGTGAAATACAGCAGCAGCGGATCCGTCGCCTTCGTCGCCGCGTCGGGCTCGAATGCGCGCGGATGCTCGTCGGCCGCGTCGAACGCCGTCCAGCCGGCGACGGCCGGCCCGACACTGACGCGCGTGTAGTCGCCGGCCACGTCGGCGAACTTCGGCGCGTGCGCGCTCGCGGCGACCACGTGCCGCACGTTGCCGCGATCGATGCGATCGCGCAGATCGGCGGGCGTGAGAAGCGCCGTTGCCGGGATGACGACGGCGCCGAGCTTCATCGCCGCCAGCATCGTCTCCCACAGCGCGACCTCGTTGCCGAGCATTACCAGGATGCGCTCGCCGCGGCGAACGCCGAGCGTGCGCAAATGGTTCGCCACCTGCGAAGAACGCTGCGATATCCCGCGAAACGACCGCTTGCGCTCGCTGCCATCCTCGCCGACGATCCACAGCGCAGGCGCGTCGTTGCCTTCCGCCATGACGTCGAAATGGTCGAGGGCCCAGTTGAACGTGTCGAGCGCCGGCCAGCGAAAATCGCGCACGGCGGTTTCGTAGTCGGTGCGGTGCGCAAGCAGGAAGTCGCGCGCGGCGATGAATGCATCGTGTGCGGCGTTCATGGCGGTTTCCTTCGGTGTCACGGGTCGAAGGTTACCGCAGCCCGCACGACGACGCAGCCGCGTGCGCCAGCGCAGGCAGGAAGGTGCCTCTTTTGCGCGGGGAAACGCGCCACGCCGGTGAGACAATGGCGCGAACGGCCGTAGTCCTGTTCCTACGGTCGTACGCGGTTCGCGCCGATTGGCTCCGCGTGCGTGTCCCGGGCAGGATCGCAAAACGGCGTCGCGGTAAACCAAAAGCAGGATCAGAGACGAGTTTCGACCCTGACGTGAACTGCGCGAAGCTCTACGCCGAAAGTCGTCTCTGACCCTGCTTCAATTGACGCGAACCTGGAGGAACGACATGGCGAAGTACGGCAAGAAGTCGCAGGCGAAGGTCAAGAAGGCGATGGAAGAACGCAAGGCCGGCACGCTGCGAAGCGGCCGCTCGGGCAAGAAGGTGACGAGTCGCAAGCAGGCGATCGCCATCGGCCTGTCGGAAGCCCGCCGCGCAGGCGGCAAGGCGCCGCCGAATCCGAACCGATCGAAGAAATCGTCGGCGAAGAAGTCGAGGAAGTCGTCGGCGCGGAAGTCCACGAAGAAATCTTCGGCGAAGAAATCGTCGTCGAGAAAGCGGACTTCGAAGCGCTCGGCGACGAGAAAGTCGTCGGCACGCAAGTCCGCGTCCAAGCGATCGTCACCGAAGAAGTCGGCATCGAAGAAGAAGGCGACGAAGAAGTCGCGCTCGCGAAAGTCGTCGTCGAAGAAATCTTAGGGAACTTCTGCATAACCCGCGCGGGCGCGACGGGTCAGCTTGCCGGGGATGATGGCGCGAAGCAGGCCGATGCCAATAGCAGGCGCTATTGGCGAGGCCGGCCAAAACTTCGTTTCAGCGCAGGCCGACGTGAGCATAGCGAACGTTAAGCTGCGGGCGGCCGGAGCGACAAAGCCAGCGCCCCGGAGGCCCCGTCCCTTCGGGTTTGCGCGATATGCGGACGCCTGCTTCGCCGCCCTCGTCGGTTCGCAGGATGTCGTACGACCTTCGTCGTTGCGTCTCGCATTCATCCGCATCTCGCGCAAACGCGCTCCACTTGGGTTGTGCAGAGGTTCCCGAGTGCGCGGCGCCTTGTGCGACGGCCTGCCGAAACGTTTGGGCGATCGCGCCGCCGGCGCGTGGCTCCGCCCGCGTCCGCTGCGAGGCGGCGCTGACGCGTGATCCCGCTCATTTATACGGTCGCGGCGCTGCTTGCGTTCGTCGGCGCCGTTGCATGGATCGCCGCGCGCCTGTCGCTGCCGTCGCCGATCCTCCTCGTCGTCGCCGGCATCGCGCTCGCGCTGACGCCGTGGGTACCGTCGATCACGCTCGAGCCGGACCTCGTGCTGCTCGTTCTGCTGCCGCCGCTCATCTACTTCGCCGCGTTCACGATGAGCTGGCAGGCGTTCCGCGCCAATCTGCGCTCGATCCTGCTGCTTGCGTTCGGTTGCGTGATCGTGACGACCATCGCGGTTGCGGGCGTCGCCAACTGGCTGTTCGGGTTTCCGCTCGGGGTCGCGTTCATGCTCGGCGCGATCGTGTCGCCGCCCGACGTCGTCGCGCCGCTCGCGGTGGCCGAGCGCCTCAGCATCCCGCGGCGCATCGTCGCGGTTCTCGAAGGCGAGGGCCTCGTCAACGACGCGACGGCGCTGATCCTCTTCAATTTGGCGCTCGCGGCGGTCTTCACCGGACGCTTCTCGCTTCCCGTCGCCCTGCGCGACTTCGCGCTCGTGCTGATCGGCGAAACCGGCTGGGGCTTCGTCGTCGCCTACGTGATCCTGCGGCTTCGCCACTTCGCGGCCGAGCCGCGGCTCGAGGTGCTGCTGTCGCTTCTGACGCCGTTCGCCGCTTTCTGGCTGCCTCACGCGCTTGGCGGGTCGGGCGTCCTCGCGACCGTCGTCGCCGGCCTTTACGTGGGCTCGGCAGGCGTCACCTGGATCCGCTCCAACACGCGGCTGCAGGCGCTCTTCTTCTGGGACATCGTCAATACGCTGATCACCGGCGCGATCTTTCTGCTGACGGGACTGCAGGCACGGACCGTCGCGTCGGGACTCGATGACGAAGCACTGTGGCGGATGATCGTCGAGGGCCTCGTGGTCAGCGCCGTCGTCATCGTCGTGCGCTTCCTCTGGATCTTTCCGGCGGTTTACCTGCCGCGCTGGCTGTTTCCGTCGATCGAGGCGCGCCTTCCGGCACCCGATTGGCGGCTGCCCTTCGTCGTCGCGTTCACCGGCGTGCGCGGCGTCGTGAGCCTCGCCGCCGCGCTCAGCATCCCGGTCGCGCTCGCGACCGACGTGCCGTTTCCCAGGCGCGACCGCATCCTCGTGCTCACGTTCGTCGTCATCGTCGTCACGCTCGTCGCGCAGGGCCTCACGCTGCCATGGGTCCTGCGAAAGCTGGGCCTCGAGAAGCTCGGAAACGCCGAATTGCGCGAGCGCAAGGAGCGCGAGACGCTCGCGCGTGTCGAAGGCGCGCGGGCGGCGCTTGCCGAGCTCGACGGCGCCGCGAAAACCGAACGGATCCCCGAGGAAGTGCTCGGTCCGTGGCGCGAGCGCGAAGCGCTTCGCGTGCGCCAGCTCGAGGGCGAGCGCGCAGGCGAAGGTGAGCGCCTCGCGACGTCGGCACGGATGCGCCGCGTCGAATTGGCGCTCGTCGCGGCTCAGCGCCGGCGCATCAACGAGCTCGTGCGCAAAGGCACGGTGAGCGACGAGATCCGGCGGCGCATCGAACGCGACCTCGACCTCGACGAAGAGCGGCTGCGCGGCAACGTGACCGGCATCGCGACCGACGCGCCGCCCGACGGCGAATTTCCGCGCGACTGACGTGCAGCGCTTCGCGGCCGCGTCACTCGGGCAGCGTGACGCCCGAGCCGCCCATTTCGCTTGGCATGTCCTTCATCTTCGGCAGGCCGTCGCGGATCGGAAGCACCGATTCGCCGTAGTTGACGTGCAGTTGCGGCACGTAGCGGAACGTCGGGATCGTCGCCGCGTAAACGTCGACGACGCCCCAGCCGGGATGCTCGGTGAAAAGGTGCCCCCCGCACAGGCGGCAGAACTTGCGGTGGCTGCGCTCGGTCTTGCGGTAGGCGCCGACGTTGCGCTCGCCGCGTGTCACCTTGACCGCGTCGGGCTTCCACAGCGTGAACGCGTTGACGGGTGCCGCCGACCAGCTGCGGCACGAGGCGCAGTGACAATAGCCGGCGGCGACCGGCTCGCCTTCGACCGCGATCTGCACGGCACCGCAGAAACAGCTTCCTTCGTAGGTCGTCATGACTTGTGCTCCCTGTCGGTAATGCACGTGAGCGCCGTGGAAACCGGATAGCCGGCGGCCGTCGCTGCGTCGAGCTTCGCCGGCACGATCACCATCGCAGCGATCGTCGTCGCCGAGATCGCGACTGCAATGAATCCCAGCACCGCCCGCGGCGTGTTCGTTCGATAGACCTTCATGTTCGTCACGTCCCGTATTCGACATCGACGAACGCAGTCTAGAAAACCGATGTCGCGCGCGGACTTCGCCGTCTGCGCATTCTTGTTTCGTTTGTATCCGGCGCTCATCGCATCGGGCGCGGCGTCGCACGCTCAATGCAGACGCGACATCTCGCTGCTCGCGGCAACCTCGTCGACGACGCGCCGCACTTCGCTCGGCAGGAACGGCTTCTCGATGACGAGCCGCCCGCTGCGGCAGACGAATTCGCGGAGCTCGGACGCGAGCGTGTCGCCGGTGACGAACACGACGCGCGCGAGCTCGCTCGGCCATTTCGCCTGGATCTGCTGGTAGAGCGCGCGCCCATCCATGTCGGGCATCCGGATGTCGGTCAGGATCACGTCGTAGCGCTCGATCGTCAGACGCTCGAGCGCCTCGCGACCGGAGCTCGCGGTAACGACCCGATGCGACGCGGCGCTCAGGATCTCGGCGAGCGACTCGCGGATGTCGGGCTCGTCGTCGACGACGAGCACCTTGCGGCGCACGGCGCTCCGCTGCGCCGATGACGCGTCGCTCGCCGCGCCAGGCTGCGGGCTCTTGACGGGCAGCGCGATCGTGAACACCGCGCCACCGCCCTTCGCAGCATCCACGGTGAGCCGCCCGCCGTGCGCTTCGACGATGCCGAGGCTCACGGCGAGGCCGACGCCCGTCCCGACGCCCATCGGCTTCGTCGTGAAGTACGGCTCGAATACGCGCGCGCGAAGATTCGCGGGAATGCCGGGACCGTTGTCGGCGACGCTCACGCGCAGCGCGTCGCCGCCTGCGTCGAGCTTGCTCGTGACGCGGATCCGCCGCGGCGCCGGAACGTCCTGCAGCGACTGCTGCGCGTTGACGATCAGGTTGAGCAACACCTGATGAAGCTGATCGGCGTCGGCGAGAATCTGCGGCAGGTCGGCCGCGAGGAAGAGCTCGACTTCGATGCCGCTGGTACGAATCGCATACGCGGTGATGTCGAGCGCCGCGGCGATGACGTCGTTGATCGCGACGGGCCCGCGCTCGGGGCGTTGCTGTCGCGCCATCGCGAGGAACGTGCGCACGATGCGCGCGCAGCGTTCGGCCGCGGTGCGGATCTTCACCGCCGCTGCCTGGGTCCGCGCATCGCCCTGTTCCTCGAGCAGCACCGCGCGCGCGACGACCACGGACAGCGGATTGTTGAGCTCGTGCGACACGCCGGCGAGCAGCGAGCCGAGCGCGGCAAGCTTTTCGCGCTGATAGAGCGACTCGCGCTGCTGCGCCAGCTCTTCGGCGACGCGTTTCTTGTCGGTGACGTCGCGCGCGATCGTCAGCACGTGCGGCCGTCCCTGGTACTGCATGGCGATCCCGTGCACCTCGAGCGCGAGCGTCGAGCCGTCCTTGCGCTGCTCGGTCACCTCGGCGTGCACCGACTCGCCGCTCGACAGCACGTCGAGGAAGCGCGGCAGATACGACGGCTGCGCGAATGCGGGGCGCGGCTTTGCCGCGATTTCGGCGTCGCTGTGACCGTACATCCGCCACAGGGCCGGGTTGGTGTCGACGAGCTCCCCTTCGGCGTTCCACAGCGCAAGGCCGTCGATCGACGCCTTGAACATCGCGTGGTACTGCTCCTCGCTCGCGCGAAGCGCCGCTTCCGAATGCTCGAGCTCGCGCTGAACGCGCACGCGCTCGGCGATGTCGTCGCGAAGGCGCGTCTGCGTGCGCTCGATCTTGCGCGCCATCGCGTCGAACGCGCGGCCCAGCCGGCCGAGCTCGTCGTCGCCGCCGAGGTCGCTCCGTGCAGCGAGGTTCCCCGACGCGATCTCCTCGGCCGCCCCGACGAGACGCGCCGTCCGGCGCGTGAGCAGGAAGTGGAAGACCAGCCACAGCGCGAGCGCGAGCGCCGTCACCCATCCCGCCCAGTACAGCGACTGCTGGATCACCTGCGCGCGCGCTTCCGCCTTGTAGCGCTTCAGGTCGTACGCGAGAAACAGGTTGCCGACGCGCGAAGGCCGCAGCTCGTCGCGCTCGCTGCCGAGCAGGATCCCGGCGTGACCGAGCAGCATGTCGCCCTGAGCGTCGATCGCGATGCCGGCGCGCCGCTCGCGGATCGCCCGCACGGCGCGGTCGACGTCGAATTGCGGCGATGCGTCCTCGATCTGCCGCCCGAGCCAGGCGCGGCGCGTTGCGGCGATGACGACGTTGTGATCGTCGGTGAGCGCGGCGATCACGACGTCGTGGTTGTGCGAGAGCACCGAGATCTCGTGCTCGCCCGCCTCGAGATCGCCCTTGAGCAGCAGGTATTCGAGCGTGCTCTGCAGTCGCGACATCTCCTGCGCGAGGCGCTTGCGGCTGTCCTCCTCCGCCTCGCGCTCTGCCTGCGGCACGTGGTAGATCAGGTTCACGGCGCTCAATGCCGCGGCGAACGCGAGCAGGATCACCGGAACGGTGACCTTGAGCGATGCGGGAAGCGGAAGCTTCATTTCATCTGCGTAAGGGGCTGCGGCGCGAGCACGCTTTCGATGTCGACGTTCGCGCGCAGAAGCTTCGCGTCGACCATCAGCGTCATCAACCGTCGGCCCGTCGTGGCGAGCTCCGGATGGGGGCCGCCGAGCATGCGCAGGTTCTCCTCGCGCGTCGGCACGCGCAGCCCCGACTGCGCCTGGAGGAACTGCTCGCCGCTTGTCTGCTGGCGCACGCCCATCCGCCGCGCGGCGTCGAGCGGCTCGCGCTTCATGTAGTCGAGCGCCGCGAACCAGCCCGAAAGAAGCACCTGGATCGTTTTCGGATGCTGTTCGATGAAGGAAGCCCGCACTGCGAGCAGATCGACGATCTCCCCGGGGATCTGCGTGCTGTCGAAAAGCGTCTTGCCGCCGGCGGCGATCAGTTGCCCGCGGAACGGATCGAACGTGACGGCGCCGTCGACCTGGCCCTTCTCGAACGCCCGCGGATGCTCGTTCGATTCGAGGTGGACGACGTTGACGTCGCTCGCCTGCATTCCATTGAGCGCGAGCGCGCGCGAAAGCACGAATGCGCCGAGCGCGCCGCCTTCGACGGCCACCGCCTTGCCCTGCAGGTCGCGCATCGTTCGCATGCCTTGCCGACCGACGACGACGTCGGCGCCGTTCGAGACGTCGACGACGAGGATGATCCGCGGCTGCAGGCCGTCGGCGGCGAGCCCGAAGAGCTCGTCGAGGCTGATGACCATCCCGTCGATCGCCTCGTTGCGGAATGCGCGGAGCACTTCGCTCGCCGACGGGTACTCGACGAGCTGGACGGTGCCCGGATCGAGGCGGCCGAGATCGCGCGCGAGGTAAAGGGGCTCGCTGCCGATCCAGACGTTCGTCCCGATCCGCAGCACCGGCTCGGGCAGTCGCACGCAGCCGGCGATCGACGCGATGCAGGCGATGCATGCAAGCGTGCACAGCGCGCGCAGAGTTCGGGAAATCGCTTTCATCCTATCGTCCGTCGGGGATGAAGATATAGCCTTCGTTGCGGATCGTCCGGATGTAGCGCGGATGCTCCGGATCCGGCTCGACCTTCTTGCGCAACCGCATGATCCGCAGATCGACGCTGCGATCGAACGGATCCCAGTCGCGGCGGTTCAGGTTCAGGATGCGCTCGCGCGAGAGCGCGCGGTTCGGATGCTCGGCGAACGCCTTCAGGAGGTCGTACTCGAGCGGCGACATCGCCACCTCGCTGCCGTCCTCGTCGGTCAGGCGATGCGCACCGAGGTCGAGGACGCAGCGACCGATGCGCACGCGCGAGGCGCCGATGTCGGCACGGCTCGCGTACGACGTTCGCCGCAGCACGCTTTTCACGCGCGCGGCGAGCTCGCGCGGATCGAACGGCTTCGGCACGTAATCGTCGGCGCCCATCTCGAGGCCGACGATGCGGTCGACGACCGTCGATGCCGACGTCAGCATGATGATGGCGATCTTCGCGTAGCGTTCGCGCAAATGCCGCGCGAGCGCGAGCCCGTCCTCGCCGGGCATGTGGATGTCGACCAGCGCGAGATCGATCGCCTGCCGCGCGGCCTCGGCCTTTGCAGCATCGGCGCTTTCGGCGCCCACCACCGCGTAGCCATGCGCGACGAAATAATCGTGCAGCACTTCGCGCACATCCGGCTCGTCGTCGACAACCAGGATCGTCGCGTTGGGGCTCATCGAATGGGCTCCTTTCGAGCTTCGCCGCCCTCCTCGACCCGCCGTCGGCGTTATCCGCCGGGAATCGGCGCGGTACGGGAGCACAGCATAAAGCGATTTGGGCATGTTTGCCCGGGGACGCGCGGAGAGGGAAACAAACGAAACAAATTGATCGGGATGGGTTTGCAAAGCTCTCGCGGACGAGGCCGCACAAAAAACGAAACAAAAGTGTCGCGCCGCTGAAACAGCGTTGCCGCATCCGCTGCCTACACTTCATCGCTCGCCCGGCCCTCCCGGGCGGACGCCCGCAACCGAGCGGTCCGATTCGGCGGGCGCGTCAACGATCGAAAGGAAAGCGTTTCATGCAATCGACCCTGAGCTCACCGCGCGAGCGCTTCGCCGCGCAATCTTCCGAAGCCGATCAACTGCTCGAACGCATGTCGAGGCCCGTCGTCGCCGAAATGGCGGTCTGGCCCGGTGCACTCACGGGCAACGACGCGGATCGCTCGCGCGTCGACGATACGCCCGCGACGTCGACGCCGACGCGGTGGCGAATACTCGCCGACGTCCGCGACGCCGGCGCCGCGAACACGGACGACCCGCTCGATCCTTGGCCGTCGAGCTACGCGCTGATGCAGACGGCGCGTGCACGGCGCGCCGACGTGATCGGCCGCCTGCTCCACGAAGGTGCGCGTCGCGTACGCGACGCGGTCGTGCACGCATGGCTCGCGTACCGGCGCCGGCGTCACACACGCGCGATCTACAGCGCGCTCTCCGACCTCGACGACCGGACGCTGCGCGACCTCGGGTTCCATCGCAGCGAGATCTGGTCCGTCGCGGCCGAGACGACCGGCGAGGCCGAGCAAACGCGCGTGATTGCGCGCGCGCCCGCCTGAACGTGCATCACGCGTGCCGGCTGACCGGCACGGTCAGCCGGCACGTACCGCGTCATCCGTCGGTCGGTGCCGATTGCGCCTGCGACGCCATCCGCGCGGGCGCATTCAGCGCACCGTACGCGTCGTAACCACCGCGCCGCTCGGCGATCTCGAAGAAGAAGCGGTCCGCGAACGACGGCGTATATCCATGCAGGTATTCGCCGCCGTCCCCGGTGCGGTCGTAGAGAATCGACGTGCGCCGCATGCCGTCGAGCATCGAAGCGTCGATGTCGAGCCGCGCCGCGATGTCGGCGTAGTAGTTGCGCGAGATCGGCACGAGCAACATGCCGTTTCGCCGCAGTGCGTCGGCCGCGGCGATCGCGTCGGCGGCGTCGAGTCCGACATGATGAACCGTTGCGCTGCCCCCGCTCGCATTGACCGTACGCGCCGTCCGCGTCTTCTGGCTCAACGAAACGTTGAGGACGAAGCGTACGCGCCGGTCGGGGGTTGCAACGCCGGCGCTGCGAATCAGGCCGAACGGATCGGCGAGCTCGAGGCTGTCGCCCTGCTCCATGCCGAGCACCGCACGGCAGAACAGGACCCACGTATCGAGCTCGCCGAGCGGCAGCCCGAACGCGACATGATCGATCCGCCGCAGTGGCGCGTCACCGGCGTCCTTGCCTTCGTCGAGCACGAAGTCGATCTCGAACAGCCGATTCGGCGCCAGTGCGTCGTCGACGAAATAGATGACCGTCCGGCCCGGCGCGACGATCGCCGGAATCGGCACCTCGTTCGGGCCCACGCGGCCTTCGAAGCGTGCGCTCTGAAGCGCAATCGCGCGGTTTTGCGCGCGCACAGGGTCGTCGGTCCAAAGGCCGATCGCGCACACCGAAGGGCCGCGATCGTTGAAGAACGCGCGTGCCGGCAGCGTCGAATCGGCATTCAGGATCAGGTTGACCTCGCCTTGACGGTAAAGCGTCACCTGCTTCGAGCGGTGCTTGCCCGCACGGCGAAAGCCCAGCTTGCCGAACCATTCGGCGAGCGCCGCGCCCGCTTTCTCGTCGACGGCGAACTCGAGGAACGCGACGCCGGCGAAGTGCGCCGGCGCCGGTGCGTCGAAGAGATCGATCCGGGTCAGCGCGCGCTTCGCCGCCGCCGAATGGCCGGCAGCCTCCTCTTCGAGCCGTTGGCGCGCAACGCTCTCGAGGAACAGCAGCGAGCGCATCGCGTCGGTCGCGGTCCGCCGGTTCGGCGTCTCGCGAAACACGTCGTTGAAGATCTCGAGCGACAGCGGTCCGCTGTAGCCGGCGAGCAGCACCTGCTCGAAGAAGTTCACGACGGCGAGCTGTCCCTGGCCGGGGAAGTTCCGGTAGTGGCGCGCCCAGTTCGTGACGTCGAGCGAAAGCCACGGCGCGTCCGCCATCTGCAGGAAAAAGATCCTGTCGCCCGGGATGCTCGCGATGCCGGACGGATCGTCGCGCAGCGACAGCGTATGGAAGCTGTCGAGAATGAGGCCGAGATGCGGGTGGTTCGCGCGGCGCACGATCGACCATGCCTGTCCGTAGCGGTTGACGACGCGGCCCCATCCGAGCGCCTCGTAGCCGATCCGGATGCTGCGCTGCGCGGCGCGCTCGGCGAGCGCATGAAGCTGCTCGGCCATCAACGCCTCGTCGGCGATGACGTCGGCGCGCGTGTTCGAGCAGACGAGCATGAGCCGGCAACCGAGCGCCTGCATCACGTCGAATTTGCGTTCCGCGCGCTCGAGATTGCGCCTGAAGACCGTTTCGCTCGTCCCCTCGAAGTCGCGAAACGGCTGGTACAGCTCGCAGGCGAGACCGAGATCGGCGGCGAGCGCGCCGACTTCGGCCGGCGACGCCTGGAAGTACAGAAGATCGTTCTCGAAGATCTCGTAGCCGTCGAAGCGCGCGGCGGCGATCGCTTCCAGCTTGTCGCGAAGCGTGCCGCTCATCGAGACGGTGGCGATGGATCGGCGCATCGCTACTGCTTTCGCGAAAGCGCGAGGCCCTTCGCCATGATGCAGGCGACGCATTCGCGCACGTGCGCGTCGAGCGTGCGCTGCGCGGACTTCCAGTCGCGCGCAAGCGCGCACTCGACGAGCTTACGGTGCTCGTTCATTGCGACCCTGCCCCGGAACACGTTGGCGAGCACCAGGTAGCGCAGGTACTTGTCGTAAACGGCGGCATGCGTTTCGAGCAGCAGCTTCGATCCGCACGCTGAAATGAGCGCGTTGTGAAAGGCGGCGTCGTAACGCTTCCAGCCCTCGCTTTCCGACGCGTCGCCGGCCAGCATGCGTTTCTCGATCGTCGCGAGCTTGTGGTGCGCGGCCACGACGCGGCCCTCCCACTCGATGTCTCCCGCCTCGAACGACTCGCGCAACGCGTGCCGCTCGAGGAGGAGCCGCATGTCCGCGAGCTCGCGCAGGTTCTCGACCGATGCCGGTGCGACCTCGAAACCGCGCGCGCCTTCGGCCGCGACGAAGCCCTCGGACGCCAACCGATTCAACACCTCGCGGAGCGTGCCGATGCTCGTTCCGTACGCGTTGCGCATGCGATCGAGCGTCAGCCGCTGTCCGGGCGCAAGCCGCCCGAGGATCACGTCGGTGCGGATGCGGCTGTAGATCCGGTCGCTGATCGCTGCCGTATCGGCGGAGGCTTCGCTCATTCGATCGTGGCGGTTGAAGCGCGCGTGCGGGGAGTCCCTTGGATGATACCGGGGTCGCTTCCGCTTGGCACGATCAAACGGACTTGCTATGCTCCGATGAATCTCGAATCGTCCAACAAAACCGCCCGGAGGCGGGAAGGACCCGTCCCTGCGGCCACCCGGAGGAGATGCCATGAAAGACCCCTTGCCGTTCGATCGCCGCTCGTTCATCGTCGCGGGCGCGTCGCTCGCCGCCGCCGCCGCCATGCCGAACGCGCTGGCGCAGGCCAGGACGAAGCTGCGCTTCTCGTGCGCGTTCACCGAGCAGGACCTGCGCGCGGAGGCGTACAAGAGCTTCGCCGCGGCGATGAAGGACAGTCTCGACTTCGAGCCGTACTGGAACAACACGCTGTTCAAGCAGGGAACCGAGCTCGTCGCACTGCAGCGCGGCAACGTCGAGATGGTGAATCTCGCCCCGCAGGACATTTCGAAGCAGCTCCCGGCGTGGTCGCTGATGACCTCCGCGTACCTGTTCCGCGATCCCGATCACCTGAAGAAGACGTTCAGGAGCGACGTCGGCCGCGACTTCGTCAAGATGGCGCGCGACAAGCTCGATATCCAGATCGTCACGCCGGTTTACTTCGGCGCACGCCACGTCAACCTCAAACCCGACAGGACGATTCGCACGCCGCAGGATCTTTCCGGGATCAAGCTGCGGATGCCGCCCGGCGAGTTCTGGCAATTCCTCGGCGAATCGATCGGTGTCAATCCGACGCCCGTCGCGTTCGCCGAGGTCTACACCGCGCTCCAGACGGGCGCGATCGACGGCCAGGACAATCCGCTGGTGCTGAGCAAGCTGATGAAGTTCTACGAGGTGACGTCGCAGTTCGTGCTCACGAGCCACGTCATCGGTTACGACCTGATGACGGTTTCGGCGAAGACGTGGGATTCGCTGTCGCCTGCCGTTCAGGCGCACTTCCAGGCGGCGGCCGAGAAGGCGATCGACGACTACACGACGAAGTTCAACGGTCAGGAAAAGGACGTCGTCGAGTTCTTCAAGTCTCAGGGCAAGAAGGTCTACACGCCGGACATCGACGCGTTCCGCAAATACGCGCAGAAGAAGTACGTCGACAAGTACGGGCAGGACTGGCCGAAGGGCGCGCTCGAGCGAATCAACGCGTTGTGATCCGCCTGCTCCGCAGGCTCGCGGACGTCGTCGCCGTCGCGCTGATGGCGACGATGTTCGTGAGCTTCCTGCTGCAGATCTTCTTCCGCTATGTGCTGAACAGCCCGCTCGGCTGGACCGAGGAAGTCACGGTTCTCTGCTGGGTTTGGGTCGTGCTCTGGTCCGCGTCGTTCGTCGTATCGGACCGTGAGGAGGTGCGCTTCGACATCGTCTACGCCGCCGTGTCCGCGCGCGTCCGCCGGGCATTCGCGTTCGTCGCAAGCGTGGCGTTCGTCGTTCTGCTCGCGTGGTCGCTTCCCGCAACGTGGAAGTACGTCACGTTCATGAAGCGCGAGCACTCGGCCTACCTCCACATGCGCTTCGACCTGCTTTACTCGATCTACCTCGTCTTTGCCGTCGCCTGCATCGTGAGGCACGTGAACCTTGCCTGGCGGGCGCTGCGGATATCCCGCCTCGAGGAAGCGAGCGCGGGCGAGGCCGGTGACGCGCGGTGACGGCGTCGCCCTTCACGCTGTGCGTCGGCGTGCTGGTCCTGCTCGCGGTGCTCGGTCTGCCGATCGGGCTGTCGATGATCGGCGCGTCGATCTTTTATCTGATTCTTGCAGGGCTCGACCTCGGAACCGCCGCCGAGCAGATCCTGAACGGCCTTTACAGCAGCTACGTGCTGCTCGCCGTCCCGCTGTTCATCCTGGCCGCGGACCTGATGAACACGGGCAGCCTGACCGATCGGCTGCTTCGCTTCTGCCTCGTCCTCGTCGGGCGCTTCCGGGGCGGCCTCGGCCACGTCAACGTCGTTTCGAACGTGATCTTCGCGGGAATGTCGGGCTCGGCGATCGCCGATGCTGTCGGCATCGGCCGCGTGATCATCGGCATGATGACGCGCGACAACCGCTACCCGATCACGTACGCCGCCGCGATCACCGCGTGCGCGGCGATCATCGGGCCGATCATTCCGCCGTCGATCCCGATGGTGGTCTACGCGCTCGTCGCCGATACCTCGATCGGGTACCTGTTCCTCGGCGGCGTGGTGCCGGGTCTGATGCTCGGCATCGCATTCATGGTGATGAACACGGTGATTGCGCGCCGGCGCCGGTATCCGGTCGAGCCGGCGGTGCCGCTGCGCGAGATTCCCAAGATCACGCTCGATGCCTTTCCGGCGCTTCTCTTGCCGGTGATCCTGTTGTTCGGGATCTACGGCGGCGTGATGACGCCGACCGAAGGGGCCGCCGCGGCGGCTGCGTACGCGCTGCTTGCCGCGGCGCTGATCTACCGCGCGCTTTCGCTTCGGCAGCTTTATGGCGTGCTGCTCGCGAGCGCGAAGGCGACGACGTCGGTGGGCATGCTGATCGCAGGCGCGCTGGTGTTCAACTACGTCGTCACGATCGAGAACGTGCCGGCGTCGGTCGCGCACTTCATGACCGGTTTCCAGCTGTCGAAGGTCGGCTACCTGCTGCTCGTCAACGCGATCCTGCTCGTGCTCGGCTGCCTGCTGGAGGGCACGACGATCCTGCTCGTGATCGTGCCGATCATGATTCCGACCGCCAAGGCGCTCGGCATCGATCTCGTGCACTTCGGCGTCGTGGTGGTCGTGAACGTCATGATCGGCCTGCTGACGCCGCCCTTCGGCCTGCTGCTCTTCATCGTCGCGAACATGACCGGGCAACCGCTCGCGAAGATCGTGCGCGAATGCGTGCCCTTCATATTCGCCGCGATCGTCGTTCTCGCAGTGATCACGTTCGTCCCCGAGACGATCCTGTGGCTGCCGCGGATGCTCGGGTACAAGGGCTGAGATCGCGACCTCCACGAGGCAATCTCCATGACGCCGATCAACGACAAGCCTCTGCACGTCCTGAACGGTCCCAACCTGAACCGCCTCGGAACGCGCGAGCCTGCGATCTACGGCACGACCACGCTGGCGGACATCGAAGCGCAGTGCCGCGACGCTGCATCGCCGCGCGCGATCGTCTTCCGGCAAACGAACAGCGAGGCACAGCTCATCGACTGGATCCACGACGCGGTCGACGAGGCGGCCGGCATCGTCATCAATCCCGCAGCGTACTCGTTCACGTCGCTCGCGCTCCTCGATGCGCTCAAGATGTTTCCCGGGCCGATCATCGAGCTGCACATCTCGAACATCCATCGCCGCGAGGCGCATTACCAGCGCTCGTACGTCTCGATGGTCGCGACGGCCGTCATTGCCGGGCTGGGCGCACCCGGCTATCGCTACGCAGTGAAGGCGCTTTGCGAGCTCACCTCGACGACGCCGGATAGCGGGCCCGCGTAGGCGCCGGCCGCATACGACAATCCGGCGCGCGCCGACAGACGAGTGGCGGCGGCGCGGCTAGGCTCGATGCGTTCCCAATCGCAAGGAGACGTCAATGGCCGACAACCCTGACGATCGCGGGCCGCGCGACCGTACGCGCATCAACGTCAATCAGCCGCACGAGCTTCAATACTGGTCGCGCAAGCTGGGC
>Ga0068856_100002132_pt1 | contig 20518 bp, 21 predicted proteins | sample KBSCornC62_FD_66595 | JGI IMG/M metagenome (GOLD analysis project Ga0068856, IMG submission 66595) | Corn rhizosphere microbial communities from Kellogg Biological Station, Michigan, USA - KBS Corn C6-2 | ecosystem: Host-associated > Plants > Roots > Rhizosphere > Soil ... | reverse complement strand
TTTTTGGAACGACAAACTCAATGTTGTTTTCTCGTTGACTTTTGACAGCACCGGCGTTGAAAAAATGCGAACGACAGAAAGTATGATGGTCACCGACCACGAGAACGAATTAATCAAATTAAGAAATGAAGCGTTTGAAATTTTATCCAGGAACAAGGATAATTTTTTTAAGTTCTATGAGAATACAAGTCCTAACCTAATTCCAATAATCACAAACACGCAAAGAATAGTTATCATTTTGACTGGTTCTCAGGAAAATAAATTGTTAATTGGGAATGACTACAAGTTATTGTTTAACGTGAAAAACGAAATAGTTGGAAAAACGAAACTTCATAATTCGCTTATTACCCTTGATCAAAATTCAGACGATGGAGAAAGTCGTGTTGGTTCGGTGCATACCCACGTTCTGGATGATCAGCCATATATGACATCTACGGACATTTGCACGTTTATGTTGTACACAGATGTATTTAAACTGAAGAATCACGTTGTTGTCTCTGAAAAGGGGACATCGATCTTTGAAGCAGACAAGAGGAATTTAATACTTGTGCCTCAGGGCAACTCAAAGCATAAATGATACAAGTATTACTATGAAGTTTATTGACGTTGCTAAGGAATCACAACAGAACCGTACATTATGAAATTATTAACTCCTGGAGTCGGACTATTACTTTGGCAAGTAATAGTCTTTGTTATTGCAGCATTGTTTATTGTGTCATGGGTAGTCATTTTAAAAACGAAGACTCTTGATTCAAAAGATCGATTGTCATGGCTGCTCGGGACCTTATTTCTGCCGGTTATCGGACCACTGATCTTTTTGACAAAATTCCTGATGGCACGACAAAAAGGGCAGAGTTAATTCTAGTTCGATTCCGAAGCTCCTCAAAATACGCGTTGTAATTATTTGGTTCCGCGTATGGATAAAGAAGGTAACCCGGATAATTCATATCTGACAAAGACAATAATCATGATCGAAATAAACGGAGATTGGATCGGTTATTACACGTTCAACGAAAAATACGGCGATTGGGGAAAAGATAGACGCGTTCCTTTTCGGGTGACATTTGAAAGAGGAATAAATGAGTTCATTGGAAGAATTTTTGAGGAAGCCGACTATGGTGGAATTGATGATGATATAACAATTAGAGGGCGACAGAACGGAGACGAAATAGAATTTGAGAAGCATTATGCTAAAGAACATTTTTTGGATGAGAACTTTGAATTAGTTTCTCTCGAAAGTGACAACCCGACAATTGTTTACTACAAAGGGAAATTCGACTTCATTGACAATCAGTTCAAGGGAGACTGGGAAATACCGCTGCTTCATGAGGATGAAGATGGCGTACTCCACGCCGGTAGTGACGCCGGACAGTGGTGTATTTGGAGAGAAGGCTGAACCTCGAATGCACATGATAGACTCGAGCCCTCAAAAATTAAATTATTCCGTTCGTAAATAGTTCACTGGATTTACGCGCGACGCTTTTACCGCTTGCATTCCGACGGTGATCAATGCGATCATAAATGCCACTAATCCGGCACTGAAAAAATACCACCACTTTAATTCTATCCTGAAAGCGAAACTATCAAGCCATTGAGTAGCGATGAAATAGCTCAGCGGAAACGCAATGATAATGGAAGCGAAAACGATTCTCGCAAACTCACTTGATAAAAGGTAAACGATGCCGAAACGGCTCGACCCGAGTATTTTCCGGATGCCAATTTCTTTAAGTCGTCTTTCAGCGGTGAAGGTCGCCAGGCCGAACAAACCAAGGCTCGAAATAATAATTGCGAGCCCCGCGAAATATCTTGCCAGCATGCCAACACGCTTCTCCGAAATATATTGAGCTTGATAATCCTGATCTAGAAACTTATAATCCAGTAAATACCCCGGATTAAATTTTCCATAGAATTTCTTGAGTTCGTCAATGGCCTCTTTTTCTTTGCCCGCTTCAATCTTGGTCATCACTTTCATAGTGTGTTTGGGATTTACAATAAAGAAAAGCGGCTTTACTGCTTCATGCAGTGACTCGAAATGGAAGTTTCTCACGACCCCAACGATTTCCATGGTTTCTCCCCATAAGTTAATTGTCTTCCCGATAGGATTTTTAAGTCCCATTACATCAATGGCTGCTTCGTTAAAGATGATCGCGTGATCGTCCGTGCTGAAGTCACGGGAAAAGGGGCGGCCGGCATCCAACGTTAACCCTAGTGTTTCGATCATGCCATAATTCACGGGCACATTTTCGAACTCAACGACGTCGCGCGGATTTTTGCCCTCCCACGAAAGGCCGGAGGTTGAACTGCTATGGCCCATCAACATACTTCCAATGCTCGAAACATTTACAATGCCCGGTATATTTTTAACTTCTGCAAAAAACGCGTCCTGGTTCTCCGGTACTTTTCCTTCGATATCAAAATAAACGATATGGTCTTTATCGTACCCGAGATTTTGGCCTTGCATGAATTCAACTTGTTTGTAAACTACCAGCACGGAAACAATTAGTATTACCGAAAGTACGAATTGGAAGATCACCAGCCCTTTTCGGACAAACAGTTCGCTAAAGGAAGTAGTAAGTTTACCCTTTAATACAAATGCCGGACTGAAACCCGATAGATAAAAGGCGGGATAACTCCCTGAGAGAAGTCCTGTGAAAAATGTTATACCGGCGATCGATAAAATGAGTTTTGGCTCAAGTGTAAGCGTTAATTGTTTTCCTGTGATAAGGTTGAATTGAGGCAGCAGCAACTCGACAAACACGATGGCTAGTGCCAGCGACAGAAAAGTCATGGTGATCGATTCACTCAGGTGTTGATAGATCAACGTCTTCCGGCTGGCGCCGACGGCCTTTTTCACGCCTATTTCTTTTATTCTTCGCGATGTCCTCGCAGTAGTCAAATTCATAAAGTTGATGCATGCAATGCTCAGAATGAAAAGGGCAATGATGGAGAATAAATGAACATATTCTATTCTGCCGCCGGATTGAACACCATTTTTGTATTTGCCATGCAGGTATTGGTCCGAGTAGGGTACTGTAAATAATGTAACGTTGGATTCTTTATTTTTTTCTTTTATGAACCCTGCAATTTTTTTATTGAAAGTGTCGAGGTTGGTGTCCTCCCGCAAAACCAAATACGTGTTTGGAGCATGGTTGTCCCAATTTATCGGCCGGCCAAACTTTTGCGATAAATCCTTCCATAATTCAAAGGATAAGACAAAGTCAAACTGCTCGCTTGAATTAGCAGGGGTACCTTCAAAAACGCCAGTGACGATGATAGGCTCTTTAAAGCCAAGTATTTCACACTCCAACGTTTTACCAATGACTTCCTGATCGGTCTTAAATAATTTTATGGCGAGGCTTTTGGATATAACAGCACTGTGCTTGTCTGTTAATACCTGACTGTCGTCTCCTTGCAAGAGGCGATACGAAAAAACCTTAAAATAATCACTGCTAACGTATTGTCCGACGGCTTTGGTGGCAGTTTGTCCGTCAGTGAGCGTAAATTTTCCGAGCAAATTACCAGGGGTAACGGCTATTGCGTATTCCACTTCCGGCATTTCCTTAATTATCGTTTCCGCCAGCAGGTCTGGTGTATGGGCTCCGGTATCAACACCATCAGCCTGTGCCGTATTTTCCATGACCCGGTAAAGCCGATTATTCTTGTCGTGAAATTTATCGATGTTCAATTCATCTTGTATCCAGAGAAAGATCAATAATGTGCAGGTAAGACCAGTTGAAAGGCCAATCAGATTGATGACGAATGTGCTTTTGAAGCGTTTGAACGTTCTGTAAATTAACAGCAGGTTGTGACGGAGCATTAGATCAAAGGGTTTAGGATAAGCATCGCGTTATGTAGATGGCTAATCAATAGACGTGCCATTCGCCAAATAGCGTTAATAGCAATTTATTTCGTATGTATAGTATCCATTTATGTACGTTCATGGATTATATTGTTCGTAGGCGGTCATGTAGTTGCTTTTACGCGGCTTGACAGCGTTGTATCACGGTAACAAATCATAAACAATAAAAAAATAAACTGTATGAACAAATTAATTTCATTTATGCACATATCGCTTGACGGTTTTGTCGCGGGGCCGAACGGAGAAATGGACTGGATTAACGTGGATGAAGAAATCTTCGATTATGTCGGTAAGCGGATAAGCGAAGGCGGTACCGCTTTGTATGGGCGAGTGACGTATGAGATGATGGAAAGCTATTGGCCTACCGCGGGGAATGCGCCGGGGGCTTCGAAACACGACATTGAACATTCAAAATGGTACAACAAGGTTCATAAAGTTGTTTTGTCGAAAACAATGAAGAGTACGGGGTTGACCAATACACAAATTATCAGCGACAATCTTGCAAACGAAATAAATGAAATAAAGCGATCACGCGATGGCGGGAGTAAAGACATCTTGATTTTTGGAAGCCCGACAGCCACACATTCGCTGCTCCCGCTGAACCTGATTGATGGCTACTGGCTATTTGTCAATCCGGTGATTCTTGGGCGAGGCATTCCACTGTTTACAGGCGTTAATGACAAAACAAAATTGAAGCTCGTAACAACTCATCAATTTGCTTGTGGCGTGACTGAATTAAATTATGTAGTAGATCGACAATAGCAACGAACGGGAAACAGCCGCATCGTCCTCTAGCCGAGTGAACCTAAGGAATGCTATGGCGGGTGGATTTGAATTTTAAAAAGAGAATACCGCAGATTAATAGGTGAAAAAAGTAGTGATGTTTATTGATAAGTCAAACGCCTGGCCAAACGACGGCGGTCTAGTAATGAAAAGAGTTTTAATTCCGACCATAGTAATATTTCTATTTGGCTGTGGTTCTGACTTTAAACCGAAGTTCGTGGGATGGACGGCGAATACGGACACGTTTAAACCGATTCTTCAACTCAACCTAAACGGACGCTTAAAAGATCTGACGTTACCAGGTGGCGACAGTGTCAGGTATTATGAACCACAGTGGACAAAGCAGAATCATTTATTGCTGACACAATCAGTTAAAAGGGGTAATTGTTATGAACATCAAATTATCTCGATAGACACGTCGGGAGTTATTATTGATACAGTTTACAAAGCTCCACCGGAGACAGCATATGATTTTAAATTGGCCCCCAATGACAGCGTGTTAATTCTTAAAACTTATAATTGGCGCTGTACAGGAGAAAACAATGATCTCAACTTAGATACCCGCTTTGTATTTTATAATCGTTTTTTGAAGAAAAATCTTTTAGATACAATCAAAGTACAAAATGCAATAAACATAAATTTCAATGAGACAGTTTGGAGTCCTGATTCTAAGAAGGTTCTAATCGAAAAATGGGATGGGCTCAATAGAACAGCTTTTGTGTTTGACTTGGTGACCAAAGATACAACCTTTGTCAGCTCGGGGAGTGACTTTATTTGGTCACCATCCGACAAAGACTTGGTTGCATACATCAAGAACTATTCCGTATACACAAAGAATACCGCTACAGGTGAAGAACGGTTGATTTTTAAGGGCAGAAAAAAGAAAAGTGTTAACAATTTTAGATGGAACCCGACTGGCGACTTTTTAATGATTAATATTAGTGGTTATTTTTTGGATATCGAGTCATACTTGACTTGGAATCCAACTCACATTTATGTGTCAATGCCAGACAAAAGAGAGTCGAAGTCTTTTTTTAACAATGAAAAAATTGAAACATGGAGATAGTGAAGTCGTAGCGACTTTCTGTCTAAGGAGGCACGGCATTTACTAAGGTTATAGTATTGAACGATGGCAACCGCCGTATAACTACCAAACATCAATGACAAAAAACAAATTAAAAAGAATGGACAACGTGGGCATCGTTGTAGAGTCTCTCGATAACGCCATTTCTTTTTTCACAGAATTAGGGTTAACACTGGAAGGGCGGGCGACCATCGAGGGTGAATGGGCTGGTCGTGTTACAGGATTGGGCGCGCAATGCGTGGAGATCGCTATGATGGTTACCCCGGATGGACATAGCCGCCTTGAACTTTCGCGATTTATTACGCCGCCAACCGTTGCAGATCATCGCACGGCTCCTGTAAATTCGTTGGGCTACTTACGGGTTATGTTCGCGGTCGAAAATATTGACGAAATCGTATCCCGGCTTAGTAAGCATGGAGCGCAACTCGTAGGCGAAATCATTCAGTATGAAAATTCTTATCGCCTCTGTTATATCCGTGGGCAAGAAGGGATTCTCATCGGGTTAGCAGAAGAGCTCAGTAAAAAAGGGTAGGGCATCCTGTCGGAGGCCAGAGACTTTATATAAATTAACAAACAACACCCGACGAAGCTTGAAATACATTACAAGAACGGTTTGGATTTTATCGGTTGTCAGTTTGCTAACCGATACGGCAAGCGAAATGCTTTACCCGATCATGCCACTTTACCTGAAGATGATCGGTTTTTCCGTTGTCTTAATCGGCATACTCGAAGGAATTGCCGAAGCGACGGCGGGACTTAGTAAAGGTTATTTCGGCAAACGTTCAGACACCTCCGGGCGAAGAACTCCGTTTGTACAAATTGGATATGCGTTTAGCGCCATCTCGAAACCAATGTTGGCCGTCTTTGTCTACCCGCTTTGGATATTCCTGGCCAGAACCATCGACCGTTTTGGAAAAGGCATCCGCACCGGCGCACGTGATGCCATCTTATCAGATGAAGCGACACCTACGACAAAAGGAAAAATTTTCGGTTTCCACCGCTCTATGGATACGTTTGGCGCGGTACTCGGGCCGTTGTGTGCGCTACTATATCTTTATTACAGACCAGCAGATTACAAAACGCTTTTCTATATAGCGTTTGTGCCGGGACTTTTTGCCATCGCAGCTTCCCTGTTTCTCAAAGAAAAAAATAAACCGAAAGATCACACTACATCCTCTCGCCGATTTTTTTCATTTCTTCACTATTGGAATGAAAGCCCCTCGGCATATAAGAAACTGGTAACAGGACTTTTGATCTTTACCCTTTTTAATAGTTCCGATGTCTTTTTGTTGCTTAAAGCCAAAGAGGTTGGCCTTGATGACACGGCGATTATCGGCGTTTATATTTTCTACAACCTTATCTACGCGTTGTCTGCGTTTCCCGCAGGTATTGCTGCCGACAAAATCGGACTTAAAACTGTTTTCGTAACCGGGCTTGTGGTGTTTGGGATCGTGTATGCCGGGATGGCGTTTAACACCAGCGTTTACTCGTTCTTCCTTTTATTTTTTTTATATGGTATTTATGCCGCAGCCACGGAAGGAATTTCTAAAGCGTGGATCTCAAATATTACCGACAAAAAAGATACGGCAACGGCCATCGGAACGTTTTCAGGACTTCAAAGTATTTGCACACTGCTAGCCAGTTCGTTAACCGGACTCATTTGGTTTCAATTTGGCGCGACAGTGGCATTTAGCATAACGGCGATCGTCACATTTCTTGTAACGATTTATTTTTTGATAACAATTCCCAAGCCAGCGATCAACGTTGACTAGACAACGTCGTTCCCAAAGACGATTGCAAGCATGAAAAATTGAAGGAGAACTTTTTCAAAGAAATAGTAGCATCGTTGGCCGGAAGAACTCGCCAACGTAGATAAACGGTAAAAACTTCCATCGGCTCGGCAGTTACCAAGCTGTAAATGTTTACGAAAACTTTTAAGATTTCCGTTTCAATATCACGTCTGAATCTCCCATAGGAGCGCCCTTTACCTTCATGGCGATGGTGTCGTCTTCCTTTAAGGTGCAGTCATGCTTTATCGTCATGTCGTTAAAAGAAACATCGAATGAAAACTCTTTGCCATTAACCTTGGTGTTCGTGATGGCTATGTCACCGTTAGGCGATTGTACTGTTCCGGTCAGTTTTCCATCTACCATTTTGAAGACGAACGTCAACTCGAAGCTGCCGTCAGGGCCTTGTATTTCAGCTTTCCACGTTCCATCAATTCCCTTTGCGAAACCAGTTGATGCGATGAGCAAAAACAAAACTACCGGTAGAAATTTTTTCATCTTTAAAAATTTAGGGTTTAAGATCTTATAAATTGTTTTAACAATGAATCGTAGCGCTGAATGCTTTGAAACTAAGTTAAACCATGAACATTACGAAATTGATTTAAAATTTATAGACAGTATCCTGCATTTTATCGACAGAAGCATACCCCAGAATCAAAAGAATCGATATCAGTTTTTTCGGCGACCTGTAAATGGGAGGGGCCACCAAAAGGCGAACGAAAAGTCATAAGGTATATTAACTGGGGTTGAAAACTCTTATGATTTGACTGATGGTAATTCCCTACTTGAAAAATTCGATTAATTTCACGCGGTAAGAAAATCAAACGCATCACACTACATCTCAATTAAATTCTTGATGTCACCCTCGTGAAGGGAAGTATATCAATTTTTTTCAACATGATAAACACAGTGAACAGTTAGTATGAACTTCAAACGAAAAACATTCCTGATAGCGGCGGGCTCTTTTTTGGTAATAGGATTGGTGCATGCGCAACCCGGGCGACCGACAGACGATCCTACAAAACGTGATACTGTGCGGAGCATTGCGGCATATTTTATTCCGGCTACAAAATCGAAGAAGGCTCCGGATGCTGATGGATTCATTCAGCGTTGGCTACTCCTCGAGCCCATTAGTAAACCCAACCGTAGCAACACGGTGTTTACAGACAGCTATCTCAGAAAAGCATTTGATACGTTGTATTTTCAGAATCAGTTTACGATTCTCCCCAAGGACGGTGAGACGGTGGCCGTGGGAGACAAGAAACTCATCTGGCATGCACTAGATAGTAAAAACTTCAACGTTAAGTTATTTCGGTTCGCGTATGGATTGAATAACCCCGTATATGGAGTACTATTTTGGGCAGTGACTGTCGTCAACTGTCCCCAGGAAATGAAAAACATTAGAATGGCCGTAGGATCAAATTCAGCATCGATGTGGTGGCTAAACGGAAAAGAAGCGCTGGTACTTTCCGGCGACAGGCGCATGGTAATGGATGATGGCGTGTCCACCCGCATGACACTCAACAAAGGGAAAAATATAATCCGCGGAGTTGTGATCAATGGTCCCGGGATGAGCGATTTCTGCGTTCGTTTCCTGGATGATCGAGGAGAGCCGATAAAGAATATCACCATTAGCGCTGAGTAAATTCATCTATCATTAAAAATAGTAATTGAGTAGAATTGAAATTATGAGATCGAAAAGCAAAATAGCAATAACGCTGTTGTCAATGTTGTTAGCGGGCACGGTAGCAGCCCAGGTAGGAAAACCGTTTATACATGATCCATCAACGATCATGGAGTGTGACGGAAAGTATTACACGTTCGGCACGCGGGGCGGTGGGTTAATATCCGACGATGGCTGGACCTGGAACAGCGGAGCCGAAAGACCGGGTGGAGGTGCTGCGCCTGATGCAATGAAAATCGGAGATCGTTATCTTATCGTCTATGGCGCAACTGGGGGTGGTTTAGGTGGCGGACACAACGGTAAAATACTGACCATGTGGAATAAAACACTCGATCCAAAATCACCCGATTTTAAATTTACGGAAGCCGTAGTGGTTGCCCAATCCGATGGTGTAGAAGATAATGATGCGATCGACCCTGGTCTCCTGTTGGATCCGAACGATGGACGTTTGTGGTGTTCGTACGGAACGTATTTTGGATTCATTCGCTTGATGGAACTTGATCCCAAAACAGGCAAGCGTGTAGAGGGGAATAAAGCTATCGATATCGCCATCGACTGTGAAGCTACCGATTTGGAATATCGCGATGGATGGTATTATCTCCTCGGGACGCATGGAACTTGCTGCGACGGTGCAAATTCAACCTATAATATTGTCGTTGGCCGTTCCAAAAAAGTTACCGGACCATATCTCGACAACATGGGCAGAGACATGTTGAAAGGTGGTGGTAAAATGGTCGTTGCTGCAGGCGGGAGAGTGAATGGTCCGGGCCACTTCGGACGAGTGATTCTTGAGAATGGTGTTGAAAAGATGTCTTGTCATTATGAGGCAGATTTGGATCAAAACGGCCGCAGCGTGTTAGGTATTCGCCCATTACTTTGGAAAAATGGATGGCCTGTTGCCGGCGAGAACTTCAAGGCGGGAACATATGAAATTGAATCCGAGAGACGGGGATATGCGTTGGAGTTAATTGTTGATTTTGTGCGAATGCCCGTTGTACGCGGTTTTAACCGTAGCAATGATGAGCCGATAAAACCCGTCGCATCGCAGGAACTGTCAGATGTCAGTAATACCTGGCCGGCCGGAAACATTGGCGTACGAATCGGAGATTACATGTTCCGCCCGCATCAGAAATGGACAATTACACCAGCGCCTGAGGCAGGCGGTTATTTAGGCGGCCCGTATTATAAAATCGTGATCGCCGGAACGGAACGGGCATTAGCGGCAACAGCCTATGCTGAATTAGTAACGGTGCCCGCCTTTACCGGTGCGCCGGAGCAATTATGGCGAATCGATCAATTGACCGATGGAACATACCGTATAATGCCGAAGGCAGTGCCGGGTTCAAGTGAAAAATTGGCGCTGATTTCATCCGGCGATAGTACGCCGACCCTTGGAAAATTTGATATGAACAGCGACAATTCGAAATGGAATTTCAAAGCTCATTAAGATAAATTCCCCGAAGCACACCGGGCGCGCCGGCAAGAGAATAGCCGACAACCGAAAAATATATTTATCTTTTGTATGACGTAAGCGGGCTATGGATAAAAATACAAGCAGGATTTACAAACTTGTTTTTGCCAGCGTATATCCGTTGTATATAAAAAAAGCGGAAAGGAAGGGGCGTACCAAAGAAGAAGTAGACGCTATAATTTTTTGGTTAACAGGTTACAATAGGCAAACCCTGCAGGAACAAATCGATAGGAAAAATGATTTTGAAACGTTTTTTGCTGAAGCCCCTGCCCTTAACCCCAATGTTTCAAAGATTACCGGCGTCATTTGCGGATACCGCGTAGAAGATATCGAAGACAAAGTTATTCAAAAGATGCGGTACCTGGATAAGCTAATTGATGAATTGGCGAAAGGGAAGGCAATGCAGAAGATATTGAGAACGTGAGAACGTACACTGAAATATTCAATCTGCCGCACACAATGTTCTCGCAAACGCAAAAATAATTCAATAGGGTGCGTTTAGTCGGCGCGAGATCAGTAACTACAAATGTATCAATGTCCCTGGCCTGATGACGGATAATTGCCGTTATCGCGCGTCCTGAAGAAGACTGATGCCTACGGACAATTCAAAAGATCTTTCGGACTGATCTCCAGCGCGTCAGCGATTCTGAACAAATTGGTCAATGTCGGATCGCCTTTACCGTTTACATACCGATAGACCGTGTTGAGCGTCAATCCGGTCTCATTTGATAACCAATAGCTCGACCTGTTCTTTTCTTTCAGCACCTCTTTGATACGGTGCGTTCGCTTTGGGTTTTTCTTTGCCATACATCAAAAGTAGCTATTCGTATACTATGATATATATACCAAAATGTTGTTATACATCTTTGGAGTATATTTCTTTATGTTTTAAATTTGACTATATGAAAGCGAAAAAATCCTCCTCAAAGGCAAAGCGCCACCCGAACGCATTCTCATCGATCAGGCTTATCCAGGAAGAACTTAAAAGCCGGAAATTTTTCAACCTGCTGCGGGAAGTCGGGCTCTCGGATTGTATCTATGAACCACATCTGGGTGATGTCATTCTAACCTCCATGAAACTTAACAGTGGTTCCGACAAGATGAATAATTACTTCTTTGAATTGATCGAAAGACATTCCCGGAAAATACGACCATATGATGATTCCCTCATCAAGCAGGCAACGGAAGTCTATGAGAAGCTACAGTCAACGAAGAAGCATGGAAGAATTATCTGATGTGCCGAATTCGCGCGATCATAACATTCTGGGCGGTGGAAACCATGAATTAGAGATCTTCAAACTTGATGAGATCGATCGACGCGTATTTTTCTGGCTTGTGGGTCATGAGAACCTACGAAAATCTCTTCCCAGTTGGCTGGAGTATATATGCATTGATTACAAGCGCCGGCAAGGTGTTTCAGTTAATGTAGCGCGTATTCTGAATGAAGTGTGTATGATCGAGCCACGTAAAAATGTATCGTGTAGGAAGTGATTGACACACGGTTCTTTTACGTACAAGGCGATTCCCGATAGCGGCTCATCCAACGTCTGTCATAACCCGATTTTTTTGGCATTGGATAATAACCTACTGACATAATGTTGTCACACGGTACAGCGTCTTTGCATAAGACTTAAAAATCTTCATCGATCATGAATACCATAAAACAACACGGCATCCGGATTTTCGACGAATGGACGGATCTTTGGAATATGACTTTGGTGCAACCGGAAAAAATTCTTAGCTCACGCCTTTGCTTGCATTACGCACAGGCGGGAACAGAGGCTTTTGATAAAATTGAAACGTCGGCCCAACTTTTGGACATGATTGCCCTTTGGCATCAAAAAAGATCGGGTATAGTGTTCAGAACGGAAGGTGAGGCGGTGGTAGACCTCATTGAAAATGATAACGGTATCACAGGTTTGATAGCGCGGCCTTACCACGTTAGCTTTTTTGATGAGAATCAAAACAGAATAGCAAGGAGTGGCACTGATATCCTTAAAATAGAAAATGGTAAGATCCGCGAAGTATGGTCCGTGTCCAGCGGCTCACTCGGTCGTACATTCTACCCGGAAAAGTAACGGCGACTAAGGGTTGCCATGAGCCGGTAACGGGAAGGACGAAATTTGTTCGGATGATTAATTCGGGAGAAACGCTGTGCTCCTAGTGCGAGACGCCGAGCGATTACCGAATAGATAAATAGCATAGTGGCCGTTACTTTGTGCCGGATTTTGCATTACCTGATGTATAAATGCCAAGGGATTTCATTCCCATAGGCACGACATAAAATCATGGATAGAGTACTCATAATCGTAGTGTTATTGACTCTTGCTGGATGCAACGGAAACAACAAAATGCACTTTGCAGGTGATCGTCGTTTACAGCTCTACAACGATGTTCTTGATGAGCTCGTGAGATGTCATTTTTATGGCCTCTATTTGGATGAAGAAGTATTAGAAGACCTTAATAAAAAGTACCTCTATAATCCAGGGCTATTTGACTCCATCGGCTATTTCATGGAAATCAAAAATCTTCAAAAAAGCATTGAGGCTGATACAGCAAAGCAAAAATCGATATCGCTTAGAAATGATCTTCGTTTTGACTTATTAGAAGAGTATCGAAAACACATGTGTTCGATACGACTTTGACTTCCAAAAACCTTAATGATTCGATTTTCTCCGGTCTTAACGATTTGATTTCTACTGCGTCAACTAGCTTTTTAAATGTTTACGATTCGCTCAAATCTTCACAAAAGACATATTTTGCGAAAGACTTTCATTCTCCAGCGTTTAAAATCGTACCGTTTATTACTTATCGAGAAAGCCAAATCGGGGTGGTAAGCTTTTCAAAAATAGTTTTTAATAAGACCCGCGACCAGGCGCTTTTGTATTATGAATTTTGGTACGGCGGGAAATGTGGGATGGGGGAAATTCTAGTTTTAGCAAATGAAGACTTGAGATGGAAAATCAAAAGAAAATTCCAGGTGTGGATCGCGTGAGGCCGCGACGAACTAGGTATAAGGTTCGACGTCATTCTTCTTAAGTTCAAAAACGCGAAGCGTTTTTGCCTTTCCCATCATTAGATTTGAACACATTGCGCGCGATGTATTCAAATCTAATGATGTCTACCATGCGCCCGCAATCTCGCAATGGAATGCTCCATCTATCTCGCATGGATGGCACAGGTGTATTCAGTGCGCCAAACATCGAACCACGAGAAAAAAACCTAGAACGAGGCCTTGAAAAAATCGATCGCGTTTCCCTTCAAAACAAACAACCGCTCATCGGTAAGAATTGCAAAATCACCTGTCTCCGGAAGAACGACCTCGCGCGTATCGGTGGAAAACAGATCAAAGAAAATGAGCTTGTCCCCTTGCAGGTAGTAGAGCTCTTCTCCTAAAAAATTAAACGACGTAATATTTTTATTTTCAATCGTCTTAATCTGTTTTCCTAGACCGTTAAAAATAACCACGCCCCAATTCCTGATCAGAACAAAAACAAATCCCTGGTACTCGCGAAGGAACACAATATTTTCAACCGGCATCGACATAGCAATGGCCACGTCAACATCGACATCGCCGCGTATGGTATTTATTTTTTTTAGCGTCTTGTCGGCAGCGTCGAGGACCCAAATATTTTTGTCGCCAGACAAGCAGGCAAGCCAGGGGTCGATCACAAAGGCTGAATCAATCACGTATGCCTGGGTGGGTTCAAACGACGGATTCAGGAATTCATATCTTCGCTGATCGCGATAAAACGCGAAGAGACGCGCTCCATCGTGTGGATCGAACAATGTCGGGCCGGGCGTACTCTTCATCGTGATTTTCAGAATGCCATCCGCGTCGTATCGCATCCGTTGACCATCGGCTGTCGTGACATAAAGCTCGCCGGGTCTATCGACGGCACACGATTTTACGTGGCCTGTCAGCTCGATTGTTTTTATTTTTTTGAATTGCGAGATGGCTTGTGTGGTGCCCAGGCATAGGAACAATGTTACAAGGGCCGACAGTCGTTGCTTGTTCATCGTTTACTGTCAAATGTTTTCAGCATGATATCTTTTCCATCGTACACCGCATAGGTATTGAAGTTTACCCATTCGCCAAGATTGATATATCGGCTGTGGTCGCCTATTTTCAGATCAAGCGGAAGGTGCCGGTGGCCGAAAACATAAAAATCGTGATGTACGGTGGCTTCAACTGCAGAACAATACACCCACAGGTATTCTTTTTTTTCGTCGGTGAAACTTTCTTCACGTTTCATATTTCCTAACCGGCTTTTTCTTGACCAAAGATTGGCAATACCGATACCAAGATTCGGGTGAATGCGGGCAAACAACCACTGGCATATTTTACTCGCGAAAATTTTCTTTAATATTTTATAGGTGCGATCGCCGGGGCCAAGGCCGTCGCCATGACCGATCAGCAACTTTTGATTGCCTACTTCCAGCAATTTGGGCTCGCGATACACCGGGATGCCAAATTCATGCGGAAAGTAATCGAACATCCACATATCGTGATTGCCGGTAAAAAAATAAATGGGGATACCAGCGTCGCGAATGGCGGCCAGCTTTCCCTGCAGGCGAGCAAAACCCTTTGGGATAGCGTGTTTGTATTCAAACCAAAAGTCGAAAATATCCCCCAACAAATAGATCGAATGTGCCTCCGGTAAAACAGACTCCAGCCAGTCGATAATTCGTTTTTCGCGTGCCTGGCTTTCTTCATACGTGGGAACACCGAGATGAAAATCGGAAGCAAAGAAAATTTTTTTTCCGTTCAGGGACGCGAGTTTCGGGAGCATTTCGGTTTTAGGCAGCGATTATGGAAGGCAAGATATAAAAAAACTCAGGCCCGAACAGGCGCCTGAGTTGTACAGTATTGGTCAATGATGTGATTTATTGAATGCTGTCCGCATTGGCAGGATTTGCCTCCGGAGCGGGTTCGAGATTAGAAGGCTGTGTTTTGATTTCATTTTCTTTTTCCTTCTTCTCCGTCTCACTCTTTCCGTTGGTGAATTGCTGATACGTCGTCAATTTTTCAAATGGACGTTTGCCGATCAGACGCTCCAGGTCTGCCTGGAATAAGATTTCTTTTTCCAGCAATTCCTTGGCAATCACTTCGAGGTGTTGACGATGTTTCGATAGCAACGCTTTCGTGCGTTGGTATGATTCTTCGACGATGCGTTTCACCTCCTGGTCGATCCTTTCAGAGGTTGCCTCCGAATATGGTTTGTTGAATGCGTATTCAGATTGTTTTGAATCGTAGAAGGAAATATTTCCGATCTCCTGGTTCATACCGTATACCGTCACCATGCTATAGGCGAGTTTGGTGATCCGTTCGAGGTCACTCAATGCTCCGGTAGAGATTTTTCCGAATACAATATCTTCCGCCACGCGGCCGCCAAAAGCCATGCACATCTCGTCCAGCAGTTGTTCTGTTTGATAGAGGAATTGCTCTTTGGGCAGGTACTGAGCATATCCTAATGCCGCTACGCCACGCGGTACGATGCTGACCTTTACTAATGGATCGGCATGCTCCAGGAACCAGCCTGCTACGGCGTGGCCGGCTTCATGGTATGCTACAATTCTCTTTTCTTCCGGTGAAATAATTTTGGTCTTCTTTTCAAGTCCTCCGATCACGCGGTCGATCGCATCCTGGAAGTCTTGCATATCGACGGCTTTCTTATCACGACGTGCTGCGATTAGGGCAGCTTCGTTACATACGTTGGCGATTTCCGCTCCGGCAAATCCGGGAGTTTGTGCGGAAAGCTTTTTAGGATCGACCCCAGGGTCAAGTTTAATCGGTTTTAAGTGCACTTTGAAGATCGCTTCACGCCCCACGATATCGGGTTTGTCGATGCTGATCTGTCGGTCGAACCGGCCTGGACGCAGCAATGCCGAATCAAGTACATCGGGGCGGTTTGTCGCGGCCAGGATGATAACACCCGAGTCGGTGGCAAAGCCGTCCATTTCTACCAATAATGAGTTTAATGTGTTTTCACGCTCGTCGTTAGCACCGGGCAACTGACCACGACCGCGTGAACGGCCGATGGCATCAATTTCATCGATGAAGACGATACAGGGAGCTTTTTCTTTTGCCTGTTTGAAGAGGTCACGTACCCGTGCAGCACCGACACCCACAAACATTTCAACAAAGTCGGAACCCGACAGCGAGAAGAAGGGAACGGCAGCCTCGCCGGCAACGGCTTTTGCAAGCAATGTTTTACCCGTACCAGGAGGACCCACTAGGAGTGCACCCTTTGGTATTTTGCCTCCAAGCTTCGTGAACTTCCCGGGGGTCTTGAGAAAATCTACGATTTCTTTGATTTCTTCCTTTGCTTCTTCAAGGCCTGCAACGTCGGCGAAGGTAATCTTCACTTTGTTTTCGGCGTCAAACAACGCGGCTTTTGATTTTCCAATGTTGAAAATTTGGCCTCCGGGACCGGCGCCACCAGTCATTCTGCGCATTAACATCCAAAACCCGAGAATCAATACGAAAAGAAGTCCATATTGTACAAATAGCGCGAAATAGTCTTCGCGTTCACTTGGTTTGTATTCGGGTTTGTCACCTTTTTTGTCGCGAAGTTTATCTCTGAACTCGCGATCGAATGTGCCTGGGTCAACTACTTTCAAAAAAAAGTGCGGGCCGGCAGCATTTGCACCGAATGTGCTTGAGTTGAGATCTTCCTTGTATTTGGCATTTTTTAGCGCCTCTGGTTTCAGTGTCACTTCAACAATTTTCCGGTTTTGGACCAGTTCTACCTTCTTTACATCACCGGAATTTACCATGTTCTCAAATTCGTCGCGATTGATCTCTTTCAGGTTTGTGAGGTTGTTGTAAAACATCACTCCAAAAATCAATGCAACAGCTGCGAAGATCACCCAAATCTGGTAATTGCCGCGGGGTGGCTTCGCTGGTAAAAGCGGTTTATTATCTCTCTTGTCAGCCATTCTTTAGTTTATTATCAATTAATATCAGTTTCAATAACGTCTGTAGGTCGCTTTAGTTCTTATTTATCCTCTATTTCGATAATTTCGGCGTCACCCCATAATTTTTCCAGAGAATAAAACTTCCGGCGGTCGTTTCTAAAAACGTGGGCTACTACATCAAAGTAGTCGAGTAACATCCACTCTTTATTGTTTTTTCCTTCAACATGCCGCGGATTTTCTTTTAGGGCTTTGAATACTTCTTCGTCAATCGACTGGGTTATAGCATCTAACTGCTTGTCAGAACTACCGGAGCAGGCCACGAAAAAATCAGCCACCGCATTTTTAAGTTTTCGCAGGTCCATCACCACGATATCGGTGGCCTTCTTTTCCTGCATTCCCTTTACAATTACTTCACAGAGTTTTTCAGAACTGACATCCTTCTTTTTTTTGGTCATTAACTATCTTTCGTTTTTTTAAATATCAGGGCAGCCGGGGAATAAAAAGGCTGCGACCTACAAAACTAACTAATTTACCTTGTATAAAATCCCTGCCAATACGCTTTTCATTGGAAAGAACCTGATTTTTGTGCCAGAATGTCACTCAACCAACGATCTTGCGATGGAAAGAAGCCGTGAGCCCGCTATACCAGAGGGAACCGTAATCGTAACCGATAACCAAACGGCTGGCCGCGGCCAACGAGGCAATACATGGAAGGCATCGCCCGGGATGAACCTTACGTTTTCGGTGATTCTCAAGCCATCGTTCCTGGATCTGAAGGATCAGTTTTACCTTAACATCATCACCTCCCTGGCCGTTCGCGACTTTTTACAAACCAAGACCAAGGCTGAAATCAAGGTTAAGTGGCCCAACGACGTATTGGTGGACAGCAAGAAAATATGCGGCATTCTCATCGAAAACCAACTGAAAGGCAACCGTTTTACAAATACCGTTGCAGGTATCGGCCTCAATATTAACCAGCGGGAGTTTGATTTGTCAACGGCTACTTCGTTGACACTTGTTACCGGTAAAACATTCGCCCTATCGGACGCCCTCGAACAGTTGCTATCTCATCTGGAGGCGCGGTATCTAGAGCTCCATGGAAACATTAAAAAACTGATGAATCATTATCACGAAGGATTGTATTGGTGTAATCGCACGCATCAGTTTTCGTCACACGGCCAGACCTTTGACGGAATTATTCGCGGCGTGGATGATGCCGGACGCCTGATGATTGAGGTTGACGGTGATGTAAAACTCTTTGCTGAGAAGGAGATTGTGTATGTTCGATGAGGAGGAGGTGATAGTTATCCGTTATCCGTTATTAGTTATCCGTTATCAGTTATCCGTTAATAGTGCCTGATAACGGATAACTGATAACGGCTAACTGATAACGTAACTGATAACTGACAACGCCTTCAAAAAATCTTCCCCGGATTCAAAATTCCCTGCGGGTCAAATACCATCTTGATGCCCCGCATAATATTCAGGTTTGCTTCTTTCATGGCGATATTCATGAATGGTCTCTTGGCGATGCCGATGCCGTGTTCACCGGAGAGCGTGCCCCCAAGCCTTACCGTGAGTTTGAAAATTTCACCGATCCCTTCCGGAATTTTCGTGTGCCAGTCTGCATCGCTGATGTTCTCTTTCAGGACGTCGACGTGCAGATTTCCGTCACCGAGGTGGCCAAAGCAAACAGTGTTGAAGCCGAACTGTTTCCCGATTTCCTTAATGCCGACAATCAGGGCAGGCAAACTGGCGCGCGGTACAACAACGTCTTCCGATTTGATCAAGGTATATGCGTTCACTGCTGGCGAAATATTCTTTCGGATCTTCCAAAGCTCCTCTTTCTGTGCCGATGTTTCTGCGAAAAGCACTTCGCCAATCTGAAATTTCTCGACCACCGTCATGACACGTTCCGCATCGCGCATGAGAACTTCATCATCGTTGCCATCGAGTTCACACAAAAGGTAGGCGTCCATGTTTTCCGGAAAAGGTGTCGTAACCTTTGCGGCGTAAATTTTTTCCACGTAGTCGATGGTTTTGATGGCCGCCTCGCGTTCAAAAAACTCCATACCCGACGGTGTGATTCCTGCGCGAAAGATCTCGGCGATTCCATTGCAGGCTTCTTCATTTGTAACGAACGGTATCAGCAACAATACAGACTTCTGCGGAAAGCCACGCAACTTGAAAACAATTTTGGTGATGATACCTAGCGTACCTTCGCTGCCGCACATAAGCTGGATAAGATTATAACCGGTAGAATTTTTCAGCACGTTTGCACCTGTCCAGATAATGTCGCCGGTGGGCAACACAACTTCAAGATTTAGCACGTAATCACGCGTTACGCCGTACTTCACGGCTTTTGGGCCGCCGCTGTTTTCAGATACGTTGCCCCCAATGAAACAGGAACCCCGGCTTGCCGGATCGGGCGGATAGAAAAGTCCTTTTTCTTTCACTGCTTCCTGAAACACTTCTGTGATGACACCGGGCTCTACGGTTGCCTGCAAATTCAATTCATCAATAGCAAGAATCTTGTTGAAGCGCTCCATAGAAATAACAACTCCTTTGTTGACCGGCAGTGCGCCACCGCTTAATCCCGTTCCGCCTCCACGCGGTGTAACGGGAATCGCATGTTCACTGCAAAGCTTCATGATCTGGCTGACCTCCCCCGAAGTGCCCGGTTTCAGAACGATGTCGGGGAGGAACGAGTAATCTTCGGTTTTATCGTGCGAATATTCATAGCGCGTCTCTTCATCAACCACTATATACTTGCTGCCGACGATACCTTCAAACTGTCTGACAAGCGTGTCTGTTACTTCTTTAAATATCATGAATGCGCTATATTTGTACGTTGATGTATGTTACTTTTTTCGTAATGAAGCTATTTTTTAAACGCAAAATTAACGAAAAGCTTCTCGTAATTGCCGCG
>Ga0068856_100002130_pt1 | contig 20542 bp, 12 predicted proteins | sample KBSCornC62_FD_66595 | JGI IMG/M metagenome (GOLD analysis project Ga0068856, IMG submission 66595) | Corn rhizosphere microbial communities from Kellogg Biological Station, Michigan, USA - KBS Corn C6-2 | ecosystem: Host-associated > Plants > Roots > Rhizosphere > Soil ... | reverse complement strand
TCCTGCAACCCGTGAGTCACGTCTTGAATGGCATTCTCGTACGGAAACTTGCTCGCCCGCAGATAGGTGCCGCAGCCATTCTCGTCGCAGGTTCCCAGTCCGCTTTCGGCGTTCACGTGCATGTTGCGGAAGCGGATCTCATTCTCGCCGTAGAGCCGAACCGCGGCGAGGGCCGGCTTGCGCGAGCGGGTAACCCGATAGGCGTGATAGTTGGCGATCAGGATGTTCCGGGAATTGCGGATCTCCATTGAGACGGCATCGCCGCTTTCGCCGGCTTCTTCTTCGGTCTGCGGCGCGAGGAATTCCCAGTTCGCGACTCGATTTAGCCCGATCTCCGTCCGGACATGATGCTCGCTTGAGAGCTCATAGACGTGGCCTGGCGTCGTAGTGTCGGAAACATAGAAGCCGGCCGAGGCGTAGGTGTCCGGACTCCAAATGTCGGCGAAGGTGCCGCCACCTCCGTCCGTCACCCAGATGCTGGGATATTGAGCATCCCAGCGCTTGGCGGCATCGGGATCGCCGGTCTGGTTGGCGTTGTACGGAACGAAGCGCGTGCCGTCAGCAAGGTCGGTTCCGTGGCCGCCCTCGATCTTCACGTCGTCGACGAGCGAGCTCGCACCGGCCATCCATTTCAGCGCCGTCGCGCGCGGGTTGATTCCGCCGGTGAACAGGCCAAGGCCGGAAACGATCGCGTCCCCTCCCCTCGCGCTCTCGATCAATGGCTTCGGCGAGCCGACGCCCCGATACCCCGGAGTGCGATCCGGCAGGACGATTTGCGTGAGGCTCGGGTGCAGGCCGATCAGGACAGTGTCAGGCCTCAGACGTAGCGTATCGCTGACGATGTACCTGCCGCTCGGGAAATAGATGACTCGGCGGGTGTCGATCGCATGTTGGATCGCCGCGGTATCATCCGTTTTGTTGTCACCCATCGCTCCGAATGAGCGAACATTCGCCCAGTCGCTCACTTTCGGCAGCGGCGGAATTGCTGACGCGACCGGCGGCGGCCAGCTCGCCGGGAGCAACTGCGAGGCCAATCCCATTGCGCCCATTTGCCCAAGGCCCGGAAGGGCGAGGCCATAGCTGAAGCGGGTGACGCGGTAGGCGCCGGCCAGGCCCGGCTGCGTTTTGCCGCTGTCGCGAAAGCGCGCGAATGTGGGCGTATTGCGGGCCATGGCATTATCGAAGCCCACCTGGGTGTAGACGTTCTTTTCGTTCGAGATAACGACCGCGGCTTGGGTCACATTGTCGAAGCGCACGTTCTTGCCCCATAGCCAGTCACCGTAACCTGGATCGATGTCGATGCCGGTGGGCACGTCCCGGAAGTCGGTGTTGACCAGCGTCAGGCCCGCCTCATGCTCGCGGATTGCCGCGTCCCTTTGACCGTCGAAGGACGAATCGACCAAAGTGAACTGCCAGGCCGGCGAAGGCTTTTCGGTCAGAATACCATAGCGGCCACCGTGAAAGTGCAGGTCCTCCGCCTCGTTGCCGACCTGATAAATGCCAGCGAGGGCCGAGCCGAGCTGAAAATCGATGTGGCTCAGATAGGAGTGCTGGGCCGCATGGAAACGGATTACCGCAGTTGCGGGATTACCCTCACCAACGGCAAAATCCACGTTGCTGAGCGCGGAGTAGAAGGTACCCGGATTTGCATCGGCGATATTGGGGTCGAACGGCACGCTGCCCGACGGCGGAAAGGGTACATGACGCGCCTCGCCGGGCTTGGAACCGGTGAAGATAACCATGTTGGCAACGCCCCTCTGGAATCCCGGCGTATTGGCGCCAAGCAGGATCAAGGGCCGCGTTGCTCCCACTCCGAACACGCGGACTCCCGGCCAGATGAAGATGGTGCGGCTGATCCGATACCGACCGGAAGGGACGAATACGATTCCGCCGCCGCCCGCTTGAGCCGCCCGGTCGATCGCCTGTTGCAGCGCGTTGCTATCATCCGACGCACCGTCATGCTTGCCGGCAACCGTCACCGCACGGGTGTCTTGCGGAGAGATTTCGTAGATCGAACGAGGCGTCGCGGCCGTAGCTGACGAGGCCAGAGCGGTTGAGACGACAACGGACAACGCAAGATTCTTCATCGGAATACTCCTCCGCTGGGCCTAGTCCGAAGGCACTAAAATCCAAAGACGCCCCGGCCAGTGGCCGGGACGTCGGGGAGAGGCTGCTAATCTGAGGGGGAGATTTCGCAGCCCTTAAAAATTGTAGCGGAATCCAACGCGATAGAAGCGGCCGAGCAGGTCATAGAGAGCCGCGTTCACGTCTACGCCGGTGTTGGTCTGTGGCGACGGAACGGGCGATCTGTTGAACAGATTGTCGATCTTGAAATAGACCGATGCCTTGGGCGCGATGTTGTACGACCCGCCAACGTCCACGTAGAGCGCCCCCTTCATCGTATTGTTGTCGATGGTCGGGTAGTTGGCGTTGTCTGCGGCGGTTCGGCCCGTCGGACACGCCCCTGGCGTACAGACGATGTAGTTATTGTTGTAGACACCGTTGCTGAACCAGCGCTCCTGCACCAAAAAGCTGAAATTCCGGTTGTCGAAGGTCTCGATAACAAGCACCTTCCATTTCGGAGTGTTGCCCGAGTTGGCGCCGGCGCTGTCGACGGTCACAGTGCCTGGAATGCCAGGATCCGTGATGAAGTGGCGCACATTCGTCGCGAGGCCGCGAAGCGTGATGTTGCCGTTGGCGAGACGGTGACGATAGCTCGCCTCGAAATCGAAACCGTCAGTCTTGATCGATGCAAGATTGAACGCCTGCACGTTGACGTAAGGCGTCGTTCCAGCCGGCGTGTACAAATTGAACGCACCGCACAACTGCGTCAGCCCGGCATAGCAGAGATTGACTTCCTGCTGCGCTCCTAGAGTGGAAATCACCCCGTTCACCTTGATCTTGTAATAATCGACCGACGCGGAAAAGCCGGGAAGCCATGGTGCGCGTGAAAGCACGATGCCCACCTCTGTATTGCGGGCGACTTCCGGCTTCAGCGCCGTGTTGCCGATCGTGTTCTGGAACACGGTCAGCGCCTGAGGCTGATCGGCCGGGCGGTTCGGATCGGGGTTGGTGAAGTTCGGCAGGGTCGTGGTCGTCGGCGCCGCGTACAGTTCCGAAAGGTTGGGCGCACGAACGTCGCGGGAGGTTACGCCGCGCAGTCGAATACCCTTGATGGGGGTGTCCCAAGTGCCGCCGACTTTCCACGTGTAGACGGTCCCGGAGGTCGAATAATGGGTGGCTCGGCCAGCGAGGTTGAGGTTTGCCTTGCCTGCGGTGAGCGAGTCGAGCAGCGGCACATTAAGCTCCGCGAAGCCCTCGTAAACGGAATAGGCACCGCGCCCATCGTGATAATTGCCAGCGTACCAGGCCGATCCTGATGTCGAGATGATGGGGTCGGCTGGATATGCCGACGAATAGGGACTCTCGTCGCTCGCGCCATTGCCATAGGGATCGGCGACCACGTGATAGAATTCGCGCCGCCATTCACCGCCGAAAGCCAGTGAGACCGGACCTGCCCAGAGAGAGAAGGGCTCGCCGGAGATGCTCAGGCTAGCGACATCCTGCGTCTGGCGCGTATGCTGGAACGGTCCATTGACCGGCTCGATATAGTCGAGCGCCGCCTGGCTCGGGGTTATTCCGCCGAAGATATCCAGTGGGACGCACCCGTTCGCTCGAGCTACGGGATTGGCGCAGACAGTCTCACCATTCAGAGAGATCGCCTGGATGGCGTTGCTGTAGCGCGAATTGATCATGATGTTGTTGACGTGAATGTCGGTGATCTCTTCGCCATGTTCGGCGTAGGCATCGTAGGTCCAGTCGGTACCGAGATGCACCTTGCCGTCTGCGCCGACTACAAAGCGATATTGCTTGCGTGTCGGATGGACGCTGATGTCGGTCGGCAACTCGCCGTTCGCGGTTCCGTACTGGAAGCTGGTAATGCCGGTGGTGTCGCACGCCTGCTGAATCGACGTCGGCAGGAAGGGATTTGCGAGTGCGTTCGCCGTTCCGCACTGGATCACCAGGCCGGTTTTGTTTGCGCCTGGGTTGGGCGTGTTGCTGGTCACCACCTTGGCGACGTTCACGGTGGCGTAGATCTCGTTGTTGGAGTCCACGTCGTAGCCCACGCGGCCATACCCATCCATGCGCTTCAACGCGGACTGGATACTGGTTCCATTACCGACATTCCCGGACGTGTCGCCGCCGATGCAGAAGCCGCCTGAAGCATAGCAGCCGATGACATGGCCTGCGGCATCGTGGGCTGGAGTGCCGCCTCCATAGTCGAAATTGAATGTGTTGCCGCTGGCGTCGAACGCGATGCCCTGGAGCGGGCCAGCGGTGATCAAACCATATTGTGAATATTGGTAAGCCTGGGCGTGATCCCGCACGAGATACTGGGGCGAGCCGTCGTTGGTGATGCCCCGGTTGATGAAGGTGGTGGTGCGATACCAGTTGCGGCCGTTGGCGCCGGCTTCGCCGAAGCCCGGCGAGGGCACTCCGGCCTCGTGGTCGTATTCAACGCTGACCTCTGCGTGCAGTGGGCCCCAGGCATGACCGGCGGCCGCCTGAAGCAAATATTGCTTGTCGTCGCTGTAGGTCGTCTCGCCGGCCGAGACATTGGCCCTAAAGCCCTCGAAGCGTTTGTTGGTGATGAAATTCACGACACCACCCACGGCGTCAGAGCCATAAGATGCCGATGCGCCGCCGGTCACCACGTCCACACGCTGAAGGAGCAGCTGCGGGAAAAGGCTGATGTCGGGAACACCCGTGACGTTGGCGCCCACCACCCGTTGTCCGTCGAGCAGCGTCAGTGTGCGGATGGTGCCGAGGCCGCGAAGGGAGAAGGACGACAGCCCTTGCAGACCGCTCGACGTGCTGTTGACGTTAACGGAAGTGTTCGCCGATCCCTGAAGCGAGGGCAACTCGGCGATCGTGGTGAAGACGTTGGGCTCGGCATTCTTTGCGATTTCCGCCGCGCCGACGATCTGGGTTGGCGTGGGGGCGCTGAAGTCCGGCGAGGTGATCCGCGATCCTGTGACCACGATCGTCCCCTGGTTGGCGCCGGCGGCAGCTTGTGGGCCGGCCTGCTGAGTCGCTGGAGCAGTCAGCGTTGGCGGCGCCGCTGGATCGGCCGATTGAGTGCTGGGCGGTAGAGCTCCCTGGGGGGCAGACGGAAGGACAGTCTGCGCTGTCGCCGGCGTTGCGAGCACTGCGACGAGTGCGCTGCTGGCCGTGAGCAACAGTCGCGAACGCCGCGGTGTCTTTCGGTTCGATTTCATTGTTCCCCTCCGTTTTTCGTTGTTGGTGACAGGCTGACCGCGAACAGAGCGTGGTGAGCCAAAATGAAGAGCGTGCGGTGGTCGGGGCCGCCGAAGATCAGCTGGAGCGGCCGCTCGGGCACATCAATTTGACCGACGGGGCGACCGCTGGAATCGTAAACGAACACCTGTCCGTTCGCGACGTAGACGCGGCTGCTATCATCCGTCGCGACGCTCTCCCCGCCTCGATCCGCGAAGACTCGAAGGTCGCGCAGCGCACCACCTTGGGCGACAAGCCCGCTGTACGTGCGGTCCTCGGATTCGTTGCTGACAAACACCCGCTGCCCGGGCTTCGCACCGATCAGGCCCAAGGCATCGAGCGTATCGGAGAAACGCCATCCGATATGATCGGGGGTACCCTGCCGCCACACACGAAAGGCCGGAAGCACGAGGCTGCCGTCGGGCGATACATATTCGTTTGGCTTCGCGGTTCCTGCATCGCCCGCGAACATTTCGGCAAGCGTTGTGAAGCGATAAGTGGTGGGATTCAGTTGATCCCGAAATTCACCATTGTCCCACCAGTTGCCCGGAAGCAGAGTCGTCGCGTTCGGGTGAGCGCGCGTCGGCGTCGGCGCGATCACTGACAGTTTGTCCTTCGGCCCGTCGGGATCGATGCTGTACACGGTCGCGTGCGACCCAAGGGAAGAGAGCACCAGCAGATGGCCCGAATGGTCGACCGCGAGGTTGACCGGGTCGAGCGGGTTATCGCGGATGACTTCCAGGCCCTTGTTCTTGGTCCAGCGGTAAATTCGCTGCATCCGGTGCTCAACGAAGTAGAGCGCCCCATTCGAGTCCACGGCCGCGCCGGAAATCGACCAGAACCCATCCTCCAGCTTCCGAACCGGTCCGAAACCGGCAGTTGTCGCGGGTGTCACAGGCGCCGGGTCGAACGGCACGTCGAGGGTTGCGAACTCGCGTTCGCGGACCGCAAGGTGGTGCGTCACATCCTCGATGGCGTCTTCGAACGGGAATTTGCTGGCGCGCAGAAACGTGCCGCACCCATCCGCCTGACAGGTTGCGAAGCCGCTTTCCGCATTGGTGTGAAAGTTGCGGAAGCGGATGTCGCCCGAGTTGAACAGCCGAACTGCAGTGGTCGCCGGATGGAACTGTCGCGTCACTCGATAGGGGTGATAGTTGGCGAACAGGAGGTTCTTCGAATTACGGATTTCGAGGCTGACCTCGTTGATTCCTTCCGCGACTTCCTGCTCCGTCTGCGGAGCGAGGAATTCCCAATTCTGGACATTGTCGAGCACAATCTCGTTGCGGACGTGATGCTCGTTCGACAGTTCGTAGACGTGCCCGGGCGTGCTCGTGTCAGTGACGTAGAAGCCTGCCTGCGCAAAGGTGTCGGGCATCCAGTTGTCGGCGAAGGTGCCGCCGCCGCCGTCCATCACCCAGACACTGGGATATTGCGCGTCCCAACGATTGTCGGCGACGGGGTCACCGCTATGTCCGTTGAGCGCGAACAGCGGTTTACCGTCAGAGGTCGGCGTCCCGCCGCCGCCCATGATCTTGACGTCATCCATCAGCGAATCTTCGCCTGAGCGCCACACGACCGCTCCTGCGCGGGGATTCACTCGGCCGGTGAACAGTCCCAGTCCGGTGACGATGTTATGGCCGCCCTGTGGTGTGTCGATAATTGGAACGACGGAGCCGACGCCGGCATGACCGGAGTCGTTGTCCGGAATCACGAGCTGGGTGACCGCTGGATGAAGACCGATCAGGACTGTGTCCGGCTTCAGCTTAAGTGTGCCCGAAACCATGTAGAAGCCGGTCGGGAAGTAGAGCACTCGATGGCTGTCGATCGCTCTTTGAAGGGCAGCCGTGTCGTCGGTGCGCGAATCTCCCTTGGCGCCCAGGCTTCGCACATCGGACCATTCGGAAACCGGTGGCAGGGGGCGGATTGCGGGTGGGGCCGGTGCCGGAAACGCCGCGATCGGGCGCATTTTCACGTTCATGCCGATGGTGCCCGTGCGGCCGAGGCCTGGAACCACGAGTCCGTAGTCAAACGCGCTCACGCGATACATCGAGCCCGGCGCTACGACCGTCTTCCCGCTATCGCGGAGAAGCGCAAAAACCGGCGTGTTCTGCGCCACCGCATTGTCGAAGCCGATCTGAGTGAAGGCGCTCTTCTCGCTGGAAATGATTACGCCGGCGCGAGAGACATTTTCGAAGCGGACGTCCTTGCCCCAGAGCGAGTCCGAATAGCCGTCGTCGATGTCGATTCCGACGGGGGTGTTGCGGATCGCGACGTTGACCAGCGTAAGGTCGACTTCATGTTCGCGGATCGCCGCTTGCCGCTGCCCGTCGAAGCTCGAATCGATCAGCGTGAACTGCCAAGCCGGGGAAGTCTTTTCGGTGACGATGCCGTAGCGGCCGCCGTGGAAATGGACGTCCTCCATTTCATTGCCGGCCTGGTAAACTCCAGCGAAGCCGGAGCCGAGACGGAAGTCCATGTGGGTCAGAAAGCCGTGCTGTGCGAGTCGGAAGCGAACTGCCGCCGCTGCGGGATTCCCGTCCCCCAATTCGATATCGATGTTGCTCATCGACGAATAAAAGGTGCCCGAATTGGCGTCGCGAACGATCCGGTCGCGCGGGACGACGGTCGGAACCGGAACCGGCACCGGACCGACGTTATATTGGTCGTCGCCGGTGAAGATGATCAGCGTGGAAACACCAGTCTGGAAGCCCGGCGTATTGGCGCCGAGGACCAGCACGGGGCGAGTGGGGCCGACGCCGAAGATTCGGACTCCCGGCGGCACGAGAACACTTCGGGAAAGCCGGTATCTGCCCGACGGCAGGAAGACGAGTCCGCCGCCATTCGGCTCCCGCGCTGCGTTGACGGCTCCTTGCAAGGCATCCGTGTCGTCGGCTCGACCGTCGCCCGCCGCCTTTACCAGCACTGCATGCGGGTCATTCGGAGCGCCGGCAAAAACCGACGCACTTTCGAAACCCGCCGCGTGGCCAATGCTCGAAGCGGTGAAAATCACTGCAGCAATCATCGGCCACGCCGATCGCATGCTCTCCACTTTCAACAAGCCAATCATACGATGTCCTCATCTTCGATTAGAGATTCATGATAACGTTATCATCCGCGACCAAGGTCGTACTTCCCGAGAGGCGAACAGCGCGGATACGTAGACCCAAGTGTTAACACCGCCGACTCGGGGGAGCGGCGAATCGGGGAATCGTGTGCAACAATCGATCGGTTGGAGACCGGCCGGGCCGACGGCGATCGTCGTTATGGGCGTAAGCGGCAGCGGCAAGTCGACTCTGGGTACACTGCTCGCCAGCACACTCGGCTGTCCATTTTTGGAAGGCGACGATTTCCACGACGCGGTTGCAGTCGCGATGATGCGCGGCGGTGAACCGCTGACGGATGTTGAGCGGTGGCCGTGGCTCGACCGCATCGGAGTGGCGCTGGCACGCGAAGTTGTGATGCACGGAGTGGCGGTGGCGGCCTGCTCTGCCCTGCGTCGGGTGTATCGCGAACGTCTGGCGACCGCCGCCGGAATCCCGATCCGGTTTGTCCTGCTCGATAATGATCCTGACGAGCTCTTGCGCAGAATCGCCAGCCGCCCCGATCACTATATGCCGCCGGGCCTGCTTGCCAGCCAGCTCGCCACGCTGGAACGCCCCGAGCCGGACGAGCCCGCTGTAACCCTGGATTCGCATGAGCCGCCGCCTGGACTTTGCCGGCAGGCACTCAACTGGCTTGCTGAGCGGACGGTGCCATGAAGCTGTTGACCGCGATGGTGCTGGCTGATGGCCCATGGCGGCAGGACAGCGGCGCCGAGCATACCGCGCCCTGAGCGGCTCCTAGGGCATCAGCCGCTTGCGCCCTTCGAAAAGGTGCCAACGCATCGCCAGGGCAGCGCCTTCGGAATCCTGCGCCCGAATTGCATCGACGATCATCTCGTGCTCGCGCATCATGGCTCCGATCACTTCCTCCGGACGCGAGCGCGAGATATCGACGCCGGCGCGCATGATGCTGTCAATCTCCTCGGCAATACCCTCGAAGGCGATCAGGAAGGACGGGTTGGCGGTGGCGAGCATGATCCGGCGGTGCAACTCCATATCCTCGGCATGAGCCGGGTCGCTCGACAACAGCGCGGTTCGCAGATCCGCAAGCGCCTGCTCAATTTCCGCCATTTCCTCCGACGTGCGCCGGCTGGCAGCAAGCCGGGCGGCTTCCGCCTCAAGCACGAACCGCACTTCGTAGGTTCCTAATGTCGCCGAGAGATCAGCCATCGCAACAAAGGCTGCCAATCGGTCGGAAGGGCGGCTTTTTACAAATGAGCCCGCTCCGCGACGAGCCTCCGTAATCCCGTCCGAGGCCAGTCGCACCAGCGCTTCGCGAATCACGGTACGCGACATGCCAAACATTTCGGCCAAGCGTGATTCCGACGGCAGGCGGTCACCGACTTTGAGCCCGTCGTTGATCAACTCAACGATCCCCGAATAGGCCCGATCCGCAAGTCTTGCGAGCATCGTCAGCGCCTTTCATTTCGTCAGCGAGTGATTGCGCCCTCCGCTTCTAGAGCAAGCGGCTGCCGATCAATACCAGCGCAAGGCCCATGACTGAAACGGTCGTTTCCATCACGGACCATGTACGGAAAGTAGCCGAAGTACTGGTTCCGAGATAGCTTTTCACCAGCCAGAAGCCCGGATCGTTGACGTGGCTGAAAAACAGCGATCCGGCACCGATCGCGAGGACAGTCCATTCGGGCGATGCACCCGACGCGGCGACCAATGCCGGCATGATACCCGCGGTCGTGATCGTGGCAACGGTGGCCGAACCGGTGGCCAGGCGGATAGCGACCGCGACGATCCATGCGAGCAGCAACGGCGATGCCGGACCACCGGCAGCGAGCCGGGCGAGCAGGTCGGAAAGTCCGGCACTCACAAGCACCTGCTTGAGTGCGCCGCCAGCACCGATCGACAGCAAAATGGTTCCCGCCGGAGTCATCGCTTCATGCCACACTTTGTCGAGCGTCGCGTCATCTCTTAGCCCGCGGCCGAACAGGAGGGGCAAGGCAACGAGGCAAGCGATCAGGAGCGCGACCACCGGATCACTTGCGAATTCCAGCACTGCCAGACTGCGCGGCAGAAGAGACGTTGCCTGCCCGCCTGCGATCAGCACGACGGGCAACAAGATGACGAGCAACGCTCGCCAAACTGCTGGCGCCCGGCCCGAATTTGGAGGGATCGCCAGCGGTGGGGGCGCAAGCTTCACTCCCCTCGCCGTCCACCTCGACAGTAGTGGTCCGGCGACGATAGCAGTCGGAATCCCGATCAGCAGACCATAGCCGAGGGTTTTCGGCAGGCTTGCGTGCAGAGCGCTTACAGCGAGCAGCGGTCCCGGATGGGGCGGAACGAGCGCATGCACGACCGATAAGCCGGCTAGCGCAGGAAGCATCAACCTCAATCGCGCCGCGTCTTGCTCCGGCCCCTCGGGAAGTGTCGCGGCCGCACTCGCCAACACCGGGAGCAGAAGCACCAACCCCGTCTCGAAAAACAGCGGAAGCCCGATGATAAGTGCGATGAAGAGGCTTGCCCAAGGGGCGCCGCGAGAACCCGAACGGTTGAGGATTGCCCGCGCAAGGACAAAAGCGCCTTCGGAGATCTCCAGCATGGCGCCAAGTGCAAGTCCGAGCGCGACCACCAGGCCGGTACCGCCCAATATGTCGCCGGCGCCCTTCTGCACAGCTTTGGCGGTATCGGACAATGGCGTGCCTGCGATTAGCCCGACGGCGAAAGCGCCGCAGAGCAAAGCGATGAACGGATGCAGTCGCCCGCGGACGATCAGCAATATTGACAGCGCGATGCCGAGTACCGCCGCAACGAGCAGGCGCCAATCCTCGATCGACATTGTTCCCCTCCCTCCGACCCGCAAAGACTTTGATCCACATATCTGTATGACAGGTTAGGCCGCAATGACGGCATTTCCCATCAAATTCGAACTTTTCGCTTGAATCTGTCCAACCAATTTGAGTACAAAATTTTGCGGAAAGCGTTTGACGTAAAGCCTTCGAGGCTTGCCGATGGCGAAGAGGAGAGGAAAATCGCCGATGTACGGATCTGCACAGAATGAATGCTGCGCCGGTGTCGAGCCGATGATGCGGCGCCTGACACCAACCCAGATGAAGGTGCTCGAGGGCGTCAACTCGGGACTGCTGAACAAGCAGATCGCCCACAATCTTGGCATCGCCGAAACGACGGTGAAGGCGCACATGACGGCGGTGATGCGCAAGTTGCAGGTGCGTAATCGCACGCAAGCCGCCATAGCGGCTCGCGCGCTTGTTGGAGGCGCCTCAAGGTAAGTCCTGCGCCGCGCCCGCAACTGCTGCGGCAAGACCGGCGCGTGACGCTGCTCGGAGCGGCCTTCGGTCGATCGGCTTCCGCAGACTCCAGAAGCGCACCGACCGCCGCCGTTGCAAACTACTAGTTGTACCCCAAAGCCGCGACTGAGCGCCGGATTGACCCGAACCGGCCCACGGTTGATACAGGCCGCTTGGGCAGCGCGGAGGGAATGTCATAACGAGCTTGAACCGCGCAGGCGCAGTGCGTCACTCCAGGCGACTGTGCCTTGTGGTTTCGGCCGCAACGGGATTGCTCGTCGACTCCGGGTGCGCCAGCGGTGTCGAACCGTCTGCACCAGTCGTGCCCGCGGCCGTTTCGATACCGCGGCTAACCGCCAAGCCTGCTGCCGCAGCGCCTCTTTCGACTAATGCCTATTTTTCTGAAGCGACCGCCATCGATCTTTTTGAAATGCGAGCCAGCGAGGTGGCGCTGCAGCGTTCGACGGGCCTCGCTCGCTCCTTCGCCTTGCAGGCGGAGCAACACCACCGCGCTCTTTCGGCGCAGCTGGCGTTCGCGGGCCGGTATCTCAATCTTTTGCCACCGCGATATCTACCGCCGGAATATCAGACCATGCTCGATCAGCTGAGTTCGACGCCCGATTTCGATCGCTTCTACCTTGGGCAGCAGCGACTCGTCTGTGGACGCGCCCTGCAACTCCACAGCCGATACGCCAGCAGTGGAGCGAGCCCAACGCTGCGCCCGGTGGCGCAATTCGGGATTTCCGTGATCAACGCGGATCTTCAGTTGCTGAGGCGCTGACGAGCCGAAACCTTCTTTCGTTAAAGCCGCGCTAACCATAGTTGGACACGCTGTCTTTGCCTTGCATCGGCATGAAGCAGCGCAATGGTCAAGTTCGCGAAAACACTCGGATTTGCGTGCGCGCTGGCTGCGGTCGCCGCATTTGCCGGAACGCCGGCCAAGGCCGCATCGCTTTATCCGGCCAGCAGCGGCTTTTCGAAATCCGAGGCGCTCCTCGGCGGCCCCAGCAAGCTCGCGCAGATTCTCGCTCAACAGGGAGTCAGGCCCGCAACCCCAGTCGGGATCGCTCCGCAACCGGCTTCGTATTCCCTTCCACAGGTCACATCAGCTGTCCTTCGCACCACCGACGGCGTGGTCGATGGAATGCCTGACTTGTTCGGAAGCGTCGCTCTCAAGGTGGGGCACACGCCGCTGGACTGGCGGTGGCGCTCGGTCGAGGATTCTCCGGTCACAGGGGCTCCGGCAGCTTATTCGCGATCGCTGCGCGGTGTCGATCCGGCGGAAAAGGCCGCTTTGATCAACCAATATGTCAATCGGCGGGTTCGCTACACCGAAGATATCGTCCAATATGGCAAGGCCGATTATTGGGCGCCAGCCGACCAGACCCTCCACCGCGGTCGCGGCGATTGTGAAGATTACGCCATCGCCAAGCTGCAGATGCTGCGGGAAGCAGGCGTAAGTCCGCACGATCTATACCTCGTGCTGGTCAACGACCTTGTCCGGCGCGCGGATCACGCTGTGCTGGTGATGCGCGCCGGCAATCGCATGCTCCTGCTCGACGATGGCACCAGTGAGGTGTTGGAGACGCAAGCGGTCAGCGACTACCGGCCGATACTCACGTTCGCGTCGTACGGAACATGGACGCACGGCTATATGCGGCCGAATCCACCCATACACATCGCTCAGGCGGCGCCGCCTCAACCAGTAGTACCGGCCGCCGATCAGCGTTCGGTCAACGCTTCGCTCTTGGCTCTCAACACGGGGTTCAACAGGTAGTTCAGGATACTCCGGCGCCCGGTTATGATCTGGGTGTCGGTCATCATTCCCGGCGTGATCGGGAGGCGATGCCCCGCAGCCTGCAGATAGCTCTTATCGGTTTCGACAATCACGTTGAAGTAAGCCTGCTTCTCGTTCTCGTCGTAGATTGAATCTGCGGAAACCTGCACGACCTTCCCCTCGAGACCGCCGTAAATGGAAAAGTCGTAGGCGGTCACTTTAACCAGCGCTCGGTCGCCAACCTTGATGAACGCTATGTCGCTTGGCTTCACACGCGTTTCGACGAGGAGTTTTTCGCCCATCGGGACCACTTCCATGATCTTTTGGCCTGGCTGAACGTAGCCGCCGATCGTCGTGACCTGCACGTCGTTCACTACCCCATCAACTGGGGACCGCACTTCGGTACGGTCGAATTTGCCTTGAGCCCCGAGCAGCGACTGCTGGTTGACCGCCAGCTTGGACTGAACCTGGCTACGCTCGTTGAGCGCCTGCTGCCTGAACTCAAAGGTCGCCTGCGACGCTTGCGCTTCGGCTTCGCGGACACCAGCGAGAGCCTTGCCTTGCTGCTCCTGCGCAGCGGCAATGCGCCCTTGCAGATCCACAACCTCCTTGCGCTTCTCGAGAAGGTCTGTCTGCGGGACGATGTTCTTGGCGGCGAGCGGCTCCAGCATCTGTACCTGGTGCTGCGCGAGGGCCAGGCTCGACCGCAGGCTGCTGGCCGTGGCGGCAGCCTCCGCGGCATCGCGGCGTGCCTGATCGGCGGTCGCATGCAGCGCCGCAACCTTGCTGTTCAGCGCCGACTCGCTGGCGGCCTGCAGAGCCTCCTCGCCGGAGCAGTCGCTGCCTTGGCAGGATACGCTTTGGCCGGTGCCTTCAGCAGTCAGCCTTGCGTTCTGAGCTTGCAAAGACTCGGTCTCGGCCTTGATCTGTCCGACCTGCGACTCGCTTTCCGGGTTATCGAGCCGGACCAGCAGCTCGCCCTTTTTCACTTCCTGCCCCGAGCGAACGAAAATCTCGCTGACGGTCGCAGGATCGGCTGCGGTGATGACCTGCATCTTGCTTGAGGGGATCACTTTCCCCTGGCCGCGCGTAACTTCATCCACCTGTGCGAAGCCGGCCCACAAAAGGAACAGCGCGAAGGCGACGGCCGAGGCGACGATGATCAGCCGGGCGCCTGACAGCGGCTCACGGTGACGACCCTTGGGCCCGACGAAAGGGATACTTGCCATTACCTTACGAACTCCAACTCAAACAACCGGCTTCGTGGCCGCTGATCGTGCGGCGGCCGCAGCCTCGATATTCGCCGGCTTTCCACTTGATGCTTGCTGCGCCGCGAGTACTCGGGCCGCGCTGCTGTCACTGTCGTCAGGACCCGGGATACTGAGGGTCCAGCCTTTCGAGGTGTCGAGCAGGCCGCCGACATCATCGGGTGCGCGGGCCACCGGCGGACCCGAAACCGCAGGGGATTCATCGGCCTTCAATGACGCAACTGTGACATGCGCCACCGGCCGAAGCGATGCAGGATCCTGCGGTTCGCCAACATAGCGGCCGGTAAAGGCCGATCGCTCGCCCCAGCTGCCGGGCCATCGGTAGAAGATATGCTGTCCGATCTGCGTGACTTTCGCCAGCAGCGGCGCCCATCGCGGCGCGACATAATCTGCGTGATAGAAGGTCGACTCACCGACCGCAGCTTCGACGTAGCCGGCAAGAGCCGCACGAGCGACCTGCTCTGCCTCTTTCCAGGCGAGCGCAGCAGGCGGTCGATTCAGTGAGCCGTCGCAGACGAAGGTGAATTGGCACACGCCGGTGGTCGAACCTTGATAGACGACCCCGCAAACCGACTTGGGAAATGCCGGATGGCGCAAGCGATTGAGAACAACCTGAGCAACGGCCCGCCTTCCCTGAAGCGGCTCGAACCCGGCCTCGTAATAGACAGCCTGCGTGAGGCACAAAAGCGCACGCTTTGCTTCGACATCCCTCCCCGTCGCAACGAACGGTAGCGGAGCTTCAACCGAGGCCTGACTGAACGGCAGGGCTGCGTTGATCCGCAAGGCTGCATCGCCCACGGCTTGCACCTGGTCCTGCGCCGATGCGCTCGCTGCAGTGATGATCGCGTCGGCCTTCGCGGGCGTCATCGACACCGTGACCGTCGCCGCGTCGGCAGTGCTGCGCGTCGGCAGAAGGGTCAGCCACACAGCCGCGGCTATGAGTGCAATCGCCCCAATCAGGGTAGCGCTGAGCACAGGCTTCGAACCGCGAGCCCAATCGCGAACGGCGACAGCGGTCATGACTGCTGTCCCGCAGCGGCGGCCCCGCCGAGATGTCGAAGCACCTCGTCCCTGGGTCCATCGGCGAGAATTTTCCCGCCGTCGATAACGATAAGCCGGTTGAGGATCGACAGCATATTATGTCGATGGGTGGAGACGATCACTGTCTGCTCCGGCGCCAGTGCTGCCTTCAGACGCTGGATGAAGTAGAGCTCCGTCTGGGTATCCATCGAGCCGGTGGGCTCGTCCAGGAACAGCGCCTTCGACGGGCTGACCAGCGCTCGCGCAAGCACCAGCAGCGACTTCTGACCGCCTGACAATCTCGAACCGCGCTCTCCAACCGGAAGATCGAAACCGGCCGCGTCGCGCGAAAGGAAAATGTCCGCTCCGGAACGGACCACCGCATCGATGAGCTGGTTGTCGTCGGCGCGAGCCGCGCCAAGCATGAGGTTCTCACGGACTGTGCCGCTGAAGATTTCCGAATCCTGCGCCACGAAGCGGAAAGCGTCACGCAGCTGGTGAGGATGGTATTGGCGACTATCCAAGCCGTCGACCAGCATGACGCCGTCGGTAGGTCCGTAGAGGCCGCAAAGCACTCGGCCGAGCGTCGATTTCCCCGACGCGACCCGGCCAATGATGCCGATGCGCTCACCCGGCTGGATCTTCAGATTGATGTCGGAGAGAGAGTCCCGAGCAGCGCCAGGATAGCGGAACGACACATTCTCCAGCTCGAGATGACCGGCGCGAATCTCCGGCACCACGGTGCGCAACGCAACCTGCCGTTCGTCCTGCGCCTCCATCAAGCGCTCGACCGAGGCCAGCGTAGCGAACGCCTGCTTGCCGCGGGTCAGGAGGAACGCGAGTTGCCCTACGGGTTGCAGCGAACGGCCCGACACCATGATGATCGCGATGATCGCGCCCATTGACATCTCACCATTCTGGAAACGGTAGAAGCCGCCGATCAGCAACCCGACGCTGATCATCTGCTGGGAAATGCTGGCGAGGCTGACCGCCACCGAAGTCAGGCGTCGAAGCCGTTCGCTCGTTCCCGCCGACATCGACGAATAGCGCCGCCAACGGCCGAGCATCTGGCCTTCGGCGCGAACGGCCTTCAGGGTCTCCGCGCCGGCGATCGATTCCACGAGGATCGAGTGCTGGAGGCTGGCGTCGGCTTGAGCATCCAGCGCAGCCCGTCCCATCCCCTTTTGAAGGCTGAAACCCGCGATCAGCATCAGTGCGATACCGGCGAGCGGAATGAAGACAAGCCAGCCGGCAAGGATCGTGATCATCGCCAGGAACAGGAAGACGAAAGTCATGTCCACCGCGAGAACGACCGTCGTGGAGGCGAAGAAGTCGCGAACTGTTTCGTATTCCGAAACACGACGAGCGAACGCGCCGGTGCTGCCCTGCCGTTCCGACATCGGCAGGTTCATCACTTTCTCGAACAACTTCTGGGAAAGCTTCGCGTCCAGCCGGCGCCCAATCTCGTCGATCAGTTGCCCCCGTCCGACGCGCAAAACGAAGTCGAACACGAGTGCGAGCACGACGCCGATCGCCAGAACCCACAGTGTGGTGACAGTCTTGTTCGGGATGACCCGGTCATAGACGTTCATCGTGAACAGCGGCATCGCGAACGCCAGCAGATTGACGACCAGCGCCGCCAGAAGCACGGGCCAGAACTCTTTCCTGACCTTCCAGACTTCGGACCAGAACCAGTGGTTGCGTTTCGCCTTGTCCCATGGCCGCTCGTTTTCGCGTTCGCGAGTAGGGTCAGCTTGGGCGACGACTGCGCGGCCGCTGTACTGCGCCTTCAGTTCATCGACCGGGACCCACAGGGGTTCGGCGACCCCTGGTGAGAACACCAGCGCATCGCGGCCGCGAAGTTCCTGCAACACCACGGCCTGGTCGTCCCCGAGCTCAAGAATCGCGGGCAGGTTGCTCGACGGCCAGCCGGTGAGCTTGCGGGACAAAGGCTCGGCCCTGATTCCGACATTCTCGAGGGCAGGCTCAATCTGGTGAAACGGCAGCGTTCCGTCAGCCGCGAGGGCAAGCCCCGCTCTGAGCAGGATTGGGGAAGAGGGCCGGCCGGCTTCGCGCGCAACAAAACTGAGGCACTCGAGCACGGGATCGATTTCCCGTGCATCACTCTCACTAAGCCAGTTCAACGAAGTCACTGCCGCCCTCTTCCATTCTTACTGACCGCTCGGGCCCGGTGGTGGAACCGGATTCCCGGGTAGCGGGCCGCCAGGAGTCACCCCGATCGGAGCCGGGGGGCCCATCACGGGAGCAGCCATGCTCGTTTCTTCAAGATCTGCAGGCGGTATGGGATTGACGCCATAACGGGCGCGCGCATTCGAATAAGCCGCCGCGGGAAGTTGAATTCCGAGGCACTGATTCAGGTGGTTCTCGGCCGCCAGCACGCGATATTGTGCATAAAGCTTGGCGAGCCGCGCGGTCTCGGTCTGCTCCTGCACATTGTAGCGCGTGTTCTGGGTGTCCAGAACGTCGAGCAGCGAACGGCGACCGATATTGAACTGCTCGCGATAGGACAGGAGCAGGTTGTCGGAAACCGTGCTTTGCTGTTCCAGCTGCGACAGCAGAGCGGTTTGATTCTGAAGCTTGTTCCACGCGGACCGAACATCTTCCTCCGCCTGACGAGTCTCTTCGAAGAGCTTGCCGTGCGCCTGCTCTGCGCGATTGTGCTGTTCGCGGATCTTCGCCTGATTGATTCCGCCGGTGAATATGTCCCAGTGGGCGACCGCAAGCGCCTGTACGTCGGTCGTATAGCCCTCAAAGCCATCGATATCATTGCCGACTCGGGCACGGCCCTGAAGACTGAACTTCGGTCCGATGGCCGCCTTGGCAGCGGTAAGCTCCTCACGCTCGGCAGCGAGGTCGGCCATTGCTTCCTGCACGTTCGGATTTTCCTGGCGCGCAATCGACTCGGCGTCCGCAAGCGTCGGCGGAAGACAGCTGCTCAGATCGGGCGGCATCGTCACGCTGTCGATCGGAACGCCGGCGAGAGTCCGGAAGGAAATGCCGGCGGCTTCGAGATCTTCCTGCGCCTCCGTGACCTTGGCACGGGCCGCCTGGAGTCGCTCCTCAGCCTGCTGCTGGTCGGCGATGCTGATGGATCCATTCGCAACGCCTTGCTTCAAGTCGCCTGCAAGCTTTTCATGAAAGGCAGCGTTGTCCTGTGCGATGGCGACTAGCCGCTGCTGAAGCAGATAGTCGATGTAATTGCGCGCAACGTTCAATGCGACGAATTCCGAGCGCTCCTCGACGCGTGCTGCAGCGGCATCGGTGCGAGCCGCCTGACGCCGGATCTCTGCCTCACGGCCTCCTGCGTCGTACAGCAGTTCGTCGACTACCAGGTCGCCTTCCGCCGGGTGGAGCGTATGATTGGCAATACCGAGTTCGCGCCGCGTCGGGTTCCGCAGACTTTCTACGCCGACTGAACCCTCAACCGAAACACGCGGATAATAGAGGCCTTCCTCCTGAACGCGCTCTTCCTGGGTGGCGGCCTTGTTCGAAATCGCCTGCCTGATCTGCGGGTTGGTCTGCAGAGCGCTTTGTACTGCCTGTCGCAAATCGATGGAAAGAGCCGGAGATGCGCAAAGTAGCAATGCGCCCGGCGCGATGATCGTCCACTTCTTCGTCTTCATGTTACCCCCCTGGGTTGTTAGGGGCTCCCGGTGCACCTGGGAGCCCTACTGGTCTTCGAAGTTTACCCGTGCGGATGACCCGCTTGGGCGTGAGCGATCAGATGCTCAATGTGCGCAGTCTGGATCGCGGTAAAGGCAGCAAGATGCCCGCTGTCTCCGTTTGATACGCCTGCCTCGAAGTGGCTTGCCAAGGCATTGAGGCCGGCCACCGGCCCACCGTGACCCGCAACGTTCTGAAGGACTGCGTCGATCGCGGAGGCGTGACCGCCTCCTCCTCCCGCCAAAGCTTCCGCAAGCACCTGTCCAACCTGGTGCCCCGCAGTGAACTCCACATTGCCCAGCACGGGGTTGTGGCCTCCATTCGCGTGGTTGGCCATCGCCTGAAGCTGAGCAGCCGCAGGCATATGGATCGCGTTCGCGATTATGGCCCCGTTGGCTGTCGCAGATCCGTGAGCGGGAGCATCAGTGCCCTGCGGCAGCTGGCTCGGAGCAGCCTGCTGCTGTCCATGGTCGCTAGAATGCTGATTCGAGAGCGCCACCTCTGATGCATGGCTGTCATGCTGAGGCTGCGTGCTGCCGCTGTCGGTTTGCATCCCGGCAAGTGGAGATTCGGAGGACGCGTGATTGGAAGCCGTCACGAGCTCGACCGGAGCTAGTGATTGCGTATGCTCGGTGCCGGGAGTTTGAGCGACGACTGCCGTTGGGTTTGACTCGTGCCCGCTTGCCGCGAGCGGCTCGGATGCAGCGAGACCCGCCGCCGCAACCGCTCCCAGAAGCGCCGGATTGCTTAAGAGTGGATTCGACGAACGCGTGTCCGTGGTAGTCGCCCTGGATCCTGTCCAGAATGAGGCGTCCGCGAGAGCTCCGGTGGTTCCATCGGCCTTCGTGTAAGTCCCGGTGCCGGCGACGGTCACGTCGCCGCCAGCGGCCTCATAGCTGATCTCGTTGGAGGTGAGGGATATGCTCGTGATGCCCAGCTGAGTCAGCGTGTGATACTCACCAGGATCTACAACGCCGTTGCTGTTCGCGTCCTGCCACACTCCAAAAGTGCTGAAACTCGTGTCGGCGGCAGAAAGCTTGCCGTCGTGATTGGTATCGAAGACGGCCAGCGCCTGAAGGTCAGTCTGACCGTTGGCCCCGAACACGAATTCCGACGCACTGTCGACGGTACCAT
>Ga0068856_100002127_pt1 | contig 20559 bp, 18 predicted proteins | sample KBSCornC62_FD_66595 | JGI IMG/M metagenome (GOLD analysis project Ga0068856, IMG submission 66595) | Corn rhizosphere microbial communities from Kellogg Biological Station, Michigan, USA - KBS Corn C6-2 | ecosystem: Host-associated > Plants > Roots > Rhizosphere > Soil ... | reverse complement strand
ACCCAAAGCGCCGACCGGCGGGACCGTCGTTACGACCAACACGCCGCCCCCGCCCGCGCCTCCGGCCGAAAAAGCCGGGGATGTTCCGTCGCAGTCGAACATCAACATCTCCGATGAGATTCGGAAGGCGTGCGGCATCACCGATGCAGAGGCCTTCTTCGCCTACGACTCGGCCAACGTCCGGCCCCAGGACAAGGCCGTGCTCAGGAAGCTGGCCGATTGCTTCATGACCGGCCCGCTCAAGGGCCGTGAGCTCCGGCTCGTCGGTCACGCCGATCCGCGCGGTGACGAAGAATACAACATGGTCCTCGGTGGCCGCCGCGCCGACAACGTCAAAAGCGCGATCGCCGCGGAAGGCATGACCGCAGATAAGATCGCCACCACTTCCCGAGGGAAGCTCGACGCTACCGGCACCGACGAGGCGTCGTGGGCGAAGGATCGCCGCGTCGACGTGGTCCTCGGTCACTGATCCTCGAAAGCGATTTTTGGCCCCCGCGGGCGCCGCAGCTGTGCGGCCTATCCCTGCCAACCGAGAGTGAGATGTACTTGAGTCGAGCCATGACACCCGCCTTCGCGGCTGCGGCAGCTGATCCCAAAGGAGTCGACCCGATCGGGCTCATGCTCGGCGCGTCGGGTGTCGTGCTCGTCGTGCTCGTGATTTTGATCACGGCTTCGCTCTTGGTCTGGCTGATTTGGTTTCTGAAGTCCGCGCAACTCGGGCGTTTGCGCAGCACCCATCACGCATTCGAAAAAGCGGCCATGGGTGTCGAGCGCTCTTCGGACCTGATCGCGCTTGCCATCCAGCACAGATCCGCGCCCGGCGCGCGCGTCGTGCTCGAGCTCGCCAAGCGCCACCATCAGCAGCACCTCAGTTCGGAGTTGCTCATGGCGGTCGCTAAGCGCGCCATCGCCAGCGAGCAGCAGCGCACCATGGCCCTGATGCCCACGCTCTCGAGCATCGCGTCGGCTGCGCCGTTCATCGGCCTGTTCGGCACGGTGTGGGGCATCATGGATGCGTTCCTACGCATCGGAGTCGAGAAGAGCGCGTCGTTGCCGGTCGTGGCTCCGGCCATCGGTGAAGCCCTGATCGCGACCGCGTTCGGCCTGGTTGCGGCGATTCCCGCGACGATCGGCTTCAACTACGTCGATAAACGGATCGGTGACTTGCTCGACGAGCTGACCGCTTCTGCCGAAGTATGGGTGGAGACGCTGATCGCCGACCCGAGCGACGCGGTGCCGCTGACGCGCGGCCGAGGCTGAGCCATGGCAATGGGCGCCGCTCGCAAAGGCCGTCGCGGTGGGTTCCGTGACATCAACGTCACGCCGCTGGTCGACGTGATGTTGGTGCTCGTGGTCGTCTTCATGGTGACCGCGCCGCTGCTCACGACGGGCCTGCGCATTAATTTGCCGGAAGTGCACGCCGCGAACACGCCGGTCAAAGACGCGCGCCTGCTGGTCACGGTCACCAAAGACGAGAAAATCTTGTTCGGCGAGGAGGACGTGACCTCCCACGTGGATCAAGCCTTGAAGGACAATCCGCGCGTACAAAAGGAGCACGAGCTCTACATTCGCGCCGACAAGGATGCCCGCTACGGGATCGTTGCGACGGTCGTCGCGGCCGCGCGCAACAGCGGCGTCGAATCGCTCAATCTGTTGGTTCAACCCGAAATCGAGCCAGACACCGACGCGCCCGAGGACAAGAAGAAGCCGGGCGCAAAGGCGCCCTGAGTCATGGCCGCGAGCGTCTTCTTGCCGAGGGAGTTTGCGCTGGCGGCGGTGCTCGCGGGCATGGTCGAGCTCGGGTTGTTTGCGCTACTGGTTACGGCCGGGCAGAACCGCACGAAAATCGTGGCGCATGAATCGCCGCCCGCAGAAGAACTGCCGATCGCCGTAAAGCCCGTGCTCGATGACCTTCCGCTGCTCAAACTCGGCAGCAAGAAGGTCAAGATGAAGCTGCCGGACATGTGGACCAAGCAGGCCCCCGTGCGGCGCTTCGAAGAAAAGAGCGCGCCTTCGGAAAAAGCCGCCAAAACGCCGGAGGCCATTCCGACCACGCCCGTTGCCACCGCAGACGCCGCGCCGCCGCCGCCGGACGCGGCGATCGCCAAAGAGGTCGATCATCCTGTGACGGACGCGGCCGCACCGAAAGAAGAGCCGAACCTGCCCACCGAGGGCGCGGCCGACGGCACGAAGAACGGCACCGAGACAGACCCGCTGAAGGCCCGCGCGCTCGACTTGTACAAAGCAAAAATCTTCGCCTGGTTTCAGGTTCGCTTTCAGCCGCCCACCAGCGTGCCGTGCGACGTGCTGCACGGCCTCAATGCCGCCGCCGCCGTCACCGTCGGCGCGGATCGCACGATCACCGGCTATACGCTGACGCGCGCGAGCAACAACGAAGTCTTCGACGCCAAAGTCAAATCGACCCTCGATTCGCTCGTGGGGCAAGAGTTGCCACCGCCGCCCCCGCTCTATCCGGACCTTTCGCCCGGCACGTTGCTCCACCCCATTTTGTCTGGAAAGGCCGCCAAATGCGAGTGATCGCCGCGACCCTTGCACTACTTTTCTTGGCGGTTCCCGCCGCCGCCGATACACCCGCACCCGCACCGCCCCCGAACGAAGACGTGCTCGGCGAGTTCGTCGTGACCGGCATCACGACTCAGGAGCGCTTGCCGAAGATCGCGATCCTGCCTTCACTCTCGCCCGATCTGGAAGACGTCATCGTGCGCGGCGTGGTGCGGCGCGACTTCGAGCTTACGGGCTTGTTCGACGTGATCCCGGACAACAAGGCGCCCCAGGGCTTGTACGGCTTCGAAGATCCGGTCGACGTCGAAGCGTGGCAGAAGCTCGGCGCCGAAGCGATCGTCAAAGTTTCTGCACAGAAGAAGGACGCGAATCGAATTCAGGTCCTCGGCATCGCCTACTTTCTGAACGTCGGCAAAGACCCCGTCTATCAAAAGACGATCGTCGTGAACAAGACGGATGCGCGCATCACCGCGCATCGCATCACTGACGCTTTGCTGGGCGCCTTGACCGGTCGTCCCGGAAGCTTTGCCAGTGAGCTCGCGTTTTCCGGGAAATGGGTCAATAACCGGCGTATTTTTCGGATGGACGCCGATGGCAACGGGCTCTCGCCCCTGACCGACGCGAATGACACCGCGATCGCTCCGGCCTTCGGTCCACCCGGACACATCTTTTACGCCATCAGCCACAACTATGCGCCCTTCACGTTGATGGATTACGCGCAGGGAGCGAGTAAGCCCATCCCACTGCCGTTCAAGACGTCCATCTATAGCCTCGCGTTCAACAAGGATCGCACGAAGCTCGCGCTCGCCGTGAGCGAGGATAGCCGGAGCGCGATCTACGTTGGAAACCCCGACGGCAGCGGGATGAAAAAAGTCTCCACGAGCGAACTCGCGACCCGCCCCACTTGGAGCCCGTCGGGCAAGCTCGCTTGGGTCGGCGGCGATCCGAAGCAAGGCTCGCAACGCATCTGGATCGACGGCAAGCCCGTATCGCCGGCGGGCTTCACCGCCGCTTCACCGACCTTCTGCGACACCGAAGACGGAGTGAAGCTCGTGTACTCGGTGGCGGTCGGCGGCAATCGCCAAGATTTGGTGATCGCAGCCGAAAAGGGCCAAAATATGGCTCGGCTGACCCAAAATCAGGGATCGAACAGTTATCCCGCTTGCAGCCCCGACGGGCGACTCGTCGCGTTTTTCTCGAATCGCAACAAGAGCCCGGGCATCTGGCTCATGTCGCTCAAGAGTTGGAAGGCGCAGCAGGTCTCGACGCAAGAGGGCGAGTCATTGACCTGGGCCGCTTTGCCTCCGGTGCCCGGCGCTCCCTAGCACCCAGTGCGAATCCTCTGCCGCGGCGCGCCGGGTACGCTGCTCGGCGTGCTCGAGCCGGCAAACGCGTGCTTCAGCTCAGCAGAGCAACCGATTCTGCGCTTCGAAGCGGCTCGGGCGCGCTCAGACGAACAGCCCGCTCAGCGCCATCGGAATTTGCGCGTCCCCGGCGATCCTGAGCTTGCCCGCCATGAGCAGCTCGATCGGGTTGTGGGTTCCGCTCTGCAAGCCCCAGAAAGCGTCGGCTTCGCACGAGACTTCGCATTCGGGTTGGCTGAGGTTCGGCTGCGCGTTTCCAGGCGTGACGTAGACGCGATGGGTGTTCGGGCCGTCGATCACGGCGAACGCAACCGAGCCCGTGACCGCGCGGATTTGCTGGACGCGCTGGGCATCGAGCGTGAGGGCGCGAAACGCGAGCAGCTGGCGCTCGGGCGACAAGGTTTGCCCGGCTAGGCGCTCGGCACCCGCGATCACGATCGGCTCGAAGCTCGGTTGGGGAATGGTGATGCTCACGATCGCGTCGGCGCTCGCGCTCGGTTCGACGAGCAGCTTGCCCTGAGCGAGCCGGTACGCCCACTGACCTGCGCCGGGCACCGTGAACAGCACGCTACCGGAAGAGCTTGCGCCATCGAACCCGGCAAGCTCGGCGAAGCGAGCGGGGATGTAAGTGGAGAAGAACGCGTCGGGAGAGGAAGGGACCAAACTCATGAGCTCGTTTCCGGCACGCTCAGCGCTTGAGGAGCTGGCTGATGGCGTGAGTTTCTCGTGCGCCGAGCGAGCCGAATTGCACGCCAAAGCCCGTCGGTTTTGCCCAACGCACGATTCCCGGCAGGCGGACCGCGGCTTTCGTGCCGGGGAGCTTGCCCACGATGGTAATCTCGGTGCCGAAAGGCAGAACCTCGGTCGACTCGATGAACATACCGCCGATGCTGATGTCCTTCGCCATCCCCTGGAAGGGCGCTGAGTCGCGCCGCTCGCAAGAGACCTCGGCATCGAGATTGACTCGGGGATGAACTCGTTTGTCTTCCACGACTAACTCCGCGGGCGGGATGGATGCAGACGCGACCTGACGCCCAAAACACACCCTTGAGACGGGACGCCGATCTTGTCAAGAAGCTCCCGGAGAGCGACGCGCCTCCGCCGATTCGGAGCGGCTTCCGCCGGCATTTCGAGGGCTTCGAGCTTGGGCTCGTCACGGTCGGGATGGTCTTGACCTTTGCCCTTCTCGTGCTGCCACGCGCCGCGGCTCCGCAGATGCTTCCACTTCCTCACATCGACCGCAGTGAAATACGGCGCAGCGAAATCGCCGAGCGGGAACAGGCGAAGCGCGCGGAACGAGAGGGGTTACCGTTCGATGTGCGCGCGGTAGGCGAAGCAGTGCGGCGTTTTGGTCGAGCGAGCGCCGCCGGTGAAGCGACGAGCCACGAGCGCGACGACATTCGCGCGCGGGTGAAGGGCGTATTCGACGCGAACGAAGCACCGCTGCTCCTGCTTCTGCGAGCGGTACAGACCCAATACTTCCTTGCTGCGCTCGAACAGGCCGAGGGCGGCGCGAAGCCGAGTCCCGAGCTCGATGAGCTCGGCGGAAATTTCGTGGCGCATGCGAGACGGAGCGGTTGGTTCGATTCCTCGGGCCGGCTCCTGCCGGATGAAGCGACCCTGCGCGTACTCTTCCACCTATACTGGGCGGACTTGATCGGGAAAAGAGGCGTGTATCCGTTCGCGCCGTCGCTGAACGAGTGGCGCATCTATTATCGCTTTTTGCTGCAGCATCCAGAGCGCGGCTCGGATCCAGCGAGCGCAACCGCCGACGAAGACAGCGCACGCCTGCGCGTTGCCACGGCGCTCGGCGCCAAAGATCCCGAGTATCCGCTGGAGATGGCGCTCGGCTATCTGCTCTACCGAACGGGTGACAGCGAGGGTGCGGCAGTTTCGTACCGGCGGCAGCTGGCGAAGCACCAGGGCGGGCCTTACGCTCTGCTCGCGCGAAATTATCTGATCTACGTGCTGCAAAACGTGAGCACGGAGTAAGAATGCGCGCGCCATGTCCTCGCCCGATCTGAGCTTCGAAGCGCCCAACTTCGTCCCGCAGCTGCCGGAAGATCGGCCGATCGTCACGAGTGCGGATGCCGCGCGACGGGCGCTCGCGGGCACGGCTCGGATCAGCTTCGTAGGCGCGGCGGGCTCAGCGCCGGCGCTCGTCGGCCATGCGCTATCAAGCCAGGGCGCGCGACAAATCGTCTATCTTGCCGGCGGCACCGAGACCGCGCAGCAAGCCTCGGGCGACCTCGGCGCGCTCGCCCGAGGCTTACCGCTCAGCCGTTTTCCCGCGCTCGATCTCGCACCTCCATTGCTGCTCACGGCCCCCGAAGCAACGCCCTACGCTGAAGTGCACGGCGACCGGCGCGCCGCGATGCTGCGTGCTTCCGCGCTCTACGAGCTGCTCTCGAATCCTGCGCGCTCCGAGCTCGTGCTCACGGCGGGCGCGCTCGTGCGGCGCGTACCGCCACGACGCGCACTGCGCGACGCCACCGTCGAACTGATTGTCGAGCATGAGCTCGACGTCGTCGCGCTCTCGCAAAAGCTCACCTCGTCCGGCTACCTGCGCGTGCCGGTCGTGGAAGATCCCGGCAGTTATGCCCTGCGCGGCGGGTTGCTCGATATTTGGCCCGGGCAGCTGCCCGCGCCGATCCGCGTCGAACTGTATGGCGATCTGATCTCCTCGCTCAGAACGTTCGACCCCGAAGACCAGCGAACGCTCACGCCGGTCGAAAGAGTCGTGGTTCCACCGGCTCGCGACGCAATCGTCACCGACGAGTCCGAGGCGCGAGCCCGCGAAGTGCTGCGTTCGTTGTGCGACACGGTCAATTTCCCGTCCACGAAAACCCGGCAATTGATCGACGATCTGGCGACCGGCCGCGCCTTCTTCGGTAGCGACGGCTACCTGCCGGCTTTTTTCGAGTTGGAGACGATCTTCGACTACCTCGCCCCGGACGCGGTGTTCGTGGTCGATGACCCGGGCACGGTGGTGCGCGCCATCCGCAGCGAGATCGAGCGTGGCCTGGCCGGCGAGGCCGCGCGCCGCGATGTGCCTCATTTTCCGGCACGCGCGCTGTATGTCGCGGAAGAAGAGCTGGAACAGCGCCTCGCAAAGCACACGACCGTCGCACTGCACCGCACCGCCGTCGCCGGACCCGCGACCGAGAGCGTGCTGTCGAGCTTGGAGAGCGTGGCGCCCGACGCGCCCACGCTCGCCTGCTCCGATTTGTCGGATCTATCGCGGGCCGTGAAGAATGCGCGCACAGAGCACGGCAAACAGGGCGCGCTCGAGCCGCTCTTGGATCGAGTGCGCGCGTATCGCGATGCGGGTCTGGAGGTCGTGATCAGCGCGCGCACCGAGACCCAAGCCGAGCGCCTTGCGGCGCTGCTCTCGCACCGCGGCGTCACGATCAGCGTTTGGCGCGCGAGTGAAGGCTCGGGGCCCGCGAGCCACGTTCGCGTCGCAACCGCCACGCTGACGCGCGGCGTGCTCGCACCGGCCGAAGGCTTCGTGCTGATCACGGAGGAAGAGATCTTCGGCGCCCGCGCGCATCGGCCGGCGGAAAAGAAGCGCTCGGCTCGCGCCATGCTCCAAGATTTGCGCGCGCTCAGCGTCGGCGATTTCGTGGTCCACGTCGATCACGGGGTCGGGAAATATCTGGGGCTCGAGCGCCGCGCGATCGGCACCGTGCACGTCGACCTCTTGGTCGTGGAGTACGCGGGCGGCGACAAGCTGTTTTTGCCCGTATATCGCCTCAACCAAATCGAAAAATACGCGGGCGGCGATACCACGCCGAAGCTCGATCGCCTGGGTGGGCAGACCTTCAGCAAGACCAAAGCGCGCGTCGAGCGACGCGTTCGGCAGATGGCCGACGAGCTCTTGAAGCTCTACGCCGAGCGCGCCGCACTTAAAAAAGACCCGCTGGCTCCGCCCGACGACGAGTACCAGGCATTCGAGGCAAGCTTCCCGTTCGAAGAAACGCGCGATCAGGCCGCGGCCATTTCCGAGGTCTTGCGCGACATCCAGAGCGACAAGGTGATGGATCGCTTGGTCTGCGGAGACGTGGGCTTCGGTAAGACCGAGGTCGCGCTGCGGGCCGCGTTTTACAACGCGATGGCGGGGCGTCAGGTCGCGTTGCTCTGCCCGACCACGGTGCTGGCGCAACAACATTTCAACACGTTTTCCGCTCGTTTTGCCGGCTATCCGTTGACGGTGCGCGCGCTGAGCCGCTTCGAATCCAAGACCGAGCAGCAGGGCACGCTGAAGGGCCTCAAAGAAGGCAGCGTGGACGTCGTGATCGGCACGCATCGGCTGCTGTCCAAGGACGTGCACTTCAAGCGCCTGGGGCTGCTCGTAGTAGACGAAGAGCAGCGCTTCGGGGTTACCCACAAAGAGCGGATCAAACAAATGCGCATGTCGGTCGACGTGCTCACGCTCAGCGCAACGCCCATTCCTCGCACCTTGCAGCTCGCGGTCGGTGGGCTGCGCGACATGTCGATCATCACCACGCCGCCGGTCGACCGGCGCGCGATTCGCACGGTGGTGTCGCAGTACGATCCGGGCATCGTCAAAGACGCCATTTTGCGCGAGCTCGAGCGCGGCGGGCAGGTATTTTACGTCTACAATCGCGTCGACGGCATCTACGAGCGGGCCGAGCGGATCAAGGCGCTGCTGCCGGAAGCGCGGGTGGTCGTCGGGCACGGCCAAATGAGCGAGGCTGCGCTCGAGCGCACCATGCTCGATTTCGTGCAGGGCGAATACGACGTGCTCGTGGCGACCGCGATCATCGAGAGTGGGCTCGATATTCCGCGCGCGAACACGATCATCGTCGATCGCGCCGATCTCTTCGGGCTGTCCCAGCTTTATCAGCTGCGGGGCCGCGTCGGCCGCGCCAACGAACGAGCCTACGCCTATTTGCTCGTCCCCCCGCCGAGCCAATTGAGCGACGAGGCGCGCTCGCGCATCGAGGCCCTCGAGCGCTATACCGAGCTCGGCTCGGGTTTTCACATCGCCACGCTCGATATGGAGCTGCGCGGCGCCGGAGACGTGCTTGGCGCCGAGCAAAGCGGCTTCGTCGAGAGCGTCGGTTTCGAGCTATTTTGCAAGATGCTCGAAGACGCCACGCACGAGCTACGCGGCGAGACCGTGACTCACGACGTCGATCCGGATCTGAGCTTCGACGTCGAGGCCCTGCTACCAGAAGATTACATCGCCGAGGTCGGCGTCCGGCTCTCGCTCTACAAGCGGCTTTCGAGCGCGAGCGACGAGGCCGAAGTCAACGATCTCGCCCGCGAGATGGAAGATCGGTTCGGTCCGCCACCGCTGGCGGCGCGGCGGCTGGTCGAGCTCATGCGCCTCAAGACCGAGCTGCGTCGGCTGCGCGCGGTCGGTTGCGAAGCGACGGCCAAGTCCGCCACCTTGCACTTGCTTCCGGACACGCCCCTCGATCCGCTCAAGGTGAGCGCGCTCGTTGCCCAGAAGAAATCGCTCTATCGCATCAGCCCAGACGGCCGCTTGACGCGGCGCGCGGGTGATCAAGAAGCGCTCAGCGACGGGCTGATTCTGGCCGATCGCATGCTGAGCGAACTCACCAAGTGCTTGAAGGATTGAAGGCTGCTCAGCGACCGGCTCAGGCGCGACCGAGCTTACGCATGGTGTAGCGAGCCGCGCGCACCACGACGGCACGCGGGAGCACCTTCGACAGCGTCGTTTGCAGGCTGTTCACCGTGCCCGGCACGTAGACGATGCGCCCGGCGGCGTACGCCTCCAGCGTGCTTTGCACCACCGCGTTCGGCTCGAGCTTGGAGAGCTTCAACACGCTGCCATCGGGCATCCCCGCCGCAGATTGGAAACCGGTCGGGACGAAGCCTGGACAGCAGGCCAACACGCGCACGTCGGTCTGCTCGACTTCGGAGGCGAGCGCGGCGGAAAAACTGACCACGAACGCCTTCGTCGCGCCGTACGTCGCCATGTACGGCGTCGGCTGATACGCCGCGGTAGACCCGATGTTGATGATCCCGCCACGGTTGCGGCGCACCATGCCGGGCAGGAAATGCCGCGACAAGCAGACCACCGACTCGACGTTCACGCGCACCATGCCCGACTGCCGCGCCGGGTCGCTCTCGGCGAATGAACCCGCGGCTCCGTAGCCTGCGTTGTTCACTAGATGGTCGATCACGACCCCGAGGTCATCGACGATCAGCGCGAGTTGCTCGGCTCCGCCAGGTTGGGCCAGATCGGCCGTGACGACGCGCGTCGCGACTCCGTTGATGCGCGCCAAATCGGAGGCCAGCGTTTCGAGCTTCTCGCGCGAGCGTCCGGTCAAGACCAAGTTGCAGCCACGGTGTGCGAGCTGCCGCGCGAACTCCTCGCCCAGCCCGGAAGATGCACCGGTGACCAGCGCGAAAGTGCCCGAAAAAACGTCGCCTTCCATGAATCCTCAACTCTGGCGCTGGCCGCGAAAGCGCAGGTAGTGGTCGGCCAAGACAATCGCCATCATCGCTTCGCCAATCGGCACGAAGCGCGGCAAAAGACAGGGGTCGTGACGGCCTTTGGTGCGAATCAGCGCGTCTTCGCCGGCACTCGTGACCGTCTTTTGCTCGCGGGACAGGCTGCTCGTCGGCTTGATCGCCGCGCGTACCACGATCGGCATGCCGGAAGAGATCCCGCCCAGCATCCCACCGTGGCGGTTGGTGCGGGTTTGGATGCGTTGCTCACCGGCCGCGCTTTCGGCGGCGAAGAACTCGTCGTTGTGCTCACTGCCACGTTGGGTCGCGCTAGCGAAGCCCGAGCCGTATTCCACGCCCACCACTGCCGGCAGGCTGAACAAGGCCTTCGCCAAATCCGCCTTCAGCTTGTCGAAAACCGGCTCCCCGAGGCCCGGCGGGACATGACTTGCCACGATTTCGCTGACCCCGCCGATCGAATCCTGATCTTTTCGCACGCGCTCGATGAGCTCGATCATCTCGCGTGCACGCGGCACGTCCGGGCAGCGCACGATGTTCGGTGTGCCGTCCGGAAAAGTCTCGACCTCGGCCGAAGTGACGCGCTCGGGCGCGTCGATCTCGGCGATCACGGTTCCAACTTGCTTCACGTAGCCGACGATGATTCCGCCGAACGCCTCCGCACATAGCTTCTTGGCCACGACCCCGGCCGCCACGCGCGCCACCGTTTCGCGCGCGCTCGAGCGCCCGCCACCCCGGTAATCACGAAAGCCGTACTTCGCGTCATACGTGTAGTCGGCGTGACCGGGGCGGTACTTGTCCTTGATGTCGTTGTAGTCCCGGCTGCGCTGATCTTCGTTGCGCACCAAGATGGCGATGCTGGTGCCGGTCGTCCGTCCCTCGAAAACCCCGGCCAGGATTTCCGGAGCGTCCGTTTCCTGACGCTGCGTGACGAGGTGGCTCTGACCGGGCCGACGCCGGTTCAAATCGACCAGCAAATCGTCGACCGAGAGCGGCAGACCGGCGGGGCAACCATCGATGATGACCACGTTGCCAGGACCGTGAGATTCACCGGCAGTGGTGATCCGAAACGCCTGACCGAAGCTGTTGCCTGCCATGAGGGCGGCAGTGTACCAGTTGCGGAGGTGGCGGCGACCGGGCATTTTAGCCGGCAACATGAGCGCACTCACGGAGCTTCGGGACGAAGAGCGACTCTTCTTCGATACGGTCCTCGCCTTTGCGCGGGATCGCGTCGGCCCAAAAGTGCGCGAAATGGACGAATCCGCGCGGCTCGAGCCCGCGCTCGTGCGCGAGCTGTTCGAGCTCGGCGTGATGGGCGTGGAAATCCCGGCTGAATACGGGGGCGCCGGGAGCAGCTTTTTCAACGCGATCCTCGCGGTGCAAGCGTTCGCCCGGGTGGATCCGAGTGTCTCCGTGCTCGTCGACGTGCAAAACACGCTCGTCGAAAACGCGCTTTTGCGCTGGGGAAACGCCGCGCAAAAAGCGCGCTACTGCCCGAAGCTCGCCAGCGAATGGGTCGGCTCGTACGCGCTCAGCGAGGCCAGCTCCGGCTCCGACGCCTTTGCGCTCAAGGCGCGCGCGGAGCGCCGCGGCGATCGCTTCGTGCTGAACGGGCGAAAGCTCTGGATCACGAACGCGCACGAAAGTTCGCTGTTCATCGTGTTTGCCAACGTCGATCCGGCCAAAGGCTACAAGGGCATCACGGCGTTCCTGGTGGAGCGCACGTTTCCGGGCTTTTCCGTGGGTAAGAAGGAGGACAAGCTCGGCATCCGCGCCTCGAGCACGTGCGAGCTCATGCTCGACGACTGCGAGGTCCCCGAAGAAAACGTGCTCGGCGAAGTCGGACGCGGCTACAAGATCGCAATCGAGGCCCTGAACGAAGGGCGCATCGGCATCGGTGCGCAAATGCTCGGCCTCGCTGAAGGCGCATTTGCACAAGCCATGACCTACATGCGCGAGCGCGTTCAGTTCGGCAAAGCGATCGCCGAATTCCAAGGCATGCAGTTCCAATATGCGCGGGTGGCAATGGAGATCGAAGCCGCACGGCTCCTGGTCTACAACGCGGCACGGCTGAAAGATGCGGGTCAGCCTTTCGTCAAAGAAGCGGCGATGGCCAAGCTGTTTGCGTCGGAAGTGGCCGAGCGCACCGCATCGGCGTGCGTGGAGTTTTTCGGCGGGGTCGGCTTTACGCGCGAGTACCCGGCCGAAAAGTTCTATCGCGACGCCAAGATCGGCAAAATTTACGAAGGGACGAGCAACATGCAGCTCGCCACGATCGCCAAACTGCTCGGTTAGCGCCGGGAGCCCTTGCTCAAGAGCGGCTCTTGCGCGAGCTCCAGGGCCCGATCGAGTGCGTCGAGCAATTGCGTTTCTGAACTGGGCTTTGCGAGAACGACATGCGAGAGCGACCGAATCAGCTCCGTATCGATTGACTCGAGCTGAGACGAATGAGCGATCCGTGCCGTCTCAGGATGGTGGAGCGCGAGCGCCTCCAGCACCGCTCGCCCGCCGGCGCCGGGCATCTCCAGATCCGTGATCACGGCGTCATAGCTGAGCTCTTCGAGGGCCGCGAGGGCCTGCGCCGCGCTTCCAGCCGTGTTGATCTGAAGGGTTGGACGGGCTCGGTGTAGCGCTCTCCACAGGCCGCGGACGACGCTCGGGTCGTCGTCCACCAACAAGACTCGGGGCCGGCGCGGCACTGCCCGAGAGCAGGGCGGCGGATCACTTTGCACCATGGCCTCCAGCGCTGCAAAAGGTGCGCCCGGGCTTACTCGCGCAAATGCCCACCTTTCCATTCCTTTCGCGAGCCCGCCGGAACAGGCCTTGCGCGCTGGGCGAGGCCGGGTATCGTCCCGCCGCTATGGTCGAACCTGGTTTCGTGACACTGGCCAAAATCGTCGGCACGCTGCTTGTCTGTATGGGCATCATCCCGTTCGTGTTCTTGTTCGCTCCGGGCGATCGTACCGAACCGGAGCCCAAGGATACGTTCGACGGGGATTGAGCCGACATCCTTGGGTGTTCGCGAGCCGAGCTGACCCGTCAAAACTTCGACCGCGCGAAACCGCTCGCTCAAACCCACGTACTAGGCGGGAACCCACCCTGTCAAAGAGGAAGAGCGGCGGATGCGCGACGTGAAATTTTGGTCTCTGTTCGGGCTTTTCTGCGTCAGCGCGGGGGCGCTCGCCGGCTGCAAAGGGAAATCCAGCGTGGAGCTCGCGCCCGTCGCGTCCACGCTCCAGGCCGCGCCGAGCGCGGCTTCGGCCACGCATTTTCGCGTCGACTCCGCATCCAGCAAAGTCACGTTCTTGATGGACTCACCGCTCGAGAAGATCGACGGTGACGCTGCGGGCGGCTTACAGGGCGATCTTTACCTGGATCTGGCCGATGTTTCGCGCTCCACCGCGCTCGTCAAAGTCGACCTGCAGAAGCTCGTTCTCTATCAGCAAAAGCGCGAGGACGACAAAGGCGAGTACGGTCAACGCAGCAAGAGCGATCTGCAGAACACCCACGCGAAGAACTGGCTGCAGATCGTCGCGCGTGACGGCGACGTCACGCCGGAGCAGGCCGAAGCGAATCGCTGGGTCGAGTTCAAGGTCGACAAAATCGATAGTGCGTCGCTGACCAACGTCGCGACCGCAACCGGCGCCATCCGCACGTTCACCGCCACCGCCAGCGGCGATTTTCGACTGCACGGCCGCAAGCAGCGGAAAACAGCCAAACTCGAGTTGAGCGTGAGCTACCAGGGTGACCAGGCTCGAACGGTCCACGTGAAGACGCTCGAGCCGGTCAAAATCGGCCTCGAAGAGTTCGAAATCAATCCCCGGGACAACGCGGGAAAGTTCGTGAAATCAGTGACCGAGGCGCTCAGCAGCAACTTGAAGGGCAAGGTCGCCCAAGAGGCGCCGGTCATGCTCGATTTCACGGCCAACGCCGAGTGAACGCGTGTGGCCGCTCAACGACGAGTGGCTTCGCGAAGCAGTCGGAATCTGAGCGGCGCGCCCGCCCGCAAGACCTCGACAACGAGGTCCGTGCCAGGCTGACCACTCAATCTCATCCGCGCGTCGGCCATGGAGCTCGGTGCCGCGCCATCCACGGCGCGGATCACGTCACCCGGTTCGACTCCGGCGTGCTCGGCTTCACTGCCGTCGGCGACACTCACCACCACCACCTCGAGCTGCGGCGCCGAGCCGCGCTCGCCGAGCGTGATTGCAACGCTGCCGAGCGCGATCGGATCGGCATCGGTCGCGTGAGGGGCAAGTTGAATGCGCAGCGCCCGCGTACCGTGACCGGCGCTGACCTCGGCGTGCGCCGAGCCGCGCCCGGAAACCGGCGAAATCGCGGAGATCAGCGCCGTTCCGGGGTGCACGCCGGCGAGCAGAAAGTGGCCATCACTATCGGTCAACACGGCTCGGCGCGGCAGTTTGCCAGCCGGCACGTAGCTCGGTGGCTCGCCCACCATCACGCGCGCGCCGACCACGCGCTCGCCGCGTTCGTCGACGACCTCACCCTCGACTTCACCGGCCTCGCTCAGATCGAGATCCGGTAGCGTGAACGCGCGATCGGCGCGACCAGTGGAATCGACGCGCGCGCTCAGGTCCTCGTCGGCGAAATCCGGATGCTCCACGTGCAGCTTCACCGGGCCCGGAGCGATGTCCCGAAATCGGAACGCGCCGTCGCGGTCGCTCGTCGCCACTTTGCGCACGCCTTCTTGCTGGAGCGTCACGACCGCATTTTCGACGGTTCGGCGACCGCGCACGGCCGTCACGCGGCCTTCGACGATCACGCCGCGTTTGAGCGTCAGCTTGAGCTCCTTGGGCGCCGCCGCCAGCGTGGCGATCTCCCGCGCGTAGCCCGGGGCTTCGGCAATTACCCTCAAATTCTCGCCCAGCGCGTCGTCGATCGTGACCAGACCCTCGCCGTCGCTGAAGCGGGTGAGACGCAGCGGCCGCGTGGGTTCGAGCGACGTGACATTCACTTCCACCATCTCGATCGGGCGGTCGTCCTCGTCGCGGGTCGAGATGCGCACGGGCTCGCGCGCCGCGGGTAAGACGAGCTCGAGTTTTTCGCGCGCGCCCTCGGCGACATGCAGTGATTTGCGGACGACCACGCGCGCCACGTCTTCCGGCCGCGCGAGCGAGAGTGTGATCTCGGCCGGCACCGCCGCAAATGCGAACGTGCCATCGCTGGCGGTCGTGGCAAGTTCGGTCCGCGTCGCGCGCGGCGAGCTGAGCTCGACCTCGGCGCCCGCGACCGGCCGACCGCGTTCGTCGACGACATGACCCTCGAGCGAGCCGCCGTGGAGCAACACGATCCGCACCTTCGTCTCCGCGCCAGCGACCGCGGTGACCAGCTCGCTCGTGCCCTCGACGTAGTCGGGGTGGCGCACGATCACGCGCACCCGCCCGGGCGTGACCGGGCGGGCGGTAAAGTCCCCGCCGCGACCGGTGATCCAAGGCGGTAAATCGCTCAAGGGCTCGCTGAAATCGGCGGAATTCGAGGCCAGCTCGGCTTCGGCGCCAGGCTTGGGGATGGGCGGCACCGGACCGGGCATCACCCCCAGCTCACCGGCCGGAATCAGCGGCACGGGCCCCGGCAATGCCCACGCAAAGTGATTCTGACGAAAGCCGACCAACGCCGGGGTCTCGGCGATCGGTAGCCCACTCGGATCGGTGCCGACGACCTCGATCGTCGCGCTGTCGATCGGAAAGCCGCGCGCATCCACCACTTCTCCGCGGATGATCGCGCCGCGCGTCAGCGGCACGCGCACGGGGCCGTCCAGCACTTCGGGCACGGCGACGAGCGAGCTGCCCACGAACTCGAGCGCACGCGCGCCGAGCGTCGCTGGACCCGACGCAATCGGACCAAGCGCGACGGTCCCGTCGCTTCCGGTGCGACCGCGAATCGGAAACGAGCTCACGCCGCCTTCCGCGAGCACGACGTCCGCACCGGGGACAACGATCGGATTTTTTCCCTCACCGTCGGTGACGAGGGCGACCACGGTCCGCCCTGGTTCGAGGCGCAAGGTGAGCTGTTCGTTGGCGCCACGCCCAAGTTCGAAGCCGAACAGAGTCTGCGAGACGAAGCCGCCGAGACTCGCGCGCAAATCGTAGCTTCCCGCGAGCAAACCGGCGATCCGCGCGACCCCTTGCGCGTTCGCCTCGGCGCTGCGCGCCGGCCAGAGCGTCGCGCCGCCGATCATCACGGTGGCTCCCGGTGCGGGTTTGCCGTCCGCCGCTTCGACCAAGACCTGCAGTGAGGCCAGGCGCCGCAAGCTGATCACGAGCGGCCCGCGCACACCGGCCTTCGACACCGATTCGAACCCGGGCGCAGCCGCTTTCACCGACCACGGCGCCGCCGAGAGACGAGAGAAATGCGCCACGCCGAGCTCATCGGTCAACGCGCCGAACGGCAGCGGATCGCGTGTGTCGACTAGGACCGTCGCGTGCGGAATGGGCGCCGCGCTCTCGTCGTGCACGGTGACCGCGAGCGTCTCGGCTCGGTGCAGCACCATCTCGATGCGGCGCGGTCCAGCCGCCAGCACGAGCGCGGTCGACGCTCGGGCCAGACCGGGCGCCTCCGCCAATAACCAGGCGCGACCTACCGGCAGCGCCGCAAACGACGCTTGGCCCGAGTCATCCGACGAAGCGGCACCGGCTAAATGAAACCGACCCGCGTCTTCCCAGAACACTTGCACAGTCGCCCCTCGGACCACACCGCCTCCTTCGCGCACGACCGCAACGCGCAAGGAAGCCGGGCGCTCACGCACGGAGACCGGCAGGACATCGGCAGACTTTGCCGCCCGCACCGGCGCAAGCGGCACGTCGCGCAAACCGAGCGCGAACACCAAACACGCCAGCACCGACAGGGCGAGCGTGAGCAGCTCTGCGGGTCTTCGTGGGCGCGGGCGAGTCACGCAGGCACCATAACGCGGCCAGCGCGACCGGGCTTCCGTCGCGATGCTATCATTCCGGGGCGGTGTCTCGACGGCTTTTGATTGTGCTTGGGCTGGGGCTCGGAGGAATGGCCCTCGCTTGCGGCCAGCGCGAGCACGCGCCGTCCTTCGTCGCGCCCGCGGAAAGCGCCGGCTCCACTGGCAGCAGCGACGCCGGCCTCAAGATCGTGGATGCCGCGCTCGACGCTAATTTGTGCGGAGATCAAGAAATTCCGGCCATCTCGGCGCCGCCCAATTTGTATTTCGTCGTCGACCGCTCGGGCAGCATGTCCGATTTGCTGCCCGGCAGCGCGAGCAGCAAGTACGAAAACGCGCGCATCGCCATCAGCGTCATGCTGCGCGCGGTCGGCCATCGCGTGAACTACGGAGCGGCCGTGTTCCCCGCGTTCTCGAACCCCAACGGTTGCGCCACCGGCAGCGAAGTTTTCCCGACCGAAGCCGGCGATCCGCCGCGCTTCGCGGCCCAAGGCCAAAATGGGCCGGTTCTGCAGGATCTGCTCGATCGCCTCGGGAGCTACGCGCCCACGGGCGGCACGCCCACCGCGGCCACGCTCAAAGCCCTGGAGCCGACGATCTTCGGCCTCGGCGGAAAAAAGAGCTACTTGGTGCTCATGACCGACGGCGCGCCGAATTGTAACGTCCATTTATCGTGCGGCGCCGATCAGTGCATCCCCAACATCGAGCACGAATCGATCGGCGCGACGAGCTGCACCGCGCCTGTCAATTGCTGCGACGCAAAACAGGTCGGCGAAGCGGGCATCGGCTACTGCGTGGACTCGGACGCCAGCGTCGCGGCCGTGACCGATTTCGAAAACGCCGGCATCGACACTTACGTCGTGGGTATGCCGGGCAGCGAGCAATACGCCGCGCTGCTCGGCCGACTCGCGCTCGCCGGCAATACGGCCCGCCCCGGAAACACCCCGTACTACGCGGTTTCCGACACCAGCGAGCTGACCGAGGCACTGAAAGCCATCGGCGCGCAGGTCGCCATTTCTTGCACCTTGCCGCTCGCGGCGCAGCCCGACGATGTCGGCTTCGTCAACGTGTACTTCGACGGCCAAGCGGTGCCATTCGACGCGAGCGACGGTTGGCACTGGGCCGCGAGCGAAAACAGCATTCAATTCGAGGGGGCAGCTTGCAGCACCCTCAGCGCGGGCAACGTGCTGAACGTTCAGGTGCTGTCCGGCTGCAAGACGGTAGTGCGCTGACTATGGTCCGGTCTGATGTTACGGTCTCGCCCGTGAAGCCTGCTCCGGAGCTCGAAGCGTTACGGCGTAGCATCGACGACCTCGACGGTCGCATCCTGCAATTGATCGCCGAACGCGTGCGCGTCGTGCTCGCCGTCGGCGAATACAAACGCCGCAACAACATCGCCGTCTACGATCCGGAACGCGAACGCCGGATGCTCGACCGGCTGTGTAGCCAACCGCCGTATCCGCTCGATGCAGAGACCGTCCGCCGCATCTTCGAGCGCTTGATCGACGAATCGCGCCGCATCGAACAGCACAGCATCGCGCCGCCGCCCGGCCCCTGATCGACCCCGGTTCGCGGCAATTGCCGCAGCGCGGCCGAGTCACGTCGCCGAGCGCTCTTGCGTGTCCCTTGTTTTGATGGTCACGCGCCGCGGGCCCAGCTCGGCCCAGCCTTCGGCGTCAAATCGCGACCCGCACGCCGAGCCACGCGCAGCGCCCGCACGCGCAGGTCAATGAAGCGTGTGCCATTGACCGTCGTGCTCGACCCGCGGCACCTCGACCTCGAACGGCGCAGGCTGCTCTGCCGGACCCGCTTCCGCGCTGCGCGCCAAAACGATGTGGACGCGCGCGGCCTCGTGCCGCGCCGCGACGCGCGCGCGCTCGGCGTCCTCGGCCGCCTCTTCGCGCGCCCATTGCTGCAGGGTCAGCCGGTCGCGCCGCCGGCGACGTCGCCAGGCCCAGGTAAAGACGCCCAAAGCGACCACCCAAAACCCAGTTCCGCTCAGCAAAATCGGCCAGAAAGTGTAGCGGCGCGAGACGTCGTCACGCCACTCGAGCTCGAGCGTCGCAAGCTCGACGCCGTACGCCGCGAGCACGGCTTTGTCGAACGCTTCACCCGCTCGCAAGCGCTGAATCAAAGAGTGAAACCGATGCGCGTCCTCGCGGCGCACCAAGAAACGCACGACGTCCACCGCTTCCGCGTACGCGATCTGAGCCTGCGTTTCGTCGTTCGGGAAAGAGCGATCGAGATCGCGGAGCGGGATCAGCGAGCCGCCCACGTTCGCGAACAGCATCGTCCTCATGCGCACGAACGAAGTCTCGCCGGACGCCAGCACCGCGAAGCCCTCATTGAACCAGCGTGGCACCGCTTGGCCGTCGACCGCGTCGTGCAGCGCGACGTGCGCAAGCTCGTGTCGAAACACTTCACCCAAATCCTGTTCGGCGCCGGGATGCACGGGCGTGAGCGAGAGCAGCACGAGCCCAATTTCCGAGTAGGCCACGCCCGCGGCGTAGTCGGGGTAGGGCGCACCGGGCGGAGCGAACGTCGCCATTTCACCGGGCGTGCGCGCCACTTCGACGCGCACGGAAGACAGCGCGGGAAAGCCGAGCCGCTCGATCAGCTCGTGCCGCACCGCATCCGCCTGAGCAATCAGCGGCTGCACGCGCTCACGACTGGACGGGTGATAGACGAACCGCACCCAGCCGGCGTCATAAGTATTGAACCCAGTGGGGATCGGCGGGATGTGCAGCGCGCCACCCGCCGTGCGCGGCGCATCGGCGACCGAAGAGGGAAGCGCGCTCACCGCTGGAGCTTCGGCCGAGTCATCCGCGGCCGGCGGCAGCGCGCGCGGTGGGTCGACCTCCGTCGTTCCCTGACGCACCTCGCCCGAAGCGGGCGGGGGTGCATCACCGGGCAGAGCCCAGGCCGGCACCGTGAGGAGCAAGACCAAGAAGATGATCAGCCGAGCGGCGGCGCGACCCATCACCCTCCGAAATATGGCGCGGCAAGGCTCAGCCGCCAAGCCAGAGCAGCGGCCAGTGGAGTACGGGGCATCGTTCGGCGAGCTCGACTTTCATCACTGGAGCGCGACCGAGCCACACCCCGACCGTAACCATGACGATGAGCGCCGCAACCCCGAGACCGAAACCGCGCCGGACCCATGCCGCAGGCAAGGGGACCCACGCGGCCAACGTCGAAAGCCCGAGCACGCGCAGCGCATCGAAAATGCCCGCGCGATAGCTGGGGTCACCCTTCAGCGCGTGAACCAAGCCGAGCAGGAGC
>Ga0068856_100002126_pt1 | contig 20560 bp, 14 predicted proteins | sample KBSCornC62_FD_66595 | JGI IMG/M metagenome (GOLD analysis project Ga0068856, IMG submission 66595) | Corn rhizosphere microbial communities from Kellogg Biological Station, Michigan, USA - KBS Corn C6-2 | ecosystem: Host-associated > Plants > Roots > Rhizosphere > Soil ... | reverse complement strand
CGGTTGTCGCCATCGAGGCGGTGAGCGAGGTGGGCAATCCAACCATACTCGCGACGTTCGCGGTGATCGCTGCCGTGCTGCCGATGGCGTTCGTCGGCGGGCTGATGGGGCCGTATATGCGGCCGATTCCGATTGGCGCCAGCGCGGCAATGGCCTTCTCGCTGGCAATTTCATTTATCGTCACGCCGTGGGCGGCCATCCGCATTTTGCAATGGCGCAGAAAAGTTCAGGCGGCTGAAGGTCACACGCCGGATCGCGAGGCGGTGAGTGAAAATTTCTTTGGCCGGATGTATCGCGCGTTGATGAATCCGCTCATTGCCAGCGCGAAGCGGCGTTACGTCTTTCTCGCGGCGCTCGTCGTTCTGCTGCTCGTCTCGATGGCGCTGGTCGGCGTCGGCTGGGTGAAGGTGAAGATGCTGCCGTTCGACAACAAGAGCGAATTCCAGATCATCCTGAACATGCCCGAAGGCAGCTCGCTCGAACGCACCGCGCAGGCGGCGCGCGAAATCGCCGCTGCTGTCCGCACGGAACCGGAGGTGACAGATTACGAGATTTATGCCGGCGTTGCGTCGCCGTTCAACTTCAACGGCCTTGTGCGCCACTATTTCATGCGGCGCGGGGCGAACATTGCCGATTTGCAGATCAATCTTGTTCCCAAGAACGAACGCAAGGCGCAGAGCCACGACATCGCCAAGCGGGTGCGTCCGCGCGTGGCGGAGATCGCCAAAAAATTTGGCGCGCGCGTGGCCGTGGCCGAGGTGCCGCCCGGCCCGCCGGTGTTGCAGACATTGGTCGCAGAAATTTACGGGCCGAATGAAGAGGCACGTTTGAAGCTGGCGCAAAAGGTCATTGATATTTTTCACAGCACTCCCGGCGTGGTGGACACGGACTGGTATATCGAAGCCGATCAACCGAAAGTCGAGTTCGTGATTGATAAGGAAAAAGCCGCGCTGCACGGCATCAGCGCGGAAACCATTTCGCAGACGCTCAGAATTGCCGTCGGCGGCGACTCGGTGGATTTACTGCACGTCCCGCGCGAGAAAGAGGACGTGAACATCGTCCTGCAACTGCCGCTCGCCAGCCGCAGCAACCCGGAAGAATTGCTCGCGCTGCGTGTGCGCGCCGGCGATGCCAATGCCCTACCCGAGCCGGCCGCTGCCGGCAGCGCCGCCCCGCTGGTGCCGCTGCGTGAACTGGTCGCGGTCAGGCACACCATCACGGACAAGAGCATTTACCATAAGAATCTCATGCCCGTCACCTACGTCATCGGCGATGTCGCTGGCGTGGTGGAAAGCCCGGTCTATGCGATTCTGAAAATGAACGAGGCGCTGGCAAAGCTCGACACGCAGCAATTTGGCGGCGACGGTGCGAAATTGAAAATCCTCAATGCCGCCATGCCGTTCACCGACCAGCAGCCTGCGATGAAATGGGACGGCGAATGGCACATCACCATCGAAGTCTTCCGCGATCTCGGTCTCGCGTTCGGCGCGGTGCTGGTGCTGATTTACATCTTGATGGTCGGCTGGTTCAAGTCGTTCCTCACGCCGCTGATCGTGATGATTGTGATTCCCTTCTCGCTCATCGGCGTGCTGCCGGCGCACGGGATTTTACATGCATTTTTCACGGCGACCTCGATGATCGGCTTCATGGCGGGCGCGGGCATCGTGGTGCGCAATTCCATCATCCTCGTGGATTTCATCGAACTGCGGCTGGCGGAAGGTCATCCGCTGGCCGAGGCGGTCGTGGAGGCGGGCATGGTGCGGTTCCGGCCGATCATGCTCACGGCGCTGGCGGTGGTGGCGGGCGCGACGGTGATTCTGACGGATCCGATTTTCCAAGGGCTGGCGATTGCGCTGATGGCGGGCAGCTTGATTTCCATGTTTACCGCGCCGGTATTGGTGCCGCTGCTGTATTTCATGGCGAAAGCGCATGCGGTGAAGCCGAAATGATTCAGCGTTGGCCGGCCGATTGGCTGGGTTTTCGGGGTCGCGGTGCAGCGCCGAAAGGGTGGACATCTTTTGCGGTCAGTTTCACAAGATTTGTGGATTGTCAGGCGGCTCAACCGCCTTAGGGTGGAAGTGTAGAAAAATGCATCATCCATGAACCTACGCTCATTTTATTTCCCTTGTCAGGCAGCTTTGATCGCCGCACTGATGCTTCTCGATTTGCAAACCGGCCGCGGTGCCAGCAATCAAATCCTTGGCTGGAACAATCTCGGCATGCACTGCATGGACAGCGATTATTCCGTGTTCAGCATTCTGCCGCCTTACAACACGATCGAAGCGCAGCTCATTGTCGGCGGCAAACTCGTCACCAACGGCAGCGGCTACACGGTCACGTATCAGGCGACGGCGGATGCCGGCGGCTCGTTCAATTCCACCGCGATGGGCAAGGGAAATTATTACACCTACGCCCATGATCTTTACGGAGCCACGCTCGGCCCGGAAGGCGGACTGGCCGGGTGGAACATGCCCGGGCCAGGCAACACGCCGCAGACGATGCTGTTCGAGCAGACAAACCAACCCGCCGCCGGCGTGCTCACGCCCGTTAATTGGTTCCGCGCCGAGGGCATTCCCATTTCTCCGTTCGACGATGCGCATAACAAAAATCCTTATCCCATGATGCGGCTCATCGCCAAGAATGGCGCAACGCCCATCGCGACGAATGACATCGTGCTGCCCGTGTCCGATGAAATGGATTGCCGCACGTGTCACGCGTCCGGCACGCAGGCCGCCGCGAAGCCCGCCGCCGGCTGGGTTTGGAGCGGCATTCAGGAACGCGACTTCCGGCTGAATATTTTGCGGCTGCACGATGAACATCAATTCGCGCAGCACGCCAGTCTTTATCAGGCGGCGCTCGCGGCGCGCGGGTTCAATCCGCAGGGATTATATCGCGGCGTGGTGGCGGATAATAAACCGGTTTTATGCGCGGCCTGTCACGCGTCGGAAGCGCTCGGGGCGCCGAGCTATGGCACCATTCCGCAACTGACCACGTCGGTGCATTCCTATCACGCGCATGTCGTGGATCCGGTTTCCGGTCTCACGCTCGACAGTTCGGCAAATCGTTCCGCGTGCTACCGGTGTCATCCGGGTTCGGCGACGAAATGTCTGCGTGGCGCGATGGGCGGGGCGATCGCGGCGGACGGCGCGATGGCGATGCAATGCCAGAGCTGTCACGGCAACATGAGCGCGGTCGGCTCGGCCGGTCGCGTCGGCTGGTTCATGGAACCGAATTGTCAGGGGTGCCACAGTGGCACGGCAACGCACAATAACGGGCAGATCCGCTACACTTCCGTTTTCATCACGAACGGCGCGGTGCGGGTGGCCGTTGACAATACCTTTGCCACCACGCCCAATATTCCGGCGGCGGGTATTTCGTTATATCGGTTTTCCTTCGGCCACGGCGGCTTGCAATGTTCCGCCTGTCACGGCTCAACCCACGCGGAATTTCCCGCCACACATGACAACGACAATGTGCGGAACATCAAAATCCAGGGCCACGCGGGCGTGATGGTGGAATGCACGGCCTGCCACACTTCCATGCCCGTGAACAGCACCACTGCCGCCAGTGGACCGCACGGGATGCACCCGATCGGTCAAAGCTGGGTCTCCGGTCATCATGATTACATCAGCTCAATGCCGGGCGGCGTGGCGGCGTGTCAGGCCTGTCATGGCTTGGATTTTCGCGGCACGGTGCTGTCGCGGGCGCAGGGAACCCGAACATTGACGGCAAGTTTTGATAGCGGCAGCGTAACGCTTAACTTGTATCGCGGCGCGTTGATCGGCTGTTACAACTGCCACAACGGTCCGGCCAACAGCAATCTCAACCCCAGCACAACACCCGCGGTCAACGTTGTGTCTGGCAGCACGGCCAACAACGCGTCGTTGAGCCTGCCGGTTATCGTCACGCCAACCAACGCGATATTGCGGATTATTTCGCAGCCGGCCAATGGCTCGCTCGGCGTGACCAATCAGGTGCTGACATATTTTCCGGATGCCGGGTTTGTGGGCACGGACACCTTCACCTACGCCGCCTATGATGGTTCCAAAGATTCCAGTCTCGCCACCGGCACGGTGACGGTGGCGCAAGGGCCGATTGCCATCAGCCTGACCACGCTGGTCCCGAACAATGCCGCCGCCGGCTGGCCGGTGGCCTTGAGCGCGCTCGCTACGCCGGTCAATACCTCAGCCACCGTAAGCTATCAGTGGACTTTCGGCGATGGCTCGGCCTTGAGCACCAATCAGTTTGCCCAGCACGTTTATGCCGCGCCGGGATTTTATTCGTGGCGGGTGGTGGCGACCGTTGGCGCCGCCAGCGCGACCTACACAGGCAATCTGCTAGTTACCGGACCGGTCAATTTGACAATCGGACCGGTGACGAGTTCGGCGTTGAGTCTCACGTGGCCGCAGACTTGGGCTGATGTGGTCGTCGAACAATCTGATTTGCTGGGAGCGGGCGCCATTTGGACGGCGGTGACCAATCTTCCGGCCATCGGGCCGGTGAATTCGACCGTGAATCTCCCGGTGGCTGACGGCAATCGCTACTTTCGCGTCCGTCAGGCGTGGTAAATAATCCCCGCACGCGTGGCGAACGAAAGCTGTGAGCTCGTTGAATTCCCAAATTGAAATCATGAACTGGACTCCTATCTTAATCATCGGTGCGATCGTGGTATTTTTCATCGTGATGAAACGCAGCGGCCAGATTTCAGCCAGGGACGCGCGGTTGTACTGGCAGCAGGGCGCACTGGTCGTGGATGTGCGTAGTCCGGGTGAATTTAATTCCGGTCACCTGCCGGCGGCGATCAACCTTCCGTTGGACGAAATTGCCACCACCTTGCCGCAGCGGGAGGCGGATAAAAACCGGGTCATCCTGTTGCATTGCCAGAGCGGCATGCGCAGCGGCCTGGCGAAAAGCAAATTGAAAGCTCTGGGCTACGCGCAGGTTTTCAATCTCGGGTCGTATGGCCGGGCGGAAAAGATCCTGAACCAGAGTTCATCGTTTTCGCCGCCGGCCAAATGAATCCGGTGCGCCCGATCTCGTTGGAACCGGATTTAACGCTTGACGGGCGTTGAAACAGGGCAGAATTTTGCCTTGAGGTGGTCATGGATAAAACCCCCATGATGCCCAGCCAGCTTCTTTGCTATTCCTCAGATTATGGCAAAAAAAGCACTACCCATTTATATCCGGGACCAGGAGACCGGGTTGCTTGGAGAATCAACCCCGGACAAGGCGCAGCTTCCCGTCGCCACAGGCGATGACAAAACGCTGCCGCCGCTTCGCGTGCTGGTGGCGGATGACAACGAGGCGGAACGTCTCCTCACTATCCGGCAAATCAGCAAGGCGTGGCCGGCCGAGCGGCAGATCATCGTGGAATGCGCCGCCGACGGGGCGGAGGCGCTGGAAAAAATCTGTCGGCACCAGTTTGGGCTTGTGATTCTGGACAACAACATGCCGCATCAGGAAGGCACGGAGGTGTTGCGCGCGATTCGTGCCGCGGGTTTGCGGGTGCCCGTGGTCGTGGTCTCCGCCCAGAACCGCGAGGCGATCGCCGCCGACTTGAAGGATCTGGCGGCGGCTTTCGCCAGCAAGCACGAGCTGGATCTGGTCAATTTCAGCTCGGCCGTCCTGGAGTCCATTTATTTGCAGGCGCGGGCGGTCTCGCCGCCGGGAGCCGGCCCCGCATGAAACCGCCGGTCCATCCTCTTCGCCTGGTGCTGGTGGATGATCATCCGCTGGTGCGGGCCGGCATTCGCGGCGAGCTGGAAAAATTTCCCTGGGTGCAGGTGGTCGGCGAGGCCGGTGATGGCCGCGAGGCCGTGGAACTGGTGACGGCGCTGCATCCTGATGCCGTGTTCATGGATATTTCCATGCCGCACTTGAACGGGCTGGAGGCGCTCGCCCGGATCCATAAAAAATTTCCCGAGATCCGGGTCATCATCCTGTCCATGCACGACAATGATGAATACGTCTGGCGCGCGATGCGGGCGGGTGCTGCCGGCTATGTGCTGAAGCGGGCGGCCACGGCCGAATTAGGCGCCGCCTTGCAGCAGGCGATGCAGGGGGAAATTTATCTGTGCCAGGAAATCGCCGCGCGGTTCGCCAAAAAATATCCCCGGCAGGAAATCACCGAAGTGACCAGCCCGCTGGAGCAATTGACCGACCGCCAGCGGGAAATCCTGCAACTGATCGCCGAAAGCCGGAACACCAAGGAGATCGCGCAACTTCTCCACTTGAGCACCAAGACCGTCGAGTATCACCGCCTCCGGCTGATGCGAACCCTGCATGTGCACGATGTTCCGGGCCTCGTGCGCCTGGCGCTGAAGGCCGGCATGATTGCGCATTAGCTTGGGCGTGGAAAAATGCCGGCCGGCGTTTACGGCTGCGAATCCAGCGTGCGGTAGAAGCGCGCGGGATGATTCGCGGCGTCCAAATCCGTGAAGCCGAAGGCGCCGCCGCCGTCCGCCGTTTCGGAGCCGATGGCCGCCCAGGTGACCAGATCCGTGCTCGCCAGAATCTGATAGGTATGACCGACCTGACCGGTTCCGTTCAGGCTGACCACCCGGTCGGGGCTGGTGCTGATGCGCAGTTGCGCCGCCGCCGATACCACGTAGCCAAGATGTTTCAGCCGGTAAAAGCGCGTGGGAAAATTCGGCGCAGCGGCATCATCGAAGACAAATCCACCTTTATCGTCCGCCGTCTGGGAGCCGATGCTGGTCCAGGTGCTCAAATCGGAACTTGCCTGAATTTCATAAGCATGGCCGGCCAGCCCGGTCGCGCTCAGGTGGGCCACCTTGTTGGCGGCCACGTTGAGTTGCACTTGCGCCGCCGGCAGCGCGGCATAACCCAGATCTTGCAGGCGATAGATCCGGACCGAAAAAGCCGCCGGGCTGTAATCATAGGCTTCGAAGACACCGCCGGCATCGGCCGACCGCGTGGCGAAAGTGGTCCAGGTCACGGAGTCCGTGCTCGCTTGAATCTGATAGGTGCGCCCGGCTTCCCCCGCACCGGTCAACCGGGTGCCGCCGTCGGCCAGCGGGGTGACTTGCAGTTCGGCCGGGCTTGAACGCGGCACGACATAAACGGCTTCATTGGAAAAATCGCTCTCCTCGCCCCATTCGGAAATCGCCGTGACGGCAAAGTAATACGTCGCCCCTTCCGTCAGCCCATCAATCGTGGCGGCCGTCACGTTTCCAACGGTGAGTGTTTGGGTATAATTGTAGCTGCCGGTGCCGTAATAAATTTTGTATTGGACCACCCCGGGATCGGGGCTGGCGTCCCAGGTCAGGGCCAGGCCCGGGCCGGCCTGCGCCGTCGAACCGAAAGCCAACGCCAGAACCAACAGCGCGAGCCAACCGCCGAGCCGCCCCCGCCAGCCACCGGCCAAACAAAAGTCGCGCGCGACACCAAGATCAAATCCTGATGCGCACAGCTCGTTCATCAGGCAAATTTTCGAGGTGGACACGGCCCCACAGTATCGCCAGATTTGATAGTTAATCCACCAGAGTATTCAGCTATTTTACTAGGAAATTCCTTGGTCCAATGGCCGGCCGGATTTGAGCCGGCGACCAGGGCGCGGGCGGCGGGCGGATTCTAAAAAGTTTTCGATAAATTAGCTGGAATCTTTTCCCGGACGGGTTTACAAACAGCTGTATCCAAAAAAGTTAGACTGGGAAAAATGGTAAGGCGTTTTTTAACATGAAATCCCCGCTTCGCATACTGCATCTGGAGGATGACCCCGATGATGCGGCGCTCATTGAAGCCACGTTGGTGTCCGGGGGCATTCCGGCCACCATCACCCGCGTGCAGACCCGCGCGGATTTTGTCGCGGCGCTCGAACAGGGCGGCATTGATCTGATCCTCTCGGATTTCTCGCTGCCGGCGTTTGACGGGTTGAGCGCGGTGGAAATTGTCCGCGCCCACTGGCCGGAAACGCCGGTCATTCTCGTCTCCGGCTCGCTGGGCGAGGAGCGCGCCATTGATTCGTTCAAGAGCGGGGCCACGGATTATGTCCTGAAGGAGCGCCTCGCCCGCCTCGCGCCCGCCGTGCGCCGCGCCATGCAGGAAGTCGGGGCGCAGGCTGAAAGCAAGCGGCTCGAAAAACAGCTCATCGAGGCGCAAAAAATGGAGGTTATCGGCCATCTCGCAGGCGGCGTCGCGCACGATTTCAACAATATCCTCGGCGTGATCGTCGGCTATACCGATTTGCTGCTGCTGGATTCCAGTCTGGGCAGCGGACATCGGGAATTTGCCGAGGAAATCCGGCAGGCCGCCGCGCGGGCCACCGCCCTGACGCGCCAGCTCCTCGTCATCAGCCGCAAACAAACCGTGCAGCCGGTCGTGCTCGACCTCAACCAGGTGGTCAGTGAAATGGACAAGATGCTGCGCCGGCTCATCGGCGAGAACATCGTCATGACGCAGGTGCTGGGAAATCCCCTCGGCCGCATCAAGGCCGACGCCGGCCATGTCGGGCAGGTGCTGATGAATCTCGTCATCAACGCCCGGGACGCCATGCCCAACGGCGGCAAGCTCACCATCGCCACCAGCAACGTCACCTTGGACGAAGCCTTTATAAACAAGCACGCGGGCGCGCAGGCGGGCGCCCATGTGATGCTCTCCGTCAGCGACACCGGCACCGGCATGACCGACGAGGTCAAGGCGCATCTGTTCGAGGCGTTTTTCACGACCAAGCCCAAGGGCAAGGGCACCGGCCTGGGGCTGGCCACCTGCCAGACCATCGTCAAACAGAGCGGCGGCCACATCAGCGTTTACAGCGAACTGGGCCACGGCACCACGTTCAAGGTTTATTTCCCGCGCGTGGACCAGCCGCTGGATACGGACACGGAGTTTTTTCATAGGGGCCCGTTGCCGCGCGGCACGGAAACCATCCTGCTGGTGGAGGACGAACCGGCCGTGCGCCATCTTGCCAGCAACGTGCTCGCGGCCCAGGGCTACCACGTCCTCCGCGCGAACAACGGCCAGGATGGATTGCACGTCGCGCGTGAGCATAAGGGCGGGCCGATTCATCTCGTCGTCACCGATGTCATCATGCCCCAGATGGGCGGCCGCGTGATGGCGGAATGGCTCAAGGCGACCTATCCCGGCCTCAAGGTCCTGTTCACCTCCGGCTATACCGACGACGCGATCGCCCAGCATGGCGTGCTTGAGCCGGGCGTGGCTTTTCTTCCCAAGCCCTATACGCCGGCGGCGCTGGTCCACAAGGTGCGCGAAATCCTGGATGAAATATCTCCGGTGCGGGATTCGCAACCCAGTTGAACCATGCAAACCTGGCTCGCCGAACACGCCTCGTTTTTAATCCTGTCCGGAGTGTGTCTCGCGGCGTTTGGTTTCCAATATTGGTGGCTGAAAAAAACGCGATCCACCCACGTGCCGTGGTTGGTGTGGTTTCTGGCGGCCGCGCTGCTGCTGGCCGGCGGGCTCCTCGCCGGCCAGGCGGGCAGGCAGGCCAAGGCGCGGATCGCCAAGATCACCCTCGACTTCGCGCGGCTTTACGCCCATGAGGTCGAGCAGCGCGGCCATTGGCAACTGCCGGATAATGTCGCGCCCAACGATCCCACCTACCTGCGCCTGATTGAGGCGGAAATAAACTGGGAGAAATTAAACCCCGAAATCAGCGACATCTACACGCTGCGCAAGCGGCCCGACGGCAAAAACTTTTTCCTCGTGGATTCGGAAACCGATTACAACCGCAACGGCAAATATGACGGGGAACGCGAGCAGCGCACGCCGGTCGGCGAGGTTTATGACACGGCGGATGCAGGTCTGGAGCGGGCCTTTCGCGGTCAGGCCAATTTCGACTTCGCTCCCATCACCGACCGCTGGGGCACCTGGGTCAGCGCGTTTGTTCCGTTGCGCGGTCCGGCGGGAAAATTGGACGGGGTTCTCGGTGTGGATTTTGACGCCCACGAGTTTGCGGCCACCATTGCAGATGCCCGGTTTCGCATGGTCGGCCTGGTGGCGGTGGCGCTGCTGCTGCTGCTGGGCATGAGCACCTTGAACGCGGTGTTGCACGCCGAGTTCGCCGAGCGCGAGCGGGCGCGGGAATCTCTGCAATTGCTCGGGGCCGCCGTGGAACAGACCAAGGAATCCATCCTCATCACCGACGCGCAGCTGGATTTGCCCGGGCCCAAAATCCAGTTCGTCAACCCCGCCTTCACGGCCATGACGGGTTACCCGGCGGCAGAAGCCCTTGGGAAAACGCCCCGGATATTGCAGGGACCGCGCACGGACCGGGCCGTCACCCAACGGCTCCGGCAATGTCTGGAACGGGGCGAGACGTTTATCGGCGAAACCATCAACTATCGCAAGGACGGCACGGAATATTTTGTGGAATGGCAGGCGGCCCCGGTCCGTGATGCCGGCGGCAAGACCACGCATTTCATGGCCATCCAGCGCGACGTCACCGAACGCAAGCGGGCACAGGAACAGCTCGCCGCCGAGGAGAATCTGCTCCGGCAGTTCATCCAGCACACCCCGGCGGCCATCGCCATGCTCGACACGCAGATGTGCTATCTCCAGGCCAGTGAGCGGTGGATCCAGGACTATCATCTCGCCGACCAGGACATCATCGGCAAATCGCATTACGACATTTTCCCGGATGTGCCCCAGCGCTGGCGGGACATTCATCAACGCGTGCTGGCCGGGGCTGTGGAGCGCTGCGATGAAGATCCGTTTCCGCGCGCTGATGGCTCGACCGACTGGCTGCAATGGGAGGCGCGGCCCTGGCGCAAAGCCGGGGGCGAGATCGGCGGGCTGATATTTTTTACGCAGGTCATCACCGAGCGCAAGCGGGCGGAGGCCGCGCTGCGGGATTCCGAGGAGCGCTACCGCAGCCTCATTAACAACGCCCGCGACGCGATCTTCACCCTCGCGGCGGATGGCACCTTCACCTCGCTGAATCCCGCCGTCGAGGCCATCGCAAAAATCTCGCGGGCGGACTGGCTTGGCAAACCGTTCGCACCGATGGTGCATCCCGACGACCTGCCGCGCGCGACGGAAATGTTCGCTCGCGTCTTGAAGGGCGAGCAGGTGCCGGTTCATGAACTGCGCGGCCATCCCAGCCTGCCCCGGCCCGCGCTCATGGAGATGACCTTGTCGGCGCAAAAAGATGAGACGGGAAAAATCATCGGCGTGCTGGGCGTGGGCCGCGACATCACCGAGCGCAAGCGGCTCGAAACCCAGCTCTTTCAGTCGCAGAAATTGGAAACCGTCGGCAAGCTGGCCGGCGGCATTGCGCATGAATTCAACAGCATCATGACCGCCATCATCGGCCAGAGCGAACTGCTGGCCACCGATCTCCCGCCGGGCGATCCGCTGCATCATAACGCGGATGAAATCCGCAAGGCCGCCGACCGCGCCGCCACGCTCACCCGCCAGTTGCTCGCCTACGGCCGCAAGCAATTGCTCCGGCCCGAAATCCTTGACTTGAACAGCGTCCTGTCCGGCATGGAACCTGTGTTAAGCCACCTCGTGGGCCGGAACGTGGACGTGCGGCTCGTGCTTTCCCCGGGCTTGCCGCCGGTGAAGGCCGACGCCGGCCAGATCGAGCAGGTCATTGTCAACGTGGTGATGAACGCAGCGGACGCCATGCCCAACGGCGGCAAGCTCACGCTGGAAACTGCCCACGCCACGCTCGACCAGGAATATGTCCGGCGCTTCCCGGAATTGAAGGCGGGTGAATTCGTGATGCTGGCCATCAGCGACACCGGCGTCGGCATGAGCGACGCCGTCAAGGCGCGCGTTTTCGAGCCGTTCTTTTCCACCAAGGACGTCGGCCAGGGCACCGGCCTGGGTCTGGCCACCTGCTACGGCATCCTCAAGCAAAGCGGCGGCCACATCAGCGTGTATAGCGAACCGGGCCGGGGCAGCACTTTTAAGATTTACCTGCCGCAAACCGAGCGCGCCCCCCGCGCTCCGCTGCCGCATCCGGCGGCGGCGGGCATGCCGCGCGGTCTCGAAACTATTTTGCTGGTGGAAGACGACGCCGCCTTGCGCGAAATGGCCGCCATGTTGCTGCGGCGGTTGGGCTATCACGTCTTGACGGCGGTGAACGGTCTTGAGGCCCTGAAGCTGACCCAGCAGCCCGGCAACGGCCACATTGATTTGTTGTTCACCGATGTCGTGATGCCGCACATGAGTGGCAAGGAGCTGGCCAATCGTATCCGCAGTTTGTTCCCGCAAACGAAAGTCCTCTTCACGTCCGCTTACACGGAGGGGGCCATCGTGCATCAAGGAGCCTTGGATCCCGGCGTGGCGTTGCTTCAAAAACCGTTCACGCCCTCCGCCCTGGCCAGCAAGGTGCGCGAAATTTTAAACTCGGGAAATCCTCCCGCGTAAACTTAAAACATGGCGCGCGGCCTTCAGGCCGCTTCAATCTTCGCCAGCTGCCCGGTTCAAGAACACGCCAAAACAGTGTCACGGTGAAGCGGCGTAAACGCCGCGCTCCGCCGGTCTTCAATGTCCCGCCCGGGATTCCTCGACGGACGGCCCCATCGGCAGAATGAATGTCCACGGCGCGCGGATGAGCCGGCTCGCCAGCGCGCGGAAGAATTGCTGCCGTTCCGGCCCGCGCACATCGCGCGCGCGGATGGCCACGAACAGCGCCAGCCCGAAACTCACCGCCACGTTCAGCACGCCGATGCCCAGGATGCCCAAGACCAGCCCGAGCGTCGAAAGTTGCAGCAGGCTGTCGAGACCCAGCTCGGCAAATGCCGCCGTCGCTTGCCCCGTGGACAAGGTCACGTGGCGCACATCGAGCGGCAGGCCGAAGAAGCCGGCGATTTCCGGGGCCAGGCCGAGCATGAAGCCGAGCGAGATGTTGCCGGTCAGGCCGGCGATATTTTTCCCGAGCCAGTGCGCCAGCCGCCGCGTGCGTGTCGGGCCCAGCCAGCGTTGCAGCCGCCGGTGATGCGCCAGCGCCGGTTCCAGTTGATGCAGGACGAACCAGTTGTCCACCCACGCGGCCGCCAGGCTCGAGGCCCATAACAACCCGCCCGTGAAAATCGCAAACGGCCACGCGCCGCTCAACGGCGCGATGGCTTGCAACATCGTCATCGCCTTGTGCTCGTCCACCACGTGATGCCCGAACAGGCTGGTGTAGGCGAAATCCAAAACCAGCGTGGCCGGGATCACCAGCGCGAGGTTCCCGAAAATCGCCGCGATCTGCGAGCGGATGAGGAACACCACCTCGTCCACCAGCGCCTCGAGCTGCGGCGCGGTGCGCAATTCCTCCATGCGCCGCGCCAATGCGGGGGCGGTGGTCGCCGGCTGTTTCGTGGCCACGGTGTAGCCGCACAACTGGACCACCACAAAGCTCACCGCGTAGTTCAGGCCGAAGGTGGCGCCCTTGAAAAATTCCGCCATCGCCAGCTTCGCCAGCAGAAATTTCAAAATCGTCGTGACGCCCAGCACCGCCCCGCCGCCGGACGCGCTGCGCACCATGCCCAGATATTCGCGGCGGTTGCGCGCGACGTAATGCTCGCCGGTTTCCGCGTTGCGCTCCACGATGCGGCGCGTGAGCAGGTGCAGGTTTTGCTGGATCAATTCCGAAACGCTTTTGCGCGCGTGATTCTGGCGGATCAGATCCGCCACCAGCGTCAGCGTGCGGGCAACGTCCTGCTCGGGCATGGCCCAGGTCTCCAGCAGCATCTCCAGCCGGCGCAACTGTGCGTGCAGGCGCGCGAGGTCATAGACGAGCGTTGTGTTGACGCCGGTTTTTTCGAGCTGCACCACGACTTCCTCCAGCACGCGGTCGCACCCTTCGATCAGCACGCGCACGTGGTTGAATTCCGCCGCGAGTTCGGTGGGTGGTGTGCCCGCCCGGTTCTTTTCCAGCAGCGCTTCCACGGCGGGCGGCAATTTCTGAAAGGGCAGATCGCGGAACACCGTTTGCGGCAACCGCCCGCGCACTTCGCGTCCGGAGCCCACCACGCCGATGCGGTCCGCGAGTTGCACGAGCGCATCCTCGAGATCCGCGCGGATGCCGCTCCAGTCCGCGCCGGCGGCCGTTGGGTCCTCCTGAAACAGCGCGAGAAAACGGGTCACGATTTCCGGGTCGAGCTGCTCCATCCAGTCCGGGTCGGAAGCGCGCGGAAAAAACCGGTCGAACAAATCGGCGAGGTTGCGCGTCTCCGGCGGGCTGGGCAACAGGCGCGCAAAGACGCGCCCCAGCAGTTCGTGCAGAAAAGCCGGTTCCCGCGGCAGCCCGGTGTCGGCGAACAAATCCAGCGCCTGCGTGTCGCGCACCAGCGAGCGAAAGGTTTGGCTGATGCGCGCGCGCGCCTCCGGCTGGCGTTCCAGCAATTGCAGAAATAATTTCAGCCGCGTGGCCGGCTCGTCCCGGCGCACCCATTCAAAAAAATCCTCCGCCCAATCCACGCGGTCGGCGAGCGGCTGGTCGGGATTCGCCTGCGCCAGCAGCGCATCCAGCGCCGGACGTCCCCGCCAGGCGGCGACGCGGTCGCGCGCCGCGCGGGTGCAGCGCTGGACGAACTGCTTGATTTTATTGGTTTGAACCTCGTTGCCCACGCGCGAATCGTAGCCGTCGCCGCGGTGGAGCGAAAGCTTTCAGCATTGGGATTATGTTTGGCCGGTCAGCGCGGGAGGAAGCCGGGAAATGCAGTGCACCAACATCCGCACTCCCGACGCTGCGCGTTGGCCGGGCGCTCGCGCCGGTGCGAAGTGTCTGAAGTGCGGGCGGCTCAATGTCGCTATCGGCCGCAGTCATTGGGGTCAAGCCAGCCAAAGTCGTCCGTTAACTCAAGGGCATTTCAGTGCCGGCCCTGGCAATGCCGGCGAAGGCAGGGCGTCGTTTTCCACTCGCCTGACCGGGAAACTTTTGGCATTTAGACGGCACGGTTAAAGCGATATGCGACCGGAAAAATTACAGCCCGCGCTGGCGGAAGTCCGGGCCGTTTACGCCGAACTGGCGCAGCGGCCCGTCACCCGCGCCTGCGTGGCGCGCACCGAGTGCTGCCAGTTCCACCTGACCGGCCTGACGCCGCAGCTCACGAAGGGCGAAGCGCTCGTCGCCGCCAGGGGTTTTCGCGCCACCGGCCGCAAGGAACTCCCCGAATCCGCCGATGGCGCGTGCCCGCTGCTCAAGCGCGAGACGGGCAAATGCATGATCTACGCCGAGCGGCCGTTTGGCTGTCGCACGCACTTTTGCGCCGCCGCCGGCGGGCCGTATGCGCGCAAGGAAGTCCTCGATCTCATCCGCCGGCTCGAAGACGTGGACCGCAAACTCGGCGGCGACGGCCCGCGAAAAATCCAGGCCGCCGTTGCCGACGCGCTCGACGAGCTGTAAGCAACCCCGGCTCCGCCGATGCGGTTGTGGCGGCGAAGGCCTTGTTGAGATTCCTGGCGGTGCGCCTGACAGTTGTTTTTTCGATGTCCTGATTGGATTTATCAATTCACGCTTCGCCCGTTGCCGGGGCTATAACAGCGGCATGAAAAAAACGGGAACCTCCGGCGGCCTTGATGTAAGGGCGGACGCACTGCGCAACGTTGCCTTGGGCTTGCTGATGTTTTCGCTGCTGCCCGGCTGCATGTGCCTGTCGGACGAATCCGGCTCGCGCGGCGTCAAGTTGAGCGACGCCATGGACTCCTCCGCGAAAGGCGACCATCGTGACTTGGGCGGCAGCCGTTCGACTTGCGAAATGTCTTCAAGTTCGGACGATGGCGTAACCCTCGCCGGCGGCTCATCCTTCGGCGCGGATTTCGTCGGCGCGAGCTACGACAAGTCGGAATATTTCTGGCAGCTGCCGTTCGACGTGAGCTATTCGCTGCCGCTGAACAGCGACTTTCTTGGCATCACCCATTTCACGCTGACGCCCTTTTCGGTGGAAGACGAGCGCAATTTTTTCGGCGTTTACATCGGCGGCGCCGCCGTGCAGTTCAAACCCGGCAGCCTGCCCGACCGCGCCGTGGACCGGTCGTGGATGCTCGAAACCGGCTTGACCTATCGCCGTTATCTGAATTCCTCCCGCCCGGCCATCAGCCCCTACATCAGCGCCAGCGTCGGGTATTCGCTGCTGAATTGGTCTTATCACAATCAAATCTACGCGGGCGGCGACGCCATCCAGTCGGACTCCTTGAACGGCGCGGAAGGTTCGATCGCGTTTGGCCTTTCAACCCGGCGCGACAGCCGCGTGAGCTTCTACGGCGAAGTGGGCATCGGCGGAACCGCGTTTGCCGACACGACGAACCGGGGGTTTATCAACGACGTCTTCCACGACTTCGGCTTCCTCTGCGTCAAAGCCGGGTTGAGCGTGAAGTTTTGACAGCGCTGCCGATGAAGGTCGGCGGCGCGCGAAAGGCGCGCTTGCATAAACCGGTCACACTGGCAAATCATCAAGGATGATCGAAAAGAAACCGCTCCCGCGCCGGAGATTTTTTCATCGCCACTCCTTGAGCATCGTGGCCATCGGGCTGCTCGCGCTCTGGATTGTGCTTTATCGGTATTCCGATCCGACCACGCATCTTGGCTCGTTCTTCGGCAACGCCATTGCCGACTGGAGCGGCTCGGTCATCATCATTCTCGGCACCAAATTTCTTCTGGAATATCACTCCGCTGAAAGCCGGCCGGTTTTCGGCCATCTCAAAAGTCGCGTGCTGGATTTCCTGTGGAGGCACTCGCTGCTGATCTTCATCATCCTGACCGGCATCGGGTGGGCCGTGCTGTTCTGGTATATGGATCCGGTGGGCAAATGGGGACAGGTGGTCGGCAACATCGTTTCCGAGTGGGTGCAGATGGGCGGACTGGTTTTCCTGACGAAGCGGCTGATTGAAAAAGGGTCGAAGGAAAGCCGTTGAGCGGGGCGTCCGGTCGAGTCGAAATGACTTGGGTGGAAGTGTGGGAAAAGATCTGCGCCAATTTTTATTTCCCGGCGCGATCCGTCCGGGATTTTTCCGCCCGCAGTTGGCCGCAGCCGGCCGCCACGTCAATGCCCCGGCGCTGACGGATGGTGCTGGGAATGCCGGCGCTTTTCAAAATGCTCTGAAACGCTTTCGCCGCGTCCAGCGATGTGGGCGTTCCGGCAAAGCCGCCGGTGGGATTGAGCGGAATCAGATTCACATGCGCGTCGAGGCCGGCGAGCAGCTTGCCCAATCGTCCGGCTTGTGCCGGAGAATCGTTCGCTCCGGCGATCAACGTCCACTCGAAAAAAATGCGCCGGCCGGTTTGCGCAAAGTAAGTGCGACACGCGGCGATCAATTCCGCGAGCGGCCAGCGGGCGCTCGCGGGAACCAGCGCCGAACGTTCCGCCTCCGTCGCGCCGTGCAGGCTCACGGCGAGATGATACGGGCGCTGTTCTTCCGCCAAACGCAGAATGCCCGGCACCACGCCCACGGTGCTGATGGTGATTTTGCTTGGGCCGATGTTTAGCCCGCCCCGGTCACTGATGATTTCCAGCGCCGTCATCACGGCTTCGTAATTATGCAGCGGCTCGCCCATGCCCATGAGCACCAGGTTGCGCAAGCCGTCGTGACCGGCGGAACGCAAGGCCCGTTGGGCGTGGCGCACCTGCGCGACGATTTCTCCGGGCCGCAGATGCCGCACGAAACCCATCTGCCCCGTGGCGCAGAAAACACAGCCCATCGCGCAGCCGGCCTGTGTGCTCAAACACGCGGTGTGACGCCCCTTGAAACTCATCAGCACCGTTTCAATCGTCTGGTCATCGGCGAGGCGCAGTAAAAATTTGCGCGTCAATCCGTCCGCGCTCGCGATGTCGTCCGTCTTGGTGGGGGCATCGAGGAAGAAGCGTTTGCCGTCGCCCAAATTCTGCTCCAGCCAGCGCCGCAATGGAGGAACAAAACCGTTTTCTTTTGCGAGATTTTGGTTCAACTCCTGATGCACCGCGCGCCACAGCGCCCGCGCGTGAACCGGCGGCAAACCGGACGCGCCCAATTCCCGCTCCAGCTCCGCGAACGTGAGATCGAGGAGCGGGCGCGGCACGGCGGAAATGGCGGCAACGGTCGTCATATCAGATAAAGTGTGGCGGCTTCGTCGGCAGCAGGCCACCAGAAATGCACAGGCCATCTCCAATAAAAGGCGGTGGAGGGCCACTGCAGTCCAAGACGCTGCCGCGTTTCAAGGTGGCACTCGGATGACGCGAAGCGTCTTGGAGTGCTCCAGCCCTCTGGAGCTTTGGGCACCACGGCATATGAAAGTCAGACGCAGACGGAAACACAAAACGGGAGGCAAAGCGCCTCCTGGCAACTTCGCCTCCCGTGGAGATTGTGAACGGTGATCAGTGCTTCACTTCCACGGCCTTGCCCATGGGCTGGCCGATGTCCTTGAGCAATTTCACGAACCACTTGGCTTTGATGTTGAACGGCTTTCCGCCCTTGATGCGCTCGAATTCGATCGCGCGGAGCTGTTTGCCGCGTTCCTCGTCTTCGCCCACCACGCCGCCTTTGCCGGCGAAGGCGCATTGCACGGCCTTGACCGCGCAGCGACGGATGAGCTTGCGGTCGGCGGCGTTCGCGGCGGCGGCGCGGCTGAAGTAACCGCTCTTTTGCACGAGCGTCTTTTCCGCGCCGAGCAGTTCGGCAAATTGTTTGGAGAACCATGCGCCGACGTTGACCTTGTCCAGACGCACATGGCCGAACGCATCGCGCGGCACTTCCTCGCCGCGGCTTTCGATCTGTTTGACGATGTCCGCCACGCACGCGCCTTCGGAGATGAAGAGGTTCACGCAATCATGCTTGTCCATGATCTTGCGCAGGCGCGCGGCTTCGGCCTTGATGTCGAGCGCCATCTCGGGAATGTAAATGCCGTGAACATCGCGACGTTCCGGGCTTAAGCCGAGATCCGGCAAAAAATTCATCGTGCCCATCAGCTTCCGGTATTCCTCCGCCGTGGCCGCCGTGAGCCAGCCGCAGTTGCGTCCCATGACTTCGTGGATGATCAACATGCGCGGGTTCGCGTTGTGTTCGGAAACGACGTTGGCGAAATAATGCGCGCCTTCCTCGGCGGCCGTCCACGCGCCGAGGCTCTGGTGGATCGGGATGACGTCGTTGTCAATCGTCTTGGGCATGCCCACGACCGTGAGATTGTAGTTGTTCGTCTTGAGAAATTTCGCGAGGTCGGCCGCCGCCGTGTTCGTGTCGTCGCCGCCGATGGTGTGCAACACGTCCACGCCATCCTTGATCAACTGGTCCGCCGCGACCTTCTGCGGATCCTGGCCTTCCTTCACCAGCCCGCGCTTCACGCAATCCTTGACGTTGGTGAGCTTCACGCGGCTGTTGCCGATGGGGCTGCCGCCGTGTTCCACGAGCGCCTTCCAGTTCTTGCGGACGGCGGCGGTCACCTTGAGGCTCTTGCCTTGGAGCAGGCCCATGTAACCGTTCACGTAGCAGATGATCTCCACCTTGGGCGCCTTGCGCGTGTAGGTTTCGATCAAATAGCCGATGGACGCGCTCAAGCACGGAGCCAGGCCGCCGGCGGTCAGGATGCCAACTTTCTTCACTTTCTTGTTCATAAATAATTTTCTTGGAGCTGCTCTATTGGGAAGGGGGACCCATCGTTTGATTTTACTGTTAGAGAGGCAAACCCCAGCCGGCGAATGATGCGGCAAGCGCGCTTTTAGCTCAACTTCAAACCTGCTCACTCAGCCGATGCCTTTTCCTTCCTTCTCGTCCAGCTTCAAATTATATTCGCGAATCATGAAAAAGACGGTCAACGATGCCTTGGTCGCTGAACATGCCAAACGTCTTCGCGCTGGTGGCCCCTTGGGTGAAGTGTTTCCCTGGCCGATTTCGGAATGTGAGTTCACCGAAGCTCAAAAGCTGGTGATCAAGGAAGCGCGAAAAGTCAGGGCCAAGTTGCAAAAGAAGTCAAAGCCTCAGCCAACTGCACCACCCCAACCGTCAAAACCGATCGCCGTCGCCCGCCCGGCTGCTCCTGTCCCGCCGCCCGCTTATAAGCCTCAAACCCTCTCGAAGCAGGAGAAGATGCTTTATCTCCAGCAGGGCAAATGTTTTTTCTGTGGCGAGCAACTGGCTCTGGTGGATGCCAACATCGAACATTTGCATCCTTTGTCTTTGGGTGGCACCCGCACCGAAGACAACGAAGTGGTCTGTCACAAATCCTTGAACGAGACCTTCGGCAGCCTGCCGCTCAAACGGAAATTTGAATTTGTCCTCAAGGCCGCAGGTTCCTTCCAGTGCCCGAAGAAGTAAGCCGCCAAACGCGGGGCTGATGGATTTGATCTCGGTTTCTTTCTCGGGGCGCCCATTCGGCTCAGATTGATGTTTACAGCCGTTCTAATCGGTTTAAGCTCTGAATATAAGTCTATGAAACGCTCGGGCCAGCTTGCGGGTCTCCTTCTGGTGGCGTGGGTCGGACTCAGCCAGCCGGCTTCAGGGGAAGATCAGATCCAGCTTCAACTCAAGAAATCCGCCGCGCAGGGCGAGATCGGCTTGCACTCGCAAATGGATCTTCCGGTCAGCGCCCTCTATCCCGAATATGTGATCCAGCAGAGCAGCAACCTGGTGAACTGGACCACGGCGGCCGGACCCTTCTCCGGCAGTGTCGGCGCCT
>Ga0068856_100002125_pt1 | contig 20562 bp, 19 predicted proteins | sample KBSCornC62_FD_66595 | JGI IMG/M metagenome (GOLD analysis project Ga0068856, IMG submission 66595) | Corn rhizosphere microbial communities from Kellogg Biological Station, Michigan, USA - KBS Corn C6-2 | ecosystem: Host-associated > Plants > Roots > Rhizosphere > Soil ... | reverse complement strand
CCACAAAAAAACGCCTGTCTGCCGGGTATCTGACTTTCCGCTCTGCTTCATTGAAGTTGGTAAACATGGGTTTTATAATTAAATATTATGTTGGTTTTACTTCAAAAGAAAATAATCCGGTGTATAAAAATTATGAAGAAATTCCGGATAATTTAATCACCCGAAAACCTGCCTGGTGGAAACCGCTATCCTATTCCATGAATTAATAATAATTACCTGCATAATAAGTTGCGCCAGCCCATTTTCGCCATAGACATTGATAACTTTATTATAGGTATCATCACTAACACCATCTTTCGAAATAAGTGTTACTTCTTCTGTTAACTGTAATACTACTCTTTCTTCTTCGGTGAATAATGGCGATTCTTTCCAGGCGGATAGTGCGAAAATTCTTCTTTGGGTCTCGCCGATCTCCAATGCTTCCTGGGTATGCATATCTATGCAATAAGCGCAACCATTGATTTGCGAAGCCCTTATTTTTATCATTTCGAGAAGCAATGGCGAAATTGGAGATTTCCTGATATATTGTTCCAAGCCAAGCATGGCTTTGTAAGCGTCAGGCTCTAAGTCTTTGATCGATATTCTGTCCATCTGTTATTTTTTAAATCAAATTATAGTAAACTGCAATATAGAGATAGCCGGTCAGTCTTTACCTTCTTTCGATTCATTTTCATAGGTCAATTCTCCGCTTGAAATTTTTGCAGGTTCCGTGTAAGGATGTTCTTCTTCTTTTGCAATACCTATTATATGCAATACTTTCCAACCGCGAACCTTTAAATAATCGGAAACCATAGACCGGTGACAACGCCACCATACGGCTTCGGAACACATATATGCTGTACGCCGTTCCATTGCAAACTTTTCAAGTTCTGTTATTCCTTCTTTAAAAGAGTAGGTTTGCATATAATCAGCGTAACCACGAAAAGCGGCATTTCTCCATGCGGTATTTTTAGAATCAGGTTTTACTTTTCTTCTCCCCCCAAGACTTTTTAAATGAATATACCGGATGTTGTTTTGAGGTAAAGAAACCGATAACGCCTCTTTATTGTATTGCGGAAATTTGCGTGATCCGGGGAAACTTCTAATGTCGGCAACCAGTTCAATATTGAATGAATTGAGCATGGATAAAAATTCCTCCAGGGGACGGGTGGAATGGCCAATAGTCCAGATCTGATCATTTCCCTCAATCATATTTGCTTTATCGAAACTCATATATTTGAACGTTTCCCATCAAATTCACTCATTCTTTTATTAAGTAATTCAAAAGAACTAACGCTTCGTTATGTTCCTGGTCTTTAGCCCCGTATAATAAAGTAACGTTTTCGTGCTCTGTCTTTTCTTTCAAAAGCGAAACCATCTTTTTGTTTTCTTTAAGTTCGGCCAGGTATTTTTCCGTAAAATCATACCACTTAACCGGTTCATGGCCGAACCATTTTCGAAGTTCCGTACTTGGAGCAATATCTTTCAACCATAAATCAACCGCTGCCTTCTCCTTTGTGAGGCCACGTGGCCAAAGCCTGTCCACTAAAATCCGCATTCCATCTTCTTTATCCGGTTGTTCGTATACTCTTTTGATTTTCATAACATGTTTACTTTTATTCCATCGATAAATTCATCGATCATGATCTGGCAAGACAAACGGATCTCTTTTCCGGCAACGCCGGTTCTCAGAAGGGTCATTTCTTCATTACGTTCATAATACGACGGCTCATGGATGCTGCTGATAATTTCAACCAAACAGGTTCCGCATTTACCCATACCCAGGCAATCACCAAAGCCTTCCGGATAAATTTGATCATAGATCAGCATCATCAGGCTCCTATATTCATTGGCATAAGTTTTAATTTCATGAATTTCACCCTTATAGCAAATAGTTACCGTTATGTTCTTAATCGGTGTGCGGATCATTTTTTAGCAGTCCAAAATTCATCTGCATAATTGTCTTTAAACGGAACCGGGTGCTGTCCGGTCAGGTATGCTTCAACGCTTTTCAAGGCGGATAACGGAAGAACCTTTTCTAAATGAGGGAATAATATTCTTTCCTCAAACCGGATATGCCTTATCATTAATTCTGCAAATTCAAGATAATCATCCTTTACTGCATTTTCATTGTGATTTAGCCTCCCGATGTGTTTTTGAAGCATCTGATGCTCATTTTTACCTTGCTGTGAAAGAGCATCTCCTTCCACCCGGTTGCATAACAAGGCTTCTTCTTCCTGGAAATGTGATTTCAAATGATGTTCCCAAAAATAATTCACATACTCTTTGATCCGTGAAAGTTCGATGTCCTTTTTTAGCCCTTCTTTGATCTTCCAGCTAAAAAGCAGCCCCGCATGGTGATCTTTGGAAAGCTCGACCATGTACTTGCTGCGTGTGATAGGCTTAGTTCCCATAATATCCTTGTGTTGTTGTTAAATTATAGCGCATCAAAGGTAATTTGGGCATCGTTTGCCAAAATAATATAGGCGTTGAAGTCTTCAATAACCTTTAATAAATGCGGCTCATTAGCAGGGATTGACAGGTTCGAACCTTTTTTTAATTCGCAGGTTTCGCCCTCGCATATAAATAATGCATTTCCCGACTCGACAATCACGTATGCATCCGACGTCGCAAAATGTCTTGGCATATTTGTTCCGGCCGATAATTCGACCTTAAGTATTTTATAATGGTCATTTGCTTCAATTTCTTTCATGATGATAACAATTTAAATTTATCAAGGTTTGGGTGAGCGCTTTCCTTTCAAGCCGTAAAGCCAGATGGATGAGCGTAAGCCTGCCCACAATTTTACATGCGAACAAGCCGGTTCAAAACAGAATCAGCACGGTGTATATTTCCCCCCAGGCCATCAAAGGACTGAACGATAGTCCCATTTTGGTCTAGTATATAGATATTTGCGGTATGACTAAAATTTCCGTGGGAAAGCTTTTGATACCTGACATTCAACGCCATCGACAACTCCCTCACCTGGTCAGCACTGCCTTGAAGCAACTCCCAGTGGTCATCCAGCTGCCTCTGCCCGGCATACTGCCGCAGCTGCGCCGGTGTATCGCGTTGAGGGTCGAACGACACCAAAACACCTCCGACCTTTTGTTTAATGGAAACAGGAAGGGAGTCCCTGATCGCTTTCATTTCATCTACGATACGAGGGCAGATAGACAAACAGTGTGTGAAAATCATGGCAACGACTTGAGGATGACCTTGCAGTTTGCTCAGTGTCAGATGCCTTTCGTGCTGATCTGTCCATAAACCGGTCAACTGGTAGACCGAACTGCCGGCTGCTGCCGGCATAAACGCGGTAGCTTTAGTAGCTGCGTTATCCTTTACGCAGCATGAATCCAATTTTGCCATTGGTTTTTGGTGGCAAGCGGTCAATGCCAGCGTGGCCATCATTAATAATATTCTATTTGTTTTCATGACAATATTTTTTACTTCTTTAAACTTTCACAATCTTTGGCACAACGGAAACCCAGGCTTTGGATGGTGTATCGCGCCTGGAGGCCTTGCCGGAAGGCAAACCGCATAAAAGCAGCATAGTCTTCCTTGTTAACACTATTGAGCGAACCTGCTGCACAAAAGAAGCTGTTGACGTTTGTTCCGCCGCTCCCGGTATCTCCCTGGATAATGTCGCTATTAAAATCATCAACCCATTCCCAGACAAGACCATGCATATCATATAGCCCGTAAGTATTCTTGTAGGTAGATTGAACGGGCGGCAGAATGACCGGATTAGGGTGGTCATACCAGGCCAGTATAATTCTTGTTAGCCGGGCGCCCCTGTTCATACCTACCGGCGCAGCTGCAGCTGCATATTCCCATTCGGCCTGCGTAGGCAGCCGTTTACCCATCCACCTGGCATAGGCATCGGCGGCAAACCAGGAAACACTGGTGACGGGACTGGTCTTAATTTTATCGTTACCAATCTCAAAATCGCCCGTCCACTGCTTCAGGTATCCTGGGTCTGCAAATAATCGCGAAACCTTCGACCTGGCCCATTTCGGGTTGGCCTTTACAAACGCGAGGAAATCCTCATTGGTAACCGCGTTGATATCCAGCAAAAACGGGCGAACTCTGACGGTCTCCGGCTGATCTTTCCGCCGGAGGAAGGGATGATACCTTCCTCCGGCGATGCTGACCATGCCAGGTAAGCCATTTTTGGAATTGTTGTGCCGGTGGCCTTGCAGTGCCGCGCCATCATGCGTCAATGGTGCCAGCGAACAGACCATTATTATTAATGCACCTACAGTTTTCATATTATTCTTTCGCTAATTCCGCATTTTCTTTACATCGCTCGCTTTTATGGCGGGACTCTTGTTTCCCCAACTATTCCTGACATAAGTTAGGATACTCGCGATCTGGTCATCAGTGAGGGCAAGCTGAGGCATCACGCCCTGGAAGTGTTTCCCATTAACAGTAATGGGCTCGTTGTTGATCCCGTGCAGCAAGACGCCGATGCCCATATCCTGCCTGCCCATCAAAAAATCCGATTTAGCCAAGGGAGGAAATGATCCGGGTAAACCAAGACCTGTCGATTGATGGCACGCCACACAATTCGTTTGAAAGAGGGCTTGACCATCCTTAAAACGGTCTGCGAAGGATGGTTCAGGTGCAGCCGGTTCGTTCACAGGCTTGTCCGTTTTGCTTGTTTCCGTGGGGATGGGTGGATAATAGAATTGATCGGCAAGCTTGCCCGAATAAATATTCTTATCGGCCGGCCCGGTGACCACTAATTGCGCTAATGCCCCCTGGTTAAATGCGCGGAAAATGGAATGATCGACTATATTAAAGGTGCCTGGCTCCTTGCAGGTAAATTCCACAATGGCAGCGCCTCCGGCAGGGATAAGCGTTGTGGCGACGTTTTGATTGACCAGGCTGCCTCCTTCGACATAAACTTTATCAAAGATCTGGCCGATGATGTGAAATGATGAAACGAGGTTTGGTCCGGCATTGCCTACATAAATTCTAACCCGGTCGCCCACTTTAGCTTGCAAAGCATTCGAACCTGTAGTTGAGCCCACTGAGCCGTTGAATACGACATATTCCGGCTGCTCTTTAATCGCTTTATCCATATCAAAGGGCTGAAGACCAGGCTCTCCATTTTTACCCTTTGTATAAAATTCACCCTGCATGATGTAAAATTCCTTATCTGCGTGTGAAAAGCCCTCTTTAGGAGCAACGAGAATGAGACCATACATTCCATTGGCGATGTGCATCCCCACCGGCGCTGTTGCGCAATGGTAAACGAATAACCCCGGGTTAAGGGCCCTGAACGTAAACACCGATGAATGTCCGGGTACAGTCATGGTGGCTTCGGCGCCTCCTCCTGGACCGTTTACGGCATGAAGATCTATATTGTGAGGCATTTTATTGTTGGCATTATTATCCAAATGCAACTCAACCTCATCTCCTTCCTGTACCCGGATGAAGGGTCCTGGCACCTTGCCGCCGAAGGTCCAAAAGGTATAATCGACCCCATCGGCCAGTTTCATCACTTTTTCAACAACCTCAATCTCTACGATTACTTTTTTCGGCGTCATATTGTTTCGGGCTTCAGGGACATTGGGCGCAAAAGTCAGCGCAGGAGAATATTCACCTGTAACCGCCGTTGTGTCATTTGACGGTCCGCCTGTTTTCTTGTTGGAAGTACATGCTGTAAAGCATATGCATACAGGTACTAAGAGAAGTAACACCGGGCGCAAGAAAAATGCTCTCGGTAACCGTGTATTTAAACTCACTACTTTCATTTCATTAGATTCTATTTGATAAATAACTAATGGCAAAAGTAGAATGAAGCCTCGGCTGTTCCGCTGACGCTGGTCAAGTAGAAACATGATATATATCATATTATTTGACAATTATTCTAATATTAATGAGTATTTAACATTATATAAACAATGTTTTAAACCACAGGTAGAGGCGCAAGGAAAGGACAGCAGCTATAAAAATGCTGTTAAACAGAATGGGAAATTTGTTATATTTTTACTGCGGTAACTTATTATTTCCAATGTCCAGCGGGAGCGGGAACAAAAGAAATCAGCATAAGGGAGGCGTCGGGGCATTGATCGGTAATCTTGTCAGCATAATTCTCCTTTTGGGGCTAATAACGAGTGTGATACTTCATGTCGTGAATCAGCTACACCGACATTCCAAAGAATCCAGTAAAACGTAAAGTATTGAGTGACGCCGCAGATTTCAAGTCGGATTGCGGATGAGTATCTACGTTATATTTATATGGCTTTACTAAAGGTATTGACATCTTTACGCTCCCGCCATAACCGGGCGTCAATGGCAACACAAATATTCCGGATAAAAGATCTGCCTTTTGAGGTCACTCGTATGTTTGTCCCACCTACCGTAACGAGGCCGTCCGATTCCAATTCCCGCAAATGAAAAAGGGCGCTTTTGACAAAATCACGCTCCAGCAGTTCACTATCCAGATTGGTCTTATCTTCACACATCAATTCAAGTATATTTTTTCGGATAATAGAATCCTCGCTATTCAGTAAATGACCGTTTACCAAAGGTAATTTTCCCTGGCTGATTTTTTCTTCATAGACTTCCACTACTTTTTCGTTTTGTGCAAATGCGTCCCAGGAGTCGCTGATGCTTGAGACCCCGAGACCGACTATAAGTTTTGATTTCGTTGTCGTATAACCCATAAAATTACGATGCATATTCCCATTTTTGGCAGCAACAAAAAGCGTGTCACTCAACAATGCGAAGTGGTCCATTCCTATACTTTCAAATCCGGCTTCCTCCAGTAATTCCTTTCCCCTGTTATACATTGCCCATTTTTCTGAAGCTACCGGCAGATCTTCCTCGGTATAGTGTCTTTGCCCCTTACTTTTCCACGGGACGTGCGCATAAGAATAAAAAGCGATTCGATCTGGTTCAAGCGTCTTGACGAGCGAGACAGAGAGTTCTATGCTTTTTACTGTTTGATGAGGAAGGCCATAAATCAAATCGACGTTTATACTATTGTAGTTGTATTTCCTTGCCCAGTCAACAACTTCCTTTGTTTTTTCAAAGGTCTGAATCCTGTTTATTGCAAACTGTACCTTGGGATCAAAATCCTGAATGCCCAAACTGATCCGGTTGAAGCCAACTGTCGAAAGTTTTGCAATGTGTTCTTCGGTGGTATAATTAGGATGTACTTCTACGCTGAATTCATGGTTGTCTTTTACAATAGCGTCAGCGGTAATGCCATTAATAAGTTGCACCAGGTTATCCGCACTAAAAAAAGTAGGCGTCCCGCCTCCGAGGTGAATTTCTTTTATTACCGGAATCGTTGAAAATAAAGCGCGATACATACCCCACTCTTTAAGGACTGCGGTAATGTATGGGTCTTCAACCTGGTGATTTTTAGTGATCCGTTTGTTGCAGGCGCAAAATGTGCACAGATTCTCACAAAAGGGTAGGTGAACATACACACACATTTCCCCATTATCAGCTGCAAATGTGTTAACAACGGAATTCTTCCACTTTGCTTCATCCATCGTTGAAAAATCCCAATACGGAACAGTGGGGTAACTCGTATACCTGGGCGATGGCACATCGTATTTGTGCAGCAAATCCAGAATGTTATTATTCATAGGATATCTTTTATTAAAAAATACTTTATACTTTATAAATCAGGCTGCCAGCCATTTTGTATCTGTATCAATCACCATCTATCTTCCTCCGTAAAGCATTTCAAAAAAATATCTCATTACTTCAGGTACAATCAAATTTAAATAGCGTCGCCTATATTAAATGACTGTAATCTAATCTCTGCTTCAGCTAATTGCTCGTACATTTTATTGACGAATGCTTCCGTTTGATCATTAATACGGGGAATGAGTTCTTTATAATATTCAATACCGTTTTGCAGTTGATTCTTAAACTTTGAAAGGTATTTGGCCTTCTTGTCGCTTAAATCTTTAAAGTGATTTTCAATGTCCTTTTTAAGATAGTCTATATACAAGTTTAATTCATTGATAAACATATTCGGCCGCTGTATTCCGGATAGCAGGTTAAGTTTACCATAAATATGCTTTACCATTTCATCCAAGGAAAAGATACTGGAAAAGTATGCCGTATTTGGCCCGGGGCAAATAGCCACCGCCTTATTCTCTTTGGGCAGTAACATATTGTTTTTCTGATATACTGAAGTGGCGAGACCTTCGCAAAGACAGGTTTTCTCGACTATTTCGTCAAAATGAGCCTGGTAATCCGCTTCCTGAAGATTATAGGACTTTAACTGGTCGATCTTCTTTTTCTGGTATTCGCGGGAAGCAGTACAAATGGGCACCGATGTAAACTCAGTATTAGAAACAAGATATTTCTTTTTACAAGGAGAACCCGGCCTGCCTTTTGCAATGCGCTCAAGACGCAATTTCTCTGACGAAGAATTTCGAAAATTGTTAAAAGGAATTCCCAGCGGCGAAGCGTTGCTGAGATAAAACTCTTCTTTTTTTGCATTGGCTAAATTCTGTAATGTTTCTTCATCTACATTTGTCGCTTCGGGAACTAAAAGAAAAGGGCTCCCCCAACCCGTCGCATCCATCCCATAATAATTTAAAAGAAAACTATTTTCTTTTCCGGTACCAATTCCGCCCTGGACGCTAATTCTCATTGCAGGCATATTAATAATTGACAATCCCTTCACTTCAAGCCCCGACTGGTAGAGTTGAAAGAGTTCCTGAATCATCTCCTTGCGCTTTTGCTTAAATTCTTCAAGAATCGGACCTAATAAATACCCTTCAGTGGCAAAAGCATGACCGCCGCAGTTTAGTCCCGATTCAATTCTGAACTCTGACACCCAAATTCCTTTTTTCGCGAGGAATTTAGCTTGAATGAATGCCGAGCGGAAGTCACTTACTTTTAAAATAACGTTCTTTTTGATTTTTTGATCACTATCCGGAAAAAAATCTTCAAAAGTTTCCAGATAACTGTACAGGCGGGGATTCATTCCGGCAGATAGTATTAAAGATGACCGCAGGTTGCTTTGGGCAAAACCCCGCAAAGCAGACAAAGCATCGCTGAATTGATCACCTAAAGGACCTCCATCTTCGTTTAAATTCAGCTTATCCACTTTGGACATGATATTTACATTAATAGCTCCTTTCTGCATGGCCCTGCGTAGCTCATTTTGCATTTTTAGCTTTCTTGTTTCATCCGGAACCACCAGCATTTGATTATATACCACTTTTAAAGAAGCTGTTTCAGGTAATAGCTCAAAATAACGGGTTATATCGCTGCCGGGTTCAAAAGGTTCCTGTTTTAAAGATGTGAACTGGCTGTCAACTATCTTTTCCATCAGATCCAGGTAAGCAGTAATCCGCCTGGCACGAAAATCAGGTTCTTTCTGATCGATCGGAATGAATGCTTCCCCATTTCTTTCAGCGTGGAATTTCCGCATTCTTTCTATCAGGCTATCATCGACAATAGAAACTACTGATGAAATCCCATACCGGGCTACTTTCAGCGGTGTATCAATCGAAAATGCTAAGCCGAGTACTGGTATATGGAAGGTATGATTCATGAAAATTAAATTAAGTCGTAAAAAATATACTTTCAACGCAAAAAGGTCTTTTGTGCCTGCACGATGTCAAAGATTTTCGCCTTTTTTTGCGTCCTTAATAATAAAGGACAAATTTATCCTTTTTTATTTAGATGAGTTACATTTTTTTACTATTTCCTAAATTCCTGGTAAATTTGACTGGCCGGTGGCAATTAAATTTTACCAGGAGATTTTGAAGCACTAAGTGATGCATATCACTTACTTCGCTGATCATTGTCAATAATCAGGCTGATAACAATAGCTAATTTGCCGAAAGTTTTGAGTTTTAAAAAATGCCTGGAGTATCATTAAGGCATGGCTGATCTTAAAACAGGCAAAATTTAACCCATTACCCATCGGCAGATGCAAGTACAAAAAGAACCGCTGACTGAAAAAGGACAGACTGAAAGAGACGTATCAAACGTTCGTCAATTGTTTCTTCAATTATTGCACAACTATCCGGATGGCGCAATAAGTATAATTGACAGAAATTACAATTTCATATTCACCGGAGGAGAACTGCATAAACGTATGAATGTAGTTCCAAGCGAATTAATTGGTCATGAAATATATCCAAAATTTCCAGAAGAAGTCAGAAATGTAATCAGGAGGCAATTAAATACAGTTTTTCTGGGGAACAACATATTGGAGTTTGAGCTTCCTTATCCGATAAAAAGTAAGGTATACGTAATGGATGCTTTCCCATTGAAAGAGGAAGACGGATCTATTGTATACGCAGGGGTAATTTTTAGAAATATTTCTCATTTGAAATTGATTGAGAACGAGTTAAAACAATCGTTGGAGAAGGAAAGGGAACTTGGCGATTTGAAATCCCGGTTCCTAACCATGGCCTCCCATGAGTTCCGGACACCATTGAGCAATGTCTTGTTGTCAGCCAAGTTATTAAAAAAATATACTGCGGTTGACGCCCAGCCTAACAGGGATAAGCATATTAGCAGGATTGTGTCGTCTGTAAATTTAATTACGGACATTTTGGGCGACTTTCTGTCCGTTGAGAAAATAGAAAGCGGCGTAGTAGTTGTTAATCCGGAAAAACTGGACATAAAAGAATTTATAGGCATGATTATCAAAGAAATAAAAGCTGATCAGAAAAAAGAGCTGGAAATTTTCTATCGGCATGCCGGTAAGAAATCAGTCGTACTCGATCCTCTTTTGTTGAAACAAATTATTGTAAACCTTTTATCCAATGCTATCAAATTCTCTATCAGCAACTCGCCCGTGGAGGTCAGGACGGAGTGGCTCAGCAGCCGGCTATCGATTTCAATAAAAGATTATGGGATCGGTATCCCGCCCGAATACCGCAAACATCTGTTCGAACGATTTTACAGGGCTCCAAATGTAATAAATATAGGAGGTACCGGTTTAGGCCTGTACATTGTCAGCAAATATGTTGAATTAATGAATGGTACTATTCAATACACAAGTGAAGTACAAAAGGGTACTCAATTTGTAATTACGCTTTAGAAAGAAGGGTTCAAGGTGAATGAACTGCACGTTCTAAAGCAGATTCATGTTCACTCCTCTTCCATATCATGCTGTTGCCAAATCCTAAATTGCTATCCCTCATCTTTATGCTATCAAGAAAAATGGTAAGTACTTCGCCTTTCAATGCCAGCGCGATTGGATGTTTTTTATGATAATAAACTGGGGCACTCAGTGCCAATGGGTGAAGATGATGCAGCATCGTCCCATGCAGTTGTATGCCCCTCGTCTTCATTTTATTTAATTTATCCGGCAGGACGGTTCCTGCGATTGCCGGGTTCTCACGCAACAGCATAGAATGATATGCATCCGGTGATGATTTGAAATACAACAATTTGTCATCCTGGTTAAATGCATAAAAACAATTGAAACAATAAGGGCTTCCCTCAGTGTCTGTGCAGCAAATCGTTGCACATGTTTGTTGCTGGAAAAATCGAATGATATGCTCGTTCAGAATTTCATCATTCATAAGGCTTGCAGTGTTAATTGCTGATCTGTTATTTCTTCTATTATCTTCAATATTTCATCTGCCTGCTTTCTATCAAAATCCTGGTGCTGGCGCTTGGCCACTCCGAAACTGGTAAGTTCTATATGAGTGTCGGGCTCGATTGAATGATTACTCAAACAAGCTTTGGCGCAGGCCAGGGGGCAGCCATCTATAACTATAATTTTCCGTCCGGAATGCGCCGTTTGAACAAGCTTTTTGACGTTGCCGCCGACACCTGCGATGCACGACATTTCTGCCGTTCCATTTCTATCCATTTGAACGGCAAGGTAATTTGACATTTGTGCCGCGCTGGAGCAGCCGGAACAGGAATAAACTATGGGTTTCATTATTTCATTTGTATTCATAGTGCTTTATGATTAGTAAGATACCACTGGTTCTTCCTGGTTTTGGACTGGAGCTCCCATTTTAGGGTTAACTTTTTTCAATCCCCTTCTCCTGCTGATAACAAACCATGTAAGCGGAATTACACCGCCCAGGGTAAACAAAGCACCACCGACCATTCGCAGCCAGGTAAAGGTCTGAAATCCGGTACTCTCAATAAACGTGTGGCTTCGCGCATACCAGAGACCATGTTCGGTCACTGTTTTAAACTGCCAGATACCCGCCGGGAATAAATCAAGAAATACCATAAGCAGTAAACCGATATTTATAGACCAGAATGCTGTTCTGATCATCTGTGGCTTCCACAATTCTGTTTTTACCAATAACTGGCAGCAGAATAAAATGATGGCCAATGCCAGGTTGCCATAAACGCCCATCAATGCCGCATGACCATGATTGACGGTTAAATAAGTGCCATGCTCATAATAATTGGCAATGGGTAGGTTAATGATAAAGCCAAGTACGCCGGCCCCAAAAAAGTTCCAGAAGTTAACGGCGACAAGGAACAGGAACACTTCCGGAAATCCAAATTGTTTATTAATATTTTTTTTTGCCCCATTTCCATTTTCTAATATTTGCGGCAATTTGCTGAATCGCCATGCTTCCAGGGTAAGCAGTATTAACGGAATTACCTGTAAAGTTGAAAAAACAGCACCCAAAGCCAGTGTACTTACCGTTTTGGCATTCCAGTAAAAATTGTGGGATATACCAAGCAATCCTGAACCTAAGAATAATAACGTCGCTAAATATATAACGCGGATGACTGCCTGCTTGTTTACAAGTCCCATCATCACCATAAAGTAGCCGATCAGCACCGTTGTGAATACTTCGAAGAAGGCTTCGGCCCACATATGTACCACCATCCATCGCCAGAAATCAGAAATTACAAAGTTGGTTTTTGGGGTAGCAATAAACCCTGATATAAATAATATGATAACGCTGAAGATGGCATATAACAACCAGTTGGGCAATGCCCATGGTTGTTTTAATTTCATTACGGGCTTAATGCCACGGTACAATGTAATGCCCCAAATGACAAAAACAACCCCGAGCATAATTTGCCATAGTTTCCCCATTTCCACATATTCCCAGCCCTGGTGCCCAAACCAATACCACGTTTTTGGCAATAATCCCATTGGCCCCAGAAAAATGCCTGCGAACGAACCTGCCACTAATAGAATAGTCAGCCAGAAGATCGTATTGATCAAGGTAACCTGTTTTTTTGGCTGATCAGGAGAAACCATCGACATCATAAAAAATGAAGCGCCGATCCAGCAGGCTGAGATCCACAGCAACGATAGTTGGACATGCCAGCTCCGGGTTACCGGAAAGGGCAGGACTTTGGAGAGATCAAATCCCCAAAATTTGGTAAACCCCACAAAGTCATGAACAGTTAATATTCCGGCAAGTACCTGGACTGAAAAAAGCAATATGGCAGCATAAAAAAATTTGTAAGTTGCCCTTTGCATTGCCGTTGGCTGAAATTTTTGAACTTCAGCCGTAGTCATCAAGGGCTGGGCTTTGTTGGTATATGCGTTATCATCCAGTTTTTCCAGTTTACCGTGATAATACATAACCAGCCCAAGCCCGATTATAAGCGCTAACGATCCAATAATACTCCATAAAATAACCGCCGGGGTGGCTGTATTTCCTGCCTGTTTGTCATAAGGCCAGTTGTTGGTATAGCTGTATTGTTCGCCTGGTCTTTCCACACCGCAAACCCATGCCCCCCAAAAGAAAAAGGCGGTCAGCGATTTTAATTCTTCCTTACTGGAAATGTACCCGGTCGGTTTAAACGCACCGGGAAAAGAAGGGTCGGTAAATTTTGAAGTATAAAACTTAGCCAGTTCATTTGCCGCATATGCCTGTGCTTCGCTAAGCCTTACAGTATTGTTGTTCCCAACGTATGTATTAGTCTTAATCTCCATTCTCACCTGCTCCGAAATGCCTGTCCGAAGTAATTTTATATTCGCATCATTTTGCAGATGTGACTGATAATAATCATTCATGTATTGGGTTAACAAGTGTAGTGCTTCTGCGGTAAAATCAGGACCCCGGTTAGCCCCGTCGCCAAACATAGTACCATATTCCATCAACGCATATTTCTGGAAAACTCCCTGTCCTTTTAATATATCGTCGTTGGTAAAAACAACCTCACTTTTCCCGGTTACATAAGAAGGGATTGGTGGGGCTTCTGTATAGGTATGTACACCGATCATCGTTACTCCAGCAATGCCGACAATAAAAATTAATAGCAAAGGAAGCCACCAGTTCTTTGAATTGAGCAAATAGCCCATGAAATTTCGTTTAGCCATAACATGAATTTTTGGTAAATATAATAATTAAGGACAAACTTGTCCTTAATTATTATTAAATTAACTATTTTTGGAAAAAAAAATATTCTTGAAGTGCAAACGATGATTAATCCATGGCTTTATCATTCTAAATCCCACGTATTATTCATTGCTAATAGCAGGAGGAGCTGGATAAATTTTAAATAAACAGAGCCGGGCACTATTCACGTGCGGGATTGATATTCTATTTGTATAATGATCAGGATCACAAAAATATTTCATTTTGAAATGGCCCATGCGCTGGATGGCTATAATGGCGCCTGTAGGAATATACACGGGCACTCTTATGAGTTACATGTGACCATTGCATCGGTCAAAGCCGAGGATACTTATCTTCAATCTCCAGGATTTATAATTGATTTTAAGGAATTAAAAAAAATCATAAACCTGTCCGTCATTGAAAAGTTTGACCATAAATTGGTATTATCGCAGGCTTATCTGTCTAAATTCCCTGCTGCTATGTTACAGGAAAATCTGGAGATTCTGGAAGTCGAGCCATCTGTAGAAAATTTATTGTTGTTTTCAAGAAAAGCTATTTGTAAAATACTTCCGCCAGTGCTGTCCCTGCAGGGGTTAAAGTTATATGAAACAAGAGATTCTTATGCCGAATGGTTAGCGGGTATAAATTGAAGCTATTTCTTGTTTTTATGTTTATTTTGCATTCAAGCTTTGTTATTAAATATTTATAAAGGAAGATGTTTTCAAAAGCAACCGAGTACGCCCTCCGGGCAACAATTTATATATCTCAGAAAGGCACTGAAGAAAAAATGCTTGGACTTGCCGAAATTGCGAAAGCGATTGATTCACCTCAGTCCTTCACAGCAAAAATCTTACAAAGGCTTAGCAGAGATAATAAAATTATTAGTTCAGCCAGGGGCCCCAATGGCGGGTTTTATATTACGGAGGAAATGAAAAAAATGCCTATTCGCAGTGTCCTGACGGCGATGAAAGAGGACGAAGTTCTTGAAAAGTGTATTATCGGACTGGCTCAATGTTCAGAAAAAGAGCCTTGCCCCATGCATGCGAAATACAAATTCATTAAAGCCCAAACGATGCAAATGTTTGAAAGTATGACTATCCAATCGCTTGCTGATGAAATGAAAAAAGGAAATATGTTTATTTCAAATAGTTGAACCTGGTTTTGTTAAAGACGGTTCGTTTTAGCAGTTATGAACGATACATATAATTATTGCCAACATCTTATAGAGCTGTTTTAAAAAGCAATTGATATGATGCGACTCCGTACAATTAAGCACATATTTTTCTTTTTATTTATCACCAAGGCGGAGTGATGATGGACTGCCGCATTGTACCACAAACTCCGTTAAGGATTTCATTTCGCCTGCCATCCCCACCATGCCCGCAATTCAATGTTGCTCAATTGAAGAAATTCTGATAACTATGATAAATATCAGTATTACGGTTGATGTTTTACTGACTTAGAGAGTAAATTATACTGTATTTTTATATTAAATAAGAACTCCCGTTTAAAACTTCTGCTGAATCGCGCCAAAGGGACGTCAGCGCCAAGACAAATAAATACCTATGGTTGACTCTTTACTGCTTGCTTTAGCTTTACTATTACCAACAGCTGGAATGATTGCTATCTCATTACTGCCGCACTCAACTAGGGCGAAGGCAAATTTTATTTTTGTACTTCTTATTGCCATAACGACTTCTATTCCGGCGGTGACAGCATTAACAGGAAATACTATTGATATTTTCGTTGGAAATAATGTTGTTTTCGGAAATATTTCGATCCATATCGACAGTCTGTCATCCTGGTTTATTCTCATCATCAATTTAACCTGCATAAACGGAGCTTTTTATGGCATAGGATATATGAAAGCATACGATCAGCAAAAGGCTAATCTTTCTATGCACTGGATAGTATTTTTACTGTTTCAATCTTCCATGCTTTGGGTTTGCATGGTGCAAAACGGTTTGGTTTTTCTCATTGTTTGGGAGTTGATGTCCATTTCTTCTTTTTTACTGGTCATTTTCGATCATCAGAATAAATCAACCCTGCACGCGGGAATAAATTACCTGGTACAAATGCATATTGGTGTGCTTTTTCTTTCCGCTGCATTTATCTGGGTCTATTTTTCTGAGGGGTCGTTTGAGTTTTCAGCAATCGGAAAGTTCTTTTCCTCTAACCCGAACCTTTGGCTGTTTTTTTTATTCTTTGCCGGCTTTGGCATCAAGGCAGGCTTTATTCCTTTACACACGTGGCTCCCGCAGGCACACCCGGCGGCGCCATCGCATATTTCGGGGGTGATGTCCGGCGTTATTGTTAAACTCGGGATTTATGGTATATTAAGAATGGTTTTCATGTTGAAGCAGGATTATATGGTCATTGGCGAGATCATCATCACCATTTCTTTAATAACCGGGTTGTACGGTATTCTTAATGCCTCCGTTCACCGGGATTTTAAAAAAATGCTGGCCTACTGTACCATTGAAAATATCGGCATCATCGGAATAGGTATAGGACTCGGCTTAATGGGAATCGGAAGTGGAATTCCTGTTTTGATTGTTTTAGGCTTTGCAGTGGCCCTGCTGCATACTTTAAATCATTCGCTTTTTAAATCACTACTATTTTTTAGCGCGGGTTCAGTTTACCAGCAAACTCATACCCGTGATATGGAAAAGTTAGGCGGGTTGATATCGGATATGCCGCAAACAGCCCTGTTTTTCTTGATTGGGGGTATGGCCATCGGCGGACTCCCGCCATTTAATGGTTTTGTATCAGAGTTTTTGCTATACTATGCTATCTTGCTTGGTATCAAATCCATAGCGATTGCTTATATTACATTGATGGTATTTTCACTGGCAGGGCTGGCGCTAATAGGCGGTATATCGATGCTCACCTTCACAAAAGGTTTCGGAACCATATTTCTCGGTAATCCGCGGACTATTTTACATCAGCAAGCCCGTGAAGTTTCATTAGTTATGCGGCTGCCGCAATATTTTATTTTAAGCATCATGCTTTCCATTGGTTTGTTCCCTCAATTTTACTATTCAGCGGTAAATAAGATTGTTTTGAATTTTGTTCCCGCACTTTCCCGGAAAACTATCTTGATCCCGGCTTCTCTACTCCATAGCATCTCATCAATAGGCGAATTTGGCCTGGCGTTTATCTTATTGATCATTTTGATATATGTGTTGAGAAGCCATTTCGTAGGGAAACGGCAAATAGCTGACGCCTCAACATGGGGGTGCGGGTACATCGCCCCAACAACAAAGATGCAATATACCGGCAAGTCATTTTCAAAATCATTGGGGAAGCTGCTTAATTTTGTGATCCTGGAAAAACCTAAATATAAAGAGATTTCGGGAGCCGAAATATTTCCCGCGAAAAGAACGCATTCGTCACATTACAACGACTTTTTTGCGGCAAGGGTTTTTGATGTTATCGTTGACCGGATCCTTCGCGCGATGAATTATTTTAAGTTTATTCAAAATGGCAAAATCCAGTTATATATTTTATATGGCGCTTTTTTTATACTGATGGTCTTTTTAGGCACAATTTTTAATTTTATCTGATGGGAGTTATTACAGCGTTTGTTGTGGTTATCATTTTAGCGATTGCACTTATTCCGTTCGTAAGTGTAACCTGGAAAGGGATGATTGCGGTTACTGCTGTAACTCTAATTGCTATTATCAGCAGCTATCCGGCCTTCCGGGCATTAACAGGTAACGACTTCGAATATTTATTCCCGGGTTCGCCGGTAACAGGCATCATAGCAGTCCGGATCGATGCCCTCTCAGGCTGGTTTATCGCGATCATCAACTTTACCTTTATTACGGGTGCGTTTTACGGCATGCAATATATGAAAGTATACCGGTCTCAAAGGTCCAACTTGTCGTTGCATGCCATATGTTTCATACTGCTCCAGGCAAGCCTGGTCGGCATTTGTTCTTTACAAAACATGCTGGCTTTTTTAACTGCCTGGGAAGTCATGGCCTTATCCTCGTTCATACTGATCATTTTTGAACATCAAAAACGGGAAACTTTAAATGCCGGTATCAATTTTTTGATCCAGTCGCATGTATGCATCATGTTTTTAACACTGGGGTTTATCTGGGTGTCCATGCATATGAACTCTTATGATTTTAAAGCCATTTTGCAATTTTCCACCTCCAATTCTTTACTTACCGGGGTTGCGCTGTTTCTGTGTTTCTTTTTTGGATTTGCTATAAAAGCAGGATTTGTCCCTTTTCACACGTGGCTGCCTTATGCCCATCCGGCAGCGCCGTCTCATATCTCGGGTGTCATGTCGGGTGTAATCATAAAAATTGGCATTTACGGTATTATGCGGATGTTGCTGCTCATTAAAACCGACTACCTGGTGATCGGGTATATCCTGTTATTTGTTTCCATTGCTTCAGGAATTTACGGCGTGATGCTTGCCATCATTCAGCATAATCTTAAAAGGTTGCTTGCTTATCACAGCATTGAAAATATCGGAATTATTGGCATTGGTATCGGTCTTGGTTGTATCGGTATCGGAAAAGGAAATCATCTTTTAACCGTATTAGGGTTTGCAGGTGCCCTGCTGCATACGTTAAATCATTCTCTTTTTAAATCACTTTTATTTTATGGGGCAGGTAATGTATACCAGTCGACTCACACTATGGATATAGAAAAATTGGGAGGATTAGGCAAAAGCATGCCGCACACTTCATTTCTCTTTCTCATCGCCGCCCTGGCCATTTGCGGGTTACCACCTTTCAACGGGTTTGTTTCGGAGTTCCTGATCTACAACGGGATGTTTACAGGGCTTCAAATGTCAGACGGCGCTTCAATTCTGTCTGTTGTATTTGGGATTTTTGGTTTAGCGCTCATCGGCGGACTCGCGATGTTGTGTTTTACAAAAGCTTTTGGATCGGTTTTTTCGGGCTCATCCCGCCATAATTTTCAGCATACACCGCCGGAAGCAAATTTTGGGAAACTTGTCCCTATGTATGCCATATTTATGTTGATTATGTCTATCGGGGTATTCCCCCCAATATTTATTACGGCGCTTTCTGAACCACTTAAGCTATTTACTCATTATCCCGATAACTATTTCGCGGCTGGAGGGCTTTCGATAACAGCGACCATGTCCGTGATCGGGTTATGCTCGGTTGCTTTTTTAGGTTTGACGGGATTGATATTTTTATTGAGAAAAAGTATTACGGCCAATAGACCGCAAACTGTGAATGTGACCTGGGGCTGCGGATATGTGGCCCCGTCAGCTAAAATGCAATATACGGCCAGTTCTTTCGTACGGGCATACCGGAAACTTGCCGAACCCGTTTTTTCCATTCACAAAAAGAAAAAGGAAATATGGGGCATATTCCCCAAATCAGGCGGACAGGAAACGCATCCCTATGATAAATTGGAAGGCTGGTTTATTGATTATCCTTTGCAACAGTTAAGGAAATTTTTGAACCGGTTCATTTTCCTTCAGAATGGCAACCTGCAATTTTACATATTATATGGAGTGGCTTTTATAACGCTGGTACTGGTCATTCCTTTTGCATTCGATTATATAAAAGCGGTTATTAAATTCTTAAATCAGCTATAAAGATGATAAGTTTTATTTTAATTCTACTGGCAAGCCTGTTTTTCACAGGGATTATCATCCGCACCAAGAGTATTACTTCGGGCCGTAAGGGCCCCAGGATTTTTCAGCCGCTAAAAGATATATGGCGTTTGTTTAAGAAAGGGTCTGTGTACAGCAAAACCACCAGTTTTATTTTCCAGGTAGCGCCCAGTATTTATATTGCTTCTATTTTAATGGCAGTACTGGTTATTCCACTGGGCCAATATAAGGGGATCATTTCCTTTGAGGGGGATTTTGTTTTTTTTGCTTATGTGTTAGGTACAGGAAAATTCTTCAGCATTATTTCCGCAATGGATACGGGCAGTAGTTTTGAAGGCATGGGGGCCAGCCGTGAAGCTTTGTTTTCCATGTTTGCCGAACCGGCCTTTTTTATCCTGATGGGCTCATTTTCCTTGCTCACAGGGCGTACCTCTTTCCAGGAAATATTCGCTTCGCTCCATTTCGGCTCCTATATATCCTATATACTCGGGGCGCTGGCAACCTTTGTTTTGGTAATGATGACCATGGTTGAAAACAGCCGGATGCCTATCGACGACCCAAAAACGCACCTGGAGCTCACCATGGTTCATGAGGTGATGATATTGGATAACAGTGGGTTTGATTTGGGAATGATCTTATACGGCACGAACCTGAAGTTTGCGATGTACGGCGCCCTGATCGCAAACC
>Ga0068856_100002123_pt1 | contig 20569 bp, 24 predicted proteins | sample KBSCornC62_FD_66595 | JGI IMG/M metagenome (GOLD analysis project Ga0068856, IMG submission 66595) | Corn rhizosphere microbial communities from Kellogg Biological Station, Michigan, USA - KBS Corn C6-2 | ecosystem: Host-associated > Plants > Roots > Rhizosphere > Soil ... | reverse complement strand
CAAACCATGCTCGTCAAAATGATCAACAACACCTACTTCCTTCAGAAAATCGAGCAGCACAGTATCCTCATTATTGATGATGGGAATATAATGGGCCCCCAGCGGATATTTTGAAACCTGATTACTGCCGAAAAAAGCGTTGCCGCCGGCGTGATCCTCCAGTTCAAGCAGTTTAAAATTATCGTAACCTTGCTTTTTTAACCATCGCCCCGCCGATAAACCCGAGATGCCTCCGCCGATAACCAGGAAATCAATTTCAGAAGTACTGGTAGGCTCCGGTATAGGCGAACGATCGCGAAGCATGTGACCTGCTTTTGCATTTGGTCCCCGCAGCGTTCCTTTAAATCGGCCGTACTGGCCGCCTGCCTTACGCACGCAATTTTGCAGCATAATGCCACCCATCACGAGCCCGGCGCGCAGCAGAAAAGTACGGCGATTGACCCAGTTATTGGGATTAGAGAACCGACGACCACTCATCCTCGAAATATTTGACCAGAATCTGGTTGTTCAGCCTGTTTACCTGTGCTCCCGGAACGCGGTCCATATCCTTTGGGAAAAAAAGCATTTGCTCCAGGCACGATTTGGATATGAATTTCATCCCCGGCAAAAAATGATCGGGCACCTTATACACCGGCCTGTTCATCGCCATAATATAACCCCATTCGCCGAATGACGGCACGTAGTTGTGATAGGGCACCGTATGCAAACCTGCCGATTGCAATGTCCTTTCAACCGTCCAGTACGATTTTGGCGCCACGTAAGGTGAGGTGGATTGGACCACCATCATGCCATCGGGTTTCATCAGGTGTTTTACCAGTTCGTAAAACGTATTTGTATATAGTTTTCCGACCGAGTAATTCGAAGGATCGGGAAAATCGATAATAATAGCGTCGTACATCTTATGCTGCATGCGCGCCCAGGCAAAGGCATCTGCGTTGATGACTGTTACTTTGGGCGATAGTAACGACCGGTTGTTTAGTTTCACCAGCATATCGTTGGTGCGAAACAATTTGGTCATTTCCTTATCCAGGTCAACCAGTGTCACTGTTTGTATCTGGGGGTATTTAAGAATTTCGCGTACCGCCAGGCCGTCGCCACCACCCATCACGAGTATATTTTTTGCATCGGGTAAGGATTGCAAAACAGGGTGGATCAGGGCTTCGTGATACCGGTACTCATCTACCGAACTGAATTGCAGGTTGCCATTGAGAAACAAACGAAGATCGCGGCCTTTTTTGGTGATGATGATACGTTGATAAGGTGAGCTCTTCGAAAAAATGATCGGGTCGCTATAGGTCAATCCTTCAGCAAGGCTGGTTACTTCATTGGAATAAATAAATCCGGCCAATAAAGCAAACAATGATATAATAGATGCCGTCTTCAAATACTGCGAGCCCTTTACCTCGTGCTTAAAATTGATACAGGTGAGCAGCGCCACCAGCACATTTAGCATACCGAACAAATAAGCCGTGCGGATCAGTCCCATGTACGGAATCAAAACCAGGGGGAACACAAGCGAGGCTATTAATGCGCCGATATAATCGAAAGTAAACACTTTGGACACCAAGTCCTTGAACAGGAAGCGATTTTTCAGGATCCGCATCAGCAACGGTATTTCCAGCCCGACCAGGATGCCGGTAACGCATATCAAACTATAAAGTACGATACGGAACGAGCTTACGCTTTCGAACACGATAAACAGGATCGAAGAACTGGTACCGCCTACCAGACCAACCAATATCTCAATGCGTACAAACCAGGCGAGCAGATTTTTTTCAAAATATTTAGACACCCAGGATCCCAGGCCCATCGAAAACAGATATACGCCGATAATTGTCGAAAATTGGGTCACCGAATCGCCCAATAGGTAGCTGGCCAGTGTGCCGGCTATTAATTCATATATGAGGCCACAGGTTGCGATGATAAATACCGAAACCAGCAGCAATACGGGTAATTTCTTTTGCATCAGTATTGAAATTATTTGTGATAGAATCGCACACCGTACCCCGAGTGTGGTATCGGCCCGTGATAGCCTGCGTTGTGCGTTACGTTGGCGCTTTGCCAGTAGCCTATGCCGGCAAACGACATATAGCTAAAACCCAGTACAATAAGCGCCGTGATGATCACAAAAATTTTGTTTGCTTTAATATCCTCCAGGTTCATTCGTCGTCACCCTCCGATGTTGATTTAGCATAAGGTGTATAATCGCTGTTCATCCACCTGTTTACCTCGAACCGGCGCATCATAAACCAGCAAAACAGGGGGTAGAGACTCAGCACTAATAGCGTAACAAGCACGTTGCGCCATAAAGTTATATTTTCGCTCACGGTAACATCCAGCGTGTTGCCGAATTTTGATCCGCCATAACCATAAATATTCAAATGGTATCGCCCTTCGGGTATACCTGAAAGTAATACACTTTCGTTGACCGATCCGTCGGTCCAGGATTCGCCGTCTTCATAGCCATGATAATAGTCAATCTCTTTCCCCACATCCCAGGTTTGGTTATCCTTTTCGTTAACGAGCTCCAGATTGGCTTCGAACCAGTTATTATCTACAGGCGAAATTATTTCAAATTCGAGCGGAACCGGACCATTGCTTATCTCAAAAGATTTGGTCCTGATCGGTTTCATTTCGAAATTACCGTTTTGATTGCTGGCGAGATTGCTATTTGTTAAAGAATCAATCGTGGCTTTATATGCTGAGTCGAACTGCCTTTTCTTTGTCATGCTATCTGTTGCCTTTACCATCGATATTGCCCCGGCTTTGGCAACGGAGTCGGGTTTGTAGGCTAGCTGAGGTTCCATATCAAAGTGCGATTTCATCAGCTCCGTTTCGGGCTTCATAAAAATGAGCGCGATTTGAATAAGTATGACCAATATTGCAAATCCGCCACTCAACGTCAAAACTTTTGGCCAGCGTTGGCGCCAGCGTGATGGTTCGTTGGCGCCGTGGCCAATCTTCGGAGGAAACTTAGATAATTCTAGTTTAAATGCTGTAGCTATTTCTGCCGGCTCGATATAATACCCCAGGTAATAATCGACGATACTTCTGTTGCGATTATTCTGCTCTTTAACCAGGATGTATGGTGGATTGATCAACTCTGAGGCCGTTATTCGTTCCTCGTGAGCGTCCCAATCATACTCACCGCTCATACCGGTGATCTTCGGCGTATATTTATTAAACAGCAGGTATTCCACCCCATCCGAAACCGCGGTCGTTCCCGAATCTTCTACATTAGCCAGTTCTGGATAATACGCCACCCCGGCTATAAGGCTCCAGTGGCCGTCATATTCGGCAAGAAAAGCATAGCCCTTAGTGTAATTGTACAACATGTATTCGCGCCAGGCAAAGCTTTGGCCAACCTCTTCCTTTTCCATATAAGCTATCATCTTGTATGGAATATTGTTGATCGTTCCGGTAGCGCCTATAGGTATCAACGGATCATTTGCCGGAGCCCGAACCTTTTCCAGGGTATAAATATTGCCCCTGGTTGACTTATGCAGATAGTAATTGCAATGCGGGCAAACATAGTATTCGCTGCCTTCCGGATCGTAAACAGTAAAAGGCTTATAACAATGCGCACAATTAACGTCTGCAGAGAAAGGAAATGCCGCCAGGTTTACAGTTGCTGCCATTATCGTTTAATTTCACTTATCTGAAGGGTCGTTCCTTCATAAAATTTCAATACATCGTCAAATATTTGCCGCACCTTATCATCGTTTTCCTGCCTGAAATTGGACAGAAACACGTCAAATGTAGCCAGGCTATATTCGGGCCAGGTATGAATAGATAAATGTGATTCAGTAAGACAAACTACAGCAGTAAAGCCGCCGCCCTCAAAATCATGGTAAACTTCGCCTACTTTCTGCAGTGCATATTTATTGACGATATCGTCGAAAAAAATTCGGGAACCAGCTGAAGCGTTAAGCTTCGCAGAATCAGGGGTATTAAATTTAGCCAGGATATGCAGGCCAGGTTTATAATGCATTTAATTGTCAAGTTTAGGTAATACTGTCAAAACGCGGGATCCTTTTTACCTTGTTTGATCGGATGTCAAATTAAATTAAAAAATTCAGAAAAAAAGCCTTTGTGTTAAAACTTTGCCGGAGTTGCTTAGCTTTGACTTTAAATGAGCAAGGAGTTTAACCGCCCTATCCGTGTTTTAGTTGCTAAAGTAGGCCTCGACGGGCATGACCGTGGAGCGCGTATTATTGCTACCAGTTTGCGTGATGCTGGCATGGAGGTAATCTACACCGGTTTGCGTCAAACGCCCGAAATGGTGGTGAACACTGCTTTGCAGGAGGACGTGGATGCCATAGGTATCTCCATTCTTTCTGGAGCGCACATGACCGTTTTTCCCAAGATCATTAACCTGATGAAGGAAAAAGAGATGGACGATGTGCTGGTAACAGGCGGTGGCATCATACCAGAAAGTGACATGAAGGAACTCAAGGGGTTGGGCGTCGGCGAGCTGTTTCCACCGGGAACTTCAACAGGCGATATTGTAAAATACATTACAGGCTGGGTGCATCAGCACCGGAATTTTTAACAATAGGAGGATGATGGATATGAAAGCATCTATCAAATTAGTTTTTATTGTTTTGGGCGTTTTGGCTATTTCATTTGCGATCTTTACGTTTTATTCCCGTTTCGCAGCTCAAAGAAAGGCCCTTTTCTATCAGTTTGATGGGAAAGTGGATGCCGTTGATTATGATAAAAAAGGAGCACCGACCGTCACTATTAAAGGAACGAAATATGATCTGTCCGTCACCCATTGGGACTTCAATCACCAGATAGAGGCGGGAGATTCAATGATTAAGAAAGCAGACTCGATGATGATCAAAATATTTAAAACAGACGGAACAATAATAATTAAACAATAAAATAACACTTCTGCCATGTTCGAGAACCTGCTTGTACACACCGAGGATCGCATTCGCCATATTATCATCAACCGCCCGCACAAGCTCAATGCGCTTAACCGCAATACCCTGGCCGAGCTGCATACTGCTTTATACGATGCTTTCGACAACGAGAACGTTGGCGGCATTATCATTTCTGGCGCGGGCGAAAAAGCTTTCGTAGCAGGGGCCGATATCGCAGAGTTCTCAACCTTTGGCTCCGCGGAGGGTGAAGCAATGGCACGCCGGGGGCACAAAAATGTATTCGACTATATAGAAAATAGCAGTAAGCCCATCATAGCTGCCATCAATGGTTTTGCTCTTGGCGGGGGATTGGAACTAGCCCTGGCTTGTCATATCCGTATCGCTTCTGATAATGCCAAAATGGGACTTCCCGAAGTTACCCTTGGCCTGATTCCTGGTTACGGTGGAACTCAACGTTTAACCCAGTTGGTTGGCAAAGGCCGTGCTATGGAAATGATTCTCACTGGTGATATGATCACTGCTCTGGAGGCACACCAGTTTGGTCTGGTAAATCATATAGTCAGCCAGTTTGAGTTGCTGCCGCGAGCAGAAGCTATCATGAACCAGATCTTATCCCGGGCGCCTTTGGCCGTTGAAGCAGGTATCCGTGCTGTCAATGCATCGGTTCAAAAAGGCGTGAACGGTTTCGAAGAGGAGATCGAATTATTCGGCAAAAGCTTCGATACCGAAGACTTCAAAGAGGGAGTCTCCGCTTTTCTAGAAAAACGAAAACCCGCTTTTCGGGGCAAATAAGCCACTTTTTATGACAATATCCTGACCATTTCAAATAAATGGTCAAAAATAATTCATTGTTAATCAAACGATTGAATAATCGTGACATTGGGATGAAACTCCGTCTTACTTTTCGTGCTTTACTTTGTCGCCGTGTTCAAAACACATCTATTGAAAAAACATAATATCATGAAAAGTACATTCAAAATTTCAGCCTTAGTGCTCGCCTTTGCCGGACTGGCATTTGGCGCTCAAGCACAAACAAACCCTACATCTTCCACAAAAACAACTTCAGGATCAAACGGAATTATTTTAAGCGTTGGCGCGGACGCCGGTATACCTACCGGTAGTTTTTCGAACGCTTATAACTGGAACCTGGGTGGTTCACTGCAAGCCGACATCCCGGTTTTGAAAAATCAATTGTTCGTAACTGTTAATGCCGGCTATAACAACTTTTTCGGTAAGAAAAACATAGCCAATATTGATGGCGTCAGCATCGATGCTCCCAATGTACAGTTGCTGCCGGTTAAAGCAGGTTTAAAATACTTCCCGGTTAGTCACTTCTACATCCAGGGTGAAGCAGGTGCTGCGTTTGCTCTGAATAAATCAGAAGCAGGTTTCGATAACAGCGCAGCATTTATTTATGCACCGCAAATCGGTTATCAGTTCCCGCTGGGTGGCAAGAGCTATCTTGATGCCGGTGTACGCTGGGAAAGTTCAACCAAATTTAACAGCGCTATTGACGACAGCAAAGTAAATTTCTTTGGTCTGCGTGTTGCTTATGCGTTTGACACCAAGTAATTTCTACTCAATTAATTAAAGTAACGGGAGGGCCTTAACGGGCCCTTTTGTTGTTTTTTAGCCCAGAAATATAAAAATTAGACCTATAATTAAATTTTACCTTAAAAAATTAGCAATTTTGTATGTAACTTGACTTAGGTTTAATCCGTTTACCTGTCAAAATTAGCTAACACCCTGTTATGAAGAAAATACTCATCATTGATGATGAAGTGAATGTTGCGTTATTACTCTCCAAGTTTTTAACGCGTAATGGATTTGATGTTGCTACAGCGGCTACCGGGGCCAGCGGTCTCGAATTTTTAAAAAACGGCGGCTACGATTTAGTGCTTTGCGACTTTCGCCTCGAAGATACCGACGGGCGTGAGATGCTGAAAAGCATCAAAACCCAATATCCTAAAACGGGTGTTATCATCATAACCGGTTATTCGGACATCAAAATGGCGGTTGAGCTCATCAAGATGGGCGCATACGATTACATCACCAAACCGCTTTATCCCGACGAGATATTAAATACTATAAATAAGGCTTTCGAAACGCATCACGCTTTAGTTGATGAGCCGGCGGCGGCCGTTACCGTAACCAAACCTACAAACGGCAAAAAACCGCAACTGCCAAATACCGATTTTGTTGTTGGTACCAGCAAGGCAGCCAAGGAGCTGATGCGCCAGATAGAACTGGTTGCCCCAACTAACTACAGCGTAATTATCCTCGGAGAAAGCGGTACAGGTAAAGAATCGGCAGCTAAAAATATTCACCTGCATAGCCAGCGTGCCAACATGCCCTTCATTGCGATGGACTGCGGTTCGCTGACCAAAGAGCTTGCCGCCAGCGAATTCTTCGGTCACGAAAAAGGTTCATTCACCGGCGCTCTCTATACCAAGATTGGCCACTTTGAAATGGCCAATGGTGGTACACTTTTTTTGGATGAGGTGGGCAACTTGTCGTACGATATACAGGCAGCGTTGCTTCGTACTGTTCAGGAAAGGAAAGTAAAACGCATAGGCAGCACTAAAGAGATCGATCTTGATGTACGTATCATAATAGCTACCAACGAAAACCTGCAGGATGGCATTTCCAAAGGACGTTTCAGGGAAGACCTTTACCACCGCTTTAACGAATTTACCATTTACATGCCTGCTCTCCGTGAGTTGGGAACTGACATTATGCTGCTGGCGAATCATTTTCTGCAAATTGCCAATAACGAGCTGGGCCGCAACGTGACTGGCTTCTCGCCTGAGGTGGAAGAATGTTTCATGAACTACCGCTGGGCGGGCAACATCCGCGAATTAAAGAACGTGGTGCGCCGCGCTACGCTTATCACTGAAGGTGATATTATCCCTCTAAAAGCCTTACCGCTCGAAATATCAAATTATAAATCGACACCTGCCGCCGCTGTCGTCGCTGAGCCCGTCGCTGTTTCTGTTCCTGTCTACGAACCGGTAGCAGCAGCAAAGGAAGCACGCCACGACTTGAAGAACGCAGCACAGGAAGCCGAATATGATACCATACTGAAAGTATTGCGCGAAGTAAACTTCAACAAAACAAAAGCTGCTGAAATATTAAACATCGACCGAAAAACTCTTTACAATAAGATGAAAGCTATTAACTTAGGCAAGTAATTATGGAAGAGTCACCAAAGGATAACGTTGCCGGCGAAAACAACAATCGCAGGATACGGCATGATATCCGCAACCAGCTTTCGAATATCAACTTATCGGTTGAGCAATTAAAATACGAAATACCTGATGACGCCACTTCAGATATCGAGTTCTATATCAATACCATTGCTGTAAGCTGCGCCAAAATCAACCTTTTGCTCGACGACATCGAATAAGTACCTGAAACTTAACATATTTTAACAGAAGCGCTAAAAACATTTTAGTGCTTTTTTGTTTATAGGGTGTACTTATTGCAATGGTCTCCCGATGTCAATTTTCAACCATAAACAGCGCGACAACATTATCCTGGTGGCTATAGTTATCCTGGGCTGTTTTATCCTTTACGCCTTATCAGGATTGTTCAGTTCGATTCTCGGAGCGATAGTTCTGTTCACCATATTCCGGCCTATTTACCTGGACCTCGTAGAAAAGCATCGCTGGAATAGATCGCTTACGGCCCTGGTAATCATGTTAACATCTCTCATCGTTATAGTGATCCCTTTTCTTTTTATGTGTATTATGATCGTCGGCAAGATCTCAGCACTCACACGGGACGGGCTACCCATTCAGGACTGGATCTACAAGATCGACATTTATGCGGCCCAACACCTGGGGCAACCTAAGCTTGCCGAGAGTACTTTGCAAAAGCTCAGCACGTTTTTAACGGATCTTTTTCCCTCCATCATTAGCAGTGCGGTAAACATTGTACTTACCTTGCTCGTGATGTATTTTTTGCTGTTTTTTATGTTCACACAGATGAAAGAGTTTGAACTGGCACTGGTAAAATATGCCCCGTTTCGCGAGCAGCATGCACTTAAGTTTGCAACAGCGCTAAAGAATGTCACTTATAGTAATGTACTCGGCCAGGGCATTATAGCACTAGTTCAGGGCACTCTGCTGGGGATGGGATTCTACGCCTTTGGGATACCAGATCCCATATTTTGGGGAATGTTGGGTGCGTTAATTTCTTTTTTGCCTGTGGTAGGTGCGCCAACGTTAACCATCCCTACCAGTATCATTCTTTTCGCCAACGGGCATACCCTTAAAGGTATCGCCCTGCTCGCTTATGGCTTGCTGATCATCGGCAACATTGACAATATCCTGCGTATGATCATTAATAAACGCCTGGCCAATACCCACCCAATTATATCAGTAATCGGCGTCTTTATTGGCATCCCATTATTTGGGATTTTGGGGCTGGTTTTCGGGCCGCTGCTATTATCATATTTCTTACTTTTGTTGGAGATATACGAAACCAACCGGATGGCAGCCAACAGGCTCGAACGGATAAAAACCATTGGCGATAGCTGATTTAATGATATTATTTTGGCAGGCACGGGGGAAATACCGATATTGATGACAATTTAAAACGGTCCGTCTGACTAAATGTCCGCCTGGTAATATTTGGCAAGATATTTAACTGTGATAAAACAAATTAGTTCAACTTAAAATTATATTGATATGTCTGACAACTCGAAAGTAGTGGTTGCTTTGCTGGCAGGATTAGCGGCAGGAGCAGCACTGGGGATATTGTTTGCACCCGATAAAGGAACTGAAACCCGCGATAAACTAACTGACTCACTCAAGAAGCTTGGTGATTCGATAAGGGAAACCGCTGCCAACGAAATCGACAGCCTGGTTGGCCTTAAGGACAAAGTGGTTGACAACATCAAGAGCAAGATCAAAAACGCCGACGAGGAATACCAGGACGACCTGGAACACGCATAACAACTAAGGCCGGTCCCGGTATTTTTACCCGGGACCACACTATAAACCTATGGAAGAAGAAAAAAAGGAAACTCCTCCGCAACCCATCCTCGACCAGCTAAAGGAATACGCCGAAACTCAGATTAAGCTGGCCAAATATGAGGCCATTGATCGCAGCTCGAAATTTATGGCGAGTGTTATTACCGATATTATTATTGCGGTGATCTTTGTACTGGCTTTCCTCTTTATCAGCTTTGCGCTGGCGTTCGTGCTTTCGGCTTTGTTGGGTTCTCATTGGGCTGGGTTTGCCTGCATGGGAGGAATTTATATTATTCTTGCGCTCATCATTATCTGGAAAAAAGATAAGATCGAGATACCGCTTATTAACCTCTTTATTAAAAAATTCTTCGGCTAACCTATGGCTAATGCTACTATAAATAATGTAACTGAACTTCAGATGGAAATAGCCCGGCTGAAGGTGCAGCGCGAAGAGCAGGGAAAAGCTATTGGTCAGCGTTTTAGCTCGGTTGGCGCTACTTTTTCTACGGTAATGAGTCTGTTCCCAAAATCTACTAATAAGGGACAAGGCTCAAAATATGATATTTTCCACCAAGATATGTTTGGCGTATTATCGCGTATATTCCTGCCTTTTGCACTCAATAAAACGTTCTTCCGCAATTCCAATTTCATTGTGAAGGGTCTTATTGGGCTGCTTTCACAAAAAGCATCGCATTATATCAATGAAGATACGATTACCGGCGCATGGGGAAAAGTAAAATCTCTCTTCGACAAAAAGCGCAAAGACGTCGATTACGGTATTCCGCCGGAGAGTGAAGCATCTTGAAGGAGCCAGGAAGTCCGAAAGTCCGCATAAGTCCGAAAGAAGCTTAAAGCGAAAAGCCCGTAACGATACAAAAAAAGCTTTCTGCTTTAGACTTTCAGCTTTCTGCTTAATTTTGCCCACTAATTCCAAACTGTGGGAAAAGATAAATTAAAACGATTCGCCGAGGTGGCCACTTTTAGCAATGTGGTGCAACTGGATGCAGGGATACCTTATAAAGGTAATTGGGCCAAAGATTTCTTCAAAAACGATAATCCTCTTGTACTCGAGCTGGCCTGCGGGAAAGGCGAGTACACCGTGAACCTGGCGCGGCTGTTTCCCAGCAGAAATTTTATCGGCATTGATTACAAAGGCAATCGAATCTGGCGGGGTGCGAAGGATGCGCTGGAAGAAGGTGTAACCAATGTTGGGTTTCTACGGATACAGATTGAAACCATCCTCGATTATTTTGCACCCGATGAAATAGATGAGATTTGGATCACTTTTCCAGATCCTCAGCCACAGATCAGTCGCGAGAAAAAGCGCCTTACTTCGCCGCGTTTCCTTGAGAAATACAAAATATTGCTCAAGCCTTCAGGCTATGTAAACCTGAAAACGGATGATGACGGCCTGCACGCTTATACCTCAGAAAAAATTGAAGAGCTGGGCCTAAACCTGCACGTTCGCACCGAGGACTTATACAACTCTGACCACGCCGACGAGGTGCTATCGATAAAAACCTATTACGAGAAAAAATACTTGCAGCATAACAAGAATATCAACTACCTTAAGTTTTCATTTAAGTAAGTCTATGCCGGATCTGAATTTTTACGACAAGGTTTACCAGGTGGTGCGTCTCATTCCTCCCGGTCGCGTGACTTCGTATGGCGCCATTGCTAATTATCTCGGAACAAAAGGCTCCTCGCGAATGGTTGGTTATGCGATGCAGGCCTGCGGAGGGGCAAATCCGCCGGTTCCGGCACATCGTGTGGTTAACAGCGCCGGGCTGCTGACCGGCAAATTCCATTTTGGCGGCGATAGGATGGAGCAGATGCTGGCATCAGAAGGCGTAAAGGTAGAGAACGATAAAGTCGTAAATTTCAAGCAGGTTTTTTGGAATCCGACTTCAGAATTAGATATGTAATATTTTCTCATATCTTTACCTTAATCTTATCGTACCATGAAAGCAAATCTTATCGCGATAATCGCTTTACTTTTCATTATAAAAAGTGCATCCGCTCAAAATGTAACTTTAAAAGTAACGCTCGTTAATTCAAAATCAACAAGCTTTAATATCTGGATGCCTAATGCGTTGATCATTAAAAAATCGGTCGAAGTGCCGTTAAATTCAAACGGTACCGGTAGCTATCGGTTTTCGCTGAATGGTCCGCAATGGGCTTATCTAAGGTATCAAAACAGCGATGCTGATACCGCAAAATTCTTCGATTATGTTCTTTACCTGTCGCCCGGCGATAACCTCAATTTCAAAGCCGATTTTAAAATAAAAGATAATGGAATAGTAGTAACAGGTAAAGGCAGCAATAATAACCAGCCGCTTTTATCGATACTTGAGGGCCAAAGTACCCGGGAGTTTTATGGCGACACCTTGCCTGATCGGGTAATAGCTTTTGTGAACAAACACCAGGTCGATCTTAAATCCGCATTCGGTGAGTATGTCAGCATTTATAAACCAAGCGTCGATTTTACAAAGAATGAGCGGCTAAATATTCAATATGATGCAATAAATAGATACTACGATTTCAGTGAAAATAATAAGTTCCAGATAGGTAATGCGTATGGAAATCCGAAAAATAGATGGAAGGCGATACAGGATAGCTTGTTTGCAACAGTAAAATTGAACAATGACGTGGCGCTTGGCTCGATGAATTACCCGTATCTTCTGCGTACCTTTTTATCTCGCGAAAAAGAAAGACTTTGGAGCGTGCGTTATGAAAGCCCCGAACCCTTTTTTAAAGAATGGTACAATAGCGATGTATCGGTGGGAAAGAAAGAATTCGAGGCTGACCCGCAAAACCTTTTGAAGGAAAAGATAATCAATCACTACTTTACAGGCAGACCGGCAGAGTTCTTGTACGCTGTTCTGTTTGATGATGCAATTTTCGAACATTATCCCACAAATGTATTGGCGATTTTTGATAGATTCAGGCTAAAATATCCTCATAGCAAATATCTGGACAGCTTTCTTCCTGCGATAGATACCATTCGTCAGAAAGAAAACCATCTTACTCCCGACATGGTTTTTGTACCGGATAACGGCACAAAACTCGACAAGTTTGAAGATCTGTTAACCCTGGTTAAAGGAAAAACGGTGTTACTGGACATGTGGGGAACCTGGTGCTTACCATGCCGAAACGAGATTAGTGAAAATGGCCAGGCCATAAAAGAACATTTTAAAGGCAAGGGACTCGACTATTTTTACGTGGCCAATAATGATCTTAATCGCGAAGATCAATGGAAAAAACTGATCGCCTATCTCGACATGAAAGGCACCCATATCTTAGCCAATAAGAACCTTAGTAAGGATATAATGGCCAAAGTAAAAAGCAACGGTTACCCAACCTACGTCGTCATAAAAAAAGACGGCTCTTATGAACTTTCGAAGGCTGGTTATCCGATGAAAAGAGAAATATTGATCAAGCAGCTCGAAGAAGCTTTAGCTCAATGATACTCATCCCAAAATCAATTAAATCCGCTTAATCCCGGTTCAGACATATTCCAGCAATTCCATCCTATTTCCAAATGGATCAAGGAAAAAGAAGCGATCCCGGTCGGCCAGTTTTTCTTCTTCATAAGTTTTTACGCCGTTGTCTTCGAGTTGCTTCCGGGCAGCTTCCAGATCGGCTACTTCGAAGGCGCTATGGCGAGATGTACTCAACAGTCCGGGTTCTATACCAATGTGAAAGCCGATATCGCCTATCTCAAACCAATAACCCGGGTGACGGAACACAGTTGGTCGATCGGTAAGTTTCAGGCCGACTATGTCCGTATAAAATTGCTTTGCTTCTTCCAGCCTTTCCGGCGGAACGCAGATATGGATGTGATCAGCTCGTTTAAATTGTATCATTCGTGCTCCGCAAAAGTAAGCACATAATTGTTGTTATCGACGATGGAAAACTCGGTGGCGCCGTAAAAAGTTTTCTCAAGCCCTTTCAACACTTTTACTTCTTCTTTTATCGATTCAAAGAACTCGCGGATATTTTTCACATTGATGTATAAAAGCAAAGATCCCCCATCTTTGCGACTGATCTCCGGCAGATCATTTTCAAGACTCGCGAAGGTTTGAAACATGATCGTCACGCTGCCATTAACCATCATCGCCCAAACCAGCTCGTTGCCCTGCTCAGGTACCGACATAGTTACTTTAAAACCCAGCAATGTGTAAAGTGCTACGGTTTCCTGTATGTTATTCGTAAAAATATTAGGTGCTAAACTTTCCATAAGATCTGTTGAATTGGTAAAAGACTAACTTTGAAGAACGACAATAAAGTTAAGAATTATTTTGGATAAAAGCTAATTTTTTTAGCATTTTTACTCCTTATAGTTACATTGGCGAAAATCAATAATTAAGTAAATCTATAATTCAATAATTAAATCCCCATGGGAAATTTAGCAGACGATTTTAATGGCTACCGCGCGCGGATGAACGACCGCATCATGGAGTCGGCCAATACCAATATCAAACGATTTTTTGCGCTTGACACCACCAGCTATGCCGAAGGCGCCCTGGACGTAAAAACCAAGGAAATGCTGGGCCTGGTGGCCTCTATGGTTTTGCGCTGTGACGATTGCATCAAATACCATTTGGGCAAATGCCACGAGGCAGGGGTGAATAATGACGAGATGAACGAGATTTTTATGATCGCCAATTTGGTGGGTGGATCGATTGTTATTCCGCATTATAGGAGGGCGGTTGAGTATTGGGATGAATTAAATGGATTGTAATTAGCCAAATTGTCATTGCGAGGGGGTTGTGGAAAGCCTGCGCTGCGAAGCAATCCAGTCGCATGCTACGACGAGCTTGCTTCGTCGTTCCTCCTCGCAATGACAAAGTTTTATACATTTTTTAAACCTTAATTATGTCAACTGAAATCAAACGCTGCTTATGGCCAGGGACCGATGAGCTCTATATTAAATACCACGATGAAGAATGGGGCAAACCTGTTCATGATGACAAAAAACTGTTCGAATTCCTCATCCTCGAATCCGCGCAGGCAGGGCTGAGCTGGATCACCATTTTACGCCGCCGCGAAGGCTATCGCAAGGCATTTGCGGACTTTGACGTGCAGAAAGTCGCGAAGTTTTCCCAAGAGGATGTCGAACGCCTGATGCAGGACACCGGCATCATTCGCAATCGCGCCAAGATTGAATCCGCCGTGAGCAATGCGCAGAGGTTTATCGAAGTGCAGAAAGAGTTTGGCTCGTTTGACAAATACATGTACAGCTTTATGCCGGATGGGAAGCCGATCGTTAATCATACCCACCAGATTCCGGCGAGTACCCCCATTTCTGACACCATCAGCAAGGACATGAAAAAGCGCGGTTTCAAATTTTTCGGGACCACCATCGCTTACGCTCATATGCAGGCCGTTGGCATGGTGAATGACCATTTGCCCGACTGTAGTTTTAAATAGGATTACACTGATTATTTTTCGATTCCACTGATTAATGTAATTTTGGAAACATCGGCATTGGTGGCATCACTTTGAAAAATCGGTGCAATCATCAATAATAATCGGCGTGATCAAAAATTATGAAGAAGCTTTTCCTACTGGACGGCATGGCCCTCATTTACAGGGCACATTTTGCATTGAGCAAGACTCCGCGTTTTACTTCCGGCGGACTGAACACCTCGGCTATGCTGGGATTTACCAATACCCTGCTCGATGTGCTTAAAAAAGAAAGGCCGACTCACATGGCCGTGGTTTTTGATACCGATGCACCGACGGAACGCCACACCGACTTTGAAGGCTATAAAGCTCACCGCGAAGCTATGCCTGAGGACCTGTCCCAAGCCCTTCCTTATATCTTTAAGATTGTTTTGGGCTTTAATATACCGCTGATCACTTCGGACGGGTATGAGGCCGATGACATCATCGGCACCCTGGCCAAGAAAGCAGAAGCCAAAGGCTACCAGGTTTATTGTATGACACCGGATAAAGACTTTGCCCAATTGGTGTCTGATAATATCAAACTGTATAAACCCGGTCGCCAGGGTAACGAGGTGGAGATCATGGGTGTAAAAGAAGTGCTGGAAAAATGGGAGGTTACCGATCCAACCCAGGTGATTGATATTTTGGGTCTTTGGGGTGACGCAGTGGATAATATCCCCGGTATACCGGGCGTAGGCGAGAAAACCGCTAAGACGCTGATCAAGCAATATGGGTCGGTTGAAAATATCATCGCCAACAGCCATGAGCTCAAAGGCAAGCTACAGGAAAATGTACGCAATTTTGCCGAACAGGGCCTGCTATCCAAAAAGCTGGCTACCATCAACCTGAATGCGCCTGTAGAGCTGGATGAAGCTGGCCTTGAAATGTGTGCACCAAGTCGCGACCTGCTCGAACCGCTTTTCGCTGAGCTTGAATTCCGCACATTGGGCAAGCGCGTTTTCGGCGATGATTTCAGCATTACTGAATCCAAAGCCGTTGGTATCCAGACCGATCTTTTCGGTAACCCTGTTGCCACAGGTCGCACAACACTTACTATCGACGTGCAGGATATAGCCGAGCCCGAAACGCCGGAACCAGGAAAAAACATTTACAATACACCACACGAATATTACCTGGCTGATACCAAAGAAAAGCGCGCTGAGCTGATCGCCACCTTAAAACAGCAAAAGGATTTTTGTTTCGATACCGAAACCACAGGAACCGACGCCAATGATTGCGAGCTCGTGGGCATGTCCTTCGCAATAAAGCATGGCGAGGCATGGTATGTGCCAATTCCCGCCGATCAGAAAGAGGCACAGACCATTGTCGACGAGTTTAAGGAAGTGATGGAGGATACCGCCATAGGCAAAACCGGGCAGAACCTCAAGTTCGATATCCTGATGTTCAAATGGTATGGCGTTGAGGTAAAAGGCGTGCTGTTTGATACGATGCTGGCCCACTACATCCTCGATCCGGATACACGGCATAACATGGATGTGTTGTCTGAGAATTATCTTGGATATAAACCAGTATCTATAACTGAACTCATTGGCGCAAAAGGCAAACAGCAGGGCAGCATGCGCGATGTGGAGATCGAAAAGATCAAAGACTACGCGGCTGAAGATGCTGATATTACACTGCAGTTACGCACGGTTTTCGAACCAAAAATAAAACAAGCTGAAGCCGAAAAGCTGCTCCATTCAATCGAGAACCCACTGATTTATGTCCTGGCCGATATGGAATACGAAGGTGTACGCATCGACCACAATACACTGAAAGATTTCTCGAAAGAGCTGGAGACGGATATCGCCAAACTGGAAAGAACGGTTTACGATAAAGCCGGTGTCCGCTTTAATATCGCATCGCCAAAACAACTGGGCGAAGTGCTGTTTGAAAAGCTGATGCTTGATCCCAAAGCTAAAAAGACTAAAACAGGTCAATATCAAACCGGTGAGGATGTGTTGTTGTCACTTGCCGCAAAAAGTGATATTGTCCGTGACATATTGGATTACCGCCAGCTGCAAAAACTGAAATCAACCTACGTTGATGCGCTGCCACAGATGGTTAATAAGAAAACCGGTCGGGTGCATACGTCCTACAACCAGGCTATAGCAGCAACGGGCCGCTTAAGTTCCACTAACCCGAACCTGCAAAACATCCCGATCCGCACAGAACGCGGCCGCGAGGTGCGCAAAGCTTTCATCGCCCGCGACGATAACCATAGTATTCTTTCCGCCGACTACTCACAGATCGAGCTTCGTATCATTGCCGAAATAAGCAAGGATGCAAATATGCAGGATGCATTTACCCAAAACCTCGATATCCATACCGCCACTGCTGCCAAAGTTTACGGCAAGCAACTGAGCGAAGTAACCAGCGATGAACGCCGAAATGCCAAGGCTGTTAACTTCGGTATCATTTACGGGCAGTCGGCATTTGGCTTGTCGCAAAGCCTGGGCATTCCGCGGAAGGAAGCTGCTGAGATCATCGAAAACTACTTCCTGCAATATCCGGGCATCAAGCAATACATGAGTGATACTATGAATTTCGCCCGCGAAAATGGTTATGTATGCACCTTGATGGGCCGTCGCCGTTACCTGCGCGATATTAACTCTGCCAACGCTACTGTGCGTGGTTTTGCCGAACGAAACGCTATCAACGCCCCCATACAGGGCTCTGCTGCCGATATGATCAAGATTGCCATGATCAACATTCACCGCGAATTCAAAGCACAAAAGCTGGATGCCCGCATGACCATGCAAGTGCATGACGAGTTAGTGTTTGACGTACCAAACTATGAGATTGAAACGGTGAAGCCTATCATCATGGAAAACATGAAGAATGCCATCAAAACCAATGTTCCGATTTTAGCGGAAGTGGGTGTAGGGTTGAACTGGCTGGAAGCGCATTAATTAGGTTAAGGGGGAAAAGGTGAAAGGTATTTGATTGGAAAGTCCGCGTGAGTCCGAAAGACTATCAAGGGTATAAATCCATTTTGCGTATATTTGTTCAGTTAGTAACGCGTTTAAGTGGTTATGGATAAGCAGCATAAATATCAAAATGTAATAAAGGAAATCCCGGCAACGGCGGTCGATATTTATCGTATGTTGCCTGAAGGGACACGCTGTGAAGTTATTTTTAATGAACTATCCATGTCACCATCGCCTACACCTTCTCATCAATTATTGTTATCGGACCTGCATGCATTGCTTTACACCTTTCTGAAAGAGTCAAACAAGGGGAAAGTCATACCAGCGCCTATTGATGTATACCTGGAAGGCAAAGAGTCTGTGGTGCAGCCGGATCTGATTGTTTTGTTAAATGAAAGCTTAGATAAGATAAAATCAGACGGCATTTATGGCGCTCCTGATATCGTTATTGAGATACTGTCCCGCAACCGCAATTACGACACTCAAAAGAAGCGATCGCTGTATGAGCAGGCCGGGATAAAAGAATATTTCATGATAGACCCCGACAACAGGCAAGTTACCTTGCTGACGTTGAATTCATCAGGTGCATACACCCAAACTTATGAAGAGACAGGACTCCTCCGATCTTCTGTACTGAATCTCGATGTTAATTTCTGAAATGCGAATGGGGAACGATAACGACTCCGATTGTTGGGCTAACCGACTGCTACTGCCACCACCAACTGCTACTTAAAAATCACTTAGCAACCGCCGGCGATACAGGATTGGCGGATGGCATTACAACAGGCACATCAAACCAGAAGCTGGAACCTTTGCCGATTTCGCTTTCAACGCCGATGTTTCCGCCGTGCAGTCGTACGATCTCTGCTGAGACATAAAGGCCGATACCAAAGCCTGAAATGGTTCGCGAATCTGGATTTTCAGAACGGAAGAAACGGTCGAATAAATGGAGTTTGTCTTCATTGCTCACACCTATACCACGGTCGTCCACCCGCACCATTACGCGGTTATCCACATTACTGCAGGTTATAATCACAGGTTCGTCTCCGATCGAATATTTTAAGGCATTACCTATCAGGTTACCAAGCACCTGCTCTATCTTTTCCCGGTCGGCATAAATTTTTATTGGCGGGCAATTGTTCAGTCTTACCTGCTGCCGTTTCCTGTTTACCGTGAGATCGGCAATAATCTCGCGAACCAGGTCGTCCATAAAAAATTCCTGCCGGTTTAGCACCATTTTGCCCGATTCAGATTGTGCGGCATTCAGGAAATCGCGGATCATACGCGTCATCTTGTTGATCTGGGTTTCGGCCCTTTCCAGCATTCCGGTAATCTCCTGATCCTCCCTTTCCCTTGATTTTATATGAGCCAGCTGCACATATGATTTGAGCGAGGTGAGCGGCGTTTTCAACTCGTGGCTGGCCACGCTTATAAATTCGTCTTTTTGCTGCTCCAGCTCCTTGCGGGCGGTAATATCCATCACTGTTCCAAGCAATCTTACCGGCACTCCGCTGCGGTCGCGCTGAGTTTCTCCGTAAAATTGCAGCCAGCGTATCCTGCCGTTTTCAGTTAGAATTCTTGCCTGGAAATCGAGTCTACCTGAATTTATGGCTTGTTCAAAAGCGGCTTTTGCCTGTTCGGCATCACCGGCGTGGAAACAGTTCCAAAGTGCCCTGGGTGTGGTAATAGGTTTATTGCCATTAGCGAACAGGTGCATAAACTGCGTGGAATGAGAAAGGATACCCTGCTCCAGATCGAGGTGCCAAACACCAGATCCGGACGCATGTACCGCAATCCTCAGTTGTTCGTGAGCGCCGCGCACCTCTTCATCTAAGCGGTTAAATAACCGTGCAAGGAAGTAAACTACCGGCACACTTAGAATAATGGTTAACAGGAACAGCACCAGCATATCTGAAGCCGGCGCAATTGTACTATTCCGGATCACGAACAGGTACATGGCGGCAAAAAGCGGCGCTGCTGCGAGTATGTAGCCCAAAAGATATATCAACAAGTCCTTGCGGGCCACACGACGATATAACAGGGTAATCCAGCCTTCGCCCGGTTCTAAAAAAATGATACCCGATGCCAGCAGCAGCAGCGAAGCTGCTGTGTGAAAGGCCGGCCCAACGGGACCGATCGGCAGGTAAAATCCAAAAAATTGGAACAGTGTACCGAGCAATGAAATATAAATGAGAACGATAAGTGTAGTGCCGATAAATTGTGATGCGTAATAACGCTTATAGGAGCTAAGCAGCATGGCACTCGAACCCAAAATAGTATAAAGTGCCATTAAAAGCGGTGTACGGCCCATTCGGGCCGCTTC
>Ga0068856_100002119_pt1 | contig 20598 bp, 20 predicted proteins | sample KBSCornC62_FD_66595 | JGI IMG/M metagenome (GOLD analysis project Ga0068856, IMG submission 66595) | Corn rhizosphere microbial communities from Kellogg Biological Station, Michigan, USA - KBS Corn C6-2 | ecosystem: Host-associated > Plants > Roots > Rhizosphere > Soil ... | reverse complement strand
GGCTATTTATATTCGTTCCATGTCCGCTTGCTGTTGCGCCGCTGAAAGCGGCGCTTTTGTTGCGCAGATTTGCTCGCAACGCGCAACACAGGTTCAATTTCTTAATTACACGAAAAGCAGGCTATGGAAATGCCGGTCTCATGGAAAGCGCGGAAAACGATAGAACTGTTTTCCGCCCTTCCCACAAGACCTTGAAAATCGATGAAGCCGATTTTCACATTCCCACAGCCACGGCGACTAGGTGAATGTGTTTTCACGCGACAGCATTGAGGAAATCCTAGATCCTGAAGCTCCTCCGATTCAGGCGGAGTTCCTGGATCAACGACTTTTAACCGCGGACTACTTGGAGGCAAAGTGGCTCGCCCGACAGAGGCGCTTCGCTGGTGCAGAATCTTCTTAAGCGCCGGCCAAAAGTTCAAAGAGAACGAGATGATGCTCTTGATTGTGGGCAAGTTAGGTGCTGTTGCAGAAGATTAGCCCAGGAACGCAACAGCTGAATCATTACCAGGATGTCCGATAACAGATATTCTGTACACTAGCGCTGGGGATAGTTAAAGCTAACGACGCCATTAGCTTCCTCTTCCGCTGAAAACGCCACTTCCCTTCAAATGCCGACTGGGACTTACAAGCGCTGGAAGGTTTTCGAACTACATCTTGTACCGGCCCAGGTCTTCATCGTTCAGGCCCTCAAGCCATCCGCGCAGCTCCTCGGCCGTGGGCCCCTCTGGCGGGCCCGACATGTTCAACTTGGCCGATTGCATCACGTGTTCCGAAACGTAGATCGGACAGTCAGCCCGAAGCGCAAGCGCAATGGCGTCGCTGGGCCTCGCATCAAGAGTAATCAGTTCTCCATCCTGGCGAAGCCACAGGACAGCAAAGAACGTGTCATCTCTAAGTTCTGTAATCACTATTTTTTCCAGCCGAGCGTTCATGTGACGCATGAGGTTCCTGGCTAGATCGTGCGTCATCGGGCGCGGCGGAGCCACCTTTTCAATCTCAATCGCAATAGCATTCGCCTCGAAGATCCCCACCCAGATCGGCATCACGGTGTCCGATCCAACGTCCTTCAGGACAACAATGGGCATGTTGGTGGCTGGATCCATCATCAAGCCACGAATTCGAACTTCGATATCCATGGGTTCTGCCTCTCCGCTTCCGGGTTAGACGGCCTCACCAACCAGACTGTTCGGATGCGTACCGACGATTCTCACCCTGATATAAGAGCCGGGGGCCGGCGCAATCGGAAGTGACGTCGTAAAGTTTACCGACTTATTCTGGGAACTCCGTCCGGTGATCTGACCCCGAGTTGGATTTGTCCCCTCGACCATCACTTCCATCTCTTCCCCTAAGTGCTTGGCGTAATTCGCCCTTTGGATCTCGCGCTGACGGTCCAAAACCACCTGCAGCCGGTTCGCTTTCTCAGCTTCGCTCACCGAGTCGATCATCGTTAGAGCCGGAGTATTTGGTCTCCCGGAGTACTTGAATCCGAAGACGCAATCGTACTGCACTTCCTGAAGCAGGTCCATCGTCCCGATGAAGTCATCCACTGTTTCTCCAGGAAAACCAACGATGATATCCGTTGAAAGTGAGATCTTCCGCTTCGCTGCTTTTATCCAGCTGATTCGTTCCAGGTACCAGTCCGCCGTGTATTCCCGAGCCATCATTTTCAGCACACGCGAAGAACCTGATTGAACCGGAAGATGGACATGGTCGCAGAGACTTGGATAGGCATCAATCGCCTCCACAATGTCTCGCGTAAAGTCCCGGGGGTGGCTGGTCGTAAAACGAACTCGCCGAATTCCTGCAACCTGTCCGACGGCAGCAAGGAGTTCCGCGAAGCTCAACTTCCCTTCCGGGTCTCGATAACTGTTGACGTTCTGCCCTAGGAGCTGGATCTCCGTAAAGCCCTGATCAGCAATCCGCCGCGCCTCGTCCAGCACCGACGTGGATGTGCGGCTTCGCTCCTTGCCTCGTGTGTACGGTACAACGCAATAGGCGCAGAACTTGTCGCAGCCCTCAATGATGGTGATGTAACCGCGATACGGGTTTTGCCTCGCCGTGAACTCTGTTTCGAAGGTCTCGTCCGTTTGCCGATCATCCAATCCTGTAATCCGATGTTCTCCGGATTCCAGTCTGCCCAGCATCTCAGGGAGTTTCCGATACGAAGCCGAACCTGAAACCAGCGACACATACGGCGCACGTTCGAAGATCTTCTCGCCTTCCTGTTGAGCCACGCAGCCGAGCACACCGAAACGCTTGCCTGCTTTGAAGAGTTTCTTGTAATCGTTCAGCCGGTGAAAGACCTTTTGCTCTGCCTTGTCGCGGATCGAACAGGTGTTGTAGAGGATCAGACCCGCTTCTTCCTCGGTCTCGACCTTTCGATAGCCCTCACGCAGCAATGTGCCAATGACCTTCTCAGAATCATGGGCATTCATCTGGCACCCGAATGTCTCAAGGAAGAAGGTTTTTTCAGGTGCCATATCAACCCTGAGTATAGAGCATTCCAGAATCAGCAGTCCCCTGCTCCGGCCCGGATTCAGACCATCCCGCGCATTCGTCCGTTTGCGAACAACAACCGGCAGAATCGCACAGTCAGCCGCTTCCACCCGACATTTCGACTTCGTCGAATCAACAACTTGCGTTCCCACCCCACTGGGCCGAAACGTGCTTTGTACAAGGTGGGCCGGGCTCTCATTTTTGAAGTTGGCTCATCGGAGCAGTTTCAATGGCGATCGAGGTCCAGGGAGTTGCGCCTCTTGTCCAGGTATTTGATATGCCGCGGTCAATCCACTTCTATCGAGATCTTCTTGGCTTCAAGGTCACCGGCAAATCAAAGGAGAAATCGCGCGACCAGGACGACGTGGACTGGGCCATGCTGCAACTCTCGAACGCCACCATCATGCTCAACACTGCTTATGATCCCGAAGAAGTGCCCGCCGAGCCTGATGCGGCGCGATGGTCGGGACATCAGGACACCTGCTTGTATTTCGCCTGTCCCAATGTTGAAGGAACTTATCAGCAACTCGTCTCGAAGGGATTGCAACTCGATCCCCCAAAGACTGCTTGGTACGGCATGAAGCAGCTGTACCTTAAAGATCCGGACGGTTTCGGTATCTGTTTCCAGTGGTTTGCCTGAACTAATCCCCAAGCTGAAGGAGCGATTCATGAAGGCTCTGTTCCAGGACATCCGTTTCGGCATTCGCCAGCTCATCAAGATGCCTGGCTTCTCCTTCACGGCAATCGTCTCCTTGGCCCTCGGAATCGGAGCCACCACTGCCGTCTTCAGCGTCGTCTACGCCATCCTGCTTGATCCCTATCCATACAAGGATTCAGATCGGATGGTCCATATGCGCCTGACAATGCCTTCCGGCGACCTCAATGGCTTTGGCGTCACCGGAACGCAATGGCAGGAACTCCGCAAATCGCCGGTAGTTGAAGACACATTCATGGAAGACGACTGGAGCCTCACGGTCACAGGCACTGATCTCCCCGAAGACGTTCAGGGTGTCTACCTCACCTCAAACGCCTTCAACTTCTTCGGCGTCCCGGCAGCATTCGGGCGAGGGCTGCAGCCCTCCGATGCCATCGACGGCCAGGACCCCGCGCCAGTTGTCGTGCTCGGCTACAAGTTCTGGACGCGGCACTATGGAGGAGACGGCTCAGTCATCGGCAAGACCATTCAGCTGATGCGGAAAAACTACACCGTCGTCGGAATCGCAAACCCGCGATTCACCTGGGGCGATGGAGATGTCTATCTGCCTCTCAAGGTCACTGGCGATCAGATCAAGGGCTTCTACGCCGGTCTGCGCCTCAAGCCCGGAGTTGCCCACGCTCAGGCGAATTCCGCGCTCGAACCCCTGATCAGGCAATTCGCCAAAGACAATCCAAAACACTTCCCACCCAGCTTCGTCCGCCTCCATGTTGTCGGACTCAATGAAGACTTCGTGAAGCAGCTTGGCGGGACGTTGTACCTGCTCTTCGGTGCCGTCGCTCTTCTCCTCCTCATCGGCTGTGGCAATGTTTCCATCTTGTTGCTGGCCCGAGCCACCGCGCGCCAACACGAATTTGCTCTCCGCTCAGCCATCGGCGCCAGCCAGAGCCGGATCATCCGCCAACTGCTGACGGAAGCCCTTTTGCTCTCACTTACAGGCGCCGCTCTGGGACTGGCATTGGCCTACAAGACCGTTGACTTCATCGTGTTGAACCTTCCTGAGTTCTCCTTCCCGCACGAGGCGGCCATTCACGTCAATCTTCCTGTGCTGATCTTCTGCGTCATGATTGCGGTCTCCACCGGCGTGCTGTTTGGACTGTGGCCTGCGCTGCAGCTCTCACGCCCTGAAGTCAGCCAGGTCATGAAGGCCAACACTCGCAAGGCCACAGGAGATGTGCAGGGACGCAAACTTCATGCAACGCTCATTGGCGGACAGATCGCTCTCACGCTGCTGATGATGGCTGGGGCCGGCGCAGCTATTGAAGGGTTTCTGAAGGTTTCGCACGTGACCCTCGGTTACGACCCGCACAATATCATGTCAGTAGGAATTCCCATCCACGACGGCACGTACAAAACATGGCCTGAGAGATCCGCATTCTTCGAGAAGATGTACGACAAGGTCGCATCCGTTCCGGGTGTAAAGATTGCTGCAGTCTCTAGCAATGCCACACCGCCGGAAAACGGCTTCACTGCCCACCTCCAGATTGTGGGCAGACCAACCAACGCCGATCAGCCCTTCCGTTTCAACATGGTGAGCAAGGATTACTTCCCTGCTCTCCGGGTACCTCTCGCCAAAGGCCGCATCTGGGATGAAGCCGAGACACACCGCGGCGCGGCTCTTATGGTGGTGAATCAAACATTCGCGAAAAAGTACTTCCCGGACGGCGATGCCATTGGCAAGACCGTGAAGGTGACAGAACTGAAACCCCAGCCGCCATATCTCCTCATCGCTCCGGGCGCAGAAAATGGAATCCAGATTATCGGCATCATCGCAGACAAGCTGGACGATGGGCTGGCCAAGCCAGTTCTGCCGGAAACCTTTGTGCCCTATACCATGGTGATGGGAATGTACACACAGATTCTTGTGCGCTCAGACGTCCCTCCTCTCAGCCTCTTGCATGCCATTCGCGTTGCCATCAACTCCGTCGATCCTGACCAGCAGACAAACAACGATGTTCGCGACCTCGAGCACTGGATCTCGCGTCTACCCGAGTACGCGCGCGGCCAATTGGTGGCGTGGCTCTTCGGCGCATTTGCGGTGCTGGCGCTCGCGTTGGCTTCGGTAGGACTCTATAGCGTTGTTGCCTATACCGTCGTTCAGCGCACGAATGAATTCGGGATACGAATCGCACTCGGAGCAGAGCGCGGCCACGTTCTCGGCCTCGTATTCCGGTCAACAGTGACCAGCGTCGGCGTTGGCATCGTGGCTGGAGTGATCCTCACTGTTGCTCTCAACCGTGTGATGGCTACCTGGTCGGCTGAGAGCGTCCGGGACCCGCTGCTGATACTTGGTGCGACCCTGGTCCTTTCGGTCGTTGCGACCCTCGCATGCATATTCCCCGCGTGGCGTGCGGCGGGCGTAGATCCGATGACCGCAATTCGTTGCGAGTAATTCCTTTCGAACGCTCGTTAGCGCAGGCCGGTGTGAAGGTAGGAGAGCAACGCCGACATCTGCTTCTCATCGAACCTGCCCGCAAATGCGGGCATCATGCCTTTCCCTGAAAGCACGACGCGGCGCACCTCCGCGTCCGTTGCAGCAGCGCCACTGGGTAGAGTCGATCCTTTGAAGACGCCATGCAGGTCGGGAGGCGCCTTTTTCAGCGCAAGGTCGTTATCCTCATGGCAATGTGCGCACCGGCCTTGGTAAAGATGCTTCCCTTCCATCTCATGCCCGGTGAGTTTTGGGGCCTCGTGGCAGCCCAGGACTACTACCTCAGCTATGGAAAGCGCCAAACCAAAAACCGCGCCAAGCCAACAATGCGCAACGAACAAGCGACGAGCGATCACACCTCAATTCTAAGCGTCAGCCGCTTATGTATTCTGGAGCCATGACGCTTCCATCTCTGGAGCAGATTCGCGAGGCTCAGTCCCTTGTGTATCGATTCCTGCCGCCCACTCCGCAGTACTCTTGGCCTCTCATCAATGAGCGGCTCGGCTGTGAGGCATGGATCAAACACGAGAACCACACGCCGGTTGGGGCCTTCAAGGTTCGTGGGGCGCTCCTCTACATCGATTGGCTGCGTCAATTGCAGCCCGAAGTGAATGGGGTTGTGGCCGCCACCCGCGGCAATCACGGCCAGGGTGTTGCAATGTCTGCCCGCCTCAGCGGGATGAAATGCACCATTGTCGTGCCACGTGGCAACAGCGTTGAGAAGAATCGCGCCATGATTGCTCAGGGAGCTGATCTGGTGGAACATGGAAGCGACTTCCAGGAATCCCTCGAGTTCGCCCAGGAGTTCGCAGCCCAGCGCGGATATTCGATGGTCCCATCCTTCCACGAGAAGTTGGTGTTGGGTACGGCTACCTACGCGCTGGAGTTTTTTGAAAAGGCACCCGAGCTCGCCATCGTGTACGTGCCCATTGGATTGGGCTCGTCAATCAGCGGAGTCGCCGCAGTTCGAAATGCCCTCGGCTTGAGGACTGAAATTGTCGGCGTAGTCGCGGCCGCCTCGCCCTCATACTCTCTGAGCTTTGCACAGCGCAGAATCGTCGAAGCGTCCGCAGGGACTGCGCTGGCTGATGGCCTCGCGTGCCGTACGCCCAACCGGGATGCGGTGGAAATCATCTGGCAGTATGTGGCTCGAATCGCGGAAGTCAGCGACGATGAAATCGCGTTTTCCATGCGAGCACTCTTTCAGGACACGCACAATGTTGCCGAGGGAGCCGCTGCCGCCTCCCTGGCCGCGGCGATGAAAGAGAAGGATACCAATCGCGGCAAACGCATCGGACTCGTCCTCACCGGTGGCAATGTCGACGCGTCTGTATTCATCTCCGTGCTCGCGGGAGAGCCGGCAAAATGAAACCACACTTCGATAATCTGACTCCCCTCTCTCACGCTGCTCAGAATCGTTGCTTCGGCTGCGGCGAGGCAAACCAGCATGGCCTGCAGCTTGAATTCCTGCTAGCTCAGGATGGTACAGTCGTTTGCCCGGTCAGCATTCCTGATCGCTTCGAAGGCCATCCGGGTTTCCTGCACGGCGGGATCATCGCAACCCTGCTCGACGAAACGATGAGTAAAGCAGTCCGCGCGCGTGGCCTCACCGCAATGACCCGCCACCTCGAAGTGGACTACCGCCGTCCCGTTCCTTCCTGTACGCCCATCCGCCTCGAAGGCCGGATCGTTCGCGACGAAGGTCGAAAACACTTCGTCGAAGCGAACATTTACGACGCCGACTCGACAATCCTCGCTCATGGAAAAGGCGTCTTCATCGAAGTCCGTCCATCCAGGCCATCCTCGAATCCATGAATCTACTTCAACGCCGAAACGCCGAGAGCCACTCAATGATCGCGCTCTCGAGAAAGATCCGGTGATCAGACCAGCTGTGATCTGTCTCTGCATGGATCGACTTAACCATCTTGTTACCCTTCGCCTCCAGGGCCTTCACCAATGCATCCGTTTGCGGTGCAAGACCGTCGTTTGCAGACAGCACGAGCATTCGAGTGCGAGCTAACCCATCTATTGCGTTCGAAAACTGAAGGTTCTTCGCACTTCGCGCAAGTTCCTCAGCCAATGCCCCCGGGTGAGTGCCTGCCAGCCCTTCCATGCTGTCTGTAGTCTCGGCTAGCAGTTTGTCGTGTTCCATGGTGCCCATCAGGCCCATATCCGCGGCGCTGATCAGAATCACACCTGCAAGTCCATGGTCATGTGCCGCCGTCAACACGGTCACCCACCCGCCCATGCTGTGGCCGGCAAGCACAATCTTCTTCATATCGATTCCGAGTTTCGCCGCGTTCGCCGGATCACGGAGGTATGCCAGAACAGCATCTGCATCTTCGGGATTCTGAGCAAAATGAAATGCGCCTGGACTACCCCATGCACCCCGATAATTGAACGTCACCGCATTCCAGCCCGCGCGACGAATCGCTTGCGCGAGATCCAGATTCTTCTCGTTTCCCGGAAAGCCATGGCAAATCACAACCGTCGGATGCGGTCCTTGGCCCGACGGAGTATAGATGATTCCGTTTATCGAGACACCATGTGTCGGGATGTGCAGAACTTCCATGGCGGCCGGATGCGCATGATCAACGGCCGGATCGGTATAAATCGCAGCCGGCACGTTCTGGGCCAGCGCAGACGGCACAGCTACCACCATCGCGCTCCAGACCAGGGCGGTAAGTTTCATCAAGCCTCCGTCAAGCAAATCCAAAACGGATTCATCGCACAAGTCTACCCCACACTCGTGGCAGACTTCCGCTATGGATTGCAGACCAACATGCCCTTTTAGATCCAACGATCTTTTACACCTGCGAGTGTGCGGGCCGTGAACAGGATCAGTGGATCATGTTGATGGTCTCCTGAGTCACAGTGTCGAAAGTCGTTATGGCCTTGGAATTCGCTTCGAAAGCGCGCTGCGCAATGATGAGCTTCGAAAATTCTGCCGAGATGTTCACGTTCGAGCCCTCCAGTGCCCCGCCCTGCATCGTACCTAGGCCCGACGTCCCGGAGATCCCAACTGTTGCCGATCCGCTGGCCAGGGTAGTTTCGAACTCGCCATTTCCTAATGCCTTAAGGCCCTGCAGGTTCACAACATTTCCCAGCGCCAGCTGTCCTACGTTCAGCTTCTGGCCGTTCTTGAACGTTGCGGTCACCGTGCCATCGGCACCGATCGAAAAGCCGCGATAGATCCCGCTGGCAAATCCGTTTTGAGACGTCGAAGAAACCGCCGATGTCTGGTCCACTTGAGATAGATTCGCTGAACCATCGGCTCCGTACAGCTCCCAGGTCAGATCCATGTTGGATGCGCCGTCTGAAAGCCCTGAGAAGTTGATGCCTGCGATGTTGGTCGACGGACTGACGAGATTCCCGTTCGAGTCAAATGTCAGCGAACCTGTCGCGGCCGAAGAAGTCACGGGGTCCTGCACCACGTCACCCGTAGTAGTCAGGTTCGATCCGCTAATTGTAAGTTGAGAACCACTGGCGTTCACGGTGGCCGTGATCCCTGCCGCATCCAATGCATTCTGAAGCGCCGTTGCATAAGTGCCGATCGACTCTCCTCTTGAGATGGCGGGTGCATTAATCGTGCTGGACACTCCAGATGCGTTCAATCCCGTGATCGTCAGATTCGTCGTTGGATTGACGGTCGCAGGCGTAGCCCCGCTGGAACCGAAGTTGAATGTAATATCTCCCGTTGAAGGATTAACGCTGGCGGGCAGGCGGTCTGGAAGAGTGATGTCGTAAGACCAGTTGTTTGTGCCGGTCTTTGTGTACTTCACAGTGGCTTGATATGACCGGCCGAGTGAGTCATACACCTGCACTGTCCCCGGCAGACTGTCGCCGACCTGTGCGGAAGAATTCAGTGTGGCAGCCATCCCAAAACTCGTGGTTGCGCTGGGTAGCTCAACTTCGCCAACCGGAATGTGTATGGCCGTCAGCGGCGCGGTCGTATCGACCTTTCCATTGATCGCAGGAAAGCCCATCACACTCAGCCCATCTGCGGTAATCAGGCTTCCGTTCTGATCCAGCGAAAAGTCCCCGGCGCGGGTGAGCAGTGTGTTTCCGCCATCACTCACCACGAAAAAGCCGTTCCCCTGCAACGCAACGTTAGTGTCCACCCCGGTCGAATTCGGTGATCCATTCGAGAAGTCTGTCTCGATCGCCGCCACCTGAGTGCCGGACCCGCGCTGAATTGGATCACCTGACCCACCTTCGCCGATCTGCTGGTAAAACAGGTCAGAGAAACTTACCGACTTTGACTTGTAACCCGTTGTGTTCATGTTCGCTAGGTTGTTCGCGATCGTATTGAGTGCTGTCGAATCCGCATTCAAACCCGTGAGCGGAATATAGAAACTTGCCATTGCCTTTCCCCCTCGCACAACAGATGCGTGCGTTCGTCTTCCGTTGAGTTACCTTCCAGCCGGCGCCATTGCTACGCGCGACGTCCCGGGCCCTTCGCCGAAAAACCAAGATTCCCGCCGACTGCACGATCCACTTCCGGAGCGCGGGTCGATGAAGTGCTCGAGCTCTTCGCGGAACGTAAGTCGACAACATTACTCGTGGACGATGCCGCATCCGCCATCGCTGTAGTCGACAATGCGCCCTTGAGCGTTTCGTTGATCGAGATGAGCTGCTGCAGGCTGTTCACCTGAACGAGCTGATTCACATACTCGTTGGGATCCGTCGTTGCTGTAGGATCCTGGTTTTTCATCTCTGTAACCAGCAGCGTCAGGAAATCGTTCGCGGCGATTGACGCCGAGTTGCTATCAGCTGTCGCTCCTTCATCAGACCCGGTCGCCATGGTTGCTATGCGTGTACTCGCCATCGCAGGCGAGGGTTGAGTCGATTTTGCTACGAGCCATCCTGTCATCGTCGATCCTTTCTCCAATGCCGCTCTCATCTCGCGGCTTCGTTCCCAATCAAGCCACCAGGGAAACGTACGATCCGCTCGAGGCACGGTCGCCCGTTGCGAAAAATGTCAAGTTCTGTTCTGAATCGCGCGGCCCGTCCGCACCCGAGTCTCCCCGTACAACGCATTCTTGAGGAGTGGCCCCATCCGCATGGCCCCGCTGTCGATCGTTCCCGTGTTGCGCATTCGAATTGAAGCTGGAATCAAAACTTCCACCATGTGTGGAAGAGACCGTGACGGGAAGCATCTGGATGTGATTGCTCGCAAGGTGAACGTTCAGGCCGCTGAGATGCGCGCTCAGCGCTTCTTCCGCATCGTTCGAACTGGGGACCAGCACCGCGCGCAATCCCCCTGAATCCCGTTCAGCTCGTACGCCTATCCAGCCGAACGAAGGATCTTCGAATCCCGCTTCCGCCCGATGCGAGCCCGTGTGAATCCAATGCAGCTTCGGACTTTCAGCGAAGGTCGCCGTCGCGTACTGGGCTTCGTTCCTCAAGTTTCCAGGTCTTTCGAGAGTACGAGAGGGCAGCTGGGCGGAAGCCGTGGAAGAATCACTCGGGCCAATCCCGTGAGACGATATCGGAATGTGGCGTTGTCCGGAGGCCAGTCCGGGCACACCGGTCGCAGCGCAGTCAGAGTCTGGTTGCTGTTTGCGATGCGTTGAAGATACAGAGAAGGTAGCTTGATCGGCACGTCGGGTCGAATTCTGCGGATACGACTTCGGAATCCTCAGTGGCCCCCTGTTTCGTCGTTCGCCATCTGACGGTGTTGAACCAGAAGCGGTTCGCGAGTCCGAGTCGAGGTGCGGCAGGTTCGATAGCTGCTGAGGGGGTCGATTGACAACGTCTCGGGCAGAACTGCTTGCCGAATCCGCCCGGATGCTTGCAGCTCCAGGATCAGCATCAATCTCTTTAAGCACCGGCGCATCTTGTGAGGGATTGTTCGGGTCCATGGCGCAGTTTGCCAGCCTCCTTATCTCATCCGGATCTGATAGCTCAATCTTTGCTCTGGAATTCGCGATCATTACACCCACACCAGTGGGCATCAGCTGATCTACGACCTTTGGCTCTCGCTTCTGAGCGCGATCAAGCGGCGGCAGCCACGAAGCTTGGATATAAGCTGCGCCCGGAAAAAGCGAACTCACACCATCGCTGCTCGAGACGCCTCGACGCCGCTCCAAAGTCTGCTTCGACTCCGTCTCGGGTTTGACCTTACGAGGCAAGCGTTTGACAAGAGAGCGCTGAGTTTGCGAAGTCGTCGGCTCCGCAATATGCCCCAAGTCCGGAACGGCAGCAGCCATCACCCGCGACGGACGCACAAACCCGTTGGCCTGACGAGACGAAAGGTTCTCTAGGCCTCTAACTTTAGAATCGGAGAGAGTCGGAGCGCATCGAACCAGCAACTTTCCTGCCAGATTTGATGGAGTCGTCTCATCTTCGTTCAATATTGGCAAGTCGGTCCTGACGTCAGAACCAAACCCGTTCCTGGCTTGGCTTACTTCATCTTCCTGCCCGGACGGCAGCCCCTCCAAGTCAATCAGTGCTCGCCATCGAAGAGCCAGATCACCAGGTTTGAAAACGGAATCTCGGCCACTGCGGATGGGTCCAAAGCTGCTCGCTCCAATCGAGCAGAGAGCGCGATCGTCGCATCCAACTCCGGGACCTGACTGGGTGATGCCGTTCATGTCTGCATCTTTAGCAGATCGCATGCCAAAGTACATCAGAAGGATTAGAAAGATATCAGAATGGGTCTCTATCTCCCGTTTCAGATCGACCACTCGCCAGAGCTCTAATATTTCTCTTCGTGCGATTGAATGTCCTTCGTCTCGCCCGCTTGTCGCCTCTGCGACATCCGATGCCACTCGTCAAGTGCAGACTGACTCCTTCGTTGCTGCTCATGCGCTTCGAGTTCCGCTGCGGCGCGCAGAAGAGTCTCCACTTGGCGACTCTCCATTCGTTTTGCAAGGTACTGTTGACGGATTCGTTCGAGATTCTCCTCGGCCTGGCGCTTCCGCCTGGTCACGACAGTGCGGACGCGGGCCGCACTGTTAACCTCCGCAAAGCCTGCCAATCGATCTTGCGTCTCTCCAGTTCGGATGCTTTCCTCAACAAGGCTGCGTCCCGCCGTCTCCCGGACACGCGTCACAGTCAATGTATCATCCAGTCGCCTCAGTTCGGACGAAGCTCTCTCGAGCAGCGATGCACTGTTCTCTTCTTCAATTTGTCGCAGTTGGAACAGGTTGCGTAATCGATCGGTTCTAGCCACCTAGAGTTCACCAGCAAGCGCAGCGAGCGCACGAACAGAGTCCGCGTAGTTGATTCGCTCCAGGCTGCCTTGACGCATAAACGAACTCATCAACTCCTGCGCAGCAAGTGCCCGGTCCAGTTCTGGATCAGACCCCGATTTATACGCGCCAATGCGGACAAGATCCTCCGAACGGGAACATATTCCCTTCAATCTCCGAAAAAGAGCGGCGTTCTGTCGATGGCTCTCTTCCGTGACGGCGGGCATCAGTCTGCTGATTGAGTCCAGCAGAGCGATTGGCGGATACTGTCCCTCCGATGCAATTTGTCGCGAGAGTATGATGTGCCCATCTAGCAGAGATCGCACGCCATCGACTAATGGATCCTGCTGATCGTCGCCTTCCATAAGTACCGTATAAAACGCGGTGATCGAGCCAGTGCGAAATCGCCCCGCACGCTCCACAAGCTTCGCCAGCCGGTCAAACACCGACGGAGTGTAGCCCTTCGCTGTCGGAGGTTCTCCAGCTGCCAAACCAATCTCTCGTGCCGCCATCGCGAAACGGGTCAGTGAATCCAATACGAGCAGCACATTCTTTCCCTGGCCCGAGAAGTGTTCAGCAATCGTAGTGGCGGCCAGCGCTGCCCGCATCCGCAAAAGTGGCGATTGATCGGACGTCGATACAACCAGGACCGCTCGAGCCATGCCCTCTTCTCCCAGCGCACTCTCAACAAACTCCGGCACCTCGCGTCCTCGCTCGCCAACAAGAGCAATCACCGTAACGTCCGCTTCTGTATTCCGGGTCATCATTCCAATGAGCGTGCTCTTCCCCACACCCGACCCGCCGAAAATTCCTACGCGCTGACCTCGCCCCACACTGAGCAGTGCATCGATCGCTCGAATTCCAGTCCCCAATGGATCTCGAATTGGCGGCCGATCGAGAGGATTGTGCGGCTCGCTTTCTAGCGGAACCCGGACTGTTTGACCTTGTACTTTGCCGCCGTCAATCGGAACACCTTGTGCGGTCAAGATTCGCCCCAGCAGACCACAGCCCACCTCCACGTGGGGACGGGCGTTCGATGCGAACACAGTATCCCCAAACCGGACTCCATCGGCCCTGACGAGTGGCATGGAGACGACATGCGCTCCGCGGAATCCGATTACCTCTGCGGCGTGGGTCATTCCTAAAGAATCTTCAATCTCACAACACTCTCCGATCGAAATCAGGGGGCCCGCAGACTCGATTGTGTTCCCCAACGACTGAATCACCCGTCCACTCCACCGCCATGGCTGTTTCAGTGCAAGGCGATCGAAATAGCTGCCAAGCATCGGACTCACAATGGCCTCTCCTGTTCCAACGCTCTCTCCGAGTGGCTTGGCTTCGATTCAGTCGCCCCATCGCTGAAAAAACTACTGCCAATCTCGCGGAGTTGGCTATGCAGGCTGAGGTCAACGGAGCCTAAGTCTGATTCGAGCTGGCACTCTCCGGAGTGAAGCTTTTCATCCTCTACCACCACAGGCTTCACCCGAAGACCGGGCAGACGGGTGATGGTTTCGGTCCACAGCTCCGCATCATGCGCAGGAACCCGGATGCGAACAGCAGTTTTGTCCGCAAGCTGAGCAAGCGCCGCCCGAACCGCTCCGGTTAAAACAAGTGGGTCGAATTGTACCTCCCGGCGCAGAATCCGCGAAGCCACCGCAAGAGCCAGCTTCACAACCTCGGGCTCGATCACCTGGAGGAAGCGCTCGTGCTCAAAAGCAAATTGTTCATTCAGTTTGGCTGCGTGCTCGATTCTCTGGGCTTCGTGCCGCTCCAGCCTGCTTGCTGATTCGAGCCGCTCCAGGCGCCGCCCCTCTTCGATTCCCTCTCGTCGTCCCTCTGCAACGGCTCTCTCAAGATCGGCAACTGTCGGATCCTCGACGCCTCCCGCCGCCGCAACAGGCAGTGGCTCAAAGAATGGCACCGGTTCGAATGACGCACTATTCCGCCAGGTAGACTGAATGGGCAATCCGCTTGGTGGGTACTGGAACTCCTCAACAGACACCGTAGGTTCATTCTGCATCGATAGCTCTCGTTCGCACGTTCCGCTTGATGTTCAAGCCAGCATCTCGTCTCCTGTTTCAAGCTTCAGAATGATGCGGCCCTCCGCTTCTAGTCGGCGGGCAAAATTCAGCACTTCTTGTTGCGCCTGTGCCACTTCGCGGGAACGTACCGGGCCAAGCACCTCCATGTCTTCCTTCAGCATCTCTGCGGCACGCGCGCTCATGGATTTGAAAATCGCAGCCCGCAAATCATCCTTAGCTCCCCGCATTGCCATTGCAAGTTGCTTTTTTTCCACTCCGGCGATAATCTCCCGAATCGCCGCGGGAGGAACCGTAACAAGGTCCTCAAAGGTGAACATCAGGTTGCGGATGCTTAGTGACAGTTCCGGCTGCGCCTCCTCAATGGTTTCCAGAATGCGCTTTGACTCCTCCCCGCTCAGCCGATTCATGAGGTCCGCTACGGCCTTGAATCCCGAATAGCTCTTCCTCTGTGCGTCCTCCACCCTCGCCAGTCTTCGGTGGAGTACATAGGCGACCTTCTGCGCCATTTCCGGAGAGAACTGCCTGAGTTCCGCCAGCCGCTGAAGAGACGCGACGCGATGCTCTTCTGTCAGGTTGCTCAGCACTGAAGATGCTCGTTTGGGGTCAAGATGTGCGAGGACGAGCGCAATCGTCTGAGGATGCTCTGCATCCAGCAGCTTGCCTAGCTGCTGTGGATCCGTTCGCTGGAGTTGCGCCAGATTGCCTTGTTCCAGCTCCTGGGCACGCCTGATCTGCACCATCAAGTCTTCCGCACGCTGCTTTCCAAATGTATCGGTAAGCAATCTGCTCGCGTAATCCACACCTCCATTAACCATGAAGCCCTGCGTCTCAAGTAGCGCGCAGAATTCCTCCATCACCGCAGCCGATACTTCCGGAGAAACGGTCCGCAGATCTGCCAGCTCTCCCGTCAGCCGTTCAACATCCGCCTCCGGAAGGGCGCGGAGAATCTCTTTTGCCAGGTCTTCTCCGATAGCCATCAACAGGACTGCTGCCTTTCGCGCTCCAGTCAAATGTGATATCTGACCGTGCTTCGATCTGGTGATGGCTTCGCTATTCATAGGAACTGCTCACGATCAATTCATTCCAATCATTGCTTCAAATCTGATGACGTCTCACCGCTCTAATTCACTCGGAGTGTATCCAACTTTGCAACAAGCGAGAGCTTTGTGTCGGCTCATCTTTCACTTGGCGACTCACCCTCTCGAATATCTCTTGGTTTCTCATCCTGCCTGGATCAGGCAGAGTCACACTTGTCGGCTGGACCAATTCCTGCACCGCGTCTGCCCTTTGCCCGAACGATTTTTCCGCCCCCTTCGCGCTTGAGAGAAGTTGCCGAAGCGCTGGACGCACTCCGAAAAATACCAGAATCACCGTCCCAAGCAGCAAACACCCATACTTCACGAGCTCCGGAGAAGTCTGAATCTTTGACAGCAGCTGCGCGGGCATACTCACTGGCACTCGCCCGCGATTGTCATCAAACGACATGTTCTGAACGGTGACCAGGTCACCGCGAGAGCCGTCGAATCCCACTGCCGCTTGCGCCAGCATCGTCAGATTCCGAAGCTCGTCGGTTGATCGTGACTGCCACTTCGAGGAATTTCCTTTCGCCGCCTCGGTGATCATTCGATCGTTCACCACAACTGCCACCGTGAGCCTTCGAATCTTGCCAGGATTCTCCATTTTGTGTCGTACCGTCTTGGACACGCCATACGTGCCTGACTCCGTCTTGGAGCTCTGAGGCGCGGTCACCTGCTTGGGATACACCGGCAACGCCTGAGCATTCGGAGCGTTCGAAGCCGTGCCGGGGACACCGGATGCAACAGGCGTTCCTCCATTCGTCTGTTCCGTACGCTCCATCGAAAGAGTGGCGGACTGTGTCGGATCGTAGCTCTCGCTCGTTTCTTCCCGAGAATCCGGATCGTAGTCGAGAGACACCGATGCGCGCACATTTCCAGCTCCCGTCACTGGCTCCAGCGTCGCAATCAACTTCTCTTCCAGAGCCTGTTCGGCCTCAAGCCTCAGCGCATCCGCTGTTTTGGGACCTAGCCGAAGCCGGCCCGATGCATCCACCAGCACAACGTGCTCCGCAGACAATCCGTCGACTGCCGAGGCCACCAGATTGCGAATTGAGTCCGCCTCTCCTTCGCCGAGGGATGCGCGCCGCAGCCTCAATACAACAGATGCCTTTGCCGGTCGTTGTTGATCTCGAAAAAGAGAATCATGCAGCATCACCAGATGCACTCTCGCCACTTCCACATCCGATAACGAAGAGATCGTGTGCTCGAGCTCACCCTCGAGTGCTCGCTGATAGTTCACCTGCTCGTCAAACTCAGACCCCATCCAGTTCGGCTTATCAAAAAGTTCGAATCCCATGCGGCCGCTCTTCAAAGCCTTACCGGACGTGGCCAACCTCGCCTTGTCCAGTTGCGTTGATGGCACGCGCAAGGTCAATCCGTTATCGGTAAGTTCAAATGGAATCTGTGCCTGGGTCAGGAGAATTCCAACTTGACGCGCATCCTCCCCGTCCAGACCCGAATACAACGTTCGCCAATCCGTTCGAATGCAGTACCAGCATGAAACGCCTAGCATAAGGGCAAGCAATAACCCTGCAGCGGTTGAAGATTTGCGCTGCTTGCTCGACATCGCCAGCCAGGCGCTTCGCAGCCGCATCCACACAACAATTGGCAAACCCTGCAATGCCTTCCCTTCAGCTGCGGGCCCACGCTTTTCGAGTTGAACCTCCTGAGAGGCCATATGTATATCCGCTTCTGATGTTCCGCGCGGTTCAATGCGCGGGCTCTAACCGGATGGGGTTCGCGTCCTTGCGCCGCAAACTGTTTAGAACTGCATGCTCATTACGCTCTGGTAGCACTGAACCGCTTTGTTACGCATTGCGAGAGCCAGTTCGAAGGCGGCGTTCGCCTTTTCTGCCGCGATCATTGCCTGGTGCACATCGACTCCATTACCTCTCATGAGACCATCCACCGCCACTTTCGCTTTTTGTTCAAGCGCATCGACGTTCCCGATCGCGGTACTGAGAAGATTGCCGAAATCTGCATTGCTTCCCGTCGGATGCACAGGCCAGCCGGTCGACGGCTTAGCAGACAAACCAGCGTTCTCAACTGAATGGGTGGAAACTCCGCCCGCAATTTGCATCTCAGAGCTCATTGGGTGCCTCGTTTTATGACGTTTTTGCGATATCAAGGGCTGACAAGATCATTCCCTTCTCCGCCTGCACTGCCGAACTGTTCAGACCGTATCCGCGCGTCGCCCCCATCAGGTCCACCATCTCTGTCAGCGGATTGATATCCGGATACGCGACATAACCATCGGGCCCTGCGTCCGGATGTCCAGGATCGTAACGTTTCAACGCCGGCGAGGTCTCCTCAAAGACCTCTGCGATGTGCACACCTCCTTCCGGCTCCGCCTTCCGGAATGAATCCAGGAGTTTGAATTGCGCTCCGTTCATCTCGTCTTGAAACGTCGGCTTTGATTCATTGCTCGCAAAGACTACATGATGTCGCTTGTACGGGCCTCCAGACTCGGTGCGAGTGGTTTCTGCATTCGCCATGTTTGCGGCAACAACCTCGGCACGCATTCTTTCCGCCTGCATTGCCGATCCCGACGTTTCCATGAGACCGAAGAGATTCATACAGCAACTTTCTATGCCTGCCTACCTGTCGGCATGAATGGCATCCATGATGCGCTGATTTTCAAGGCGGAGCAGAGCAACACCTGTCCGGAATTTCAGTTGCGCTTCTGCCAGGTGCAAGCTTTCCCGATCCATCGAAACGTTGTTGCCATCAGGGCGCCCAACCAGCCCGTCGATCTCATGTAAATGAATCGGAGAACTTCGTCCGTTTTCAATCCCGGAAATCGCTCTGCTCATCTCGGATTCGAAGTCAAACCCTCGGACTCGATATCCGGGAGTATCAATATTCGCAACGTTAGAGGCCGTCACCTTGGCTTCACTAACAGAAAGATCTAGATATCGTCCCAGCTGTTCGCCTAATCTGGTTTCAATCTGCATCGCAACAATCCTTCAGTGAACCAAGTTCACATTCGTGGTATGGTCGTCCGAGTCACCGAAATCGATCTCCGCGCAAGTCAGCGTTGGTTCATCTCCTGCCAGAATCACTGCGCGCTCGAGCACATGCCCAAGTTCACGCACGTTCCCAGGCCACGTGTGTCCTTGAAGAAGATCCATCGCACGTTCATCGATGTCTTTGACCGGCATCTTGCGGCCCAGCTTTTCGAGAAAATGATTCACAAGTGCCGGAAGATCCTCCAGCCGCTCCGACAAGGCCGGGGTGCGGATCAAAAACACCGCAAGCCGGTAGTAGAGGTCCGCACGAAAGCCTCCCAACTGCGAAAGATGTCTCAATCGCTGGTGCGTTGCCGTAACAATGCGGACGTCGACCTTGCTTGTCTCGTTATCTCCCACCCGCTGTAACTCGCCGCTTTCAACGAAGCGCAGAAGCTTCGCCTGAAGAGCGAGAGGCATTTCGCCAATCTCATCGAGAAACAGCGTTCCCCCATTGGCAGCTTCGATCCGTCCGGCTCGTCCTTGTACGGCCCCTGTGAAAGCCCCGCGCGTATGGCCAAATAGCTCTGCTTCGAGCAATGCCTCCGGAATCGCTGCGCAGTTGATCGCGACAAACGGTTTGCGGCTCCTCGATGACAATTGGTGGATTGCCCTGGCCACGACTTCTTTGCCCGAGCCGGTTGGTCCCTCGATCAACACGGAAGTGTCAAGCGGAGCGACTCGGCGAATGCGACCACTCACCTCGAGCATGACTGCTGAATCGCCGATAAGCTCCGGGATACGGCCCAGGGTGTGCGCTGTTTTGCATGCCGATCCCGGATCACCACAGCTTGCTTTCGACACAATTTGCCTTGCCGCCCCGGCTCCAATGGTTTCGGCCGGAGAGGCGCTCAGCCCTGAGAGCTCCCGCTTGTGGCTGCGTCCCTCTTCCCCCAATGAAGGAGCGCTGTTCCATGAGGCGCCATCCGTTTGTTCGCTGCGGCGCAGCGCGTATAACACTTCCTGACGAAACGGACTCGCAAGCGAATCTTCATAGGGTCCAACATCATTCGTGACGATATCGGTCTTCGGAAAAGAGGTATGAAACTCCCGTAGAAACTCACGGACATCCAGATCAGGAAGCCAGGAATCGACCACCATAATCTGCGGCTGGATATCCATGGCTTCGCCCCAGGCCTGCGCCCCGCCTTGCGCCTCCCGAACCTGCCACCGAAGGCCGCTCAGCACATTGCTGAGTCGTTGCCGGAAGCAGCTGTCCGCACTTGCAACTACGGCCGTGCGCGGCTTGATTTCTTTCGGTTGTGGTGCGGTTGCTGTTGCCATCCCCGTAGTCTCCCTATCTCCCGCGGTTCATCAATTCGCTGCAGCAGACGCTGTTTCCGCCCCAACCACGAACGGAATCATGTACCCTTTGCCATGTAACGTTCGGATGATCGATTCTGATCGGGAATCGTCCAGCTTGCGGCGAAGATAGTTGATATACACGTCAACAATGTTGGTCGTTTGGGTCGATCCAACCTTCCACACGCGCCGTAGAAGTTCTGAACGGGAAAGACAGTTCCCCCGATGCAGCATCAGCTGCTCCAGCAACGCAAATTCCGTGTTTGTCAACGTCACGCTCCGCCCGTCGCGCTTTACAGATCGGTCTATCCGGTTCACTTCCAGATTGCGAA
>Ga0068856_100002117_pt1 | contig 20608 bp, 17 predicted proteins | sample KBSCornC62_FD_66595 | JGI IMG/M metagenome (GOLD analysis project Ga0068856, IMG submission 66595) | Corn rhizosphere microbial communities from Kellogg Biological Station, Michigan, USA - KBS Corn C6-2 | ecosystem: Host-associated > Plants > Roots > Rhizosphere > Soil ... | reverse complement strand
TCGCTGCTCGTGGTCGAGCACGCGGCGGAGCAGGCGGGCGACGAGGACGAAACGGCCGAGGCGGTCGAGGGCGATACGCTGGCGGAAGAATCCGCATTGCCGTCGGAAGGCTACGTCCTCACGGCGACCGAACGCGGCTACGGCAAGCGCACGGCGCTGTCGAAGTACCCGCGCAAGGGCCGCGGCATCCAGGGCGTGATCGGCATCCAGTGCTCGGAACGCAATGGCAACCTCGTCGGCGCCGTGCTGCTGGACGAGACGCACGAGGTGATGCTGATCTCGAACCAGGGCACGCTGGTGCGCACCCGCGCGGCGGAAATCGCCCGCGTCGGACGCAACACGCAGGGTGTGACCCTGATCCGTCTGCCGGCGGAGGAAGCGCTGGTCGGCATCGTCCGCGTCGAATCGCTAGGCAACGACGGCGGCGAAGACGACGCGATCGCGCCGGAGGCGCTGGAAGGCCCGCCGCTGGGCTGACGCTGCAACTTGCGGGCGCTCGTGCCGGCACGACACCGTGTCGGCACGACAGCGGCCCGCTCGAAGCCTCTCCCCCGGAACCTCCGGGGGAGAGAAGCGCTCCGGCGTCGCCGGAGTGGCTGGATCAGGTCGCGGCAGCGAGCATGCTGTCCGCGTCGGACACCTTGAATTCACCCGGCGCTTCGACGCTGAGTTTCTTGACGACGCCGTCCTCGGCGTAAAGCGCGAAACGCTTGCCGCGCATGCCGAGGCCGAAGGCGCTGCCGTCGAGTTCGAGGCCGAGCGCTTTCGAGAACGTGCCGTTGCCGTCGGCCAGCATCCACAGGCCGTCGGGCACTTTCTGGTCCTTGGCCCATGCGTTCATCACGAACGCGTCGTTGACGGCCAGGCAGGCGACGTCGATGCCGCGCTGCTTGAACTCGCCGAATTTCTCGACGTAGCCCGGCAGGTGCTTGGCGGAGCACGTGGGCGTGAACGCGCCGGGTACCGAGAACAATACGACTTTCTTGCCTTTGAAAATTTCGTCCGTGTTGACGGCCTGGACGCCGTCCTTGAGGTATTGCAGGGTGGCGTTCGGGATGCGGTCTCCGACGTTGATCGTCATGCTGCGGGTCCTTCTGGCTGGGGGGACGGGCCGTCCGGCCCGGGCCGGAATGATAAGCCGCTCCGCGTCCGCGCGCACGTTCCGGCGATGCCGGAAGCGCCCTTGAAAGCAGGGGTCGGAGCCCTATCTCAGCGCCAACGGGCGCGTCGCGCCCGAACCACTTGCGGAGGCAACAATGGCCATCATGCGTTACAGCCCCTGGAGCCACAGCGGTCGTTTCCAGGACGAAATGAAACAGGTGTTCGATCGCTTCTTCAGCGAGAACGAGGGTGACCAGTCGAACGTCGTCACCAGTCAGTGGACGCCGCGCGTCGACATCAAGGAAGAAGACAAGCGCTTCGTGATTCTGGCCGACATCCCCGGCGTCGATCCGAAGGACATCGAAATCAACATGGACAAGGGCATTCTCTCGATCAAGGGCGAACGTGCGTCGGAAGCGTCCAAGGAGAACGGCGGCTTCACCCGCGTCGAACGCTCGCATGGCGTGTTCTATCGTCGCTTCGCACTGCCGGACAGCGCCGACGCCGAAGGCATCACGGCGACCGGCAAGCACGGCGTGCTCGAGATCGCGATCCCGAAGAAGCCCGAAACCACGCCGCGCCGGATCGAGATCAAGCACTAACGGTCTCGGACGAACAAGGGCCCGGGTGCGCGGTCTTCGCTTGGCGCCCGCGCTCGCACAACCCTGAGCCCGTTGCGTCGCAACGGGTTCGCCCCCTTGACTCAAGGAGGCTAAGATCAAGCTGCCCGCGGCCGGCTGCGCTGACCGCGGGTACGCCTGTTCGAGGAGCTGCGCACGGTTATGGAATTCAAAGACTACTACGAGATTCTGGGCGTCAAACCCGAAGCGACCGAGGCGGAAATCAAATCCGCCTACCGCAAGCTCGCGCGCAAATACCATCCGGACGTGAGCAAGGAAACGGGCGCGGAAGAGAAGTTCAAGTCCATCAACGAAGCGTATGAAGCGCTGAAAGACCCGGCCAAACGCCGCGCCTACGATCAGCTGCGCGCCAGCGGCTATCGTCCGGGCGACGATTTCCATCCGCCGCCGCACTTCGGCGAAGGCGCCGATTTCGATTTTTCCAATCTGCGCGACGGCGAGGGGTTCAGCGACTTCTTCGAATCGCTGTTCGGCAATCGCGGCGGCGGCGGTCCGCGCGGGCGCGCCGGACCGCGCCGCGGGCGCGACCTGCAGGCGCGCATCGAGATCCCGCTCGCGACCGCCTTCAGCGGTGGACGCGAGCGCATCAGCCTGCGCGACGGCGGCTCGGGCGAGCGCACGCTGGAAGTGAAAATCCCCGCCGGCGTGCTGCCGGGCCAGCAGATCCGGCTCGCCGGGCAGGGCAGTCCTGGTTCGCAGGGCGCGCCCGCGGGCGACTTGCTGCTCGAAATCGGCATCCGCGCGGACGAACGTTTCGCGCTCGACGGCCGTGACATCCACGTGACCCTGCCGGTTGCGCCGTGGGAGGCCGCGCTCGGGGCGAGCGTGCCGGTCCCGACGCTCGGCGGCACGGTGGAGCTCAAGATCCCGGCCGGCTCCGACAGCGGCAAGCGCATGCGCCTGCGCGGCCGCGGCATGCCCGGTGCAGTGCCGGGCGATCAGTTCGTGACGCTCCAGGTGCGCGCGCCGCCGGCGGAAAACGCCGAGCAGCGCAAGCTGTACGAGGAAATGCAGAAGACGTTCGGGTTCGATCCGCGCGGGTAAAACCGGGCGAGTGACCTCTCATCAATTCGCCATTCCCGCACAGGCGGGAATCCAGTTCTGGCTGTCAGTCCCGTGAAATGCGCTTGTGTTGCAGACGCGCGAAAAGGATAGAACTGGATTCCCGCCTGCGCGGGAATGACGGACTGGGGTAAGTGCCGCCCTTACGCCGGCAACAACTTTCCGATCGTCTCGACCAGGATGCTCTCGTCCACCGGCTTGGTGACGTAGGCCTTTGCGCCCTGGCGCATGCCCCACACGCGGTCGGTTTCCTGGTCCTTGGTGGTGACGAGGATGATCGGGATGTGGCTGGTCTTCGCGTCTTTCGCGATCGTTCGCGTGGCCTGGAAGCCGTTGAGGTTCGGCATGACCACGTCCATCAGGATGAGGTCCGGAACTTCACGCTTGGCGACCTCGACGCCGGCGGAGCCGTCTTCGGCCGTGATCACCTGATGCCCCATCTTTTCGACGATGCGTTTCAGGCCAACCAGCTGCGACGGCGAGTCGTCAACGATCAGAATGCGCGCCATAGAAATTCCGTTAGATCCGTATCTCCGCTCGTGCGGACAGCGCATTCTAAAGCGGCCGCAGGCGTTCGGGAACAGGGCGTGAACGCGCGTTTGATTCGCGCCGCGCGCTGTTTTGAAATTCCCATGCAATCCAGCCCATTGAGTCCGAAAGCTCAAGCGGAATCGAGCCGGCGCGCGGATTCAGATCTTGACCACCGTGCGCCCGAACGCGCCGCCAGCGAGCAGCGTGTCAAAAACGGGCGCCAATCCGTCGAGCCCGACCTCGCGCGTGGCGATACGCGCCAGGTGCGCCGGCTTCCAATCGGTCGCGAGGTGTTCCCAGACCTCGTCGCGGATGCGGCGCGCGGTTTCCACCGACGAAATACCGAGCAGGCTGACACCGCGCAGGATGAAGGGCATCACCGTGGTTGCCAGCGTGTGGCTGCCGGCAAGCCCGCAGCTGGCGATGTTGCCGAACGGGTGGATCACTCGCGTCAGGCCAGCGAGCATGTCGCCGCCAACGTTGTCGATCGCGCCGGCCCAGCGAGCGGTCTCGAGCGGACGCTGGCCCCAATGCAGGTCGTGGCGCGAGATGCACTGCGCCGCGCCGAGCGCGATCAAATCATCGAAATGTTCCGGCTTGCCGCTGATCGCGTGCGCCTCGAAGCCGGCGCGCGTGAGGATATCGAGCGCGAGCGAGCCGACGCCGCCGCTCGCGCCGGTGACGACGATCGGGCCCATGTGCGGGCGCTGCTCGTTCTGCAGCATCCGGTACAGCGCGAGCGCCGCGGTGAAGCCGGCCGTGCCGATCACCATCGCTTCGCGCAAGGTGAGGCCGCTCGGCAGCGGGATGGTCCAGCGCGATTCGAGCCGCGCGTACTGGGCGTAGCCGCCATCGCGCGTTTCCGACAGGCCGCAACCGGTGCACAGCACTTCGTCGCCTTCCTTGAAGTTCGGATCGGTCGACTCGGCCACGTAGCCCGCGACGTCGATGCCGCCGACCAGCGTCGGCTCGCGCAGGATCTTGCCCGTGCCGGTGCCGGCGAGCGCGTCCTTGTAGTTGACGCTGGAGTAGGCGACCTTGATCGTCACCTCGCCGGCCGAGAGATCGTCGCGCCGTATCTGTTCGACGCCCGCGCGATAGGGTTTTTCCGTCGCGTGGATGCGGAAGGCGGAGAAGGTGTCGGACATCAGGTACTCCTTGCGCCCAATTTTTGCTCGTCATCCCGGCGCAAGCCGGGATCCAGTGTCTCTTGCTCAGCGTGCGAAAGGCGCTGGTTCCCGGCCAGCGCCGGGATGACGAGCGAAAGCGTCGCTGGATCCCGTGTCATCGGCTATCCATGGCCTGCACGGGATGACCCAGGCGAACGGATCCCGTGTCATCGCACTTCCCTGTGCTGCACGGGATGACCCAGGCGAATGGATCCCGTGTCATCGCACTTCCCTGTGCTGCACGGGATGAGTTCATCCTGAACTCAATTGGTCTTATGAATGGCTCGCTTGTCCACCGCGAGCGCTGCCTCGTGCACCGCTTCGCTCAAGGTCGGATGCGCATGCACGATGCGCGCGAGGTCTTCTGCCGAGCCGTGGAATTCCATCGCCACGACCGCCTCGGCGATCAGCTCGGAAACGCCCGGACCAACCATGTGCACGCCGAGAATGCGGTCGGTTTCCGCGTGCGCGATGATCTTGACGAAGCCGGCGGTCTCGTTCATCGCGACGGCGCGGCCGATGGCGGCGAACGGGAAACTGCCGGTCTTGAACGGCACGTTGTCCTTTTTCAATTCCTCTTCGGTCTTGCCCGCCCAGGCGACTTCCGGCTCGGTGTAGATGACCCACGGGATCGTGTCGTAGTTGACGTGGCCCGCCTTGCCGGCGATCAGTTCGGCGACCGCCATGCCTTCCTCGAAACCCTTGTGCGCCAGCATCGCGCCGCGCACGCAGTCGCCGACCGCCCACACGCCGTCGACGCCCGTCCAGCAATGGTCGTCGACCGCGATGCGGCCGCGCTCGTCGACCTTGACGCCCGTGCCGTCCGCCAGCAGATCCTGCGTGAACGCGCGGCGGCCGACCGCGACCAGCAACTTGTCCACCACGATCTTCTGTTCGCCTTTCGCGTCGGCGTAGGTGACCTCGACGCTGGCACCCTTGATCTCGGCCTTGCTCACCTTGGCGCCGAGCTTGATGTCGAGCCCCTGCTTGGCGAATTCGCGCGCTGCGACTTTCGCCACTTCGCGATCCGCGGTGCCGAGGAAATCCGGCAGCGCTTCCAGGATCGTGACCTGCGCGCCGAGCCGGCGCCAGACGCTGCCGAGTTCGAGCCCGATCACGCCCGCGCCGATCACGCCGAGTGTCTTCGGCACCGCGTCGATGTCGAGCGCGCCGGCGTTGTCGAGGATCAGCTTGTTGTCGAACTTCGCGAACGGCAGCTCGATCGGCACCGAGCCGGTCGCGATGATCACGTTGACCGCGGCGAGCGTCTGCTTGGCGCCGTCGGGCGCCGTGACCTCGACCTGGCGGTTCGGCAGCAGCTTGCCCTTGCCGAGGTAGGACTGGATCTTGTTCGCCTTGAACAGCAGCGCGACGCCACCGGTGAATTGCTTGACGATCTTGTCCTTGCGCCCAACCATCGTCTTGACGTCGATGCTCGCGTTCGCGGCACTGATGCCGTGATCCTTGAACGAATGCGTCAGATTGTGGAACTGCTTGGACGAGTCGAGCAGCGCCTTGGACGGGATGCAGCCGACATTCAGGCAGGTGCCGCCGAGCGCGGCCTTGCCGTCCTTGCCGGTCGCGGCATCGACGCAGGCGACCTTCAGGCCGAGCTGCGCAGCGCGGATGGCGGCGTGGTAGCCGGCGGGGCCGCCGCCGATGACGATGACGTCGAATTGATCAGCCATTTGCAGATTCCCGAGTAGTCCCGCCGCCGTCATTCCCGCGCAAGCGGGAATCCATTGGGATCTTCGACGGCAGGAGCAAAAATGGATTCCCGCTTGCGCGGGAATGACGAGCCGAAGAAATCACATGCCGAGCAGCATCCGGTGCGGATTCTCGAGCTGGTTCTTGATGTCGACCAGGAACAGCACCGCGTCCTTGCCGTCGATGATGCGGTGGTCGTAGCTGATTGCGACGTACATCATCGGCGCGACGACGACCTGGCCGTTTTCGACCACGGCGCGTTCCTTGATCGTGTGCATGCCGAGGATCGCGCTCTGCGGCGGGTTGACGATCGGCGTGGAGAACAGCGAACCGAACGTGCCGCCATTCGTGATCGTGAACGTGCCGCCCTGGAGATCGTCGAGCGTGAGACCGCCTTCGCGCGCCTTCTTGGCGTAGCCGGCGATCGCTTTTTCGATGTCGGCGAAGCCCATGTTCTGCGCATCGCGCAGCACCGGCGTGACCAGGCCCTTGTCGGTCGAGACCGCGACGGAGATATCCTGGTAGCCGTGGTAGATCACGTCGTTGCCGTCGACCGAGGCGTTGATGATCGGGTGACGCTTGAGCGCCTCGCACGCGGCTTTGACGAAGAAGCTCATGAAGCCGAGCTTGATGCCGTTGGATTTCTCGAACGATTCGCCGAGCTCCTTGCGCATCGCACTGACCTTGGCCAGGTTGATCTCGTTGAACGAGGTCAGCATCGCGATCGAGTTCTTCGACTGCATCAGGCGCTCGGCGATCTTCGCGCGCATGCGCGTCATCGCCACGCGTTCTTCCGGACGCGCGCCCGGCGTAGCCGTCGTCGGCTTCGCGCCGGCCGCCGCCGGCGCTGGCGCCGCGCCGCCGGTGCGCATGAAGTTGAGCAGGTCTTCCTTCGTCACCTGGCCGCCGCGGCCGGTGCCGGCGACTTGCGACGGGTCGAGCTTGTTCTCGGTCGCGACGCGCTGTCCGGCGGGCGAGAGCTCGCTCTTGCCGGCGGCGGGCGCGCTGGCGGCGGGAGCGGGCGCCGGTGCGGCTTTCGGCGCCGGAGCCGCGGCCGGCGCCGCGGCGGCGGGCGTCGGCGCGGGCGCTGCGGCACCTTCCTCGATGATCGCGAGCAGCTGCTGGCTGGTCACCGTCGCGCCGGTCTGCTGCTTGATTTCCTTCAGGACGCCATCGGCCGGCGCCGGCACTTCGAGCACGACCTTGTCGGTCTCCAGGTCGACCAGGTTCTCGTCGCGCTTGACCGTGTCGCCCGGCTTCTTGTGCCAGCTCGCGATGGTCGCATCGGAGACGGATTCGGGCAGAACCGGGACTTTGACTTCGAGTGCCATACCAGATTTCCTTTTTAGATTTGTATAGTTTTCCGCGGGCTTCGGCGCGCAATGCCGCGCCACGAGGCCCGCTTATTCCGCGTGGTCCTGACCCGGCGCGCCGACCAGGGCCTGCTCGACCAGCGCGGCCTGCTCGGCCACGTGCGAGGGCAGGTGGCCCGCCGCCGGCGCCGGCGAGCGCATGCGCCCGGCGTAGTGCAGCGAATGCTGCTCGCCGATCACCGCGAGCAGGTGATGCTGGATCTGGTACCACGCGCCCTGGTTCATCGGTTCTTCCTGGCACCAGACGACTTCTTTCGTCGCCGGATATTTCGCCAGTTCCTCGGCGATTTCCTTGCGCGGGAACGGGTACAGCTGCTCGACGCGGATGATCGCGACGTCGTTGACGCCGCGCTTGGCCGCGTCCTCGACCAGGTCGTAGTAGACCTTGCCGGAGCAAAGCACCACGCGCCGCACCTTGTTGCCGGGCTTTGCGGTGACATCCGGGATGACCAGCTGGAACGAACCGTTGGCGAGGTCGTCCAGCGTCGACACCGCGAGCTTGTGGCGCAGCAGCGACTTGGGCGTCATCACGATGAGCGGCTTGCGGCAGTCGCGCACCATCTGGCGGCGGACCATGTGGAACATCTGCGCCGGCGTGGTCGGCACGCAGACCTGCATGTTCTGCAGCGCGCACAGCTGCAGGTAACGCTCAAGGCGCGCGGAGGAATGTTCCGGGCCCTGGCCTTCGTAGCCGTGCGGCAACAGCAGCACAAGGCCGCACAGGCGGTCCCATTTCGCTTCGCCGGAGCTGATGAACTGGTCGATGACCACCTGCGCGCCGTTGGCGAAGTCGCCGAACTGGCCTTCCCACAGCACGAGCGTGTTCGGATCGGCGGTGGAGAAGCCGTATTCGAACGCCATCACCGCTTCTTCCGACAGCAGCGAATCGATCACCGCGACGTGCGCGTCCTGGCGCATGGTCGACAGCGGCAGGTAGGTGCGGTCGGATTTCTGGTCGTGCAGCACTGCGTGACGGTGGAAGAACGTGCCGCGCCCCGCGTCCTGGCCATCCAGGCGCATGTCGAAACCCTGCTCGATAAGGCTGGCATAGGCGAGGTTCTCGGCGAAGCCCCAGTCCATCGGCTGCTGGCCGGCGGCCATCTTGATGCGGTCTTCGTAGATCTTCGCCACGCGCGGATGCAGCGTGAAATCGGCCGGGATCGACAGGATCTTGGCGTTGAGTTCGGCCAGCTTGTCTTTGGCCACGCCGGTCTTGACCCACTGGTCCAGGCGCGCGCCGGTGCGCTTGCTCCAGTCGACCGCGAACGCGTCCTTGAAATTCGCGTCGATGCTGGCGACCGGCTGGCCCGCCTCGAGCTTGGCGCGGTAGCCATCGACCATTTTCTGCGCTTCGTTCGCGTCGACCACGCCGTCGGCGGCGAGGCGCTTGGCGTAGAGCTCGCGCGTGGTCGGGCGGGCGCGGATCACCTGGTACATGACCGGCTGTGTCGCCGCCGGCTCGTCTGCCTCGTTGTGGCCGTGACGGCGGTAGCAGACGAGATCGATCACGACGTCGCGCTTGAACGTGCGGCGGAAATCGAACGCCAGGCGCGCGCAGAACAGCACCGCCTCCGGGTCGTCGCCATTGACGTGGAACACCGGCGCGTTGACCATTTTCGCGACGTCGGTGCAGTACAGCGTGGAGCGCGCGTCGTGCGGATCGGACGTGGTGAATCCGATCTGGTTGTTGATCACGACGTGGATCGAGCCGCCGACGCTGAAACCGCGCGCCTGCGACATGTTCAGAAGTTCCATGTTGACGCCCTGGCCCGCGAGCGCGGCGTCGCCGTGGATCATGACCGGCAGCACCTGCTCGCGCTGCGCGTCGCCGCGGCGCGTCTGGCGCGCGCGCACGGAGCCCGCGACGACCGGATTGACGATCTCCAGGTGCGAGGGGTTGAACGCGAGTGCGAGGTGCACGGTGTGCCCGGCGGTCTTGATGTCGGCCGAGAAGCCCATGTGGTACTTCACGTCGCCGGTGTGCGCCGGGTCGTCGACGTGTTCGAACTTGCCTTCGAATTCGGCGAACAGTTTTTGCGGCGCCTTGCCGAGCGTGTTGACCAGCACGTTCAGACGGCCGCGGTGCGCCATGCCGATGACCATGTCGCGCAGGCCGTCCGCGCCGCCGCGGTTGACGATCTCGTCGAGCAGCGGAATCAGGCTGTCGCCGCCTTCGAGCGAGAAGCGCTTCTGGCCGACGTACTTGGTGTGGAGGTAGCGCTCGAGGCCCTCGGCCTGCGTCAGCAGCTCCAGCGTGTGTTTGCGTTCCTGCGCGCTGAGGCCGAATCGGCCGCCGGCGGCTTCCAGGCGTTCGTGCACCCAACGGCGCTGAGTCGCGTCGGAGATGTGCATGAACTCGGCGCCGATCGAATCGGCGTACGTGGTCTTCAGCAGCGCGATCAGGTCCGCGAGCTTGAGCTGTTTCGGGCCGGCGAGCGAGCCGGTCGAGAATTCGGTCTGCATGTCCGCGGCGCCGAGGCCGTGGAACGCCGGGTCGAGGTCCGGCGCCGGCAGCTTTTGCGCCAGGCCGAGCGGATCGAGATTCGCCGCCAGGTGCCCGCGGGAGCGGTAGGCGGTAACGAGTTTCAGCACCGCGGCCTGCTTCTGCGCCAGCGGATCGGCGACCGGCGCAGCGCCGGCGCTGGCCGCAAGCGCGGCGCGCGCGTGGCCGTTCAGTTTCTGCGCCTGCTCGATGCGCAGGATCGCGTCGCTGTGCGGCACGTCGCCCGCTTCGCGGCCGCGGAACGTATCGAAGTATTTTCGCCAATCCGGCGCGATCGAATTCGGATCGCGCAGGTAGTTCTCGTAGAGTTCTTCCACGAAGGCGGCATTTCCGCCGGAAAGCTGGGACGACTCGGAAAACTGCTGGAGAAGATTGACGCTCACGCTTACCTGCCGGTTCGGGGGCGCCCGCGGATGCGGTACGCACGGGTCTATCGGGTGCGCTCGTCCTGATCGCAAGGGGAGGCGGGGGATCCTGCCGCCGCTGACAAAGCCCGAATTATACCCCCAACGTGCTGCGTTGCGACACGGCTTTTCGCGTCATTTCAGAGCGCAAGCTGGCGCAATTCTTCGCTCGGTTCGGAACGTTCCCACACGCGGTCGAAGAATTCCTGCAGCTGGGCGTGTTTGCCCGGCGCATAGTTGACTGCTTCGCCTTCGTAGCGGTTGCCGAGCGTGCGGAAATAGTATCCACGCGCGTCGTTGAGCACGAAGGCGGACGGGTATTGCAGGTCTTCTTCCTGCTGCGGCGTGCGGAACGCGAACGCCGTGCTCAGGCGCTGCGCCAGCGCGACGAGGCGGTGGCCGCGCCGTGACGGCACCCGCGGTTCCTGCACCAGTACCCGGATGGTGGCGCCGCGTCCGGCGATCGCCAGGCGCTTGAGCGCGTCCAGCGCCGCCTCGGTGTCGAACAGGGCCGGGTCGAGGTCGCGCGTGTAGATGCAGACCTCACGCCGCGCGGTCGCGATCAGGCCCAGGGTTTCCTCCAGCGCCTGCTCTTTCGATTCGACCGCGACCGTCCGCGTTTCCGGCCGCGGCGGTGGGGCGGCGCGCGGCGGCGGCGCATGCGGACCAAGTTCCAGCCGCATGTGCAGGTGCGCGATGCCGCATTCGTCGAACGGCTCGCCGTACGGCACGAAGCCGAAACGGGCATAGAACGGTTCGGCGTGCGTCTGCGCGTGCAGTTCGAGCGCGGGGTAGGCGAGGTTGCGCGCGGTGTCGATCAGGGTCGTCAGCAGCGCGCTGCCCACGGCCTTGCCGCGCCATTCGGCCAGCACGGCCATGCGCCCGATCATGCCGTCCGAGGTCAACCGCCCGGTCGCGATCGGGCGTCCGTCGCGGTCGCGGCCGAGCACGTGGCGCGCACCCGGGTCGGAGGCGTCTTCTTCCTCCTCGGGTGGCACGTGCTGTTCGAGCACGAACACGGCCTCGCGCACGGCGCGCGCGGCGTCGCGTTCGGACGGGTTGGACCAGTCGATCAGTTCGAGCGTGAAATCGTCGGGAATCAAATTGTCTGAGATCAGGTTCGCAGCGGCCATGCGCCGCATTATTCAGCGCGTTCGCAGCAGGTGCAAATGACCGGCGTTGACCAGGGTCGCCAGCAACGATCGCTCGGCCGCGCCGGGGGCCAAGCGCAACAGTTCGGCGCCGTCGAACTCGCGCGCCGCGTTGAGCGCCTGTGCCAGTGCCGGGGTGCAGGCGTGGCGTTCGCCGGCGACGAAAAGCTCGGCGCGGCGGCCGTCGCGCGCCCAGGCGAAGCGGCTCCATGGATTGCGCAGGGCGCGTCCGCGCGCGAGGCGGCTCGCGAGCTGGTCTGCCGACAGCGTCCGCGGCGGTGGCGCTGCGTCGTGCGCGGCGCGGTAGCGCGTGATGAACGCGCCGAACCAGTGGCGCAGGCGTGCGCTGTCGATGCGGCGGAATGCGGGCAGCGCCGCGCGCACGCGTTCCAGCGCAGCCGCGTCGATCTCGCCCGGCGCGCGCGCGGCGCGCAAGTCCGGATCGGCGTATCGCTGTTCCTCGCGCAAGCCATCGGCCAGGAATTCGGCGAAGTCGAACAGCAATTCCGCTTGCGACGGCGCGCGCATGCCGACCGAGTACGTCAGGCACGGACTCAGCGCGGTGCCCTCGTGCGGTACGCCGGGCGGCAGGTAGAGCATGTCGCCGGGCGCCAGTTCCCAGTCGTGCGTGGGCGTGAACTCGCGCAGGATCTTGATCTCGGCGTCGTCCCTGAATTCCCGGGAGGCGTCGGCATCGTCGCTGATGCGCCAGCGCCGCCGTCCGCGGCCCTGCAGCAGGAACACGTCGTACTGGTCCACGTGCGGACCGACGCCGCCGCCTTCGACGGCGTAGCTCACCATCACGTCGTCCACGCGCCACGACGGCACGAAGGTGAAGTGATCGAGCAACGCGGCGACGTCGAGGTCCCATTTGTCGACGTCCTGCACCAGCAGCGTCCAGTGCGCGCGCGGCAGGCGGCGGAAATCGCGCTCGCTGAACGGCCCGGACCGCACGCTCCATCGGTCCCGCGCGGCGTCGTGCTGCACGATGCGCGACAGCGCGGCTGCTTCGCAGGCGAGACCGGCGAGGTCTTCCGGCGTGGTCGCGTTGGCGAACTGCGGCAGCGCACCGCGCACCAGCAGCGGACGTTTTTGCCAGTAATCGCGCAGGAAGCGCGCCGGCGTCATGCCGAGCGGGCGTCCGGGCGCGGCGGCGACTTCGATCGGCGGACGGCGCAGCGCCACGTCAGATCTCGCGCGCGAGCCGTTCGGCGAGGCCGGCGTAGGTCGCCGGCGTCAATTCCATCAGGTAGCGTTTCGGCGCGTCGGGCAACGGCAGCTCGGCGATGAACGCGCGCAGCGAATCGCGCGTGATACCGTGGCCGCGCGTGAGCGCCTTGAGCTGTTCGTAGGGTTCCGGCAAGCCGTAGCGCCGCATCACCGTCTGCACGGCCTCGGCCAGCACTTCCCAGCTCGCGTCCAGATCCGCAGCCAGTCGTTCGGCGTTGATTTGCAGTTTGCCCAGACCCCGCTGCAGCGCGTCGAGTGCGATCTGGGTGTGGCCGAACGCGGTGCCGAGCGCGCGCAGCACGGTGGAATCGGTCAGGTCCCGCTGCCAGCGCGAGATCGGCAGCTTCTCGGCGAGATGCGTCAGCAACGCGTTCGCAATGCCGAAATTGCCTTCCGCGTTTTCGAAATCGATCGGATTGACCTTGTGCGGCATGGTCGACGAGCCGACTTCCCCGGCCTTCAGCGCCTGGCGGAAATAGCCGAGCGAGATGTAGCCCCAGACGTCGCGCGCGAGATCGATCAGCACGGTGTTGGCGCGGCGCATCGCGTCGCACAGTTCCGCGATGCCGTCGTGCGGCTCGATCTGCGTGGTGTACGGATTCCAGGCCAGACCGAGCGATTCGACGAAGCGGCGGCTGAACGCGGTCCAGTCGAGGTCCGGATACGCGGCGGCGTGTGCGTTGTAGTTGCCCACTGCGCCGTTGATCTTGCCGCTCAATTCCACGCCCGCGATCTGTGCGCGCTGACGTTGCAGCCGCGCAACCACGTTCGCGATTTCCTTGCCGAGCGTGGTGGGCGAAGCCGTCTGGCCATGCGTGCGCGACAGCATCGGCTGTGCCGCGAATGCGTGCGCCATCTCGCGCAGTTTCGCCAGCGTGCGGTCGAGCGCGGGCAGCAGCACGCCGTCGCGCGCGTCGCGCAGCATGAGCGCGTAGGCGAGGTTGTTGATGTCCTCGCTGGTGCAGGCGAAATGGACGAATTCCTTGGCCTGCGCGAGTTCGGCGCGGTCCGCGATTTTTTCCTTGATCCAGTACTCGATCGCCTTGACGTCGTGGTTGGTGGTCGCCTCGATCGCCTTGACGCGCTCGCCATCCTGCAACGAAAAGCCGTCCGTGAGCGTCTCCAGCCATGCCCGTATCGGCGCGCCAATGCTGCCGGCCTCGGCGATGGCGGGCTCTTCGGCCAGCGCCAACAGCCAGCGGATTTCGACATGCACGCGGCGTTGCATCAGGCCGAATTCGCTGAAAATGGGCCGCAAGGCTTCGACTTTGGCGGCGTAGCGCCCGTCGAGCGGCGACAGGGCGGTGAGAGGCGACAGGTTCATGGGCGGTCGGGCAGGCAAAGCGCGAATGATACACCGGACCGCTATAATGCCCGGCTCTGGGGGAGCGCACCCCCGCCATCCGCCAAACCTATCATCGGAGCCTGCCATGAGCGATTTCCGCGTCGAGCGCGACAGCATGGGTGAACTGAAAGTACCGGCCGACGCACTGTACGGCGCCCAGACCCAGCGCGCGGTCGACAATTTCCCGATCTCGGGCCTGAAAATGCCGCGCCAGTTCATCCGCGCGCTCGGCCTGATCAAGTCCGCGGCGGCGCAGGCGAACGCGGACATGGGGCACCTGTCGAAGAACAAGGCGAAAGCGATCCGGCGCCAGGCCGAGCGCGTCGCCGCCGGCGAATTCGACGCGCATTTCCCGATCGACGTGTTCCAGACCGGCTCCGGCACGTCGTCGAACATGAATGCGAACGAGGTCATCGCGCACCTGTGCGCCGCCGCCGGCGTGAAAGTGCATCCGAACGACGACGTGAACAACGGCCAGTCGTCGAACGACGTGATCCCGACCGCGATCCAGGTGAGCGCGGCCCTCGGCGTGGCCGAGCAGCTGCTGCCAGCGCTGGCGCACCTGAAATGGACCCTGGACAAGCGTTCGCGCGAGCTCAAGAAGGTCGCTAAGACCGGCCGCACGCACCTGATGGACGCAATGCCGGTGACGTTCGGCCAGGAGCTCGGCGGCTGGTCGGCGCAGGTCAAGTCCGGCATCGAACGCATCGGCGACGCGCTCAAGCGCCTGCGCCGCCTGCCGCAGGGCGGCACCGCGGTCGGCACCGGCGTGAACGCCGACGCGCGCCTCGGGCCGAAAGTGTGCCTGGAGCTGTCGCGCATGACCGGCGTCAAGTTCGAGGCGGCGGAAAACCTGTTCGAAGGCATTTCCTCGCAGGATGCTGCAGTCGAGATGTCCGGCCAGCTGAAGACCGTCGCCTGCTCGCTGATGAAGATCGCGAACGATCTGCGCTGGATGAATTCCGGCCCGCTCGCTGGCCTCGGCGAAATCGAATTGCCGGCGCTGCAGCCGGGTTCGTCGATCATGCCGGGCAAGGTCAATCCGGTCATCGCCGAAGCGATGGCGATGGTCTGCGCGCAGGTGATCGGCAACGACGCCACGATTACGGTCGCGGGACAGTCGGGCAATTTCCAGCTCAACGTGATGCTGCCGGTGATCGCGCTGAACCTGATCCAGTCGATCGAGATCCTGGCGAACGCGTCGCGCCTGCTGGCAGACAAGGCGATCGCCGGCTTCAAAGTGCGCGAGGACAACATCAAGCGTGCGCTGGACAAGAATCCGATCCTGGTCACTGCGCTGAACGCCGTGATCGGCTACGACAAGGGCGCGGCGACGGCGAAACAGGCGTACAAGGAGGGCCGGCCGATCCTGGATGTGGCCGTCGAGACGACGGGCCTGCCGAAAGCGCAGCTGAAGAAGCTGCTCGATCCGATGGCGCTGACCAAGGGCGGCACCCACGGCGGCAGCGCAGGCGGCTGATCACTGGCGGTTGGATCGGGGGCGCGTGACGGCGCGCGCACCGCGGCGTTAAGGAACGTAAAACGGCAGGGCAGCCATGCCGAAAGGCACATGTGTACGGACCGGGGGCGGCCAGACTGCGCAACGGTCCGAAAAGGGTTTTTTCTACAGGGGTTGTGCGGAGATGAAGATGTTGAAGAAATTGATTCTGGTCGGCGCGCTGATCGCCGCGATGCCCGCGATGGCGCAGGAAGAAATCAGCATCGACGGCAAGGACTTCCTGTCCGGCGCCGGCGACGCGCGCCTGGCCGAAGTCGCGAAACAGGCGGCGGCCACGGGCAAGAAGGTCGTCGTGACGGCGCCGGCGTATTGGCAGGACAAGGTCAACGCCAAACTGCACGCCGGCGCGGCGAACGCGACGGTACAGATCAAGGAAGGCTTCTTCGAGAACGTGATCGTGCGTTTGGAAGACAACAAGCCGGTGGCAGCCAAGGCGGCGGAAGCGCCGGCGCCAGCGGCAGCGCCGGACGACGCTGCGAAAACTACGGCAGCCAAGGCCGAAGCGGCCAAGGCTGAAGCGGCAAAAGCCGAGGCAGCCAAGGCGGAAGCGGCGAAGGCCGAAGCCGCACGGCAGCAGGCCGCGCGCGAAGAAGCGGCCCGCGCCGAAGCGGCGCGGCAACAGGCGGCGCGCGAGGAAGCCGCGCGCGCCGAAGCGGCGAAGGCCGAAGCTGCCAAAGCAGAGGCTGCCAAGGCCGAAGCGGCCAAGGCGGCTGCGGCGAAGGCCGAAACCGATCGCATCGCGGGCATCCGCGCGCGCATGGAAAAGGCGTTCAACGAGGGCAAGGCCTCGGCCGGCACGCTGGGCGCCTCGGCGCTCGAGACCGGCGACATGATCGTGGTCGACGGCGACATCCGCGGCGTGGTGCGTCGCTCCGGTGCGCACACCCAGCTGTACTGGCTCGACGGCGAGCTGAACCTGGATCGCGTCGAAGTCCTGCCGATCGGCGAGAACCGCTACAAGATCAATGAGCCGCTGAAGAGCACCGTGGTCCTGCGCACGCATGAGAAGACGCAGAATTTCGTCGCCAACGTGCCGGCGCCGGATGCGGCGGAGCGCAAGTCGCTGGAACAGCAGTACGCCGAAGGCAAGGACATCGTCGAAACGCTGCGTCCCGTCGAGCTGAAGGAAGCGGACATGATCTACACCGGCAAGGCTGCCGCGGTGGTCATGCGTCGTTCCGGTAATGCGCTGCTCAAGTATTGGCTGCAAGGCGACATCAATCTGGGCCAGACGGGGTTGTCGAAGCAGGGCCCGAATGCGTACCGCGTGCAGACCGATACGATCAAGTAAACGCCAGCGGGCAGTGCGGCGCGAAGAGCGCCCTCAGCCCGGCCCTCTCCCGCGAGCGGGGGAGGGGGAAAGCAAAACGGCCACCTTGCGGTGGCCGTTATTGTTTCCGCATGTTGCGTGCGTGTCAGGCGTATGCCTCGACGCGCGTGCGGCGCAGCCAGATCGCGCCGGCGATCATCGCCGCACCGGCCACAGCGCCGATCAGCAGGCTGGGCGAGACCAGCACGTCGAGCATGTGGCTCATCGAAAAAATCGCGGCAATCGCTTCGGACGGGTCGCCGCCGTTGTGGTCCAGACCCTTCAGTGAGGAGAAGTCCAGCCAGCTACCCTGGAACAGGCTGAAAATCATGCGCAGAACGATCTCGTGCCAAAACCAGGACACGAAACCCCACGAACGCGCGATGCCGGAGAACGTGACCATCACGCCGGCCGCGATCGGCACGAGCAGGCTCCATAGGAATGGTTTGGAGCGGACGAAGCTCGACACCAGCAGCAACCAGCCGATCGTCGGCAGCGCCCACAGCACGCCAAGCGGAATCGTAACCAGCAACTTGAGCCAGAGCGAGAGCAAGTGCAACGGCGACCACAGTATTCCGAACGCGTTTACGCCGTGGAGCGCTGCGTAGAGGCTGATCAGCAACAGAAAGCCGACGTGCATGGCAATCTTTGCCGCGAGCGCGAGCAGCGGCGCGACCACGGCCGCGGTGACCACTTTCGCCAGCACCGTTTGGGTATCCGACAGCGGCAGCGACTTCCAGAACAGCACGCTGCGGTCGGCACGGTCGTTATACAGCGCGCCGGTGCAGTAGAAGAACGAAACCAGGAACAGCACAAGTGTGATCGGCAAGTTCATGGTCAGCAGGCCGACATCGATTCCGGCGCGCAATTTCTCGATATGCGCCTCGTCCATGTGCTCGGTGATCTGGTCGAGCTTGACCGCGCCGATCGTAACGCCATGCTGGTTGGCGAAGAGCTCGGCCGCGATCATGCCCAACAGCATCATCGTCAGCATGATCAGGCACGTGATCAGCGGCGCCCAATAAAAGCTGCCGCGGTATTCCCAAAACTCGCGCCGCAGCAGCCACGCGAACGTGTCGAGCGGCGACTGCGTTTTGACGGTCGTGGTGCTCATGCGTAGGTTCCTTTCATGGTCGCGACGAACAGGTCGGCGACGCTCGGTTTATGCAATTCGCCCAGTTCGGCCAGGCGCGCGCGATCGACGCCGTCGAACAGGAAGATGGTTTTGCCGAAGATCTGGCGCTCGTACAGCGGCTTGAGCGCGCGCGCGGCGTCGGCCTTGTCCGGATTGACCATCACTTCGGCGAAGCGCTCGCCGACCTGGTCCATGGTCGCGTTCAAGATCAGTTTTCCGTCGCGGATGAACACGAGGTCCGTCAGGATGTGTTCGACTTCCTCGATCTGATGCGTGGTCACCAGAATCGTCTTCTCCTCGTCGAAATAGTCGCCGATCAGAGTCTGGTAGAACTCCTTGCGATACAGGATGTCGAGGCCGAGCGTCGGCTCGTCCAGCACCAGCAGTTTCGCGTCGATCGCCATGACCAGCGCGAGGTGCAGCTGCACGATCATGCCTTTGGAAAGCTCGCGCACGCGCTGCGTCGGCTTGATCTTCGTGCGCGCCAGGAACGCCTGGCACTTTTCGCGCGAAAACCGCGGATGCACGCCGGCGACGAAATCGACCGCGTCGGCGACGCGCAGCCAGCGCGGCAGCACCGCGACGTCGGCGATGAAACAGACCTGCTGCATCAGCTCGGTGCGCTGCGCGCGCGGATCGAGGCCGAGCACGCTCAGATCCCCGTCGAATTCGGCCAGGCCGAGAATCGCTTTCAGTGCCGTGGTCTTGCCGGCGCCGTTCGGGCCGACCAGACCGACGATGCGGCCGGCCTCGATGTCGAGATTGACGTTGTCTAGCGCCACGGTGGCTCCGTAGCGCTTGCTCAAACCGCGTGCGTGAACGACGGCGCTCATTCTGCGTCCTCCGTCGCGTTGCCGTTCGCAAGCAACGCCTTCAGATCGAGGTTCATGCGTTTCAGCCGCGCGTACAGCGCCGGCCATTCCTCGCGCAGGAAGCGCTCGCGTTCGGAATGCAGCAGCGCATCGCGAGCCCCTTCGGTGACATACATGCCGAGTCCTCTCCGTTTTTCCACGAGTTGTTCGTCCACCAGTTCCTGATACGCCTTCGACACGGTGATCGGATTGAGCTGGAAATCCGCCGCCACCTGCCGCACCGAGGGCAGCGCATCGCCTTGTTTCAGCACACCGTCCAGGATCATGGCGACGACGTGGTCGCGCAGTTGCCGGTAGATCGGTGCGTTATCGTTCCATGTGATGCCCATGCTTCAGTCCTTGCTCACGCGCGTCAGCGTTCTGCCGAACGAGTAGTAAGGCATCTCCAGGTGCAGGCCCGGCAGCTGCGTGCCGGAGTGCGCGCTGTAATCCAGCAGGGCGGCGTCCTGGATGTACGCCGCGGCAGCGAAGTCGTCTTCGCTCTCCAGCGCCGCGGCGATGTCGGCGGCACTCGGACGCACGCTGATGGTCGGCAGCGTGACCGGCGTGTTGACCGTCGGGGCCGGCGCGTGCGCCAGTTGCGGTTGGGGATGGCGGCTCAGCGCTGCCACGGCGACGCCCAGCGACATCGCCAGGACCAGGATGCTACGGATGAGGACTGCTTGCATGTTCATGACCGACTCCGCTCGCGGTGAGCTGTAGTTCTAGTGTTGTAGGTAAGTATAACACCAGTCAGAGGCTTGTCAAGCACGGATTAAGGGGGTGTGGCGTTAGTCATGGGGGTGGGTACGCACAGGGGCGCCGGCGAACGGGGCTGAGCGTCGCAAACTGCGGTGTCGCAGAGGGAGCTGAGGCTCGTCATTCCAGCGCAAGCTGGAATCGCTCTTTTGTCCTAGCCTCAAACCGAGTCGCGCGCGTCCTGCGCGGGTTCCGTCGGCCATCCGGCCCCCGGGTTACTTCTCTTGACTCCGGGCATCCTGCCCTCCGGGTCCGCGAGCGGGCTACGGAGGTTTTCCGAGCGTACATCCGTGTACGCCGGAAAACGCGCGCGCATCGTGCGCGCGCCCCTTCGGGCTTGGTCCTACGCCCACTCGCCGCGGCTCAGGGGGCCCGGGGTAGAGCGGCGCACATTCCATGTGCGCAGAAGCGGGAAGCAGAGCGGAGCAAAGCAGAGCGGAGCAAAGCAGAGCGGAGCAAAGCAGAGCGGAGCAAAGCAGAGCGGAGCAAAGCAGAGCGGAGCAAAAGAAGACGCACGCTTTGGCATGCACGTCTTTTAGCTCGTCATTCCCGCGCAAGCGGGAATCCATCTTGATCCCCGCCTCACGCGAAAATGAATTCTCGTTTGCGCGGCAACGAGGGCCGGTCGGGATAAGCGCCCGCCGTCACCGGCTGAGCCGAACGCCTATGCCCGCGGCCGAATCAACCCCAGCGCTTCGAGCTTCAGCACAATCCGCTGCACCGCTTCGTCCGGCGAGATGTCGCTGGTGTCCAAACGCAGCTCGGCGTGTTCGGGCACTTCGTACGGGTCGCTGACGCCGGTGAACTCCTTCAGCTTG
>Ga0068856_100002115_pt1 | contig 20611 bp, 9 predicted proteins | sample KBSCornC62_FD_66595 | JGI IMG/M metagenome (GOLD analysis project Ga0068856, IMG submission 66595) | Corn rhizosphere microbial communities from Kellogg Biological Station, Michigan, USA - KBS Corn C6-2 | ecosystem: Host-associated > Plants > Roots > Rhizosphere > Soil ... | reverse complement strand
TACTGGGAAGGAGCGTGCCGCGTCCGCGATAAAGAGGGCCATGACATTGGCTCCGCGTACCTGGAGCTGACGGGTTATGTTAAGCCGCTCAAGCTGACGGCAGAGTGAGTCGAGCGCGTCCGACGAGAATCCTTTCAACCCCTCTTCTCGCTAAGCAACTGGGCATCCCACGGTTCATCACGCGGCGCGATGAGCTGTCCTGGAAGTTCACGATGCGCGGCGCCGGTCGACCGGCAGCTTCGAAGCATTGATCGAGACGGTTGGATGCAGCGCCGGGCTCTGGGTACGTTCTGCCCGGGTTGACCAAGCTCGATGCGCTTGCGGACTCGTGCCATAATAACGCCGAAAGGTGCGAGAAAACGTTCCCGATCCGGCTAGGCCGACCAAGGCGGCGACTTCGGCTGTGCGAACGCGAGCGTGCGTTTTTAACAGGCGCGAGGCCTCCTGCATTCGACTTCGGCTGATTTGTTCGTGAATGGTGAAACCCGTTTCTGCGCGAAAACTACGTTCCAGATTTCGACGTGAGGTTCCAACCGCGTAGGCGACGTCGTTCACGCTGAGCAGCGGGTTTGTATAGTGTTCGGCAATGAAAGTGAGGGCGCGAGCCACGCGCGGATTCGTCACCGCGGTGAAATCGCTACTGATTCGAGTGATGACTCCTTTCGGCCGCACGGGCTTGCTCTCGTGCAGGGGGCGTTTGGCCCTCATCGCGTGGTCGAGCATGGACGCCGCTTGATAAGAGGCATTCTCAAAATCCAGATCGATACTGGAAAGAGGGATCGACGAAGTCTCGCAAGACAGGGAGTCGCCCGCTCCCAGGATCGCTATGTCTTCTGGCACGTTGAGGCCCGCTTCGCGGCAGGCGTCGACTAAATTTGCCGCGACACCATCGTTGAAAGCGAAAATCGCGGTGGGCCGTGGGAGGCGCTGGAGCTCGAGCAGGAAGCTACGGCGGTTCTCGCTCCAGTTGTCTTGATAAACAGCTCCCATGTGCGCAAATGCTGGGGGCAGTTCATAGCAATCGCAGTCGTCGTCAGATAACCGGCTGCGAAAGGCGGAGAGACGGTTTCGATTGGTTTGGTCGTCGATAAAGGGCGCCCAGGCAAAATGACGATGCGATCGAGAGAGAAAATGTTCCGCTGCCATCCGCGCAATTTCCGTATGATCAAAATCCAGACGAAGGAGCCCGTGGGGGATATCGGTTTCACTCAGCGCGACAATGGGCAGACGCGACAACCTCACTTTCTCTAACCATTCGAGGGGGCAATGCCCGAGCGCAAGAACACCATCGGCTCGCCAATGGTCCGGAAGCATCCCCATGTACATTATATCCATGACAAGATGCCAATTGTTCTCGCGGGCAAAACGAGTGATTCCGCGCATGCACGCGGTGGAGGCGAATGGAGCTGCGACTAAAACGCGTCGCGGATTGCTCGATAGAGTCGCCATGAATCTACCTCAAGAATGAAGGCGACTCGACACCCGCCGACCGGATGAAATCCGTCGGGTAGTCAGTTCTGCTCTGGGCTTGGGGGTGGTCGAAAGAAAGAAGCTCACCGGAGGGGGGAGGGCTGGCGCCGAGGGAAAGAAAAGGGGGCTGTGATCGGCGTTACAGAAGAGGCGCGAAGGAGATGCACTCGCAATGCGGCATTGGAAATAGCCAAGGCTACGTCCCAGGGCATATTTATTCTTTACGTAATGCGCCGTGGATCAGGTCGTTATCGGACGACGTCCCGGACGGAAGCGCGCTATATTGCAGCCAAAATGTTTCGCGGGGCGAGCGGTGAACCTTCCGGGGCAAGTTGCTTTGGCTACACGCCGTCGCCCTCTATCCCGCGATATAGTGAGCGTGATGATTTTGAAACGTTAGAATGAAGACTATATATTGAAGGCGAATACGTTAGTTAAACACGACTTCGTCTTTGGCTGTCGCAAAATGCGCGGCGGTTTGTCGCAAACGGTCCATAGACCCCTGGGATGGGCGCTGATAATCTGATGTCCCCCAAACAGGCAGTTGGACTGCCCTGTTTTTGTTCATCAACACAAACAAGAACCAGTCGATCGAGACCGATCACTGATCCAGTCGGTATGACATCACAAAAATATCGTTACGCTAGGCTACTCGCGGTGGCCTCGGCGCTCGCGCTTTCGCAGTCTTCTGCGCAGGCCCAAGCGCAGAGCCAACCGAATGACCCTTCACCACCGCCACCCAAGCAAAACATTCCCGTTGCCAATGACGCGCCCGCGCCCGCCGGAGCCGACGATGAATCAATCGTTTTGTCTCCTTTCGAAGTATCAGCGTCGAAGGACACAGGCTACACGGGTTCGACGACGCTCGCCGGATCTCGGTTGAATTCGGATGTGCGCGACCTAGGCACATCGGTCTCTGTTTATAGCAGCGTGTTCCTCAAGGATATCAACGCGACCGATAACCAAACTTTGCTCAAGTATACGCTCGGCACGGAAGTCGGCGGCATCAATGGCAACTTCGCCGGCGCCGGCGGGGGCGCCGTCCTCGATGACAGTCGCAGTTATATCAATCCCGACAGCACCAATCGGGTGCGCGGTTTGGCCGCGGCTGACGATACACGCGATCTCTTTCTCACCAGCATCCCGTGGGATGGTTACAATGTCGAGGGCGTCGATATTCAACGCGGCCCTAATTCGATTCTCTTCGGGCAAGGCAGCCCCGCGGGTATTATCAACACTCGCTTGAAACAAGCGGAGTTTAGAGACCACGACCAGGTCTCGGTCCGCTTCGACCAATGGGGCGGCACGAGAGAATCGCTGGACGTCAATCGCGTGCTCCTGAAGGGACAGCTCGCGGTCCGGTTCGATTACGTGGATAATAATGGGAAGTTTGAGCAGAGGCAGGCCTTCGACGATAACCATCGGGAATTCGGGTCCCTGCGGTGGGAACCGGAATTTCTGCGCAAGGGTGGCGCACGCACGATCGTGAAGGTGAATGCGGAACTTGGGCGGGGTGATAGCAACCGCCCGCGTGATTTGCCGCCGGTCGACCGCATCACGCCGTGGTTCACCGATCTTAATAAACAACTTTATAATCCGGTTTGGGCGAACGACAATCAGACGTTCCCCGGCCGCGGTGTTTCCGTTTCGGGAAACCCAAACTATAATCCGTGGATTGCCTCGGGCGGCAACACCACGAATTTTGGTGGAATCTATTTTGGCGGCCCGATCTATAATTTCAACGGCGACTCGTCGACCAGCATCCTCAATCAGGTAAATCTGCCGTACCAAACCCTCGGCCTCGCGCCGGATGGCACGGTTGACAAGAGCATCACCGGTTTGGGCAACGCCCAGCCTCATAGCATCGCCGCCTGGTACGATTACGCGCGCTTAGCCAATCTGCCGCTTTACACCCTGGCGAAGGACAAGATGGTGACAGATCCGAACGTCTTCGACTTTTATCACAACGTTCTCGAAGGACCGAACAAGAGCGAATGGACTCATTTTTATAACTATAACGCGAGTCTGACGCAGACGTTCTTCAACGACTCCATCGGATTCGATGCGATCTACAATAAAGAACACTTCTTGTCCGGGAATGAAACCCCGTTTGGTGGTGGTCAGCTCTTTCTCGACTTCGATTCGACATTGGGCGATGGAACCAACACCCCGGGAAATTATTTCTCGGACGGGACCGCGAACCCTGGTGCGGGACGGCCTTACCTCTATGGCACGCCGGGCGGCGGGCAGAGCACGACCGACCGTGAAGATGCCCGCGTGACCGCTTTTGCGACGCATGATTTCGCTCAAGGCCACGGAGATAATATCTGGATGAGGGCGCTCGGCCGCCAGACCCTGACGGGCCTGTATACTCACGATAATCGTGAAGATGCCTCTCAGTCATGGACCGGAGCTGCGTTGGTCGGGGATTATATCAACCAGGCGATGTTCAATTCGATCAAGGCGACCAATGGCCGCTTCTGGGCGGACTTCGTCCCGCATGAGACGATCTATCTTGGGCCCTCGCTCAGCAATGCCTCGCTCGCCGCCGGGCTCCACGTACCCGCGCCTTCAGCGATTGTGAAGCCGACCACCAGCGCATTGCGGTTCTTTAATCCTACCTGGAAACCGTCGACTAATCCGACCGATCCAACGTATGTCGATCCGGCTGCGGTCTGGAATAATCAAGCGAGTGCGAGTTCAACCACCGCCGCGACAGCGAGCACTCAATCCGAGAACCCGGCGAATTATGTGGGTTGGACCACAATGAACGTTCCGGTGATCAACGACGACACTCAGCAAAACCGGGATCTTCTGACCACGAAGCGAGTTTGGAATGATCAAAAGAACGTGGCCAAAGCGTTTGTTTGGCAGGGTCAATTTTGGGACGATTCTATCGTCGCGACCGTCGGCTTCCGCCGCGATACCGTCAGTGGCAACACCACCACCTGGACGCGCGATGGCACGACGCCCTACGATTGGGACGCTCTCTCCATTCCCTATCAGACCACCACGACCGAGCCGATTTCCCGAAACTCAAAATCGTGGAGTATCGTTGCTCATTTGAATGACCTGCCTTGGATTTCGCACGTGACGAAATCACTCCCGGTCAATCTGAGTTTGACCTATAATACGTCGCAGAATTTCCAGACCGGCACGCTGGCACGATCCTACTTCGATCAGCCGCTCCCACTGCCCGATGGTCACACGAAAGATATCGGAATCCTGCTCGATACAAAAGATCACCGTTTCTCCCTTCGCATTAATAAATTCCAGTCGGTCGTGAAGGGCGCTCTCTCGGACGCCGGTATTCAATACTGGAATTACGGAAATAATATCGCGATCATGGAAGGTTTCGTGTATAAGTATGCGACGAACACGACGGCGAATTTTGCGCCGGACGGTGTTAATCGTGGATCGGGCATCATCAGTAACCTGAATGCGACGGCCAACGTGAACGATCCGAATGATCCCGTTTGGCAGTACGATTATCAACCGAAGGCGGGTCAGACGCTCGCCCAGGCAAATGCGGAAGAGCAGACGGATGTGAACGCATGGCTGGACTGGGAAAAATCTCCCGCGGGTCAGGCGTTCGCCAAGGCTTGGGGTGTCACTTACAGCCTCGCGACGGGTTATGATGGCAACGCGAAGCCGAATTATAATCCCGAAGCGGTCACCAATATGGCATTCACTGAAGACGATGTCTCGAAAGGCTACGAAATCGAACTGAGCGCCCAGGTGACGTCCAACTGGCGTGTCACGATTAACGCTTCGAAGATTAAAGCCGTGCGCGATAATATTGGCGGCGAGCCTACACCGTTCGGTGGTTCGGTGATGGATTTCCTCCAGGATTTCGACAATCGCATGAGGAATACGCCAATGGGCGACACGCGGATGTGGGGCGCCAGCGCAAACGCCGGTACCGATCGTGATAACTGGCTCAGCTATGCCGATGGCGACATCAACGCGCGTCTGGCAGAGCAGGGGACGAACACGCCCGAGAATCGCATTTGGCATGTCAACGCGATCACCAACTACACCTTCAGTAACGGGTGGCTCAAGGGCTTCAATGTTGGCGGCGGTGTCCGTTACCAATCCGGCGATGTCATGGCCTATAAAGCCATTCAGGAATCGAACTTCATCGCCTATGATTTGAGCCAACCTTATAAAGGCCCTGCGGAGACCGATTTCGACGCCTGGATCGGCTATACTCGTAAGATCTTCAATAATCGGATCACTTGGAATATACAACTCAACGGCACGAACCTCGGGGTCGGCGATGAGCTGGTGCCTGTGACCGTACAAGGCGACGGCACTCCCGCCGGTTACCGGATAAGACCGCACCAGGCGTTCTCTCTTACGAATACCTTTGATTTCTAGCCAAGGTAGCTGACCGAGGGTTCGCGTTGCTAGACGCATGACTGCATATCCCCACGGCGATTGGGTCGCCGTGGGGTTTTCGCGTCGAGGCTCAGCGATTTCGTTGGCTTTGCTTGACGGTCATATCAGTCATTCCTCGTTACGTCCGACCTCTCTCTCGAAAAAGGAACCATTTTCAAATCGCTTGTTAACCTTGTTGCCGTGCCTCCTCCTTCTCCAATTTCGGACCGACGCACGGATTCTCGCTCTTGGGGTCTGGCTCGCCGCTGGCAGGCTCGAACAAGATAGATGTCCTGTCCCGCCGTGACCTATCCTCAGTCCTTCTCGCCGGGTCTTTGCCGGCCCCATCTCGCCGTTTTGGGTCTGCTCTTCGCCTTGTGCATTATCTTTCCAGCGATCGGAGAACCGATAACATCGAGTCCGTTTGCGACGCCTTCAGTTGGAAACGGAACCGCCCTATTTACTCGACTGGATCCTACCGCCACCGGCATCACCGTCCAAAATCCTTACGATGATCCGGAAATGTGGGGGAGTCGTTATCGTGAATTTATGGGTGGCGCGATGGGAGGCGGAATCGCGGTCGGCGATTTCGATAATGATGGCCGGGTCGATGTCTTTGTTTCTACCAAGACCACTCCGGGCCGTTTGTATAAAAATTTAGGAAACTGGAAATTCGTCGATGTGACAGATGCAGCCGGTCTGGGGGCGCGAACCGTACCGTCGACCTCCACGCTCGCGTCGTTGCTCCGGGGGCATTCGAACGAAACGCCAAGTGTAGTTTGGAATCAAGGCGCCGTGTTCGTCGATGTTAACAACGATGGTTATCTTGATTTGTACATTTGCCGAACGGGCGCGCCTAATCTTCTTTATATCAACCAAGGAAACGGAACCTTCAAAGAAGAAGGCGCGAAGCGCGGGCTTGCCATAGTCGATGCCTGCAGCGACGCCGCTTTCTGCGACTATGATCGAGACGGCTGGGTCGATATTTACATCCAAACGAATATTCTTGATTCGCTCAAGCACCCGCAGGGTCAGGCGGACCACCTTTTCCATAATAACGGCGACGGCACGTTCACCGAAGTTACAGATAAGGCTGGCATTCGAGGCGAAACGTTTGGCCATTCTGCGACTTGGATCGATTATAATGGAGATGGCTGGCCCGATCTTTATGTCGCGAACGATTTCGAAGCGCCGGATTGTTTCTATCGCAATAATCGGGATGGGACCTTCACCAATGTCATCGATCAGCTCGTGCCGCATATGCCGTATTCCTCGATGGGCGCGGATATGGGAGACATCAACAACGATGGCCTTCCCGATCTCTTCGTCGGCGATATGGCGACCACGACGCTCGCGCTGGAAAAACGAGGCCTGACGTCGACTAAAGCCAATATTCTCGGCTTGCCTGACTCTGTTGGACGCGCGCCGCAGTACATGAAGAATGCGTTGTTTCTTAACACCGGGCTCGGCAACTTTCGCGAAGGCGCCGCCTGGGCTGGCGTGGCGGCAACAGACTGGACCTGGGCGGTCCGACTGGAGGATTTCGACAATGATGGCTGGGCAGATTTATTTGTTACCAATGGAATGGTTCGGGAGGCCAACAATAGCGATCTCCTGAAGCGGATGATGAGTGCTGAAACCGACCAAGAGCGAATTCTGGTCATGAAAAATTCGCCAATATTCAGCGAAGCTCACCTCGCGTTTCAAAACCTGCAAGGCACCGGCTTCAAAAACGTCAGTCGAGCTTGGGGATTAGATGAGGTCGGCGTCGGATTGGGCTGCGCCACGGCCGATTTCGACAATGACGGGGACCTTGACCTGATGTTCTTGAATTATGAGGGCGGCGTAAGCGTGTATCGAAATGACGTCGTCGGGCAGCACCGTATCCAAGTGCGCCTTCACGGCGTGAAATCGAATCGATTCGGAATCGGCGCGGTCGTTCGTATCTCAACGAGAACGGGTCAACAAATGCGCTATATCATTCCCACCCGGGGCTACGCCTCGGGCAGCGAGTTGGTGGCCCATTTTGGACTAGGCGGCGAGACGATCGTCGAAAAACTAACGATCGAGTGGCCTTCTGGGATTTCGCAGTCGTTTGATAAGCTAGCGGCGGATCGGGCTTATATAATCGAGGAAGCCGGCACGGCTCCGACGCGGCGGCAGACGGAGACCCCGGTTTTCGTGGATGCCAGTGCGCATCTGGGATCCGTGACCACTGATGTGTTTGTTCCGGACCTGCCGGATCGAGAACAGGTTTTTCTTCCATTTCGGACGGACCGCCGCGGCCCCGCCGTGGCCGTGAGCGACGTCAACGGCGATGGGCACGATGATATTTTGATCGGCGGCACGACCAAGACAGCGGCTCAATTGTTGCTTTGGCGTGAAGGACGATATGAAAAAGCGGCTTCTCCCTATGAACTAGATGGCGTCGAGGACGGGCCAAACTTGATGATTGATGCGAATGAAGATGGAAGCCGGGATATTATTCGCACGAAGGCGAGTGCGAGCGCGGCACAGTGGCCAGACGCTTTTCTCCCTGTGTTATATCTCAATGACGGCAAAGGAAATTTTGCCCGCGCAGATTTATTACCTCATCTGCCAATCAATGCGGGCGCAATATGCGCGGGCGACTGGCATCACGATGGCCATCTGGGGATCTTCATCGGTGCGCGCTCGATTCCCGGGAAATATCCAGAAATGCCGGAAAGTATTTTGATGCGCTGGCAAGATGGCCGCTACGTTGATGCGACCGACGCGTTTCCAATCTTGCGAAACATTGGTTTGGTGAAGAGCGCGGTGTTTTGTGACGTCGATTTGGACGGTTGGCCGGATTTAGTTGTCGCGACGGAGTGGGGATATGTGAGGTACTTTCACAACGACGCCGGTGCCGGTTTTTCCGACTGGACAGAGAAGAGTGGATTTACGCGTGGAGGCAAAGGCTGGTGGAACTCGATTGTCGTAGCGGACTTGAATGGAGACGGTCGGCCTGACTTCGCCGTCGGAAATCTCGGATTGAATTCGGAATATCGCGCGGATGCCGCGCATCCAGTGAAACTATATTACGGCGATTTCGCCGGGAACGGGACCAAGCTTATCGCCGAGGGCGTATACGATGGTGAGAGGCTTTACCCGAAGCGAACGAGCGATGACCTCGGTGGAAGAATCAGGCGGATATCGCAGCGTTATAAAACGATGAACGCTTATGCGGAGGCGACGATGGAAGATGTTTTTACCGCGAAACGGCTCGCGGCTGCAGAGAGTTTTTCCGCGGATCAATTTTCCTCAGGCGTGTTTTTAAGTCAGCCCGACGGGACTTACCATTTTGACCCTTTGCCTCGCGTCGCCCAGATTGGCCCGATTCAGGGAATGGTTGCCGAGGATTTTGACGGTGATGGGAATATCGATCTCTGTGCTGTACAGAACTCGGATATCAGCGTTCCGCACTTTGATGGAGGGGTCGGTATATTGTTATGCGGAGATGGAGCTGGGCATTTCCGACCGACGGAACCGCGCGAGTCCGGCGTCGACGTCACGGGCAACGGTCGCGGCTTGGTCGTGATTGATCCGAGTGAAAGAGGCCGCACCGACCTTTTTGTGACGCGGCAGGGAGACCATGCTCTTCTCTTGGAAGATCAGGCCAATAAAGGCCCGATGTATTCCATCCGTCTTCATCAGCGAGCGCCGAACGCCGACGCGATTGGCGCTCGGATAAAGATTAAACTCACGAATGGCCGCGCGCTTTACCGAGCGCTCACGCTGGGCGGGGGCTGGTGGAGTCAAACATCCCTAGCCGTGCCCTTGGCGTTGCCCACGGGTGTTTCTATCGATATAGTCGAAGTGACTTGGCCCGATGGATCGACAAGCAGCCATCATCCTTCAACGGTTGGTCGATGGCTGATTCAGAAACCGTGAACGTTTCCCGGGCGCAATTTTGGTCGGTCTTTTTATGCGCTGCGCTCGCGGCAACGTTAGCAATGTCGGAAAACGGTTTGAGGTCGACCCGGGCCGCGAATCTTTCTGCGCAGGGTAATCCGCCGCCGCCGATCGATGCGCATTCAATAACTGGATACGTCGACAATCAGCGCTATTTCCTTGGCACGAGGTGGCGCAGCGAAACCTTTCGTTGGATCCGTGCCACGGAGGATCTCGGGAGACCGCCTTTGACCGGCGACGGAGGCATCCCGCCTTCGCCAAAAGAAACCGACGCTTTGAGCGGGCGAGAGACCGGAATTTACGCACACATTTTAAAGCTCGTTGCGCAGATTGGGAATGGCTTCTGGCGCATCCCATTTGGTCTGGCCGTTGAAAAGACGGCTCTGGTCGCCCCGCTCATTCTGCAGATCGTATTATTGATCGGGGCGATCTGGGGAGTAGGAGTGGGGTCTGGCGCCGGCGCGGCGTGTGTTTTCGCAACTCTGGCTCTGCTGGCGCCGCTTATCACTCAACAATTTCTTCCCGGTGTGCTGGAGTCAGAGGGTAGCGCGATGGGGTTCGCAATGAATGCGGTGATTTTTTTTGGCGTCGGCATGTCGGGGGTCGAATCACGGAGAAAGACCCGATTGGCATGCGGTGTCTTCGCCGTGGTTTGCGCCTCCGTCGCCTCGTGTCTTGAGCCAGCGGTTGGGCTCCTTCTCGTTTTGTTTATCGGCGTGGCCCGTGCTATTGGGCTGCTCCTGCCCGGCCATCAAAAGTTGCGTCATTTTGATCGCTATACTCTTATATCAATCGGTTTTATCGGCGCGATTGTAGGATGGAGGTTCGCTCGCGGTCACGCGGAATGGATCCACGCCAGCGAGACGATCAGCCAGTTGACTGCCTTGGAGAATGGACCCGCTCTGAACTTGTTCAGCTGGTGTTCCGCGAACTCTGCTCTCTCGGTCGCGGCGATTTTTCTGCCCATCGCGGGAGCCCTTGGCCTCGGGATTGCGATCTGGTGGAAAACGCCATTCACCGAAGAAGCACGAAGAGATCGAGTCACCTTTACGGCGCTGCTCATGATGGAATGTCTCGCGATATCGATTTTTAGAGTCCGTTGGTTAACGATCTCTACGTTGCTGGCCTTTCTGATTTTCGCCCAAGTCGCCGGGGAGTATTATACAGTCACGCGGCCCTTCGCGCGATTTTGGGCGCAGTTCCTATTCGGGGTTGTGATCATTGTCTTGGGCGCTCAGCGGCTGATTAGCCTTCGCGACGCCCATGACCAATCCATGGAGTGGAGTGATGTTGAGGCCATGGTCTATCGCGACCTCGCTCAATGGCTCGTTAAGCATGCACCCGTGGGCACCGTCGGCGTGCTGGCGCCGCCAGAAATGACGGATGCGCTGGTCTATCACGGAAACCTACGCGGATTGATCACGACAGACCGAGCAGGTCGGGCAAATGCGTTGACCGCCTCGCGAATCCTAAGCGCGGTGTTGCCGGATGAAGCCGAGTCCCTGCTTCAGAAACGGGGAATTAATTACGTGATCGTCCCATCGTGGGACAAAGTCCTCAGTCGGTTGGTGCGTGTCCCTGAGGAAAAACGTAAATTCGCGCTGCTGCCCAGATTGGAGCGCTGGGCTCCCCCGCGCGTGCTCAAACCGATCTCGTATCATTTGCCGCCCGCAGCCGGCATGGAGAATCAGACGATCGCTGTGTATCAAGTCGTGGATACGCAAGACGAGGGGCTCGCCTTGAGCCGACTCGCTGAATATTTCGCCGAGATGGGCAATGAACATCTGGCGAAGGCCGCGGCAAGTGTTCTCGGCTCCTCATTTCCGGATGATCCGAATGCGGCGATTGCGCGGGCTCTCGTCTTTCAAAAGCTCGGCGATAGATCTGCCTTTGAGCATGAAGTCCCTGCGGTTGTAGGCATCGCGGCTGATGATGACGATGACCTGGAATGGGATCGCAGAGTAGCCCGCGCCATCGTGCTCGCCCTGGCGGGGCGCCGGGGCGACGCGGCAAAGGCGACTGCTAACTGTTTGAAGACTGCATCCGAAACACGTCTTTATAGTCTCTCTCCACTGCAGGTTTATCGTTTGAACGTTTTGGCCAAAAACTACGGCCTAAGTTATCCCACCCCGCAGATGACTTCCCTTGCGGCGAAATTGTCCGACCAGATCGTAGAGCAAACGAGATAGTTTCGGCCGAGCTTACTACTGATTAAAGCCATTGTGCCCGGGTACCTGGCGTCAAAGCCAGCGGCGGATGACGCAAAATGCCGACGTTTTTGTCGCAAACCGTCCATGGCGCTGAGCCATTTCGGGGTGTAGACTCGTCGCCTACCTCATCGTCACGCGGACCGAATATCCGCGTGCTGATTCCATGAAAGCCAGGCAGTATATATACCCCAAGGCGGTCTTCAGCGCTTTTCCCGAAGGGACAGGCTTTGGCTGAACCCCAGTCTTAGAAGATTTCACGTCGGTCGAATCTCCAGCTCCGGCTCGCGCGAATGTAGGATTGTAGAGCGCTGAAAGTGAAAGCGAAGCGCCACAACGATACCTTCGTTCAATCTGGCAGTAGTAACAATAGGAACGAAATAAAGTATGAAAATGAATAAAATGAAGCAAATTGCGAAATGGCCTATAATAAACGGACGCCTGCAGAGTCTCGTGCGACAGTTGGATCACTTGGCAACGATCGCTGGCATTGCCACCATAGCATGCTCGGTGACATTCTGTTCCACAGCTCAAGCTTATCAGGGCATGCCGATGCCGCAGCTCCATGTGAACGGACGATACCTACAGGATCCGAGTGGAAAAAGTGTTTTGTTGCACGGTTGGATGCAGCCCGCGGACAGTTGGTTCAACGGCGAAGGACTTAACTTCACTAACCCGACAAACTACACGAGCACGAGCAACGTCGCCCCCGCGCTGAATTTCTATAAAGGTGCGGTCGACATCTTCAGCACAACCAGCAGTCAATACGGATCCAGTCACGGATGGGATGCCAGTTTCGTCCGCTTCATCGGTGATGGAAACGGTGTTTCGAATTTCGCGCCCGGCTGGGACGTAAACGGCAATCTCACCAATTCAGCTCAATTCAACGGGTGGATCACGAATGTTGTCATTCCCTATGTGAATTACTGTGCTTCGAAAGGACTATATGTGGTCATCTGCGGCAATCCGTCAGTGGCGTATCCCAGCGGCGATACGAGCAAGAATATGACCCAGCAGTACCAAACGAACTTGAAAACGTTTTGGCAGACACTCGCGGGCAATGCTAGCCTGAAGAATGCCGCCAATGTGATGTTCGAAATCTGCAACGAACCAATCACGATCGAAACAAGCTTTGGTGCGAATAATTGGGGCAGCGGAAATTCTTCCTATTGGACAGCGTTGACGAATTTCATGCAGCCGATCGTGACGACGATTCGGAATACAGGCGCGAATAATGTTATCTGGATTCCTGGCCTCGGATACCAGGGAGAATATCAGGGTTTTGCGGCCCATCCTGTCACCGGCACGAATATCGGGTACTCCGGTCACTTTTATCCCGCCTATGGCAACGTCCACGACAATGCCACTGCCGTGCAAAATTTGTGGAATTCCAACTACAAGCCGGCAGCCGACCAATCCCCATTCCTCATTACCGAATGCTATTGGTATCCAAACGACGGCTCTGGCTACAACGACCTATTTAATGGTCATACCAACGGATTCGGGAACGCGGCGAAAGCAGCTTTTGATGGCGAAGGGAACGTGAGCTATCTGGTCGGCATGATCGGTGATCTTCTGGCCAATCTCGACTCCGGCCTCTCGGCGACCACGCTGAATTCCCAAGATGGAGCTCAGGCGGCTTTTTCTTGGTGGGTTACTTATCAGTGGGCAGCGCCCACGAACGGCAGCGGAGGAAGTTCCATTGCTAACGGAACGTACAAATTAGTCGCGCGCTGCAGCGGATTGGCGATGGAGGTTGAGGGGGCGGCCACGGCGAATGGTTCACAGGTGGACCAGTATACCTATTTCTCCGGCAATCATCAGAAATGGGCCGTCACTTCCACGGGTTCCGGAACCTATAAAATTATCGGCGTGGCTAGCGGGCGCGGTTTGGATATTAACGGCGCATCCTCCGCTAATGGCACCAAAGTTCAGATCTATGATTACTGGGGCGCGAGCAGTCAGTTGTATACATTTACGGCGACCAGTGGCGGCTACTATCGCTTAACGCCTAATTGTGCGACCGGTTCGGCGGTCGAAGTCGCCGGTGGGTCCACCGCCTCAAATGCTTTGGTTCAACTCTATAGCTGGAACTCAAGTACGGCGCAGCAATGGTCGTTTCAGGCGCCATAGGATTTGATTTATAAGATCATTCGATGCGATGCGGCGGCGCTTTAAGCGCTGCCGCATTTTCGCTGCCACGTGGCAGCCGAATGTGGCGCTCTTTTTGGAATAATCGCGAACCCAATGTCCTCTCGTCGACGGATCAATGCGATGCTGAAGTATCTCGGATCAGTTCTCTTCCTCGTTTTCCTTTCGACTGCGTTCGGTACGTCGCCCACGCGTTCGCCCGATGAAGTTGCCATGCGCATCGATCGGGCGTTGGCGGAAAGAAAAATCGACCTTCGTCTCGCCGCTCTGACTGAGGTGGGAAAATCGTTAACCCTACCGGAGATCACGGTCGCGGAAAAGCGGGCTGAAGGTCTCACCCAACTCCGCGAGCGGGTCACGTTGCGGGAGGCGACTTTTATCCGCTGGGGCGAGCTTGCCCCAGCCGCCGCGTTTGACGCGGTGATGAACTGGTCGGAAGGTGTATCCAAGGTCCAAGTACTCCACGCGATCGTGGCGTCTTACGCCCATCGGAACGTTCATGCCGCGGCCTCGGCGGTGGTGCACTTGCCGCCCGGACGCGCCCGTAATGACGCGGTTGAAATCGTGGCGGAAATATGGGCTGGATCCGATGCGACCGCCGCGTTGAATTGGGTTGGAACTTTGCCACCGGATGGTTTCCCGATCGATCGAGCGGTGCGCAAGGTGTACTTCGTTTGGGTGCACGAAAACCCGGCTTCGGCGTCCTCTGCGATTGCGCAGTATCCGAGCGGAGACTACAAAAACGCTTTGGTCATGAATGTCGCTAGCGATTGGGCGTCGTCCGATCCCGCGGCGGCGACCGTCTGGGCCAACACACTTGCGAACGCCTCGGAGCGTGAACTGGCCTTGGCTTCGGTTATTGAATCCTGGGCCGATGCCGATCCTCGAGCAGCGGCGGACTATGCGCTTAAACTATCGCCGGTCGGACTCCAACAACGGGCCTTAAGCAGTGCACTGACTCGCTGGGCGGGACAAGACCCGGAGAATGCACTTAACTGGATCGAGAAGCACTGCGACGGCGGGCTGGAATCGACGACCGTGAGCGCAGTTCTCAACGTTTGGGCTCCCGTGTCCCCAGATAGCGCAGGTCGCTGGGTAGAAAATCTGCCAGGTGGTCCTTTGCGAGAAAGTGCGATCGCAAGCTATATAGACGCCGTAAAATCGTGGAATCCTGCTGCCGGAGCGAAACTCGCTCTTCAATCCGCTGACCCGTCTGCGCGCATTCTTCGGGTGGAGCAATGTCTTCGTCTCTGGCTGCTTTGGGATCCCGCCGGCGCAGGAAGCTGGCTGGAGCAGACGGATTTTTCGACCGAACTGAAGCGTCGCTGGATTTCACAGTTGCCGCGGGAGGATTCATGATCGTCAGGGCGGGAGGCCTTTTTCCCGCAACGCCGCGGACGGAAAGCTCAGAACTCAGCCGTGATTATTGGGCAGGTTTCTTCTGCAATGCTTCATAACGGGACAGCGTTTGGACGTCTCCGCGTGACTTCGCTCGAGCTGCTCCTTCCCGCAGAAGGCGGGCCGCCTCGGCTTGGCGCCCGGTTGCACTATAAAGTTCGCTTAACAGAATAGTGACTCGCGAGTCATCCTCCTGCAGTTGGTGTGACTTTTCTAATGCCGCGATCGCTTCGGGAAGCCGGTGTGCGCGTGTATAATGTAGGCCTAACAAGCCATGAAGTTCCGGTGAGTCCGGAACCAAAGCGAGGCCATCCTTGTAGGATTTTTCGGCTTCTTCCGGTTTCTGACTTTTTTCCTCGGAGAGGGCCAGCGCGGTGTAATAACGGGTCGCCAGGGAGCGCGCCGCCTGCGATCCGGGTGATTCTTGATAAAATGAAATAATATAGGGATAAGCGGTGCTCAGATTACCGGCTTCGAGTTCAAGCGAAGCGAGGGCAATGACGGCTTTACTGTAGCCGGGCTGAACTCGCAGCGCTTGTTGCAACTCCGCACGGGCCTCGTCTTTTCGTCCCAGCAGAAGATAGATCAGACCAAGATTTGCCGAGGCCGAAGAAGTACCGGGCGCGAGACGCAAGGCTTCTTGGTAAGAGCCGATTGCTTCGTCGTAGCGTTCGATACTGGCGAGGGCGAGTCCACGAGCATTATAGAGACTCGCAGAATCAGGGATCTTGGACAGACCGCGTTCGGCGGTTTGCAGCGCAAGCGGACTTTGATCTAAAGCCATGTAGGCTTCGCTGAGTTCGGCGAGAAGCGCTTCGGAAGAGTCGATCAAGGATGCATTTTTTTCGAGTAAGTCACGCGCGTGCGTTGACTCGCCGACATCCAGGTAAAATCGCGCCAACATTTCGATCGTTCGACGGTTTGTCGGGGCGAGTTCGAATGCTCGTTCGAGAGCGCGACGGCCCAGATCCCCATGCTTTGTGAGATAATCCGTTTCTCCCCAGACAATGTACTGATCAGGATCGTAACAGAAAAGACGAAGCTCGTCTTTCCATGGATCGTCGGCTGCTCGAAAGCGACCCGAGATCGTGCCGAGCCAACGTTCTCGCGAAGCGCCCTCGGTGTCTCCGGCTTCAGTGAGAATTTCGGCGAGAAGGTTTCTTGCGGAAGAAAAATTCGGATCCACCTGCACAAGCTCTTCCAATTGTCGCCGGCCTTGTGCAAGCGCTCCCCGTTGTAATGCGATGCGGGCGAGTCCGAGCTTGGCGTAGGAATCGTTGGGCAACAGCTCGAGGCGGCGGCGATAGGCCGAGTCGGCTTCGTCGAGCTTTCCGCTCTTGAAGTCGAGTTGGCCAAGTTCAAGCCAAGCGGGCGCGTAGTCTGGGGCGAGTTTCACTGTTTCTCGCAGCCGTCGACCTTGCTCTAATTCGTCGGATGCATGCGCGGCCAGGTCGGCGAGGTAATAGGTCCATCGAGCTTCACGCGGCTCGGACCGGTGGAGGATCAACCAGCATTTTCGAGCCTCTTTCTCGTATCCATTCATATGGTACAGACGGGCGAGATCCGCGATGGAAGAAAGCGTCGAGTCAGCCGCGGACGCGCGGGTCTGTGCACGCGTGAGATGCTCTAGCAATACCCTGGGTATATTCACCGGAGGCGGAAATGCAGGAAGTTCTGTTCTTGGCGGTGAAGAAAGAAACCGGCGCAGGCTTGCAGCGATTCCCATCGCAAGCAGCAACGACAGGCACAGCGCAATCACGCGCCGTAGTCGTGGCTTATACACTCGCTCGGAAAATGAGGCCGCTACTTTTTCCGCCATAAGGTTATGTTGGTCATCTCGTCCCATGGCGGAAAGGCGTGAAAACCACCCGTGACGAGGACGGGCACGCCATTGCCATCCAGATCACCAACCGCGAGCGTGATCAGGTGGGTTGGACGGCGCGCGATCACGACGGGCGTGAAATGCTGATGTCCGTCATTGAGCCAGGCCATCACGGAGACAGCGTCCGGTTTTGACCAGTCGGCGAAGGCGCTGACGGCGATCAGGTCGATAAATCCGTCACCATTGAGGTCGGAAGCGCATGGGCTGAAGGCACCGGCGAGGGAGCCGACGCGATGAAAAGTAAAGGCGCCGCCGCCCCGGTTTTCTAGCCACTGGATGCCATGCCAGGGGCGCGACCCAGCGCCGGAATAGTCAAGTGCATCGCCGTTGGTGCAGATGAGGTCGGGACGACCGTCGCCGTTGACGTCGTAGGCACTCAGTCCGCTGCTTCCAAAATCTTCGTTCGTGGAACCCCAAATGACGGTATCGCGAAACTGGTTTTGTCCCAGATTCCTCATGAGGTGGATTTCTTCCCATTCCTGAGAAATCAGAGCCGCAATATGTGATCGACCATCGCCGACAAAGTCAGCGACTGGCGTATTAATACAGCCCGACTGCGTGTTGATAATGCGGCTCTCAAAGTGCCAATTCCCTCGATTTTCCATCCAGCGAGTCTCACCCTGGTTGTAGCCAAATTGGCCGACGATCAGATCGAGCCGCTTATCGCGGTGGTCGCTCAGATTGGCCGCGCGAACATCTGTCACACGGGCAACCTGATCGATCAGAAGATGTTTTTTGAAGCGTTGATCGCCGAGGTTTTCGAGCACGACGACCGCACCGATGCAGTCGTTGGTCGGCATGACTTTTCCCATACTCGCGACCAATACATCAAGGCGTCCGGTGCCGTTGACATCGCTCGCCCAAACATGCGCCGGCCCCGGAATGTCGGTCCCGATGATCTTTTCAGTGAAAACGCCTCGAGGTGACTGGCGAATCCAACGGACCGAGTTTTTCTGAGCCTCACAGTATACAATGTCTAACAACCCATCTTGATCGAGATCGATCAACTGCACATTCGTCACCCATGGCCGAACAAACTCGGATGCCGGTGAACCCACGGGCGTCGGTAGATACTCAAGTTTAGCCTCGGAAGCTGAAAGAGGAATCGGTTCCGGGTCGACCGGTTCAAGAGGAGATGCGGTTGTCCAAACCGAGATGAGTTTAACAGCTCCCCATCCGACCGTGACCACGCCTAATATGATGAGAGCGGCGCGAGCTGGTCTTGAATAAATCATCGAATCGCTGGGCTAAGGCAAACTCGCGGGCGAGATGCGCTGGAACGAAAGCGCGGGAAATCGGCGGCCTGGAAACAAAAGGCAGTCTCGAAAATATTATGATGAGCTATTTGGATACATTCTTGGGCTATTGATCGATCCGTGCGTGCATTCCGACCGTCGCACCTACGAAGCCGCCGGCGACTTCGGTGGTGAAAAGTTTGGCATCCTGGTCGGCGACTAAAATTTTCCACTCCCGACTGTCTATAGAATACGAGAATGCGCAGATCGCGTCGTGGACTTCGACACGCAGCCCAATTTTAGAAGCACTCGGACAACTGGTAGAGCGGACGACCTCGGATCCTGCGCCATTGTGTTTTTCAAGATAGACGAGGATCTGATCCTTTGGCTTTTTGACCACGAGGAAGTAGTGATCGTGTTCGGATTGAAAAACGGCCAAGCCCGCTGAGACGTTCGCATCGGAGGGAATTTCCAAGGACGTCGACGCGGTAAAGTTCGCATGCTGGACGCGGCGGGCGAGAAAACTGGGATTGCCGTCGCCAGCGAGGGTTGTTGCGCGGGGAGTGAGCAAAAGCCGATTCTTGAGTAGATCGATTTCCCACCACGTTTCGCTTGGAGTGCGGAGCATCAACCAAGCAGGCTCCAGTACGGTTGAGGTGAACTTCGCCTGCCAGGTGAAGTTTCCGTTGAGCGGTTCTTCTCTAGAAGGAATTGCTTGAACGTGTTCAGGCGTTCGTCCCACCAGCGAAACCCGCTCTCCTTTTTTTAAGATCATTGGCCAATCATGATTGGTCCAAGAGACCGGCAGGAGAAAGGTCTCACGTCCCATAGGCGAATAGGATTTTTCGTACGGCCGAACGCCGAGAAAAACAGCCCACCACTTATTGTCGGGTCCGACCACGAGATTGGCGTGCCCGGTCGATGTCACCGCGAACGGCACCGATGCATCAAGCCCGCGTTGAGTCAGGATTGGGTTTTGGTCCCAAGAGACATAGGGGCCGGTGATATCTTTACTCCTTAGAATCACCTGCGAGTGATTGGTGCCGGTGCCCCCCTCAGCACAACAGAGGAAGTACCAGCCATGGTATTTATAGAGATGCGGTCCTTCGATCCAGACCGGCTTTTGTTTAATATCGACACCTCCATTAACCAGGACAGTCCGAGGACCAAACATCTTCTTTTTAACGGGATCGAATTCCTGAATCCAAATCGCACGATGACCACTATAAAGCGGTGTGCCGGTGGGTGCGCCATTGTTGACGACCCATGCACGACCATCGTCGTCAAAGAAGATCGAAGGATCAATCCCTTCGAATTCCAGCCAAGTTGGATTTGACCAAGGACCCTGCGGATCGGCTGCGGTGACGACGAAATTACCTCCGGCGTCCGCCATGGTGCAGATCACATAATAGACGCCTTTTGCATAGCTGATCGAAGGTGCAAAAATCCCGCGCGACACGCCGAGCTTGTTATAGGAAAGCTGATCGGGGCGACTGATGACATTGCCAATCTGGGTCCAGTTAACCAGGTCGCGACTGTGGAAGATTGGGATGCCAGGAAAATAGGCGAACGTTGAGTTGATCAAGTAGTAGTCGTTTCCTACGCGGCAAACACTTGGATCGGGATAAAATCCGGCGAGGATCGGATTGCGATAGGTGTTCGCTCCCATTTTCGCGATGGGCTGAGGATCATTTCCGGTATATTGAAAGTCGTCGAAGGCGACGGCAGCGGCGCGGGCGGAGAAAAGGACTCCTTGAGCGAGCAGTGAGAGAGCGAAAAAGAAGCGAATAAATTTCATACTACGGGTGTTGGCCCAGTCTGCGTAAAATGGATGGGCGCCACCCCGTGTCGGCTGAAGGCGTGGAGGGAGTGGCGGGTGCATCAGGTAGCTCCCCGGGGTGGACCGGCAATAGGACATTGGGTCTAGGCCGGTCTATTACCCTGGCCATAGAGAG
>Ga0068856_100002112_pt1 | contig 20616 bp, 25 predicted proteins | sample KBSCornC62_FD_66595 | JGI IMG/M metagenome (GOLD analysis project Ga0068856, IMG submission 66595) | Corn rhizosphere microbial communities from Kellogg Biological Station, Michigan, USA - KBS Corn C6-2 | ecosystem: Host-associated > Plants > Roots > Rhizosphere > Soil ... | reverse complement strand
CGCGAAGATGCTCTTCATTGGCATTGGCCCGGAGGCGGCTGTGGCCAAGTACCTGGGAAGCGTGGCTCACGCGAATGTCCAGGACATCGACTTCGATCCCTTCCGAGTCACGTACCTTCCAATCGCAGGAGGCGCGCCACAAGGGTCGCCGACGCAGCAGCGCTTCTGGGCGGTCTCCGCCTCCGGGGTGGGAACGCAGACGGTGACGTGGAAGGTGCGCGAGGGCGATTGGTCGGTTGTGCTCATGAACGCCGACGGCTCGCGGGGCGTCGTTGCCAACGTCGACCTCGGCGCCAAGCTGTCTTTCCTGCTCTGGGTCGCGATCGGATCCCTCATCGGGGGTGTGCTCGTCATCGGGGGAAGCACCGCCCTGATTGTCCTTGCCGCGCAGACGCAACAGCCATCGCCCGCCCCGCCGACGCCCCCGGCCGCAGACAGCGGAACAGGAAGTACGCCGCCACCCGAGCCTGCCGACCGATCAACAGAAGCGCCCCCACCCAGCTGAGCGCTTTCTCGTTGAGTCAGGCCCAAACCAATAGTCGACATCAGAAGGGCCTAGTCACTCGCACCCGGCGTACTCCCCGTTGACCGCGCGCCTCGACTGCCGCAGGATTGCGCCATGGCTGGCGAGGCGAAGGGCGGCTCCGGCCGAACTTGGCTATTCCTGGTCGTCGGAGGCGCAATCGGGCTCGGCCTCGGAGTCGTTGTCAGCGTCACCACCGACATCCCGTTCGCTCCCGAGATCGGGCTTCTCATCGGACTGGCCGCCGGATGGCTCACACGCCGGTCATCCGCGTAGCTGTTCGCGATTCCGGCGTTCTTGCTTCTGATCGTCTCATTCAGGCGGGAGGCGTCGCCTGTCAAGGCCGGTACCCCACGCTCGTGAGGTAGCCGTGCGGTTCGGTCTTCGCGCAAGCGCAAGAACCGCGGCGACCGCAGACAAAACTGATTGGCAGCCCTCCCCACCAGGGCATCGGGTAACGACGGCGAGCATCGGTTGCCAGGGACACTGGTCCTCCTCTAGCGAAGAGGGTGACCACGGGGCGGGCTATCCGGAGTCGAACCGCGCCCCCTGACTGTCCAGGCCTTCGTTGTTAGGGTCGGTCAGCTTTGCCCCAGAGCTAGGCAGGGCATCTCTTCCGGCTTCAGCACTCGGTCGGCTTAGCGTCAAGACCAACTGGTCTGCGCGGACAACGAGTGTTAGGAGGCGGGCATGTCCTTCTCTTCCTCACGGCATCCGAGAACCTTGCTGCCCGAGTAGGCCGGTGGAGCGCGAGGCACTGGAAGACCGCCGTCTTCGGCTGGCTCGCATTCGTGCTGATCGCCTTCGGGGCCGGCAAGATGGTTGGAATCGAGTCGCTGTCGACGACCGATCCGGGGCCAGGTGAGTCCGGGCGTGTCCAGCAGATCCTGAACGACGAGTTCGAGCAGCCGGCGAAGGAGCTGGTGCTCGTCCAGAGCTCTACCCTGACAGCGACGGGCGCACGGTTCCACGCCACTGTGAAAGACGTAGTCCGGCGGCTGGAGTCGCAGCCGAATGTGACCAACGTCGGCTCGCCGCTCGCGCCGGGCAATGCGGGCCAAGTGTCGAGCGACCGGCATTCGGCGCTGGTCGAGTTCGACATCCGCGGCAAGTCTGACGACGCCAAAGACAAGGTCAAGCCGATCCTGGCGACGGTCGCGGACGCGCAGCGCGCGAGTCCTCAGTCGCCTATCTCGGCGAACTGGCAAACGCCTCAGTTGCCCATTTCGCGACGGAACGGCGAATCAACGCCGACTTAAGCCTCGAAGATCTTCGCGCGTGCCTGTTCTTCGAGGACAGGCGTTTCCGACACTTCGGACACGCGCCTGGCCCCTCCGACACGCCGTACATCCGTGCGCTTGTAGAAGCAATCCGCAACGCGGCAGCGGCCTGACCTGAGGGTTGCTCGCTACATCGTCACTGGCCTCCTGGTCGTGTCCCAGGAAGCGTCAAACTCGCGCCGCTTGCAGCAAGCTCAGCGGGTCAGCGCAGGAGGCCTTGTTGTCCACATAGAAGGCATCGTCGCCCGCAGAGCCGACCTTGCTCGGGGTCGCCGTGGCAGCCCCAGCGACGAGAGCCCCCGCAAGCAGCGCAAACGCCGCCGGGATTACCAGTCGGGTCGCGCACGGGTGACGCCGGCTGCCATTCGTTCGCTCACCCACGTTGGCCCTCTGCTCCTAGCAGTACGACCGCGAGCCCAGCCGTAAGGGCGCAGATCTTGCGACTCATTGACTCTCTCTCCCTGCTTGTGCCTGCCTGTGCACGGGCGCTACCGGGCAACCTAAACCGAATCGGCAAGTCCGATCAGCCGAATCGAACTTCGCGTTCCGCCCGACGGCCGACGAGTTTCTCTTCCTTCCCGTCTGCGACCGCCGCGGCCCAGGTGACAAGTCGCACCGCCTGCCCCAGTGTTCAGGAATGTCCCCTGAGTGGTGCTTGGGTCTTCCTCGCGACTGCCGTAGCGAGCATTGAGGCCGCGCTTGTAGGCGGCGGCCTTGCGCGTAATCGGGCGCGGCCCGAGGATTCGGTGATGGCCGGGATGCTGTACGACGACAAGGCAGCCGCGCAGCTCGAGCAGGCGTACGCGACGACCGACATGTACGTTCAGCGCGAGGAGTTGCGACGGTCGCTTCGAGCATCAGCCGGCGAATCGATTCTGGACCTGGGTTCAGGCCCCGGGTTCCTCGCCTGTGAGCTCGCACAGGAGGTCGGCGCAACCGGCCGGATCGTCGCGGTGGACATCAGCTCTGACATGAACTCGATCGCCTCAAAGCGGATCGCGGCCGCGGGACTCGGCGACCGGGTCGACATCTTGAAGGGCGACGCGACCGCGCTTGCGTTTGCAGACGCGGTCTTCGATGCCGCTGTCTCGACGCAGGTCATCGAGTACCTCGCCGAGCCCGACGACGCGCTCCATCAACTAGTCCGCGTCCTGCGACCCGGCGGACGATGCGTGATCATCGACACCGACTGGGACTCGCTCGTCTGGGCAGCCGCGGATCGCCGCCGCGCTGCTCGGATCGCGGCCGCGTGGAACGAGCACCTGCCAGACCCCTACCTTCCGCGCTCGCTCGCACCCCGCCTCCGCGCGGCCGGATTCGAGGTCAGAGAAATCCGGATCGTCCCGATACTCAACACGGCGTACGACGCCACGACCTTCAGCTACAACATCGCCCCGCTCATCGCCGCCTTCGTGCCCGGGCGCGGAGGCGTCTCAAAAGACGAGGCAACCGAGTGGCTCAACGACCTCGCAGAACTTGAACACCAGGGGCGGTACTTCTTTAGCGTCAATCGATACCTCTTCGCCGCGTCGCGTCCCCAGGGCGGCGGCCCGCGCTCAACGACTGGTCTCTGACGACCAGACTCCCTCGACTGCGCGAGTGTTCAGGAATGTCCCTGAGTGAGACTGCCCTAGACTTGCTCGGTGCAAGCGGGCCTTCGGACTCGATTCGCGGCGATAGGTCTTCCTACGGCCACGGGTGTATTCGCCACCGCCGCCTCCGCAAGAGTCCGAGGTGAGCCCTTGTCGCCGAGCGCATTCGTGCGATTCCTCGCAGAACAACCGATCGAGAAGAGCCTCCCGAACGGGTTTGTGCCGCAAGGGCAGGCCGTCGATATGTCCGCGGCCCGATCGCGCAAGGGCGGCCACAGCCTCCCCCGCATGCTGTCGGCGTCGTCGAGGTCGGCATCAAAGCGGCTTGCTGCCCCGCCGGGATCACCTACACCGTCTACCGGAGCGCCGCGGTTGCCCACGCCTGGCTGCTGGGCGACGGTCCGAAACCGACGTTCTCGATCTGGAGGCTGAAACAACTGGACAGCAGCAGCCTCCCGCATCCACGCCTCTCCGGCACCGTGCCGGGCTACGAAAACAGCGTGATCGTGGAGTCCGCCGGCCACAAGCGCATCGACACCCACGGCCTGACCGAGATGGACGTGCTCGTCGCAAATGTCATCGTGAACGTCACAACCTACTCACGCACAAGCACCCAGCACGGCAACCGTCTTGGTGCGCGTTTCCTGATCGATCCTGCAGTCACTCACCTTCGCACGGCTCTACGCAACGAACGGGCGAACTAGCGCCTCGATCTTCGTTGGGGCAACGCGCGAGCGAGATTCGGCTCGCCTGGGTCAGTGTTCGGGAATGTCTCCTGTCCTGATGACTGGACAGTGGACGTCGGAGCCGAAAGGATCCGGCCGTGCATGAGGCGCCGCATTACGCGTTCCCTCATTCCGCCGCTGACGAGTCGCGCCGTCTCGAGTTGTTCGAGCAGCGTCTCGATCCACTGACGAACCGGCGCATGGAGCGGCTTGGAATCGGTAGAGGCGCCAGATGTCTGGAAATCGGCGGCGGTCGCGGCTCGATCACGCGGTGGCTTTCGGAACGCGTCGGGCCGGAGGGGCACGTGACCACCACCGACCTCCAACTCGGCTTCCTCGATGCAATTGACGCCCCGAATGTCGAGGTACTCCGGCATGACGTTTGCAGCGACACGTTTGCGGAGCAGTCGTTCGATTTCGTGCACGCGCGGGCCGTGTTCATGCACATCCCGGATGACCTGGGCATCCTCCGCAAAGTCGTGTCCTGGCTTGTTCCCGGAGGATGGCTGCTGCTCGAAGAGCCGGACTTCGCTCTATGGCTGGCAGACGTCGATCCCGTCTGGGCGACGCACCCCGACGCCTGGCACCAGACCTTCCCCAGCGGCTCACTCGCACGCGGCCGGTCACTGCTCGGACAGGTTCATCAGCTCGGCCTCGTCGACGTCGGCGCCGATGCTGAAGTGGACATCATCCAGGCGGACACACCGCTGGCCGAGTTCTACCGGCTCAGCATGGCCGCGATCGGCCCCGCTGCGGTAGATGCCGGAGCCCTCACCCCCGAACAGGCCAATGCTCTGATCGACCGACCCCTGCAGCAAGACTTCCTCGGCTGCGGGTTTGTGCATTTCGGCGTCTGGGGACGTTGCCCTCCGGCACCGTAGCCCGCACGTCCGGCGACGGCTGAGTCGTGGGCGAGTGTTCAGGAACGTCGCCTGACGATTGGGTCAGGCCCGATCGGCGTCTGGCACTACCTCTGCGTTCGCCCGGCTCGTGCCGGGAGGGCCGGCCAAAACCTTCGGTTTGTACTCGAGTAGTTGCAGCCGGCCGTCAAACGTGCGGCTTTCGATCATGTCGAGGGACACGTCGGGGTAGCCGTCGTAGATCCGATCCCGTCCAGTGCTTCCCGTGATGACCGGAAAGACGACCACGCGAAAGCGGTCGACGAGACCGGCACTCAAGAGAGCGCGGCACAGTGTCAGGCTGCCGGTGGTGCGCATGGGGGTGGTCACCGTCTCCTTCATCTCGCGGACAGCCTCAACGGGGTCACGGTTGACCAGCTGGGTGTTCGGCCATGAAAGCGGCTCCTGCAAGGTGGTCGAGAAGACGACCTTCGAGAAGCCGGCGAGGTCATCTGTTCCCGGCTCTCTGGCGGTGGCCAGCTCGAACATCAGCCGATAGGTATTGGCGCCCATCAGGAGCGTGTAGCTCGCCTCTGGCTGATCTCCCAACCAAGCGAGGTACTCGGGCCCTTCCAGCCCCCACCAGCCGGGCCAGCCTTCCGCGGCCCCATACCCGTCAAGCGAGGCGATGAAATCGATCAACAGCTCTTGCATCTTCATGTCCTTTCACCCGGCTAGTCGCCGGACGGCGATCGTGCCGGCGACGACTGAGTGCCACGCGACGGCCATCGATAACCCGCCCAAGCCTCCGCATACATTGGCCGTCGCTTCCCCGATCGTCGATGGAGCAAACGACGCCTCATGTCAGAAGATTCACCCGCAGGCGAGGGTGCCGTCGCCTGCGCGAGTTCAGGAATGTCGCTCGACTCTGCAGCCGATCGGAAGCGCTAGCCGGTCAGCCGCTTGCGCACGCTCACGTGCATCACTCCGGGATTGTGGGGAGAGGGAGTGCAGTCGCCGTCAGGCTCGTACCCGGCCCTTTTGTACAGGTGGGCCGCGGCGGGCGCGGCATCAGCCACGGAAAGTTGGATGCAGGTGCCACCGTTCGACGCGATCCATTCCTCGATCCCGTGCAGTAGACGCTGGCCAATTCCCGCTCGCCGCACCTCGGGAGCAACCCACATCGCGACAATGTGAAAGAGACTCCGCCGCTTCTCGTCACGGTATGTAGCCACCATCCCGACGGGCTCGCCGTCATTCATCGCCAGTAGCGTGGCCGCATCTTCCCCCGACGCGTCGCCAACCGCCCAGTCGGCCCAATCCGAGTCGGAGAAAGCGGCCTCATGGGCAAGGGTGGAGCCAAACGACAACGGATCGATTGCAAGCGCTCGCAGCCGGACCGCCTTTATCAACGGCCCGTCTGAAGCCATGACCCGCCTCAAGACAGCGCCGACTGCCACCGGACCGAGGGTACAGCCAACCCTAGAGAAGGCTGAGTCTCGTGTGCGAGTGGGCTCTCGCCAGAGTCACAGTTCTGACTAGAACCGTGACCGCATCGCGATCTCGAGCTCAGCTCTGGCGGAAATGTGCCTCTTTCTGCCTTCACGTGACGAGACGAACGATGACTACTTCGTTGATCTTGAGGCGGGACGAGGACCGACCTCCTGGTCTGCGCCTCGGAGGTCTCGACCTCCTGAAGGCGAGCCAGAAAGAAGCGAGGCGCGTTCCTCCTCCCGGAGCTCTTCGGCCGCCCGTGGGGCGGCCTCACTGCGTGATAGCCGCGAAGCGGTCGGCTTCCTCGACGGGGTCACCCGTCAAGGTCAGAAACTCCCCTCCGACTGCGGTAGCGCCGGCGCCGCCGAGATACACGGGGTACTTCGCGGCGAGCTCACGGAGTGCGCCGGCGACCTCCTTGAAAAGTTCGGCGCTGACGGCGCTGACGACGATGGCATGTGGGCGCGCGGCGCGCGCTGTCTGGGCGACGCTGTCGATCGGCGTGTCGGCGCCGAGATACAGAATCCGGAAGCCCCGCGCTCGTAGGGCGAGGCCGAAGGCGATCAAGCCCAGATCGTGCCGCTCGCCCGGCGCACCGGAGAGCAACACGCGCGGCCCGATCCCCCGATCCCAGCCGCGGGCGAGACCGAGCAGCCGCCCCCGCAACACGCTCGACGCGAAGTGTTCCTGAGCGACCGTGATCTCCCCGCGCTCCCATCGCTCGCCCAGCTCGCGCAGGAAGGGGATGAGGACGTCGGAGAGGATCGAGTCGAGCGTCGCGGTGGCGAGCAGCTCGTCGAGCACGGCGTGCGCGCGCGCCTCGTCGAATTCCGACAGCGACGCGTCGAGATCCCGCTTCGCTGCGGCCGGCGAGAAGGCGACGACCCGGTCGGCGCGAGGCTCGGCACCGGCAGCGAGGGCAGCAGCCTCCGCCGCGGCGAGGCCCTCGGCGATGTGCTGCTGCATGCCGCGAACCCGGTCCAGATCGGCGGCCGAGTAGAGCCGCAGCCCGCCGGCCGAACGAGTCGGCTCGAGCAGGCCGTAGCGGCGCTCCCACGCGCGGAGGAGCTCGGGGCTCACCCCCGAGCGCCGGCTCAACTCGCCGATTCGCAGCAGTCCAGTGCTCTCGCTCACAAGCTCAATATACAGGAGCTGAACAAAAGCTTGACAAGTCGAGACGGCTTCGGCATAGTGGCCCGGACAGTTTCTATACAGGAGGTGTACAAATGAAGAAGCTCGATGCTCTCGCCGCCATTCTCGTCCTCGTCGGCGGCCTCAACTGGGGTCTCGTCGCCGTCGCTGAGTTCGACCTCGTCGCCTGGATCTGCGGCGGGATGGACTTTGGCGAGACGAACGCCGCGAGCCGGATCATCTATGGCCTCGTCGGGCTGGCCGCGGTCTATGGAATCGGCTCGCTACTCACCGCATCCCGGAGGTCGGGCATGCAGGCCACGCCGGTCGGCGCCCGCTGACCAATCCATCTCGAAACGGAGGAGTTGAAATGACCAAGCTCATCGCGGTTCTCGCGGTCACCGCAATCGTGCTGTCGATCGCGACCGGCACGGCGACGGCCCGGACGCGTGCCGACGCCAACATCGTCCAGACCGCCGTTGCGGCCGGGCAGTTCAAGACACTCGTGAAGCTGCTCACCCGCGCCGGTCTCGCAGGAGCCCTGCAGAAGGCAGGCCCGTACACCGTGTTCGCCCCGACGGATGCGGCCTTCAGCAAGGTTCCAAAGAAGACACTGAACGCGTTGCTGCGGAACAAGGCGAAGCTGAAGGCAGTGCTGCTCTATCACGTCGTGTCAGGGAAGGTGACCGCGGCCGACGTCGCAAAGCTGTCAACAGCGAAGACCTTGAGCGGAAAGAGCGTGCGAATCCGGCTGTCGGGCATGAACGTCTTCGTGAACTCGGCGAAGGTCACGAAGGCAGACGTGACAGCGACGAACGGCGTGATCCACGTCATCAACCGCGTGCTGATCCCGCCCGCGCTCTAGCAGAGCAAGGAGACGACCACCGAGCTCCCGCCGGCAGGACGCGGCGGGGGCCCGCTTCGCGACGCTACGTCTGGCCCGCATCGTTACCTCCTGGGCCGGGTTTCGTGTCATGTCCGACTGCTGGTGTGGCCTTGGTGTCTCGGCTCCGTCTGGCATGGAAGGGGACTGTGATTCATCCAGCGGGCACAGTCACCCCAGGTCTTACGAGACCCCTGCCGCTAGAGGTCTTCCTCGGTCACCCGACGGCGGAGGCGATCAGCGCGTGTGAAGGTAGCCCGGCCCTGCCCAGCTCGACCAGAAGATCAGGGAGAGCAGTAGGCCGATGATGCCGACGATCAGCAGGATGTAGCCGACCGTATTCAGGTTGAAGCCCGAGGTACTGACATCGACAGCCCAAGCCAGTACCGCCCCGACAGCTATCAAGATCAGACTAACTCCAACACCTATTTTCGGAACCTTCCTCTCCCTCTTCAGGCTGTTCGAGAGAACAGACCAAACAGCGCCAGAATGGCGACCACGATCAGCACGAAGAACAGGAACTTGGAAATCGCGACGCCGCCCACGATTGCAAACAGAAGCAGCAACGCGACAAGCACCCAAAGGACAACCCTGCCCAACTCACCTCCTCAAAGTGGAGAAAGACCGGGCCTCGCACGATCAGGTTACGAATTTCAGGCCCCGTGCTGCGGCAAGTTACTACCACCACTAACCGGCTGGTAAACGCCACTGGAGTATGCAACGGCGACACGTATGGGCGCGGTTCGCCTGGGTAGTGAACGCTTAGACGCTAGCCCCTGGCGTTAGGGGTGCGCGCAGCCAGCTAGGTATCAGATCGTCACTTGCTCCTCGCCGTATGCCACGGACGACGTGCGCTCGTGCACGCTGGAATCGGTGGGGCACAGCGCCTGCCTGCGGCAGCATCTCCAGGTCAGAAGGTGCGAAATCGAGCGATCGTTTACGAAGCGCCGCTCCGGGTAGTGCAGACAGCGTCTGCAAATCGAAGGGGGTCGTTCATGCCGCTGGGTAACGAGCGGACCAAGGAACAGCTCTACCGGCAGGCCAAGAGCCTCGGCATCAGGGGGCGCTCGAAGATGAACAAGGGGCAGCTAAAAGCTGCGCTTGCACGTAAGGGTCACTGACCAATACGCGGTCGATTATTGATAGCGCCCACTCTCGGCGGGCGCTATCGGTTGCTCGGCGATCGCACCGCAGACACCACTTAAGAAATGCGCAGGGAAGTATGCGTAAGCTTCCGGGGGAGGGGTCGCGGCCATCCCTCTTGGCGGCGAAACCCCGACCCCCGGACCCCTAATAGCTGGCGCCGAAACGGGCTCGTCCAGAAGACCCGTTCTCTTGCTCAGCCGCTCCGTGTATTCCCCTTGCGAATCGTTGTGTACACGAGGCGGAGACTGACGAATCGGACGGATGAACTGATGGCCTCAGCACGCTTCAGTTCGCCCGCATCGGGTAACGCACATGGCTAACAACAACTACAAAGGAGGCAGCTCGATGGGTTTGATGGACATGTGGACGTATCGTGAGACCACGTGGTCGACCGAGAAACTCGTCGGCTTCAGCGTCGAGGCGGTCGATGGTGGCATCGGCAAGATCGACGAGGCCACCAATGAGGTCGGCGCCAGTTACATCGTTGTCGACACCGGGCCCTGGATCTTCGGGAAGAAGGTCATGCTCCCGGCGGGCGTGATCAACCGCGTGGATCGCGAGGAAGAGACGGTCTACGTCGCTCGAACGAAGGACCAGATCAAGAACGCGCCTGAGTTCGACCCGGATGACTACCGCAGCGACCGATATCGCGGCGAGGTCGGCTCGTACTACGATCGCGGCGGCGCCGGCTGGAGCGACCAGTAGTCCCAGCCCGACCAGTAGTTCCGTGAGCGCGGCGGCCGGGGTAACACCCGGCCGCCGTTATTCGAATAACGGCACGTATCGCGCGCGCCAGACTTGATCCGAAACTGAGCGGCGGAAGAACGTCTCGAGCACACCTCGGGGTGTCGTCCCGTCGACCCGGGCGAGCAGGCACGTGGTCGCGGCCAAGAGGTGGGGCAGCAGTTCTTCGTCGCTGCGAGCGAGGCGCAAGGCCTGCTCGAGGGCGTAGATCATCCTTTCGGCCTCAGGGCCGCTCAGGTCCTCGCGCAGCTCGACGGCAAGGCGCTCGAGTCTGAAGTCGTCCCAGTCCACGCTCAACAATTCTTTCGGCTTCGGCATGTCCTTGCATGAGTCCGCTGTCCGACCACGGTCGGTGGCGAACGGTGAAGCGCGTTGCGTTAGGCAGGGCCTTGGGCGCCGCTGGGGGCGCTCCGAAGCCCTCTCTCCCACTTGGAAATCCACTTGAGTGGGGCCGCGGGACGGCACGCAGCCGCATCGCGGCCGTCCCGCTTATCAGCGTTCCGCCGACCCCATATGCCCTACGCACCGCTTCTCTCTCCCTTGCTGGAGTCTCTGTGGAGCGTGGCCCTCTTGGCGGAACGGCCGGTTATTACCCGAAGCAATTGAGCTTCGAAACCGGTTGACTTGTAATGATTCGTCGAGGACCTGAAGGCGACTGCGGCGGCGTCGTCGAGGTGGGCAACGCGGATTGACCGGTTTCGCCGCTCATGACCGAGGTGCGCGAAGATGACAAACCGGGGGCGGGCCCTGGTCCTCGCGGCGAAGCGCCTCTCCCCGCCGTGATGGACATCCCACCCGCCCCCGGGTCTACCTTTAGAGACTTAAGCCGCGCCGAAAACTTGCGCTGCTCCGCAGCATGGCCTCTCCCGCTGCGTGGTTGTCCCACGAAGCCGGGTCAGCAGGGATCAGGACCGGGTTCGGCAACGCTGCCCCCCACAGACGACAGCCGCCCGGGCCAGGCTGCTCGCACCCTTTACCGCTCCTGCAGCGGCTCGACGCGGTGCTCTTTCTCGCCGGCTCGGCCGGAGGCAGATGCGTGCGTACACGAATGCGCTGCGTAAGCAGCCGTGGATGCGGGGGCTCTGATGAAGCATGGAGCAGCAGCGCCCTGCTCATGGTCAGTACGGCGGCGTTCACGAGGTCTGGCCTCCATGTCAGGCCCAAGCGTGAACTGCGGAAAGGAGTTCTCCGACTGGACGGCCGGCGCGGTCGAGGAACAGTGTGCGGATGCATACGAGGGCTTCAAGGGCGAGCTGCACGAGCGACATCTCGACTACTTCGAGGCGCGCCCGAAGTCGCGGAACACAACGCAGCCGTGGGCGGCCTCCGAGCGTCGCTTCGCATTCCCCAAAGGCTGGGAGCACCTTGCCGACCTGCTTCCAGAGCACACGTGGCGCCGGTTACACCTGTTCGGCGGATTCAAGCCAAGTGCTCGCGCTCACGCTGCTCGCCGCAGCTATGCAGGCAGACCCGACGCTTGAGTGGCTTCCCGGCGCGGACGCACTCGGCTCGCCGAGGGCGTCGTTGTTCGAGGCCGAACTCGCCCCGCACGTTCTCAACGAGCAGCCTCGCCATCGCGACTGCGCCCAGCGCGGCGCATGTTTCGTCTTAGCCTGCTGGCTGGCCATCGACCAGTGACTGGACGCGGTCGGTGAACGTGCTCAGCTCGCTCTCTCCGACGAGCGCGCCGAGTTCCAGGTCGTATGTGCGGCTCTCACCGGCTTCGAGCTCGATTAGCTCACCTCGTTCCCTTGCGTCGAGTCGGCCGGCGGTTCTGTTCGTGCACGGCTCGATCCCGACGACGTAGGTGCCCTCGCCCAGCATCCGCCAGACAAAGTGGTGGGGGAGCTGGTCGTGTCGAAAGAGTTGGTAGGCGCCGAGCTCAAGGTCGTGGTTCATGACGGCGACGGGGACGCGCCCGTCCGCCTCGGCTACGAGTTCGTGTTCGAACACCTGCTCGATGTAACCGGCAGCTGGGGCGGTCATCACGTCGTACCCCTCGACCGGATGTTGCCCGCGGGGCTCGACCGAGGTTGCCGGAACAACTAACTGCGTGCCCTCGTCCACCACGGGCCATCCGACGTTGACGTGGTAGAGAAGCATGTGCGGCGTCCGGTCGTGGCCCACGTTGACGATCTCGTCTCTGATCGTCAGTCGCGACTCTCCGACCCGCGCCTCGACTATTCGGCGGAGAAGAAGCTGTTCGCCGAAGACAGCCGCCTGTAGTACCTCACCCTCGGCGTACAGGACGCATTCGTCGCCGTTCCACCGTTGCCCGTATCCGGCGAGGCGAGCCGGCCGATTCGAGACGCGCCCGTGCATACCGAATGTCTCGGTCGGCTTCGGCGGGTAGTGGTACTGCTCCGCGGTGTCCTCGGCCATGAACAGCGCGTGGTCGAGCCCACAAGTAGTGAGAAGGCCGCCGCCGAAGTTGCGGAGGAAGCCAAGTCCTTGGGGCTCGTAGAACCAGGGACCCGCAAAGCCGGTTGCCGACAGCCACGAGAGCCCTCGCCCGGAATGCTCGCAGCGGCCGATGTCGAACGCCCGATCGACCACGACGTCGAACTCGAAGCCGGTGCCGGTTCGGAACTCAAGCAGGCGCACCCCGCGCTCGACTCCGTCGCCGACGGTGACGAGCCGCACGCCCGCCGCCTGGTCGAGCCGGCCCACACGTCGTGCGAGATCTGCACGCGACAATTGGCGACAGTGGAGCTCAGGCATCGCGCCTAGTGCATTGCCCAGCCGCCATCGATGGCGACCGTCTGGCCGGTGAGGAACGCCGAGGCGTCGCTCGCAAGAAAGACGACGAGGGCGCCGACGTCGCCGGGGGTGCCTCGCCGTTTGAGGCATTGCTGGTCGAGCACCCACTGGTTGTAGCCCTCCGGGTCGGGGTGGATCTTCTCCGCGTCCGTCGGGAACGCGCCGGGAGCAATTGCATTGACCGCGATCCCGTCAGGTCCGACCTCGTGGGCGAGGGCACGGGTGAAGCCGACGATGCCGCCTTTCGACGAGACGTAGTCGAGCAGCATGTCGAAACCGATCAGGAACGTCACTGAGGAGACGTTGACGATGTGGCCGTGGCCCCGTGCCTTCATCGAGTCATGGCATGTTCGAGCGCAGAGGAAGTACGCCTTCAGGTTCACCGACAGCACACGGTCCCACTCCTCCTCGGTGATCTCCGTCCAGGCGCGGCGGGGATAGATCGCCGCGTTGTTGACGAGGACGTCGATTCCACCGAATTCAGCGGTGGTGCTGCGGACTGCCTGCGAGATCGCACCGCTCTCGGTCACGTCAAGTGCGAATGCCAGTGCGCGCCCACCCTGATCACGGACGCGTGCAGCGATCCGTTCGGCCCGCTCCCGCTCGATATCCGCGCACGCGACGGCGGCGCCGGCCGCGGCGAGCGATGTGCAGATGCCCTCGCCGAGTCCGCCGCCGGCTCCGGTTACGAACGCGACCCGTCCGTCCAGCCGAAACGGATCAGCATTCACTCGATGCCGGTCTCGGCGCGGACTTCCGCGAGCGATACCGCACGACCCTCGCGCAGTGACCGGTAGGCGGCGTCGACCAGCAGCATGGTCCCCAAGGTGGTGCGGCCCGAGATGGCTGGTTCCTCGTCATCCTGGATGGCCCGCATCAGTTGGCCCATGGTGCCTTTGAACGCCTGGGGGAACCAGCGTTCTTCCCAGCGGGGTTGCTGCCAGGCTCCGTCCATGGCCCTTGTCGTCCAGTCGATCGTGGAGGGGCTTCCATCCGGGTAATCGGGCCAGCCGATCATTCCCTTGGCGACCCCCTCCGTTCCTTCGACCCGCCACTCGATGCGGTGGTCGGTCCAGGTGAAGCAGTTGTCCAGGCCGATCGCGCGCAGTCCATCGCCGTACTCGAGGATGTAGAACGCCATTCCGTCCTCGTGCGCAAAGTCGTGGCTGGGATCCGGACGGGCGGAGACGATGACCCGGTCGGGATCGCCGAAGAGGTAGCGAAACGCGTCCAGATGGTGGATCGACATGTTCAGCAGGGCGATCTGCCCGTACGGCTTGATGAACTCCTGCCAGTGCGGCCGGGCATTCATGACCACCTCGGCGACGACCGGCGCGCCGAGCTCGCCGCGGTCGAGGAGCGTCTTCAAGGCTCGGATCGACTGGTCGAAGCGCATGTTGTGGTTGACGCCCAGTTTGGTGCCGCTCTCGTCGCAGGCCTTGACCATCTCGACTGCCTCCGCCAGCGTGAATGCGACCGGCTTCTGGGCGAGGATGCCCTTGACGTGCGACCGCCTCGCCGCCTCGCGGACGATCTCGAGTTGCTGGTCCGGCGGGTAGGCGATGTCGACGATCTCGACCTCCGGGTCGTCGAGCAGTTCCTGCCAGGTGTCGTAGACCTTTGGGACGCCGTTCGCCTCGGCAGCCGCCTTCGCGTGCTGGGGCGTTCGCGATGCGATCGAGACGGGGCGGAAACCGGCCTCGTTGTAGGCCGGCAGATGGATGTCCCGCATGATGAAGCCGGCGCCAATGCACCCGATCCCGTAATCGGTCTTCGGGGGCAGGTCCGGCCCGGTGTTGAGCTCGAAGTTGGTCATCGCTTCTCCTAGCCGCGGACGCCGATCTCGCTCATGATCTGCGCCGTCCCATCGTAGGCCTGCTGAGCCCACTCGACGATCTTGTCGGGGTCGGGCGAGTACTCGAGCTCGATCGAGACGGTGCCGTCGTAGCCGGTGTCGCGAATCGCGGCCAGATACTGCTTGATCGGGGTGGCGCCCAGGCCGGCCGGCAGGTCGCCGTGCACCTTGCCGTCACAGTCGGACAGGTGGATGTGCCCGATGATGCCGGTCAGCTCCTCGACGTCGTCGAACGACGCACCGGAGAGGTGCAGGTGCGAGATGTCGGCGTTCGCGCGAACGGCCGGATGCCCGATCTCATTCACGAAGCGCGCCAGCTCGTGGACGTCCTTGAGCAGGGCCTGCTCGAACGGCTCGAGCTCGAGCACGATCTCGAGGCTCTTCGACTGCGCGTATTCGCCGGCCTCCTTGACCATGTCTTTCGCCATGTCCCAGATCGCCTGCTTCGGGAAGACCTCGCAGTCCCAGTAGTACTCCCCGACGACGAGCAGGACGTTCCGGGCTCCGAAGAACGCGCCCTGGTCGACGTACGCCTTGATCCGGTCGAGGGTGAACCTGCGCACGGACGGGTTGAAGTCGACGATGCCGAAGGCGACACAGACGACCGACCGGATCGGCAGCCCGACCTCCTCACACGTCGTCTTGATCTCCTCGCGATCGGCGTCCGTCAAGTCGAGGGGGTCTTCGAAGATGTCGTAGGTGTCGAAGCCGATCTGCTTCGCGGTGCGGATTCCGTCCAAGCGCCCGACCTTCGTGTCGAGCCAGGTCGAGCTGATCATGCCGAGCTCCATGGGTTCTCCCTCCTCGCGTGAACACTTCGGGTTCGTCCCGATCCTTGCAGAGCAGTCAAGCCCCTTTGCCGTCAACCTCCCGGCCACCCGCTTCTACGAGCCGCTCGAGCACGTCGGTCGGAAAACGCTCCTCGAGCCGTGCAACCTCGTCCGCGACCTCCCGCTCGAGATCGGCGCCGCACTCGCGGGTCGTTCGCTGCCACTCACCGAGATAGTCATCGGAGCCGCTCAGGCCGGCGCGCATCGCAGCCTCGTCGACGGCGAGCATGAAGCGGTCGGGCAGGGCTGCACGAGCGTTCCTGTCGCCGTCGGTCGCCCTGACCTGGGCCGGGATGTCGCGCCATGAGATGACTGTCAGCTCAGGCAACGCGTCGGGTCTCCGCGAAGGCGGCGAGCGAGCGACCGAGGAGTCCGTAGCCTGTGGCCCGATGGGCGAACGGGAGTCCGATCCGGTCGGCGCAGGCGCGGGCTGCATCCATCATCGCCGGGTCAGCGGCCTGGGAAAGGTAGAGGACGCGCCGGTAATTGCCGAAGTAATCCTCGCGCAGCTCGGGATGCCGGTCCAGTCCCAGCGGCCGGACGACGAGGGAATGGAAGTGCCGCACGAGGAAGTCCGTCAGGTAATAGGTGCCGGGCTCCTCGTCGTGCATCGCTTCCCACTCGTGAAGGCCGGCATAGGCGGCGTAGCAATGGGCGCCGGGAAGGCGCTCGGCACCGTGGCGCTCGATCACACGGTCGAGGGCGCCGGCAGTGCCGCAGTCGGCATACGCGATGAACGCGCGGTCGTACCGGCCGATCCTCTGTGCGAGCGCCTCGTCGACCGCGGCGGGTATCCGGTCGGGCGTGACATGGAGTTTCGCCGGCAGGCAGTGCACGTCGACGTGCTCCCAGCGGTTGGCGCGCGCAACCGCCAGCACCTCGCGGGCAAGTGCGCCGCAGGCGAGGACGAGAAGCCGTTCGGGTGCGGCCGCCATCATGCGGGGAAAGCGAGCTCCTCGACGAAACGATCGTTGAAGTCGGGCCGATCCGAGAGCTCGATGTAGCGAACCTGGTCGAGCATCGCCTCTGCGGCATGCCGCTCCTGCAACGAGAGCAGCGCCATCTTCGCCCCCTCGCCCGCGACGTTTCCCGCCGAGACGATCCGTGGAAGGGCGACCTTGGGGACGAGGCCGATCCGGACGGCGCTGGCGGGGGAGAGGTAGGAGCCGAACGAGCCGGCGAGCAGAACCTGCTGGATCTCCTTCACGGGAATACCGAGCTCCTCGACGAGCAGTTGCCAGCCGGTCGCAATCGCCGCCTTGGCAAATTGCAGCTCGCGGATGTCGCGTTGCGACAGGTGAACAGAGGCGTCGCTGTCGCCCTCAGTGCCGTGCAGTACGAAGACCCGGGTGCCGTCGCTTCGAACGGTCAGACGGGAGGCGAGCCGGGGGGCGATCGTCCCGGCCTCTTCTTCGGCAACGAAACGGCCCGAGCGGTCGAGCAACCCCACCCGGACGAGCTCGGCGACCGCGTCGACCAGGCCGGACCCGCAGATCCCGATGGGCTCCACCTCGCCGATCACGCCGAGCTCGATGTTGTCGTCGCACAGCCGGACGACCTCGATCGCACCCTCCGCGGCGCGCATCCCACAAGCGATCTGCGCGGCTTCGAACGCGGGACCGGCCGGTGCGGCCGTGCAGACGAGGCCCTCGGCCGAGCCGAGCGCAACCTCACAGTTCGTGCCCACATCGATGAAGAGGCGAAGTCGCTTGTCGCGGGTCATGCCACTCGCGAGCAGGCCGGCGACTATGTCGCCGCCGACATACGCGCCCAGGGCGGGAAAGACGTTCGCACGGGCGCCCGGGTGCAGCTGCAGGCCGAGCTCGCCCGCAGGCATCTCCGGGTACGACTGCGCGGCCATGATGAAGGGCGCCACCCCCATCGGCTCCGGGTCTATGCCGAGCGCGATAGCGGTCATGGTCGCGTTGCCGGCGAGCGCGACCTCGTACACCTGCGCGGAGGCGATCCCGCCCTCGGCGCAAACTTCGTCGGCAAGCTCCTGCAGCGTCTCGGCGGAGAGCGTGCGGAGGCGCTCGAGGGCGTTCGGGTCGAGCATCGTCGCGGAGATGCGGGAGATCACATCCGCGCCGAACGGCTGCTGTTTGTTCAACATCGAGCGCACGGCCAGCGGCGTGCCGGTCGTGACGTCGATGAGGGTTGCGACGACCGTCGTCGTTCCCAAATCGAATGCGATCGCGTGCTGGTCTGCGGTGGTGTCTCCCGGCTCGACGTCGATCAGCAGGTCGTCGACCACGACCGCGGTAACTCGGAAGTCCGACTGTCGGAGGACCCGCGGCAGCCGCCGGAGGACGCCAGGCTCCGCGCGCAGCTCCAGGTCGTCGACGGCGTCCTGGAGCCGCTGCAGGTCGGTCCGCTGGTCGTCCAGCGCTGGCTCGCCGAGCTCGACGTACCGCTTCTGCAACGCGGGGTGGAGGATCACTTGGCGGCCGACGCCGACCGTTGCGGCCTTCGGCCGTGTGACGAGCGGGGGCACGTCGATCCTGAGGCTGCACTCGGCCTGCGCGCGGCAGGCAAGACGCCAGCCGTCCCCGAGTTCCGCGGGCGTGAACGCGCGCGCGTCGAGCGACCCGGCTGGGACATCGCCGTCCGCGATTCGGATGCGGCACTTCTTGCACGTTCCGTGACCGCCGCACGTCGAGTCGATTGCGATCCCGTTCCACGACGCCGCGTCGAACAGGGTGACGCCGGGCGGGACTCGGACTGTCGTTCCCGAGGGGTCGAAGCGCAGTGTGACCCGCCCTGGTTCTCCGACCGGATGCCGCTCTTCCACCTGATCCTCCAGGATCGTCACGCGCGTGCAGCCTCCGCCTGAGCCTGCCGGTGCGCGGCAATCCAGTTCATCGCCCACTCGTCCCGCGCGAGGAGCAGGTCGGCGGCGCGGCACGCGTCGACGGTGAGCCGGTTGCGGGCGTCCATGATCGCGCTGGTCAACCCGGCATGGGACGCGAGTGCCAGGAAAGCGGCACCGAGAGCGTGCCGGCCGGGCAGACCGAAGGAGACGTTCGACGCACCCAGCGTCATGTTCAGGCCGAACTCGGACTTGACGAGATGAATCGTCTCGAGCGTCGTCACTACCGCGGCTGGGTCGGCGCCGACCGTCATGGCGAGGGGGTCGACGACGATGTCCTCAAGCGGGATCTCCCAGCGTCCGTGGACAGCGTCAACGATCCGCTTGCAGACCTCGAGCCGTTCGTCCGCCGTCTGGGGGATTCCGGTCTCGTCGTTGAGAAGGCAGATGATGGCCGCGCCGTGCTCCTTTACGAGCGGCAGGACACGGTCCATCCGCTCTTCCTCGCACGTCACCGAGTTGACGAGCGCCTTTCCACGGTAGGCGGCGAGGCCTGCCTCGAGCGCCTCGACGACGGAGGAGTCGATGCAGATCGGCAGGTCCGTGTGCTCCTGGACGAGTGTCACCGCCTGCGCGAGAAGTGCCGCTTCATCCGTGAGCGGGACGCCCATGTTGACATCCAGGACGTGAGCCCCTCCGGCGACCTGCTCCTCGACGTCGGCGACGACTTGCGAGAGATCGTCGGCTCTGAGCTGCTCGGCGAAGGCCTTCCGGCCGGTGGGGTTGATCCGCTCGCCGATGATGCAGAACGGCTGGTCAGGGCCGATGAGAACCTCACTGGAAGCTGAGCGCAGGACGGTATGCATCACTCTCGCTTTCCCATCGTGGGCAGAACCAGGTCTCCTCTCGACCTACACGGGGGCGAGCGGGCGGCGTTTGGAAAGCAGTTCCTTGGCGAGCCTAGTGGTCGCGGCCGCGTCCGCTGCATATCCGTCCGCTCCAACCGCGTCCGCGTACTCCTGCGTCACGGGCGCCCCACCGACCATGATGATCACGTCGTCGCGGAGGCCGGCCTTCTCGATCGCCTCGATGTTCACCTTGAACATCGGCATCGTGGTCGTGAGGAACGCCGAGAAGCCGACGACGTCCGGCTTGTGCTCATGGATCGCCTCGACGAACGTCTCCGGCGCGACCTGGACGCCGATGTCCACGACCTTGAACCCGGCACCCTCGAGCATGATGTCGACAAGGTTCTTCCCGATATCGTGCACGTCGCCCTTGACCGTGCCCATCAGGAAGGTGCCGATCGTCTCAGCACCCGTATCGGCCATCAGCGGGCGGACGATCTCGAGCGCTCCCGCCATCGCCCGACCGGCGATCAGCATCTCCGGGACGAAGAAATCGCCGCGTTCGAAGCGGGCGCCGACCTCCTCGAGCGCGGGAATCAGCGCATCGAAGAGCATTCGCTCAGGCCCGAGCCCGGCCTCCAGCCCCTGCTCGGTGAGCTCGACGACGGTGGGCTTGTCGCCGACCAACGTCCGTTCGTACAGCCGGGTGAGGATCTCGTCGTGCGTCATTGAACGTTCCCTTCGTCCTTGTGGTTGGAGATGTGGTCGGTGAGTGCATCTGCGACCCGGACGACGTGCTTGGTGAGCTCCGCCAGCCGCTCACGCGTGGTGCGAACGGTCGGCGCCGAGATCGAGATCGCCGCGATCACGGTGCCCCGCGTGCCGCGAACCGGCGCAGCCGTCGAGCAGAGGCCGGCCTCGAGTTCCTCCCAGGTGGTCGCATAGCCGTTACGCCGCACCTGCTCCAGCTCAGCGAGCAGCTCCGGGAGGGTGGTGATCGTGTTCGGCCCGAGTCGCGGCAGCCGCCCGTACGGCGGCTGCGCTGCTCCGAAAGCCATGAACACCTTCCCCATCGAGGAGGCGTGGGGCGGGATTCGGCGGCCGACCCAATCGCCACCTGGGTGGGTGCTCTGCACTTGCGCTAGGCGGGCGACACC
>Ga0068856_100002111_pt1 | contig 20621 bp, 19 predicted proteins | sample KBSCornC62_FD_66595 | JGI IMG/M metagenome (GOLD analysis project Ga0068856, IMG submission 66595) | Corn rhizosphere microbial communities from Kellogg Biological Station, Michigan, USA - KBS Corn C6-2 | ecosystem: Host-associated > Plants > Roots > Rhizosphere > Soil ... | reverse complement strand
CGAGCAGGTTGCCGTCAGCCGCGAACAGAAGCGGCGGGCTGTCCAGGATCACCCAGTCGAAGTGGCTTCTCAATTCCGCAAGCAGGCTGGCGCATTCCTTGAGATTAAGGAGTTCGAGCGGGTTCGTAACAGGATCGCCGGCTGTAATGAGGTAGAGATTGGAGTCACCGACTCGCCGAATCACATCGCTGAAAGACGCGGTGCCTTGCAGATAGTTGGTCATGCCGGGAGCAATCGGAATCTGAAAAACTTTGTCCACGGTGGGACGGCGAAAGTCGAAATCGACCAGGAGCACACGATGCTCTGCCAACTGCGCCTGAGTCAGAGCCAGATTAGCCGCCGTGAAAGATTTACCCTCCGCAGGAGAAGCACTTGTGACGACTAATGTATGCAACGGTTGAATCGTCTGCATGTGATTGAGCCGGGTTCTTAGACTGCGAAATTCTTCCGCCGGCGCCTCACGCGGCTTATTGGGGTTCACCAGCAAGGCATCGCTTAATGGATTGAACGGGATCTGGCGGGCCGACTGAATGCAGGCCTCCAGATTTTCAAGCCCTCCATACGGGTCGCCAACCAGTGTGGCTGTGGCGACGCGTTCCTGCACGTCTGCCAGTGATTCCGCGGGCAAAGCGGCTGCCAGTGCCTCCGCAGGCAAAGCGGCCGGTGGTGGCGGTGCCGAGGCAGGCGGCCGCGGCGGCCGCGCGACATTTGCTTTGGCGGGATTCTCCTGCCCTGCTTTTCGTAAAGCGTCGTGGACCCGGCTCATGTGTGCTTATACCTTGCTCCAGTAATAACGTGCTACCGATCCAGCCATAATTGCCAGCCCCAGAATCGTCGCGGTGGCCCATCCGACCCACAACACTTGCTTCCGCCGCTGCACAACCACGTCGTTTTCTAGCAGCGGAATGCTGCCCAGGATGGAGAGCTGTGTGTACAGGCGCGCGTCCTTGAGGTTCTTGAGAGAGGTATCCTTTACCTCACGGAGCGCGACCAAAATCGCTCCAACTACTAATCCGACCACGAAACCGATTGGTATGATCATGGCGCGCTTCGGCTCGGTAGGCGCCACAGGAGTAGAGGGTGCGTCCAGGAGCTCGAGGGTCTCGCCTTGTTTGCGCCGTTCGAGTTCCATCGAGACGTTCGCTTTGTGCAGCTTCGACTCAAACTCGTCATATTTCTGCCTAGCCGCGGACCGATCCCGCATCAACTCGGCATATTCCATTTCCCCTGCCGGCATTCCTTCAATTCGTCCCTGGTATCGCTTCAATGCGTCATTGACCTGGGTCTCACCGCGCCGGACTTCTTTTTCTTCTAATGCCAGGGCCTTAAGCTCCGTTTGGACGACCTGCACGGACTGCTCCGCCTCCATGCGATCTCGCTCGGCGGAGGGACTCTCAACCACACTGGCCTCGTCGATGTTCTCAGCGTTCTTTAGCGCCTCGTCCCTTTGTTTCTTCAACACCACCAAACGCTCCCGGGCAGCCTGCAAGTCGGGGTAGTTATCGGTGTAGCGATCCTTCATCTGCGAGATCGCCCCTTCATAGGCATCTATCTCCTTTTCGAGATCCGAAATCCTGCCGCCACCAATGCCCCGGTAATTGTTTCTCTTTAGCGCGGCCAGCCGGTCCTGCCGCGCTCGCAACTCGGATTCGAGCATCATGCGCCGCTCGGCATTTCGCGTCGCCGCCTCGGAAAGTGAGCTGGCTCGTTGTTCGAGCGCATTCATTTGCGAAATGTTGCTTTGCATCTCGTCCGGAAGCCGCCCCGCGTTCTTCTGCTTATAGTCGGTCAATTTTTGCTCGATGTTATTCAATTCGCGCTGGGAACGCTCGAATTCATCTTTTAAGAATTGATAAGCGGCGAGTTGCGAATCCATCACGTCCTGGGAGCTCGCATTCATGAATCGTGAGACGAGATCGCCGCAAACTTTTGCCGCCTGCGCGGGGTCGCGATAGGAGAACGCGATTGACATGGCGGGCAAGCTTCGCGTTCCAGCCATGCTTGTCACCCCGCTTGCCGCCCGAATATCGATGGCGTCGTGCATGGTCGTGACTACATCCTGCATGGGCGCGTGCTTCAATTCCTCTTTATAAAGCCCATACGTTTCGATGAGATTGGTCAGCGTGCCGCGGCTCAAAATCTGTTGCGCCATGCCATTGATTCGGTCCGATACATCCTGCGCGCTGGTGTTCTTTACGAGCTCCTGCGAGATCTGCTGCGGCACAATGCGAATGATGGCCTTCGAAACATACGTATCCTGCAGCAGGTAAGCAACAACGGTAGAAATAACCAGGCCGGCGAAGGCCGGACCGAGCAACCAGCGAAAATTCCGCCGGATAATATCGATGTAATCTTCAAAGTCCAGTGAACGCCGTGGAACCGATAGTCTGTCTAGCATAAGGAACGCCTGAAGTTAAGGAACTACGATGTGATCGCCCGGCTCTATCCGGATGTTCTGTTCCATGTGTTTGCCGCGAAGCACGTCTTTATAGTTGAACGGTATTCGCTTGTCGCCTCGAAGCACGTAGATTTTCTTGGAATTGGCGAATTCCTGTAACCCGCCCGCTTTACTGATGGCCTCTAGAATCGTGGTGGGTACGGCCAGCGGAAATTCACCCGGGTGGTTCACTTGGCCATCCAGGTAATACTTTTTGCTACCTACCTCCTGCACGGTGATCGTCACCAGCGGCTTGACCACGTATTTCGTCAGAGCCTTGGTCACGTTGTCCTGCACTTGCACTGGAGTTAAATCGCCGGCCTGAATATCGCCCACTAAAGGAAGCGTGAACTTTCCATCCTGATGAACCGCTACCGGACCGGAAAACTTTTCTTCATTCCATACACGAATCAGTAAAATGTCCGACGGACCAATTTTGTAGGTATTCGAGTCCACCGCGGCGCCCGCTTCTTTGCGGTCCGACGGAGCTTTGTCCTTATCCTTCTCTTGGGGAGGAGGCGGCTGCGACTCCTGCGGCGTGGGCGGCGGCGCTATGGGGGCTTGTTGCCCATTACTCGCCCATGAGAGACAAAGCATTAACAATAAGGCAATTATTGCTAACGTCCGCAATCTAAAAGAGCTACTCATCGGACCTGGATCATCTCCCGCGTACCTATTTAATCTTGCCATACCTTTGGGACCCGGCTGGGGGACCGCTTACCTATTGCCCGGCAGGCCGTTTTTCGCCAACTGGAAGCCCGCTGGATACGAAAGCGTCTTTTGCCGCCGGCACCCAGACTTCCATGGGACTCGGCTCTCTGTTTCCAATCGCATAGTAGGGAATAAACGTCAGCGTTACCAAGCGTTTGGCGCGATTCGCCGTAGCCGTCAACGGCTGATAGAGAGGTTCCTCACTGATGGACCTTTCGGCAGCTTGCCCCGAAATCTTTAAGACTGTAATTCCGCCCAACAAGTCTCTACGGGATTCCATGGTGATCGGTGTGGCCGACCTGATGAACAGATCGGAGAGCCCCAGGCCGCCCTGGTCGATTTGCTCCAGAGCGTAGACGAGCGGCCCGCGCTGCAAGGCAACGCGGCCGTACGTATCAGTAACTCGGGGATTGGCCGCCATCGCAGTGGGTTGCATGGGCAGGCTCAGGCTGATCGAGTCGCCAGGGTTCCAGGTGCGCGATAACGCAATGTAGCTACCTTGCCGGGCCGCTCCCAAGGAAACCGGCTGTCCATTCACCAGCACCTCCGCTGTGGGCGCCCAGCCCGGCCATCGCAGATAGACCGTAAAGGCAGCGCTGCGCGCCGGATCGATCGTGAGCGTCACGTCGCCTGACCAGGGATAGTTCGTAGCCTGCGTTACCTTAATCCCGGAGCCGTCTTCCAGATGCCAATCAAGTTCTGAATTGTGGTACAGATTCACGTACACGCCGTCACGGCTCAGGGCATAGAAATATCCCGGCAGGGATTCAAACAGCCTCTCGATATTCGGCGGACAGCAGGTTGTGTCGTACCACGGGCTCCGCAGCTTTTCACCGTTCGAGGAAAGCGGATTCCGATAACAGTACAGATTGCCTGAAAGCGACATGCCCGAATCGACGCCGTTATATAAGGCGCGCTCGAGCACGTCGGCGTAGCGGGCGTCCCCGGTGAGCGTCAGCATCCGGAAATTCCACATCACGTTGGCAATGGAGGCGCAGGTTTCGGCGTAGGCCTGTTCGCTCGGCAATTCGTAGGGATCGCCGAAACTCTCGCCGCCCGAGCGCGACCCCACGCCTCCGGTGATGTACATTTTGCGCATTGTGAGGTCGGTCCAGAGCAGATCGAGCGTTTTCTTGAAGGCTGGATCTCCGGCTTCGGTGAAGTAATCGGTCGCCCCGGAAGCCGCGTACAGCGCGCGTACTGCGTGGCCTTCGAATTCGGTACGCGAAACGAATGGTTTACCGCTGAACATGTAGCGCATGTCCGAGTCCTTTAGCTTCAGGCGGTCTTTTTCCACGCCGCTGAACAGGTAGCGTGCGAAATCCAGATATTTCGTTTCGAGAGTGGTGCGGTAGAGCTCTACCATGGCCATCTCAAGTTCCGGATGTCCGGTCACGAACGGACGCTTGCCCGGACCGAACTCATCGACCACATAGTCGGCAAAGCGAATACCGGCATCCAGCAGGCGGCGGCTTCCGGTGGCGCGATAGTAGGCGATTCCTGCCTGCAAAAGATGCCCCAGGCAGTAGCCTTCATGCGAGCGCGTCAATTCCGTGAAACGAAGGCGCGCCTTATCGCCTACATAATATGTGTTGAGATAGCCGCTCGGCTCCTGCGCCGCCAGGATATGGGTTGTCAGCGACTCGATATCGCCGTGCAGCTTTTGTTTGTCCGCCGCGGACGTTTCGTTCGAAGCCAGCGCCCAAGCCGCGGCCTCTATCCACTTATAGAGATCCGAATCCGTGTAGAGAGGACCTTTTCGCGGCAGATCGGAACGGCCTGCCAAGCGCCGGAAATTGTCCACCACACCGTGCTCTTCCAATAGATCGAGCAGCGTCGGCAAACTGCGTTCCGTCGTTACTTTGCGGCGCGCACTCAAAAAGCCATCGCCTAATCGCACCGATTGCACCGGCACAGTGTGCAACCGGGCATTCAGGGCGTGGTCCAGGTAAAGAACGCCTTCACGCTTCCACTCGGCCGGATCGCTCTGCGCCCCCCAGGCGGCAAGCGAAAAAAGACAGAGCCCAACCGCTAGCCGAGGGGCGCCATGTCGCGCAAATACCGGTAGACGAGGGACACCGGCAGTCCTACAACGTTCTGATAGCACCCTTGTATCGAGCGGACAAATTTTGAGCCCCGGCCTTGAATGGCGTATGCGCCTGCTTTGTCCCGCGGCTCTCCGCTTCGAGTGTACTCCTCAATCTCATTCTCCTCCATATGTTCGAAGGAAACCCGGGTACTCGCCACATCCCGTATTGTGGTGCCTTCTGCTAGAATACAAATGCCTGTATAAACGTGGTGATCGCGGCCGGACAGCAGACGCAGCATGCGGCGCGCATCCTCGTCGTTCACCGGTTTTCCCAGCACGGCGTCGTCCAGGCAGACCACGGTATCGGCGCCTAAGACGATTTCATCCTCCGCATGCTGCACCGCGCGCGCCTTCTCTTCTGCCAGGCGCATGACCATGTGCGTGGGCGGCTCATCGGGCCTCCTCTCTTCAGATATTGCGGCTGCGCAAACCACGTGCTCGATGCCGGCGGCGAGCAGCAAGTCATGCCGCCGGGGAGATGCTGACGCGAGAATCAACATAGAGTTCAGTCGGGCAGCTTGAACGCGATGAGCGCGTCACCGGGCGGGCTTCCGAAAAAACCTCCCCCACCGGCGGCAATGACAACGTATTGCTTGCCGTCTTTGCCGAGATAGGTAGCAGGTGTAGCATGGCCGCTTGCGTCGATTGCGCCTGACCAAAGTTCGCGGCCAGTGCGCGCATTGAAAGCGCGGAAGCGGCTGTCATTGGTGGCCGCAACGAAAACCAGTCCGCCGGCGGTAGCAATGGAGCCGCCGATGTTCGGCGCGCCGGTGTCGTGTGGGCCGAGCGGCACGCGCCAGGCGATATCCCCTGTATTTACGTTGACGGCGGTGAGCAACCCCCATGGTGGTTTCTGGCAGGGTTGCAGATCCGAATCCCAAAATCTGGCATAGTCGCCGGCGGGGCTGGTGCGCCGGTACGCCATGGGCGAACCCTCCGGCTGTTTGACCATCTGTCCGATGGCGCCGACTTCATTGCTATTGACGAATACGTACCCAAGATCGGGATTGAAAGATACTCCGGACCACGTGGCGCCGCCCAGCGTTCCGGGAAACACGACAGTGGGCTTCCTCCCAAAAGGCGTATAGCGGCCGCGATTTTCGAGTTTCGCAAACATTTCCATGCATCCCTGCCGGACGTCTTCCGCGCGGATTTCCGAACGGGACAAAGGCGGCGGCTTGATCGGAATGGGTTGTGTGGGTGATGCGGCTTCGCCAGGCACATCGCTCGCGGGCATCGGCCGCTCTTCGACGCCGAACACAGGTTTGCCGTTGCGGCGATCGAAAACGAAAACCAGACCCATTTTGGTGACCTGCACGACCGCGGGAATTTCGACGCCATTTCGATTCACCGTAACGAGCGCGGGCGCGGCCGGGGGGTCGTAATCCCAAATATCGTGATGAACAAGCTGGAAATACCAACGCAGCTTGCCCGTTTTCACGTCTAGAGCAACCAGCGAGTTGCCATAAAGATTCGCTCCTTTCCGGTCGCCTCCATAGAAATCATAGGCAGGAGAACCGATGGCAAGGAATACCAAGCGGCGTGGTTCGTCGACCGTAATCATGGTCCAAACATTCACGCCGGTGCGATCTTTCCAGCTATCGCCTTCCCAGGTTTCATGCCCGGGCTCGCCAGGAAGCGGCACAGTGTGAAATGTCCAGACGAGTTTGCCGGTACGGATGTCCCAGGCGCGCACATCACCGCGCGGGCCACGGCCAGCGCCTTCCGGCACTTCGGCGCCGGTGATCACAAGATCACCCGCAATCGCCGGAGGCGACGTCTCGTCATAGATGGAATTCGGAAAGCGGTCCGCCACGCCTGATTTCAAATCGACTTCGCCTTCATTGCCGAAGCCGGGCACTTTCTTACCAGTACGCGCATTTAGTGCGATCAGGCGGCCATCTAGTGTTCCGAAGAGAACGCGCGGCGGCGTCTGCGCATCACCGGGCCAATATGCAACACCGCGATGAGCGCGGGATGTTCGCTTTGCTGCGTTCTCCTGCAGGTCGAACTTCCACAACTGGTGCCCGGATTCCGGTTCCAGCGCAATGATGCGGTCCGACGGCGTCGAAAGATACAAGATGCCAGCGACGATAAGCGGAGTCGTTTCAAATGCCGTTTGGCGTTGCCCTCGCCTTCCGGAGAAGACCGGCATCTCGCCGGTGTGATACGTCCAGGCGCGTACCAGACGATTTACGTTGCCAGTATCGATCTGTTTGAGAGGTGAAAAGCGCATGCCACCCGGATCGTGGCCGTACGCCGGCCAATCGGTTTGCGCGAACACGGCGATGGCGAACGCGGCAAAAAAGTAGAGAGCGCGGACTAGTCGCACATTTGAGAGTATAAGAATATTCCACAGGCGCGCGAGCCGATCGGCCGACGGAATACGCGTAATCGGAAGTAGAGGATCTATGTCAGCAACAGCCGCAGCGGGAGTGGCGCAGTTAAAGCAAGGAATGAAAGCGATGTGGATGGCCGGAGATTTCGGCCAGATCGCGAAACATTCCGAAAAAGGCGCGGAAGAGTTGGTGAGCCGGCTAAATATTCAGCAGGGAAATAAGGTGTTGGATGTGGCTTGCGGCACCGGGAATCTGACAATACCGGCGGCGCGCCGAGGGGCGAAAGTCACAGGCATAGACATCGCGTCGAACCTGCTGGCGCAAGCAAGGCAAAGAGCGGCGGCGGAGGGACTCGATGCCAAATTCGAGGAAGGCGATGCGGAACAACTGGCGGCGGGTGCCGGAGAATTCGATGTGGTGATGTCGATGTTCGGAGCAATGTTCGCACCCCAGCCGGAAAAGGTCGCGGCGGAACTGATTCGCGTGTGCCGGTCGGGTGGAACGATCGCGATGGCGAATTGGACACGCGAGGGTTTCGTGGGCGAGTCATTTGCTATCGGAGCGCGCTTTGTTACGCCGCCGGAAGGAATTCCTTCGCCTCTGCTGTGGGGAGATGAATCGGTAGTGAAGCAACGATTGGGCGGCGGGACTTCCGAGGTGCGGACCATCAAACGGGAGCTCCTGCTCGACTACCCGTTTCGCCCAAAGGACGTGGTGCAATTCTTTCGCGACTATTTTGGACCCACGCAGATGACGTTTTCCCGGCTGGATATCAATGGACAACAGGAGTATGCCGCCGCTATGGAAAAGCTATGGAATGAGCGCAACGAGAGTCCAGGCAGAGGAACTCGGGTGCGAGCGGAATATTTGGAAGTAATTGCCAGGCGAGCCTAGAGGAACTGCCGCCATAAATTCATCGATCTCGAGATGCTGACTACGTGCACCGGCAAAGAGCGGACGGAGCAGCAGTATCGCGAGCTGCTCGCGGGCGCCGGCCTTCGGTTGACTCGAATTGTGCCGACCAGGCAACTATTCGATTTGATCGAAGCCGTGCCCGCTTAGAGCGGCCAGTCGCTATTGTGGTTTGCCGGCCAAGGCCACTGCGGTTGTGGTGACGTAGTACTTCGCGAGCATATTCGGCTTTTCCCACCCAGGAATAGATGCCGGGTCGTGCACGTATCCAAGAAATCGGTCCACGAGACGAGCGAACATCGACCCCCCGCGAGCGCGATCCTCGGCAGGGATGGACACGCGAATCGCACCGCCATTGTTCTGCAGAGTGAGGTTCGGAAATACGTCTGAGAGTTGTTTCAGTCGACGTTGTAAAGCCGCGGTAAGGGTGGATACATTTTCACCGGCATTTGGAATTACATCGATTTCCGCCACATAGTTCTCGAGCTTCGATTGCCGAACGCGGATCGTGGAGCGCGTACCGCGAAAGAGGACCAGGTACGTGTCCGTCAATGCGCCTGCCGACTCGTACTCCCACCGGTCGCTGATAGATGTGTAGATGCCTAGCAGCGTGTAGACCGCGTTGCTGTTGCAGTCGTATTCCAAACGGCCATCATGTACAGCGCCTTGAAGGAAAGGGGGCCATGCGTTCGCGCCGGTAAGACGTGTGAACTGCGGCAGCGTCAGGAAGATTGGTGAATGCGCGCCTTTTAAAACTTTGATGTCCCTTTTGTAATCGATCGGGCGATCAGGAAATAGCGTGGACATTTCCAGGTCGACTAAGTGAGTGCCCACGTCGGCGATAGCTTCGCCTTGCTGCCGTACGTCGAGAAACGCCGGCGGGCGAAGACTCACCTTTCCGCGGCTATATTTGATCAAAGAGTGGATGTTTTCGAGTTCGACGGCGGGATGATCAGGAGTGCCGGTGAGCGGGTGCCCAAAGACATTCGCGTCCCTCATTAACTCCCTTTGAATCTGATAAACGAGATTGAAGCGTTCCGTCATCCCGTCATAAACCGCGAGATGATTGCGTTGCGCAGCCGTCAGAGCTTCTTGGAGCTTTGCGAATGCTTTCCGATCAATGATCCAGGGCTTGTCCGCAAGTACATTCTGCCCGCCGCGCAGGCTGGCAAGAATGCGATCGATCTTCAGGTTGTTGGGGCCGGTGATTACCGCAATATTACCTGGCGGCTCTTGTGATACCAGCTTCAGAAAATCGGGCGTGATGTGCGATTCAATCTTCCAGTTCGTGGGGTTTTGCGGACGTCGGTTGAAGGCCGAAAGACTGTCCAGAAATGCTGTTACACCCTGGCCTGGAAGAGCGTAAACGTGGACGATATTTGAAACATCCGGAATTTGCTGGGCGAAGACGGCTGCGGCGTGCGAGTGATCCGGGTCGATTACGATCATGTGCCGCTCGGCGGCTTGCGCACATGCCGCGCAAACAATCAGCGCTGGGATAGCTAGTCTCATTGATCTAAAGTATGCCGCAGTTACGACCCGCGATAGATTTTGGACATTGATATTCTCTAGCACACCAAGACGTTGAAAGGAGGAGTAGATGGCCAGTTCACGCAAGCGACAGGACAAGAGAACGAAAGTCATTCTTTATCAAGCGTCCTATGTCGAGCTTACGAAGAGGGGCGCTGACAATTCTCTAAATATCGAAGTACGTCGAGGGACCGAATTGCTCGGTAACTTCGTCGTAGGGCGTGGGAGTGTGCAATGGTGGCCTAACGGCAACCGTGCGAATTGTTTTAAGAAGTCCTGGCCGGCGTTCGCCGCGCTTCTTGAGCGGGAGATGGGGAACTAATCAATTTATGGCAACCATGGCAACCAGCGGGCTGTCTATGGATTGCCGTGCCGAGAAAAGCAGCAGCCAAGAGTACGAAAAAAAAGACTGCCTCTAAAAAAAGATGGGTGGCACGCGTGAAAACGGTGTCAACATTCCCGCCGGAAGGCTTATTTACGAAAGATGCGGCAACAATTGCCAGATCATTAGCTTCAAAAAAAGTATCGCCGAAGGGACCCGCTTCCGGTATGCGGATGTTGACTTACTTCATCAATCGCGGCGGCAAGGGATTATCCAAGGAGCGCCGCGCCGAATTGGAAAAAACCAAGCGGCTGCTTTCCGAAAAAATCGCGCAAGCGAAACAGCGTTAGCGATGGCCGTGGTAGCCTCGGCCTCTATAATAGTAGCCGCCACCGTAGTAACCACGCCCGTAATATCCACCCAATCCGTAGCGGGGTCCGACGAGGAATGAGAACGACGGCCCCCAATAGTAGGGATAACTGTATCCATAGTACGGATATGGATATGGCGGGTAGGCTCCGTAATATGGCGGGGGAGCCGGCGCTTCGGATGCGTATGGTCCGGGCGCGTGTTGTTGCGTTTCATAAGGCCGGTCGTATTCGTTGGGCTGCACATAGCGGAAGGCCTGCGGCGAACGTTCTGTCGAGATGGTCAGCGGCGTTTCGATCCGGAATGTGAGAAGCTGCTCGGGATAGATCACACTGGGATGACCGCGTGTCACGAGCACGCCAATAATTCCCGCGGCAGCTCCTGCACCGGCGCCAATAGCTGCTCCCTCCCCCCAGCCTGCGGCGGCTCCGATAGCTGCTCCTAAGCCGGTGGTACTGGCGATGGTACCGACGTCCTGGCCAACCGAAGTCGGTCCTTGGCGGCTCACCAGGTTGGCTTGCAAAGGAAGCTGTTGACCATCTACCAAGGTGAGTTCGGTGAGCTGCACCGCCAAGCGGGCCGTACCTTCAATGTGACCAGCCTTTTGTGCTTCCGCAACGCGGCCGCCTAGCGTTTGGCCAGGCTCGGCAACCACTACGCCGTTCACCACGACCGGCTGCGCGAGAGACGCCGAAAATGCATCGCCGGTCTGATTTTTATCGGAAGAGAGAATCTGGTTCACACGTACAACGAGGAACGTACCGCGCGGGATCGCGAGACTGGCTGGAATGGGAGGAGGCTGATAAGCCGGCTGTTGCGGATACGGCTGCTGCCCAGCATTGGCTGGAGCGCTCTGGTTCGGCGGCGCAGGCGGCTGATACGTTTGTACCGAGTCCCCCACTCGCTTCCATCCGTTATTAGAAGTCGCCGGCGCTGCTGCTGGCGCGTCGGGCGGAGCAGGCGGCGGAGCATCCTGGGCCCAAGCCACAATGGACGCTCCAATGATACCGATCAATAGGCCACGGAATACATGAGGTAAGAGAGCTTGCATACGATCCTCGTACGTTCGGACGGCATCTATATAGCACGCGTTTCGCCATCCAGTTGACGCTTGCATTAAAAGCACTTAGCAGCACGCTTTGCGGTGGGAGTGAGCCGTAGGTGGTGGATTTGAGCCAGTCCTGGGTTTTATTGCAGCCGCCGTCGCAGGTAATCCACGTAGGATTTGACGGCAAGCCCCAGCACGATGATCAGCGCAAAAGCCAACGCCTTACCATGCAGGGTGGCAATCGAGATAGCCGCCAGGACAGCGTAAAGGATTGCGGCGGTACGGGCACCAATCATTACTACTGGATGGCTTCGCTCTCGCTCATTGTGCCGGCATGTTATAGGCGAAGGAAAAAGCCAAGCGTACCTGGGCCCCTTTAAAGTCGGCCGGTAGCGGAGGGAGTGGGTCGGACATGCTAAGGCCGGCAATGGCCGCCCGGTCGAGAGGCTCTAAACCCGAGGATTGCGCCGTGACGAGTTTGGGAATTTTACCGTCGCGGTTGATGATGAACTCGAGCACCGTACGGCCCTGCACCGTACCCAGGCGCGCGCTCTCGGGAATTACATGCCGCCAGTTAGCGCGCACGATAGCGAGAATGCGCGTGAGGTAAGGCTTGAAGTCGGCCCCTTGAGGATCGCTTTGCAGTTCGACGGCGGAATGTTGCGCTCCAAGTTGGCCAGGTATGCGCGACGCACCTGGCTGCAGTTCGATTGGCGAGTCATCTGTGATAACCATCTGATCTGAAGCGCCCCGGCTAGCCAAATCGTTGACTGCGGTTTGGACGGTAGCTCGCGGCGGAGGGAGCTTCGGGTGCGCGGGTGGCGGAGTATCCTCACCGATATTTTGAAAGGGACCGGCCGTCGTGAGCGGAGGAGCCGACGAAGGTAAGCCATTCACCGCACCGGCCGGCATCGGGCCAGGCGTCTGATTCAGCGCGATGTTCGGCGCCTCCGCAAGAATCTGCGGCGCTTTGGCGGGTTTCTGCGCCACCGCCACTTTCGGCAACTCAAATCGTTTGCTGGAAAACGCGCGAGAAGAGCGGGATGGATGTTGCGGCAGCCGCTCAGCTAGCAGCGAGGCAAGATCGATTTCTTTCGAAGGTTTGGCGCGGTTTGGGGCTTTTTGCGTGAGCACATCAGGCGGAAGATAGAGCGGAATATGGTGCACAACTACGCGGGGCAGCTCGGCAGAAGGCGTAGCCACGCTGGGCAATTGCACCGCCGCGAGGAAAAATAGCGCATGCATGCCCAGGGAGACCGCCAAAATTTTCGTCCAACCGGTGCGCGAACGGCGAGTGAATTGCCAGTCCAGCAGCAGATTGAGCGGATAGTCGGAAGGCGGCAAAACGCGCGGACCAGACGTATCAGGAGGAACGAGAGTCATACCGCGGAGACGATGTAAGGACGCTTCAGCCCGCTCGAAAGTTGCTCTACGAGCGGATCGCTTTTGAGACTAAGTCAGCGTGTTCCTTGATTTTAGCAAGGATCGACTCGGCCACGTGAAGCACTTTGGCGGCTTGGAAAGCATCCACTCGCGGCACGGTGCGGTGGCGGACACAGCCGAAAAAGGCAGCCAGCTCGAGCGCCAGCGGCTCGGCCGTAGATACGGCTAACGATTCGAAGCCAATTTTGGCTTCGTTTTTGCGAATGGCGAAACGGACGGCATCCTGGCGCTGGTAATCGAGCGATACGTATTCACCGGGCTGGAACAGGCGAAGCTTACGTACCTGGTCTGCCGAAATGCGGCTAGCCGTGAGATTGGCGACGCAACCGCTGGCGAAGGCAAGGCGCACATTGGCGATATCGACTTTGGAAGACAGGACGGAGATGCCGGCGGCGCGGATTTCTTGGGGCATTGTCCCGACGAAGCTGAGAACGATATCGAGGTCATGGATCATCAGATCGAGAACCACATCGATATCCAGGCTGCGCGGCGCAAATACGCTCAGGCGGTGAACTTCGAAGAACAGCGGTATGGTGAGCGCTTTTTCAAGGGCGGTAACGGCCGGATTGAAACGCTCGAGATGGCCGGCTTGCAGAATGCGTCCGTTTTTCTGAGCGAGGCGAGCGAGGCGTTCGGCTCCTTCGGAAGTCTCGGCAACAGGTTTTTCGACCAGGACGTCAATGCCCGATTCGAGCAGCTGCGTGGCGATTGATTCGTGGGTAACGGTGGGAGTCGCGACGATAGCGGCATCGATCCGGCCGATTACCTCTTCCAGATTTTTGTGCGCGCCCTCTATATTGGGATCGACAATTGCCGTTAGCTCGACATCAGGTATTTCTTTGATGACGCGAACGTGATGCCGGCCAAAGGAACCAACGCCGATTACCGCAACACGGAGCTTGTTCATGAGTTTTTAAGCTCCAAGGGCGCATAGGCGACGATCGATATGTCCGCGCGATTGGCGCGTTCGATCATTTCCTCTTTGTCGAGCAGGAGTGTGCGGCCGGCATCCACGGCGAGAGCGGTAGTGTGGGTTTCGAGCATAGTATCGATGGTGGTTAAGCCCGCGACCGGGACGTCGAATAGCAGGTGCGCGCGTCCATGCGAGGCTTTGACGAGACGCAGTGGCTTGTCGGAGACGAGCGATGCAGCGCGCCGCAGCATCGCGTCGGTTCCTTCCATGGCTTCAGCGGCGACGCAGGCGTTTTCACTGATCACCACGCTTTGGCCGATGTCGGCGGAAGCGAGCGTGGAGGCGAGGCGGCGGCCGTAGCGGATATCAGCTTCTTCTTCTTTGTCAGGCTTGCGGCGCGTGAGCACTCCTTCCGGCGCGACCAGCGGCTTGAGCAGCCGCGTGGAATCGACGAGCTCGATGCCTTCTTCCCGCATCGCTTGCTGAATGCCGCCGATCAGCGCTGCAGTGTTTTTTTCCTTGAGCGAGGCCAACAGCTTGACTAAACGCCAATCGGGTGTGATGTCCAAAAAAAGGCTGGTATGACGGACCTGACCCGTCATCATCACTTCCGCTACTTTCTCGCGTTGAAAAATAGCGATTAATTTTGCGAGCTGGCCGATATTGATCCAATGAAAGGCGGAGGCGTATTGCTCCAGCTCCGGAGCAGCTTCGTTTTCAATCGCCACCACGATGATTTCATGACCTTCGCGGCGCGCGGTTTCCAGAGCAAGCAGAGGGAAGCGGCCGTTGCCGGCTATGAGTCCGTAACGCACTGAACCCCTATTTCACGAAGCCCCGGTCGCAGGAGCGGAGAAACGCCAATAACTCCTTCACCTCGGCGGTTTGTGGAATTTCCTTTTCGATGCGTGCCAGAGCCTGGGTGGTGTTCAGGCCCGAATTCGACAGCAGCCGGAACGTGTTTTGCAAGGCTTCGATCGCTTCCGCCGAGTAGCCGCTGCGCTCGAGGCCGATGCGGTTCGCGCCATAGACTTCCGATTTGTGATCGGCCGCGGTGACGGAGTAAGGCAGTACGTTCTGCTTGATCACACTGCGGCTTCCGACCAGCGCGTGACGGCCGATGCGGCAGAATTGGTGGATCGCGCTCAAGCCGCCAATGTTGGCATAGTTCTCGACTACCACGTGGCCGGCAAATGTGACGCCGTTGGCGAGTATGGTGTGGTTGTGAATGATCACGTCGTGGGCGATATGCACATATGCCATGAGCAGATTACCGTCGCCGATGGAAGTGAGTAAGCCGCCTCCTTCGGTGCCCCGATGAATCGTGACAAACTCGCGGATGGTATTGCCGTTGCCAATGCGGGTTTCCGACGCTTCCCCCCGGTATTTCTTGTCTTGCGGCGCCACGCCGCACGAACAGTACGGATAGAAAGTGTTGTCGCTGCCTATTGAAAGCCGCCCTTCCAGGAAGACATGCGCGATCAGTCGCGTGCGCGCGCCGATCGAAACACCGTCACCCACTATGCAGTAAGGGCCTATTGCGACATCGGTGCCGATTATGGCTTGCGGATGAACGATGGCTGTGGGATGGATCGTCGCCAAGCCTACTCCGCCGCGCGGTCTGTCAACTTGCACATAAGCGTGGCTTCGGCGACAACTTGGCCATCGACGGTGGCGAGCCCTTGCATCTTCGCGACCGTATGTTTGAGCCGGAGCATCTTCATCTCGATGCGTAGCTGGTCGCCCGGAACAACAGGTTTGCGGAACTTGGCTTCATCGACAGAGGCTAAAAACATGATTTTGCCGCGCGTGTGCGGCGCGAGTTTGCCGACCAGTATGCCGGCCACTTGTGCCATGGCTTCGATGATCAGCACACCGGGCATGACCGGAAATCCGGGAAAATGTCCGGTAAAGTGCGGCTCATTGACCGTAACGTTCTTCAGGCCGACGATCGAATCGCTCGAAATTTCCACGATGCGATCGACCATGAGCATGGGATAGCGATGTGGTAACAGCTGCGAAATTTCTTGTATATCGAGCGCTGTCATGGGAATGGGTATTATAACAACCGGTGACGGATTTTCTTCGCTATGCCACTCAAAAACAAGCAGAAATCGTTGCGCTGATAGAGCGATTGGTGGCCTGTGAATCACCCTGCGACGCGCCGGAGGCGGTAGACCGGTTCACCGTGCTGCTGGCGCAGGAGGCACAGGAAACGGCTGCCGCGGAATTCTTTCCAGGCGGCGCATTCGGCCGACATTTGCGGCTCGAATTTGCCTCATCGCACAGTTCCACCGAAGGGCAAATTCTGATTTTGGGGCACGCCGATACCGTCTGGCCGCTGGGAACTCTACAGACCATGCCGTTCCGGCAGGCACATGGGCGGTTATGGGGGCCTGGCGTTCTGGACATGAAGGCCGGTCTGGCGTTTTGTTTATTTGCGGCGCGGGCGTTACGGGATTTGGGAATCCACGTGAACCGGCGAATCGTACTTCTGGTGGTCTCGGATGAGGAAGTGGGCAGCCCCAACTCACGCGCTTTGACCGAAACGGAAGCCCGGCGCAGCGATTACGTTCTGGTCTTAGAGCCGGGTACAGGGCTCAATGGAAAATTGAAAACGGCCCGCAAAGGCGTGGGACACTACACGCTGACCGTCCAGGGGCGTGCGGCGCATGCGGGAGTCGATTTTGAGAACGGCGTAAGCGCCATCGTGGAAGCAGCGCGGCAGGTGGTTGCAATCTCAGGTTTCACGGACCTAGCGCGCGGCACTACTGTGAATCCGGGAATCATTCAGGGAGGAACGCGAAGCAATGTAGTGGCTGCCGGGGCGCGCGTGGAGGCGGACGTTCGGGTGACCCGACTTGCGGATGCGGAGGATCTCAATCGAAGGTTCCGGGCACTACAGCCAATCGATTCACGCTGCACTATCCACGTCGAAGGGGGATTGAATAGGCCACCGATGGAACGCACGCCTCAGATTGGCAAGCTATTCGAAACGGCGCGAGGAATTGCGGCAGAGCTGGGAATCGATCTCGAGGAATCGGCGACCGGTGGCGGTTCGGATGGGAATTTTACTGCCGCTCTTGGCGTGCCCACGCTGGATGGGCTAGGCGCCGTCGGGGAAGGGGCGCATGCGGCGAATGAGAGTGTGCTAGTAAGCCGGATCGCGGACCGGGTCGCGTTGCTGGCGGGGTTGTTGGTGGCCTTGTGAGTGCGACCACTTGCTGGAATTAGCGGCCTATGGGCAAAGCGATCAGCCGCAGCGATTGTGTGTTAGCCGTAGTAACCTTCGCGATACGTCATCCGTAACGTCGGGCGATGACCGCAATCCGCAAGTTGGTCATTTGCATTCCGGTCGCCGGGGCTTTCGGAATACCGGTATTTGCGATCAGCGGAACGAATAACGCCAGCGGCGGCTACAGTTTGCGTTGAAGGATGTGTTCTGGCTTGCCGGGCAATCGCCTCAAGCGCCTTCATGAATCTGGGAAATCTCGGAATCAAACCGTTTGTGGCCGTTTCTTTACCGCTGATTCTTACGACCATGGGCGCTACATACCTGCCGGCCCGGCGGGCATCGCAATATCGATCCGATGCAGGCTCCGCTCGACGAGTAACACTGCTCCCGAAGACGCGTCCTCCAGGAATCCTGCATCGAGTCGTGTAGCCTGATCTCGTGAAGAAAGAAGCCGCCGAAATACTTTCGATCGCCGGCCGTGAGGTGCGCGTGACGCACCCCGATAAGTTGTATTTCTCGCGAGAGACCAAACTCTCCAAGCTCGATCTAGTGCGCTACTACCTGTCGGTAGCGCCGGGCGCGCTAGCGGGCATTCGCGATCGCCCAATCGTTTTAAAGCGTTTCGTGAACGGCGCCGAAGGCGAGGCGTTTTATCAGAAGAGAGCTCCGGGAGAGCGGCCGGAATGGCTGCGCACGGTTACCTTGTCATTTCCATCAGGCCGCACGGCGGAAGAAATTGTCGTCGATGATGCGGCCGGACTGGCTTGGATCGTGAATCTCGGATGCATCGAGCTACATCCGCATGCGGTGCGGTCCACCCGGCTCGAGCATCCTGATGAATTGCGGGTGGATCTCGATCCCGGCCCTGGAGTCGGCTGGGGGGATGTGCGGCGGGTCGCTCTCGAAGTGAATGCGTTACTGGAAGAAATCGGACTGCGCGGCTGGCCGAAAACCAGCGGCTCACGCGGAATGCATGTGGACGTTCGCATTGAATCTCGTTGGACATTTAGCGAGGTGCGGCGCGCTGCGCTGGCGCTATCGCGCGCGGTGGAGCGGCGCGCGCCGGCGATTGCCAGCTCCAAATGGTGGAAAGAGGAGCGTCACGGCGTGTTCCTCGATTACAACCAGAACGCGAAAGACCGCACAACTTGTTCAGCATATTCAGTGCGGCCGCTTCCGGATGCCCGTGTATCGACGCCGCTTCACTGGCATGAGGTTCCGGATTGCGATCCTGCCGATTTCACGACGCTCACCGTTCCGAAGCGTTTCGCGGAGGTGGGCGACCCGCACGCAGGAATGGACGATGCAACAGGATCGCTCGATGCATTGCTGGAACTTGCGGCAAAGGACGAAAAAGCCGGTCTCGGCGATGCGCCGTGGCCGCCGCACTTTCGCAAGACCGCTGGAGAGGCGCCGCGCGTGGCTCCTTCGCGAGCCAAGATGCCGCTGATCGTGGTCGCGAATTCTCCCGACAAGCAGGCCGCGCTGGCAGGCTTAGAAAGATGGAAAGGCAAACACGCGAAAGCGGCCGGATACCTGGCGGTGGATGATGTTCTGGTCGATTCTATGCGAGGCCGATCCTCCACCTGGACACGCATTCGGGTGAATCTCCGTCATGTGCCTGAGGCTTTGCGGCCGGGTCAGCAAACTCCCGACCCGGACGACGATCCGACACGTGAGTGGCGCAAGCAGCGGGCCTTGAAAAAGACATCGAAAAAGCGTTAGCGCCCGGTTGCGAAAATTTCCATCAGCTCCTGCGGCGCTATCACTTCGAGCTGCGCGTAGGTACAATCGCTGGGCTGCTTGTCGGTGCGCCAGCGCCGAAATCGGGACATGTGACGGAACCGGCCACTCTGCATGTGTTCGTAGGCGACTTCGACCACGAGTTCAGGCCGTAGCGGCTCCCAGGAGAGATCCTTGCCCTGGCTCCAGCGGCTCTGGCCGCCCGGCATCCGATGTTCGCCTCCATTGGCTTCCAGGCCATGCTCCGCCCAGCCCTTCCAGGGATGACTCGCGAGAGCATTCTTGCGATACGGCGCCAGGAATTCGACTAATTCGTGGCGCTTCTCGGCGGTGAAGCTGGCGCACACGCCCACATGCTGAAGAACGCCGGAATCGTCGAAGAGCCCAAGCAGTAAGGAGCCGATCATCGTCCGCTCGCCTTTTTTGTGCCAGCGAAAACCAGCCACCACGCAATCGCAATCGCGCTCATGCTTGACCTTGAACATCACGCGCTTATCCGGTTCGTAAGGGCCGGAAGGTGGCTTGGCCATGACGCCGTCCAAGCCGGCGCCTTCGAAGCGGCGAAACCAATCGGATGCGACGCTCGAGTCGGAAGTTGCCGGCGTGAGATGGATGGGCGGCTTGGCGGAAGAAAGAATCGACTCGAGCAATTTGCGGCGGCTTTCGAAGGCTTCCGGGCAAAGGTCGCGATCGCCTTCGCAAAGCAGGTCGAAGAACACAATTGACGCCGGGGTTTGTTGAGAAAGCAGCTTTACACGCGAGGCGGCGGGATGAATGCGCAATTGCAAAGCGTCGAAATCGAGTCCGTCTTTGGTGGCGACTACGATCTCGCCATCGAGCACGCACCGCGCGGGCAGAGCCATCCGCAACGGATCGAGAAGCTCAGGGAAATAACGATTTAGCGATTTCGTGTCGCGGCTCTGGAGCAGGATCTCATCGCCATCGCAAAAGACTAAGGCGCGAAAACCGTCCCATTTCGGCTCATAAATCCAGGCGCCTTCAACCGGCAATGCGCTGACTCGCTTGGCGAGCATCGGCAGGATAGGAGGAGTAACGGGGAGCCGCAAGCCTCATGGTATCCCGGCTGGTCGAAGTTTCGATATTGTCTAGGAAGGCGGTATTAACCATGGCAATTTCCTTTCAAGTGAATGGGCGGAGTCATTCGGTGGATGTGGACCCGAAGACGCCGCTGCTCTGGGTGCTACGCGACACGCTGAATATGACGGGCACGAAGTATGGGTGCGGCATTGCGGCGTGCGGAGCATGCACCGTGCATATCGATGGAGAGCCGGCGCGCTCATGCGTGTATCCGGTAGCATCAGTGGCGGGAAAAAAGGTGACCACCATCGAAGGGCTTTCGACGGACCAAAGCCATCCGGTGCAGCAGGCCTGGATCGCCGAGCAAGTGCCGCAATGCGGCTATTGTCAATCGGGACAGATCATGACCGCGGTTGCCTTCCTGAAAAAGAATCCGTCGCCTACTGCGGCGGAGGTGGATGAAGCCATGTCTAGTAACATCTGCCGCTGTGG
>Ga0068856_100002106_pt1 | contig 20644 bp, 16 predicted proteins | sample KBSCornC62_FD_66595 | JGI IMG/M metagenome (GOLD analysis project Ga0068856, IMG submission 66595) | Corn rhizosphere microbial communities from Kellogg Biological Station, Michigan, USA - KBS Corn C6-2 | ecosystem: Host-associated > Plants > Roots > Rhizosphere > Soil ... | reverse complement strand
ATACCCGCCGCTTGCGCGGCTTCGATCCCAGGACGCGTATCTTCGAAAACGACGCACTCTGACGGTGCCACGTTGAGTAATTGCGCGGCTTTTCGATAGCCTTCCGGATCGGGTTTCCCCTGTTCAATTTCATCCGCCGGGACCAATACAGACGGCACAGGAAAACCCGCCCCGGCCAGGCGGCGTTCCGCAAGCAGGCGCGGAGCTGACGTTACTACGCCCCAGGGACCCTTCTGCACTTCGTGTACGGCGGCCACGGCCCCGGCGACCGCAACGATGCCATCAATCCGGTTCTCCTCGTATCTCTCCATTTCCGCCGCTTCGGCCCGTATATCCGTTCCCGGTCGAAAATGCTCCATCGTCGCAATCGTCGGACGCCCGTGCGAGAACGCGAGAACTTCGATGAGCGGCAATTTATGGCGCTCGGCCCACCATCGCCACGCGCTCTCAACCACTGCCGTGGAGTCAACCAGTGTGCCATCCATATCGAAGAGAATGGCCGAGCACTTCAGTTCAAAAGTACCCAAAAATATATTTCCTTTATTTACAGTTACTTAGCCTGCTTTTTTCCGGCCGTCGAGCACTTTCACCCGATAGCGTGTGTGCGGGAAGGAAAACCACACATGCTACCTCCGATTTTCTACGATCCGTTCACGATCACTGTCGTCTCCTATTAGTTCTTAAACTGTGGAGACTTAAAGGCGTTGTCCTGATACCCGCCAGGCTACTAGATGCTTCAAAAAGGTGGTAGAGTATTTTCAAACCTAATAATCAGGAAAAAAACTCTGCCACCTTCCAGGCGAAGTGTCCGTAAGCTTGCCCAATGGTTGTTTACGGTATTCGGGTTCCTGAGCGTGCCTAGTCTTGTGCACCTCGGTTTGCAAGCTGCAAAACAAGCTCAGCAGCCACCCAACTCCATAGACTCTTGGCTCGCCCAAGGCAAGGCAAAGCGCGATGCGGGGCGCTTGGACGAGGCGATCCAACAGTTTACTCACGCGGCCCTCGCAGCCCGCCAGATGCACGATATCGATCGAGAAGCACGCGCCCTTGTTCTTCTTACCAGTGCTCAGGCCGGTATCTTTGATTACCGGTCTGCTTTAACCAATGCACAGAAAGCGCTCACCCTGGCACGCCGAAGCGGGAATTACGTCATCGCCGGCGCGGCAAGCGGAAATATCACAACTATTTATATGCAAGTGGGCGATTTCCCTTCCGCGGAACAGCAAGTGAGCCGCACCATCGATCTCCTCGAGCATGCTCCCCAGCAGGATGCCCGCACGCGCCAGTTTCTTGTGAAAGCCTTGGTCAGCCGTGCTTCCATTTGCCTCTTACAAGCTAAGAGTGCCGACGGGGAAAAATGGTCTCATGCCGCGATCACACTGGCCTACCAGATAGGCGATCCCCAATTGGAAGCGCTCGCGTGGGATATGCTCGGCGCAACATTCCTGCGCCAGAATCGCGTTTCCGCTGCACGCGATGCTTTCGCGCACGAGTACTCCGTGCGTAAGGCGGCTCGCGACGACGATCGACTTGCGATTACGAAAGAACATCTCGCCGAACTCGAGCTGGCGAAATCCTCATCAGCCAATTACCCGCTAGCCTTGCGTCTCATCGATGAGGCATTTGCCGCATCCAGCCCGGCTTTCAAAACGAGCCCGCAATACTATCCCATTCATGTGCGGGCGAAAATTCTTCTGAAATCCGGCAGGAAATCGGAAGCTCTATCCGAATTTCGTCGCGCAGTCCATTCCGCCGACCAGTGGCGCCGTGGTGCCCTTCCCGGTGATACCACCAATACACAAACTGTCTCCAGCCTGCACGAAACCTATGCCGACTTTGCCGAATTGGCGGCCGAAATGTCTCTGCATCGGCACGATTCTCTGCTTCTCCGCGAGGGCCTCGAAGTGCTCGCCGAGAACCGCGCCGCCAGTCTCCGTGAACAGTTAACTTCCGCACTCGGCCGCCAGTTCCAGCTTCCGGAAGCTTACTTTGCGAAGCTTGCCGAGTTGCAAGTGGCTCAGGCGCACGTCACTTTAGGGCGAAATACAGACGAAGATCGCCAGCGGCTGGCCCAAATTCATGCCGAGTTAGGTCAACTCGAAAATCAAATCGGCTTAAAATCCGATAAGAATTTTTTACAAGGTGAGAAAAATTTTCGTAGGAATTCACTTAGAGATATCCAGAATAGGTTAGGTAGTAGTCAGGTACTGCTCAGTTTTTGCTTAGGCAAAGAAAAATCTTTTCTTTGGTCAGTGACGGGAACGGAAGTGAATGTATATCAATTAGATTCGGAAAGTGCCATAGCCGCGAAAGCTGCCCGCTGGACGGCTGCCACACGCAATGGCCACGGCGAATCGGAGGCCGGCCGCGACTTTGCCGGCGCCTTGTTCAGTCAACTTTCGCCCCGCTCCTCGGAAAAATCTGAGTGGTTGATCGTCGCCGATGGCGCCCTTCTAAACGGTGTTCCGTTCGCCAATCTTCCGGATCTGTCCCATCCTGGTCGCCGCCTTGTTGCCGTCCACACGCTCCGCTTTCTCCCTAGTGAGCTCCTTCTCCTCGTCCCTTCCAACCAGCACCCCTCACCCTCTTTTCTCGGAGTGGCTGATCCGATCTATAACTTCGCGGATTCGCGGCTTACTGCGCGCCTCAAGGAAGCCGAAGCCGTCGAGGATGGCGCTTCCATCTCCCTCGCCCGCCTCGTGGGGAGCGAACGAGAGGTCCGAACAGCCGCTACGTTGAGCCGGATGGCGGACGAAGAACTGCTTACCGGTACGCGTGCGACGATTGCGAATCTCCGCAAAAGCCTCGCCGCTTCCCCTGAAATCGTCCATTTTGCCGTACACGTCGTAAGCCCCGCCGGGCAAGCGCAAGAAGCCGCCTTGGCGCTCAGCCTGAAAAATGGCATGCCCGAGCTGCTGACATCAGAGACCATCGCAACGTATCATCTGCCCGGCAGCCTGGTCGTCATGAGCGGCTGTTTTTCCGAACAGGGCAAAACCCTGCCCAGCGCCGGCCTCGTCGGCCTCAGCCGCGCTTGGCTTCTTGCTGGCGCCACCGCCGTTCTGGTTAGCGCCTGGCCCACTCCGGACGATTCCGGACGTTTTTTTTCTGAATTTTACAAGCATTTACAGGCTAATATTGAATCTAGGCCAGCCGTCCCACTGGCCAACCGAGCAGCCGTCGCCTTGCAGCAAGCTCAATTAGATATGCAGGGAAATAACGGTTACAGTAGTTCCCCCTCCTTTTGGGCGGCCTACTCGATTATTTCCAAGGAGTAATTTCGAACTCTTTTATGGTGGCAACGCAGCCCAAACTTTATCCGGCGCCCGCAACTGACGGTGGTCAGCGGACTCAAGAGGTCAGAGATAGAACCTCGAGATCGGGATACTCCCCTGTGGAATGGGGTGTACTCGTTGACAAAATTAAAGCCGGCGACGATGCCGGTATGGAACAGTTGTACAAGCTGTTCAGCCGCGGTATTCGCTATTATTTATGCCGCCAGCTCGGCCCCCAAGAGCTCGAAGACAAAGTGCACGATACGTTTCTGATTGTCGTCAACGCAATCAAGCGCGGCGACCTGCGCGAACCGGAACGTCTGATGGGTTTCGTCCGCACTGTAGTACGCAGGCAGGTCGCGGCCTATATCGAAACCGCGGTCCACACTCGTCGCGAGCAAGCCGATCTCGAAAGTGGCATCACTGTGGCGGATCGCAAGCAGAATCCTGAACAGGAGGCCATGCTTCGGCAGAAAACGGAGCTGATGCAAAGCGCCCTTGCCGCGCTTTCTCAGCGCGACCGCGATATTCTCGTCCGCTTCTATCTGAAGGAGCAGCCGCAGGAGCAGATTTGCCGGGAAATGTCGCTGACGGAAACGCAATTCCGGTTACTCAAATCTCGAGCTAAAGCGAAGTTTGGTGATATCGGGAGGAAAAAGCTGACGAGCGGTGGAATTTTCTCGGTTCTCGTGAGAGCACAGGTAAGCTGATCCGCACTGTCTAGACATGGAAATAGCGGAAGTCTTCCGCACACAGATGAACGACCGTTATAGCGATCATCCGGACGAAGAGGCCCTCGAGCGATTTCTCCTCCATCAGTGCTCGGAGGAAGAGCTTGAAATTGTCGAAACGCACATGCTCGCTTGCGAGTCTTGCGTAACGCAACTCGAAGCTCTGGAACTGGACATCGCTGCGACGAAGGTGGCTCTGGAAAATGTGGAGCGTAATCCGGCGCGCAAACAAACGGTTAAAGCCGCCAGTCCCTGGAAGAACTGGTTCACTATTCCCCGTCTATCGCTGGCTGGGGCGACCGCTGCGTTCGCCTGCGCCGCGATTCTTTTTTCTATCCCGCACGATGTCGCGCTAACGGCTTACCGCGGAACGGATACAGCCATTGTGTCCGAATGGCGCCCGCTGGATATGCATCTGAATGCCGCCGATTTAAGCGAAGGTCCGGTGCAAGTCGAACTTGTCGACCGCCTCGGTTCTCAGCTTTGGAAAGGCACCTCCGCCGTTCGGAATAATTCGGTTGACGTTCGCCTTCCCCGCATCAAAGAAGCCGGATCTCACTTCCTCCGGCTTTATGATTCCAAAGGTGAATTGTTGCGGGAATACGCTTTTCAGGTAAAGTGGCAGTTTTAACGCTAGAAAACCCGGCGACGTAATCGGTCGATTGTAAACTTTGCGGTCTCGGCTACCGCCATCACCGCCATAACTCCCGCTTGCACCGGGTCGGTAACCACAAGGTCGCTGGCATCCGGCACGCTACCCGCCATGTTCAGGCTGATAACCAGCAATCCTTCTGCTCGAACTTCGCGCACAGCCACTTCGATCTCGCCGCCCATAATTGATCCGGCAAGAACCAGGACTTTCACTCGCGCCAACCGCCGGCACGCCCGCACCGCTGCCGCCAGCGTGTGCTCTCCCACCAGCGGGATTGTGTCTACCGAAATATGTTCGCCGCGGATATTGTGGCGATCCGCTTCCGAGATCGCTCCCAACGCCACCTGTCCGACTTGCGCGCCACCGCCCATAATTATGATGCGCTTGCCGTAGATTTTCTGGAGCGATTGCACGCGCTCGACTTTACGAACGACTTCGAGCGAATCGATCTCTTGCGTCAGAGCCTCTACCGGCCCGGGCAAATCGAGTTCAAAGTAGATCCGCGTAACCGTCGGCTGATCTTCAATGATTGATACCGACCGGATATTCCCGCTGTGACGAAAAATGACGCCCGTAAGCTGATGCAACACGCCGGGACCGCTGATGGTGGTCAGGACCAGCCCGACTTTGCCCGAGGTTTCGTCCGTCAGACCGTCACCTCATATTTTTTCAGCAAATCGTCCCAGACGCCGCGCGCTTTGAGAAGTAATTCCACCACCTCTCGAACCGCGCCCGCGCCACCCGCCGCCTGCGTAACGGCCGAGGCGGATCGCTTCACTTCACAACGCGCATTTGCGGTGGCAAACGACAAGCCGACCCGCCGCATAATGACCACATCGGTGAGATCGTCTCCTACGTAGGCGATCTCGGCCGACGTGACTTGGGCATCCGCAAGAATTCGTTCGAACAGCGGAATTTTTTCAATGTGTCCTTGAAACACCCACTTCATTCCGACTTGCGCCGCGCGCTCGGCCGTCGCCGGAGATTCGCGTCCGCTGATCACTCCGGTCTTGATATCGAACCAACTCAGCCAGCGCAGCGCGATGCCGTCCTGCGAATCGAAGCCTTTCGTCTCGACCAATTTTCCATCGCCATTCGGAACCAAATACAGGCGCCCGTCGGTGAGCACGCCGTCTACGTCCATTAGCAAAATCTTAATATTGGCTGCCTGGCGATGCAGCTCTTCTTCGGTGAGCGGAGAATTAGGTTGCATTAGACACTTACAATGTCGATATTGGCGGGCACAGTACCAGAGCGGGCGGCCGAAATCATCATTCGTTATAACATGCTGCCGGGAACCGGCCGCGTCGGCGTAGCGGTGTCGGGCGGCGCGGATTCAGTCGCGCTTCTGCACATCCTGCGTAGTCTCCGGAGCGATCTGACCGTGTTGCACGTTAATCATCATTTGCGGGGCGAGGAATCGGACGGGGATGAAGCCTTCGTTCGCGAACTGGCGCAATCGCTCGGCCTCCCAATTTTGGTTGAACACGCGATTCCTACGCCCGGCAATCTCGAAGAGGAAGCCCGCCGCGCGCGGCGGGCATTCTTTCGTAGCGGCCTGGAGGAACTAGGCCTCGCGCGCATTGCGTTAGGACATACCCGCAGCGACCAGGCCGAGACCGTGCTGTTTCGCCTGCTGCGAGGCTCGGGTTTGACCGGTCTGGCAGGAATGCGTCCAATAACAGAGGATGGCTTTATTCGCCCGCTGCTCGCCATCGGGCGCGAAGAAGTGCGGAGCTGGGCCCGGAGGCAAGGGCTAACCTGGCGCGAGGATTCGTCCAACGCCGACCTACGATTCAGCCGCAACCGGCTCCGCCGCGAGACTCTGCCGGAGCTGACACACAGCTATAACCCGAATCTGGAAGGGGTACTCGCTGGCTTGGCGAATCTGGCGCAGACTGAAGAATCCTATTGGAATGAGCAGGTTGAAGGCATCTGCGGGCAAATTACCAGACGAAGCCAATTGGGTTCGTTTTTTCAAGTCGACCAATTGAACGCCTTGCACCCGGCGCTGCAGCGCCGGGTGCTCCGCCGCGCGATTCAAGGGGTGAGAGGCGATCTCGCCGGCATCGACTTAGCTCATGTGGACGCGATTTTAAGTCTGTGCGGCAGCCGCGAAGGCCACGATCGGGTGCTTATTCCGGGGGTGGATGCACTGCGCTCTTTCGACGAACTCTTGCTGGCCCAGCCGGGTGTGCTAGGCGAGCGTCCGCGGAATTATCGGCTACGGCTCGAATTCGGGTGTAAATACGAATTGCCTTTTGGAGCGGGCTCCCTTACTCTGGACTATTTTTGTGCTAATTTCAAGAAAGAGCAGCATTTGGAGGGGGAAGTCTCGGACCTGGATGCAGGCGTCCTGGCCGGTAAGGAGTTGAGTGTGCGGAACTGGCTTCCGGGCGATGTCTTGCATCGGGCCGGACATCGAACAGCTGAAAAAATAAAATCGCTGTTTCAGCTCTACCGCGTACCGCTTTGGGAACGTAGACATTGGCCGGTGGTAGTGGCCGGAGAAGAGATTATTTGGGCGCGCCAGTTTGGCGCCGCAGCCAGGTTCGGTGTTTCGGGCGAAGATCGGGAAATCGTCCGGCTGGCCTACCATGCCGTGAACCGAAAGGTATAGGTTCGGCGTCTTAAATAGTGAGGGTTGAGGCAGTTCATGAGTTCAAATGTTAAAACGGCAGTCTTTTGGGTGGTTATCATCTGCGCGGTCGTGTTGGTTTATATGGCCGTCCGGGCTGGCCGTGGTACCAATCCGACAACCCTGAAAGTTTCCGATTTCGTCGCCTACGTACAGGACGGCAAGGTCAAAGACGCCGATATCACCGGCACCGATGTGCAGGGCACGATGATCGAAGGCGGCGTGTCGAAGACGTTCCACACGGTGATTCCTCCAAATTATCCGGAAATTTACAAGATGCTGCAGGACAAAGGCGTCAAGTACACATGGAAGGAATCGACCGGAAGCGGCTGGATTGGGATCTTGTTCAATGCGGTGCCCGTATTAATCCTGCTCGGTCTGTGGATCTTCATGATGCGGCAGATGCAGAGCGGCGGCAACAAAGCGCTGAGTTTTGGCAAGAGCCGGGCGCGGCTGCACTCCTCACAGCAAAAGAAAGTCACTTTCAAAGACGTCGCGGGCGTGGATGAAGCCAAAGAAGAACTGCAGGAAATCATCGAATTTCTGCGCGAGCCGCAGAAATTTCAGAAATTGGGCGGCCGCATCCCAAAGGGTGTGCTACTGATCGGGCCTCCGGGTACCGGTAAGACGCTGCTGGCGCGAGCCATCGCGGGTGAAGCAAATGTGCCGTTCTTTTCTATTTCCGGATCGGACTTCGTCGAGATGTTTGTAGGCGTCGGGGCGAGCCGGGTACGCGATTTGTTCGAGCAAGGCAAGAAGAACGCCCCCTGCATCATCTTCATCGATGAAATCGACGCGGTAGGACGGCATCGCGGCGCAGGCCTTGGCGGCGGTCACGATGAGCGCGAGCAGACGTTGAATCAGCTACTAGTTGAAATGGACGGCTTCGAATCGAATGAAGGCGTGATTCTGGTTGCGGCGACGAACCGGCCGGATGTGCTCGATCCGGCGCTTCTCCGGCCCGGCCGTTTCGACCGGCGGGTAGTTGTGGATCGACCCGATGTGCGGGGGCGTGAAAGTATTTTGAAGGTACATACCAAGAAGACTCCGCTATCCGACGACGTCGATCTATCGGTGATCGCGCGCGGCACTCCTGGTTTTGCGGGTGCGGATCTGGCGAATCTCGTCAATGAAGCGGCGCTTGTGGCGGCGCGGCAGAACCGGAAAGTCGTCACGCAGTTCGATTTCGAACTGGCAAAAGATAAAGTGCTGATGGGCGTAGAGCGCAAGAGCATGATCATCAGCGACAAAGAAAAGAAGATGACGGCATACCATGAGGCCGGGCATGCGCTGGTGGCGGCGCTGATCAAGGACGCCGATCCGCTGCACAAGGTGACAATCATCCCGCGCGGCATGGCGCTGGGACTCACGATGCAGTTGCCGCTCGACGACAAGCTTTCGCATGACAAGAAATATCTGGAATCGCGGCTTGCGATTCTGATGGCCGGGCGCATCGCCGAAGAGATCTTTCTCGACCAGATGACGACCGGCGCCGGCAACGACATCGAGCGCGCTACCGAAATGGCGCATAAAATGGTCTGCGAATGGGGTATGAGCGAACTTGGCCCGCTGAGCTTCGGTAAGAAGGACGAACAAATCTTTCTGGGCCGTGAAATCGCGCAGCACCGGGATTACAGCGAAGAGACGGCCATCAAGATCGATCAGCAGGTTCGCAAGCTGGTCGAAGACGGCTACAACAAGGCGCGATCGATCATCCAGGATCGTTCCGACGCTCTGGTGAAAATCGCCGAAGCGCTGCTCGAACGTGAGGTACTGGATGGCTCCGAGGTGCTGGATCTCATCGCAGGCAAGCAATTGTCGAAGCCCTCGAGCGCGCCGAAGCCGACTCCGACTACGCCGGACGGCGGCTTAACGATCGCTCCGCATCCGGGACCGGTACCGGGATTGATGGGCGGTGAAAGTCCGCAACCGGCGTAGATTATCTTTGCTCCCGCTAGCAGCGAATCGCCCAGCCACGGTATTCCGGGCTGGGCGTATTTATTTACTGTTCCGCTGAGCGTTCGTGACGTTGGAGAGTAACAGTCAAGGGCGATTCCAGCTGAAAGACCAACTGAGTTTCCGACGGAATTTTCACCTGTTGGCCGTGCGTGGCTAATTGAAAGCCTGCTCCGGCACCGCCGCCGGCGAGTGAACCAATTGCGGCTCCTTTGCCGCCGCCTGCCAAGCCGCCGATAATCGCGCCCGCTGCCGCGCCGATGCCGGTGCGGATGGCGGTCTGCTTGCCGCGCGCACTGCCCTGCTGTGAGTAGGCTGCGGTATTGATCGGCACGTTCTCTCCATTAATTCCGATGCTCGTGGCGCGGAGTTCGAGAGAGCTTTGCCCCTTAACTCTGCCAGCGCCCTTGGACGCGGCAAGAAGCACGGTGACGGGGGCGCCCGCGGGAACCACTACGCGACCGCCCGAAGTAAGCGGCGCGTCGAGAGAAGCGCGGAAGGTCTGGCCTTCGTGGTTTTTGCCCGTATCGACGCCGTCAATCATGCGGATCGAGACCCGCTCACCCGCCGCTATCGTATAGGTCCGAGTGGTGGGGCGCGGCGCGGCGGCGCGCATGGGCTCGCCCGCGGGCGGCGGCGAAGCCGGTTCGGCGGCGGCCTGTTTGACAGGCTCAGGCTTCGCGGAAGCGGGGGCTCCCGCGGCTGCAGCCGGCGCTGGTGCGGTATCCGGTGGAGGCGCCGGCGCGGCCGCGGCCGCCGGGTTTACTTTCAACTGGTCGGCCACTCCATGAACGCCGGAAGCGCCGTTAGCAATCTTCATCGCCTGCAATTCCACATCGGAATTGGGCACGTCTCCGCTCAGAGTGACAGCACCGTTCGAAACGGCAACTTTTATATTGGCGGCACGAGTGGCATCGTTCGCATACAGCTTGGCCTGAATATCGCTGGTCAGCGCCTGATCGTTGGATCTCTTCGGGCCGCAAGCCAGCGTGAGGCAACCCACGACCACCGCGGCAGGAAGGGCAATTGGCATCCTAAACATGCGAAACATGTGTCCTCCTAACCCTTCCAGGGTAACCCCAACCACCTAGAGGCGCGCATAACCGCTCTGTGCGCTTCCGAGTCAAAGATACAATAAGGGTTTCCATGGCAGAAGACACAGCGACCGTCCGGACGGGCCTGTCCGAAGAAAAGGCAACTGAAAAACGGGAGCAGGCACGGAACAGCATTGCGGAATGGGCGGTCACTATTCTGCTGCTTTTGTTCGGCACGACGACGCTCGTGCAGGCCTTCGTTATTCCAACGGGCTCGATGGAAGACACGCTGCTGATCGGGGATCACTTGCTGGTCGACAAACTTGCCTATTCAGCTCCAGGGCCGATCAGCAGGTATGTCCTGCCGTATGAAGAGCCCAAGCACGGCGATATCATCGTCTTCCGCTACCCGGGGGATATCACGCAAACGTTCGTCAAGCGCGTCATCGGGGTACCGGGCGACCATTTGAAGATGGTGCATCGCACGATTTACCGGAACGGCGCGCCACTGAACGAGCCGTACGTGTACCATAAATTTCCCTACGACGAGAGCCGCGACAATTTTCCCGGAGCGCCATCACCGTTTGGCGAAGGACTACAAGCGCAATTGCAACGCGAGATGCTCGAGCACAACGTGGTGAACGGCGAGGTCGTGGTTCCTCCGAATTCTTTTTTTGCGATGGGAGACAATCGCGACAACTCGCTCGATAGCCGTTATTGGGGATTCGTCCCGAGGGACAACATTATTGGTAAGCCGCTGCTGATTTATTGGTCGTACAAAGCTTCGACAGAGGATCTGGCAGGATCTTCCATCGGCTCGCTTGTGCATCATATGGTGGACCTTGGCGAGCATTTCTTCACACGCACGCGCTGGAGCCGCACGCTGCGCATCATTCGCGGCTTCCCGGATTCACAGTTGGCCGATCATGAGCTGCCGCTGAATAAAGGCAATCCGGATCCATGAGGAACTGGCAGCCGAAAGCGCCTGCCCCACTCGATTCATTAACACTATGGCGAATCATCGGTACGGCTTGATCATGGCCGGCGGCCGCGGAACGCGCTTTTGGCCGCGCAGCCGCAAACGCAACGCCAAACAGGTGCTCCGTTTCTTTGGTGAACGCACACTCATCCAGCAAACGGTCGACCGGCTCGAGCCGGTAATAGCGCCCGAAAATATCTGGATCATCACTAACGAATTTCTGCAGCAGGAGATTCGGAAACAACTGCCGCAAGTGCCCAAGCGGCAGATTCTAGCCGAGCCGGCACAGCGCAATACAGCTCCCTGCATCGCGCTCGCAGCGCAAATTCTTTTGGCGATCGATCCCGAAGCGGTGATGGGCGTATTTCCGGCGGATCACTTGATCGTCAAAGAAAACCAGTTTCGGAAGTTCGTACGATCGGCTTTCCGGGCGGCGGAGGAGCAAAGCGTGGTGGTGCTGGGAATCCAGCCGCGCTGGGCAGAAACGGGCTACGGCTACATCGAATTTCCGAAAGATGCGGCAACCGGGAAATTAGAGGCTCTTCCGGTGGCAAGTTTTCGCGAAAAGCCGGATGCACGCACGGCCGCCGAGTTTCTCGAACGCGGGAACTTTTATTGGAACGCGGGAATGTTTTTCTGGCGCGCCGCCAGCGTGCTGGAACTGATGCGCCGTCATCAACCAAAGACGACAACGCTGCTCGCGGGCCTGCCCGGCATTCAAACGAAGAGCTTCGCAAAAGAACTTGCCGCCGTGTATCCATTGTGTGAAAACATATCGGTCGATTACGCCATCATCGAGAAGGCGCAGGGCGTGGCGGGATTGGCGGTGGACGATATTGGCTGGAACGACGTGGGGAGCTGGGAAGCGGTCTACGAGCTGGCCAAGAAGGACGGCCAGGCTAACGCGCGCAACGGCGACTTGATTCTCGAAGATAGCCGTGGAAACTATGTCGATGCGAAGAAAACCGTCGCGTTGATGGGAGTCGAGAACCTGGTGATCGTTGATACCCCGGACGCGTTATTAATCGCCGATCGCCGCCGGGCGCAGGATGTCAGTAAGATTGTCAAGACGCTCGAAAAGAACGGACGAGAGGACCTGCTCTGAACAAATATGTCTCGCCTCCGCTGCCTGTAGCACGCCACGCAAGCTTTACGCGCGCCGATATCGAGTTTGACGGAGTAGAACAGGCAGGACCTGCCTACGAGGGGCGAATTTTTCTGAATAACCCGGAAGCCGATGCCAATACGCCGCGGACGGCGGAGTACGGCTATGCCGGCTCCTTTCACGTCTATGGCTTGGGCGTGCCGTTGCCGGGAAAGGCCGCTATTCGTAAATCAGTCATTGCGACTGAAGCGGTGCGCGCTGCCCTGGCAAAGAGCGAGAGTGTCACAGTCACGGTAGTTCCGATATATGCGGGCGGCGAGCCAGCGGCAGCTACGAGACCCATAACGTTTGACGACGTACGGATCGTGCTCGAGTAAGTAATTTCCAACGAAATCCTCTTGACTTGCGAGGGATTTCTACATAATGTTGGAAGTCGCTACGGCGCACACTTATGGCAAACAGGTTGACTTTGCGGCAGAACGTCGAGAGTCTCGAACTTACTTCCAGTGGTCTGATCGCATTTCGGGATGCAGTTGCGAAAATGCAGGCGCTCAGCGCGGACGACAATCGCAGTTGGATGTTTCTGGCGGGATATCACGGATTTTCCCAGTTTCAGTGCTGGCACGGAGGACGAATCGGACTCAACCAGCAGGCTCTGACGTACGATCTATTTCTGCCCTGGCATCGGGCCTATCTAATAACGATGGAGCATACGCTGCGTGATCAGAACGCAGCGGCGGCGCTTCCATGGTGGGACTGGACGTCATCCGGCTCTCATCGCGTCGGTGTGCCGTTAGCTTATTCGACACGCCGGATCGGCAAGACACCCAACCCGCTGGTAAGCGGGCCGGTGCCTGAGGTACGCTCTGGACGCGTACCTGGTTTGCCGCCTAGTCCGGCGCGCAAGACCACGCGCTCGCCTGGCGATCCGGAAGATCTTCCGACAGCAGACCAAGTAAATTCTGTACTCGCGCTGACGGATTTCGTGGATTTTTCGCAGCAACTCCAGGACATCCATGACCAGGTACACGGCTGGACGGGCGGAAGAAACGGCGATATGGGCACCATCGTATTCGCCGGGTTCGATCCGATCTTTTTCGCGCATCACTGCATGATCGATCGTATCTGGTACCTGTGGCAGTTGCGGCACGGCGTGCAGAACGTGCCGCCCGATTACATGAACAAACCTTTGGCTCCGTTTCCGCTTACCGTCGGAGACGTGCTTGACATTCATCGCCTCGGCTATGAGTATGCCCAGGCTTCTTCGAGCCATGACTAAGGGAGGAATCGATATGCCTAAAGCACCTGCCGCGAAATCGAGAAAAAAAGCCGCGCCGAAGAAACATGTGACGACGGCGATCGGTACCGAGTCCCTGGCCACTGGATTTGTACGCGCGGACCTGGTGTTCGATGGTCTGGACCACTCCGGCGCTTCGTTCGAGGCGCGAATTTTCATCAACAATCCGGATGCCGATGCTAACACGGAAATGACCGTGCAGAACCGGTATGCAGGGAAGTTCCACGTGTTCGGCCACGGAGGATGCTTTGGAGATGTAGGACACTGCGAGGTGCGCGGTGTTCCCCGCCCTTACGATCCGCGTCCCGCACACCCATTGACGCCAATGCGCAAGGTGGTCATCGCGACAGAGGCGCTGCGCCGGGAGATCAAGCGCAACAACGGCAAGGGTCTGACGCTTACCATTGTGCCGATCGTACGTAGCGGTACGGTGCGATGCGATTACGAGAATGTGTTGAAGTTCGACCGGGTGTCGGTGGTTACGTACGCTTGACTTGTTTAGCATCCACCGGCCGCTTGCTGACGCGCGCGGCTCTGTTTGGACGACTAGAGCGAGGGACGGAACCAGTGCATCCAGATGCCGAATTTGGCGAGGTCCGGGGCGCGCACGCCCGACTGCTTCAGAGCAAGCAAAATTTGTCCGCGATGGTGCGAATCGTGGCTGATCAAATAGCCTAGCAGCGCGAGACCGGAGCGGTCCTTGATCCGGGCGCGCTCTTCGACGATGCGCGCGAGGCGTCTTTCGATACCGCGGGAGCAGCTTTTAAAGGCGTCGATCAACTCGTTACGGGTTGGAAGATACTCTGTTTTGAAGCTCGGTATACCTTTGAGAAATTCACGGCCCACATGCGCGCGGCGCACTTCGTGCATATGTTTTAAAACTCTGGCGACGTTCCGCCCCGTCGAATATTGGCCATTCTTCAGTAAGGTCGCAGCTCCCAATCCCGCATTGGAGATCTGCTCGAGGAGATAAAAGTTGATTTCATCGTGCGTGCGCCAGACCTCGAGCAGATCATCGATCATACGGCTTTGAAGAGTTTTGTGAGGCCCTTGAGCGCTTTGTCCACTTCGCGTTCCGTAATGATGTAGGCGGGGAGAAAACGCAATACCGTTTCGTGCGTGCAGTTGAAGAGCAAACCTCCCTTAATGCCATCGAGAACGAATTGCTTACCTGGCATATCCAGATCGACGCCAATCATCAAGCCGCGGCCACGCACTTCTTTGATGAACGAGAAGCGACGCGCCAAATCATTCAGGCCGGCTCGGAAGTAGTCACCCACCCGATTGATCGCAGGCAGCAACTCGTCCAAGATGTCGAAGAACTCGAGCGCGATGTGACAGGCGAGGGGACCACCGCCGTACGTGGACCCATGCATGCCAGCGCGGAGGGCGGGCGCCGCTTTTTCGTTAGCTATCGCGACGCCTAACGGGATGCCACAAGCCATGGGCTTGGCAGCTATCACGATGTCGGGAAGAATGACGGGATTAAAAAGCTGGTAAGCGAAATGCGCGCCGGGACGGCCGACGCCGCATTGGATCTCATCGAAAAGCAGAAGTGCGTTATTTCTTGCAGCAAGATCCTGCGCTTTACGGACGAATTCCTCCGACGCCGCAAGAATTCCCCCTTCGCCCTGAATCAGTTCCAGCACAATGCCGGCTGTGTTGGCGTTCACAGTCGCTTCGAGAGCGGCAATGTCATTACGCGGCACAAAACGAGCGCCAGGCAGCAGAGGCTCGAAGTCTTTGCGATATTTTGGCTGGCCGGTAATCGAGAGAGCGCCGAGGGTGCGGCCATGAAAAGAATTTTCAAGCGCTACAATTTCAATTTTTTCCGTGGAGACGCCATTGCCGTGGGCACGGATCATTTTCAGCGCGGCTTCCATGGCTTCCGTGCCGGAATTGCAGAAGAAGCTACGCTGAAGTCCGGAGACCTGCGCAAGGCGGTTGGCGAGGCGTCCCTGATATTCGTGATAGTACAGATTTGAGGTGTGCAGGAGCAGCTCGGCCTGCCGGCGGATCGTCTTCAGGATGCGTGGATGTGCATGACCGAGCGAGTTCACGCCGATACCGCTGATCAGGTCGAGATAGCGATGGCCGTCGAAATCGTATACATAACAACCCTTTCCCCGCTGTAAGGCGAGCGGATAGCGGCCGTAATTTTGCACAAGGTAGTCCCGTTCGAGACCGGCGATTTCTTCAAGCTGCGAAGACAGCACAGGCTCGGCAGGAGCGATGGTTGCCATATTCACATGATACGAGCGGGCCGCAAAGGATCTGTCTGCATTGCCGCTTACTACGTGCGCGGCTCTGCTGGCTTGGTTAACGAGCTCAGACGGTTTTCGATTACCCGATCGGAATCGAAAGCGGGCAGCTTTACAAAATGGGCGAATGCGGTTTCAAGGGCCTGGCGCGGCAGAAGTCCGATCAGTTCGCTATCGGCGATTTTCACCCCTCGTGCCTCCGCCAAACGCTTCACCAGATCGAATACAGTATGCACAGATGTCTGTTCGAAGTCAGTAAGATTCATCGAGACCTGGACGAGACCACGCGTGGCGAGCCGGAGACCGAGCGCTTTGACGCCAGGCAGCCCGCCGCTGCTGGCGCGAATAGAGCGGGCGATATCTTTCGCGACTTGCAAGTCGTTTGTCGCCAGGTTGATATTGAAGGCAATGAGCACCTTGCGCGCCCCAATAATGACCGCGCCCGCAGTGGGGTGAAGGGCCGGTCCCCCGAGATCAGGCGGGCAGGTTCCGCGGCGCACATCTTCGAGTTTGCGGCACTCCGAACGGCGGGCGGCTGCTTCATAAAAATAGACCGGGATGCGCAGTTCGCTCCAAATGCGATCGCCGGCACGGTGCGCCAATTCCGCACAATCTTCCAATGAGGCACCGCGGAGAGGCACGAACGGCAGCACGTCCAAGGCGCCGAGACGCGGATGAACGCCTTCATGCCGCGTGAGGTCGATCGATCCGGCAGCTTTGGCGGCAACACGCACAGCAGCTTCCAAGACGGGCGTAGTCGGACCGGCGAACGTGATAACGCTGCGATTATGATCGGTGTCGCTGGTGCGATCGAGTACGATCACACCGGGCACTGCGGCAATGGTCGATTCCAGGGCGGCCACGCAGGCAAGGTTGCGGCCTTCCGAAAAATTGGGTACGCATTCGATGAGGATCTCGCTCAGACGGCGCTCGCTTTCGGACGACTCCGATTCATAACCAGATTGCCATCGCGGATGGCTAGTGCGACGTGGTTGATGCCGAAGCGGCGCGGGATCTCACGATAGTCCGGAAGATTCAGAACCAGCAGATCGGCACGTTTGCCGACTTCGAGACTGCCTATCTCGTCGGCGCGGCCGAGGGCATGGGCGGCGTTGATTGTAGTAGCAGAGATGGCCTGTTCGACAGTCAAGCGCAAATGCAGCACGCCTAACGCTACTACCATCTGCATGCTGAAAATGGGGGCATCGCTTGCATCGTAACCGCTCGCCAATGCGATTGCGCCACCTTCCTCAACCAGCCGCCGCACGGAAGAATGGTTCCGTTCTTCCAACAGCTCTTTGCACGGCGAGAACACTGCCACGGATGAGGAGTTTACAAACAGAGAACATTCTTCCGGACCGAGCCCGGCCGGGCAGAAGACCGAGCGCGGATGAACACAGCCCAGCAGATGGCTGAGCCAAGCCGCGTCGCCACCGGGCCAGCAGAGGTTCACGGAAAGGCTGGAGCGGGCGGCAGCCTCGCATAGAGCGCGGCTCAGAGCATCGCTGATGGAGGCGTGCGGCGCGAAATTCAGCTCGATGGCCTGCGCGAGTTTATGTTTCTCGATGTAGGCGAGCCTTGTTTGGAATTTGGCCAACGCGGCCTCATCAATGGGCGAATCTACCCGCCAGACGCGTACGGCGCCTACCGGGCTGCTGCCGACCCGAGCCAATTGACGCAGCATGGAGGCATCGGCGGCGGCGGCACCGCCGTTCGAACATGCCTTGGCCTGGGCGTTTAAAGTGCCGTGCTGTAGACATGAGCGCAGCAACGCCAGACTCTCATTTTGAAAGTCCGCCATCTTTTTGCGCCGGGGCCGCGCCTTCGCAGACATGGGCGCGGTGTAGAGGCTGACTTGGATACTGGGATCTACGAATCCGGGCATGACGAGCATGCCGTGAACCGGGATTTGGACGGCACTGCGGGCCTCCTTGAGATTTTCGATTCGACGCGTGGAACCGATGCAATCGATTCTTCCATCGCGAATCAGGACTGAACCGTCCTCGATCAGTCCGAGGTCTTCGAGAGCCGAACCTCGGCGCATGCCTTTGGGCCCGCGCAAAGTCAACAGTTGCCTGGCCCCACGGAGGAGGATTAGCTGTGGCAAAAATGGTTCTAGACGAACTTTGATTTTACCTTGGGCGTCCCCCCGTTCGCTCCCTCGATATCGCGGCTCGGTTGGCGTGGTCGCCAGTCAGTTGGCGCGGCTCGGTTGAGGGCGCGAGCGGTTAGAATGGCCAGGCTTTGCAATTGACTTGCGCACCCGCCGATTTTAACGTGCGGCAAATATCGGCGTCGATTCCTTCCCAGTCGTTCCAATTGCGCTGCGAAAAATCCAGGATGCCGTCGGCTTTGGGGCGTAGTTCGAGGATGTGCGGCTGCGCCACACCTTTTTCGACGAGGGCGGTGGCGACCGCGACACGCGTATTGGAATCGAATCCTGGCTCAAAAAGCACGTCGACTCCGTTACCGTAATACCAAACGTTGTCGTGATCCTCATCCACCAGTTTCATTTGCGCGGCGGGGCCGAGGCCTATGGCCTGCAGCGTTCTTTGACGCACGACACGAGTGCCGTCCCCTCCCCGATGCAGATATAGAATGCGCAAGCGGCCCGGCAAGGGCGAGCCTGGTCCGACCGGCTCCCAGCTCATCGCCGGACGTCCGATGGTGGCTTCGTCCGGCAATTGCCACGGGCTTGGAATCCAGCGGCCATTCGATGGATCCTGCGAGTACAAGCGCAGCAATCCCTGCGGCCCGGCGGGAAACAGGCCGAGCAATACCTTGCGGCCGCTGCTCTCGGTAACTTCCAGCATGGCTGGGCAGCTTAAAAAGCCAGGAACGGATATCGCATTCCCGGCAGCGTCGCGCACCGATTCGTCGCCGCCCCAACTCGCAGGCGTTGCGCCACGGACCTTCATTATTACGTTTCCTTGTGCGTTCTTGAATGCGAGAATCGTGTGCGATTCGTTGCCGGTGAGCGAAAATTCGTCCACCGCGGGCGACGTGACGGGAATGGCGACCGGGGCGCTCCATACGAAATCCACCGTCATAGTGGTTTCAAACAAACCGGCCGCAGTGCGATACACGATTAGGACTCGCTTCTCACTGCCTATGGCGATCCGATGCGCAGCGATTGATAGGATGCCGTGATTCCAGGACTCGTTCACTTCCTTTCGCTTTAGGGGCGGGCCACAGTGCCCCTCAGTGGGACTGGGGCAGGTTAAATCGTCGGTTGTGTAATCGAACCACAGACGGCGGTCCCGTTCGTCGCCATAAAAAATCATGGTTGTGCTGCTAAGCCGGACCAGCGCCGGGACGCCGTCGGTAAGCCCGCCGGTCTTCATGGAGTTTGCGCGAGTGAACTCGCACCCGCTGCGATTGTCGTTCGCGTAGGCCTTGGTGATTCCGTCGGCAAAGACGCCGTCGCGATTCCAATCCACGCTGCCGGTGGTCAGGTCTACATTGAATGCGAAGACATCGCGCAAATCCGTCAAATATTTTTTGCCCGGGCCGGAGGCTGGAGCAGCTACGGCTGTCTTCTCGTTCAGGCTGACGTTGTTCAATGCGGCGCGGCCAAAGCCATCGGAAAACGTCTGCGCTGTCGTTTTATTCAAATATGCGTAACTCATCAAGCTCGGGTAATTGGGCTTGCAATTGGCGTCGGCACCAGGGTGATCGGGTCCATTATGATCGAGACCCAAGGAATGGCCGAACTCATGGGCCGCCGTGTTCGCATTACCGAGCGGAAGATTGACGGCGACGGAGTGCAGAGGGGCCTGACCGCCGTCGCCCGGATATCCGAGGACGTAGTGAAATAATCCGACACGGTTGCGATGCATGTTCTGCCGCCAAACGTCGCGAGCATCGGCTCCGTGACAATTGTCGCCATCACAAATAGCGGCGATCACGCTATGGCCGCCCCAGTCGCCGTACGTGGCAAATTCTTTCTCGCTGGCGTTTGCCGGGGGATTCTGGCCGGTATCGAAGTGCAAGCTTACGCCCGGCTGCAGATCGGGATTGCTGAGGGTTTGCGCGTGCGCGAGCCGGAATAACGGATCGGTCTCGATATCGCCATAAATCTGGGCCATCATTAGCGCGACGGCGGGAGTCATGAGGGCAGGCGCCTCGTTACGCGCCCTTAGCATGGAATCCACTTCGAGAAAAATGTCTTTGTGGGACGGGTTGGCGCCCCAACGCGGCAGCAGTTGATAGGGCGCCGACAAAACACTTCCGAGCAATTCCACACCATCCTGTAAACCGTCGCCATCGGTATCGCGCGCGTCGACAGAGCGGGAGCAATCCCAGTTGCCGACGACTTGGCGCGTCGTGGAACAAGTGCCGATCTGCTTTTCGAGTTCGGTGCCCAGCCCATCGCCATCCGGATCGTGACCGGAAAGCGCACGATCGTTTCTTACCAGCCGCAGCGGCCTCGTCTGATCTGGAAATGCTCCGCCCACCATAACGATCTGGACGGGGGCATTCGGTAAAGGCCGACCGGCGCTTTCATTAGGCCCGCTCTCATAGCGTTCGAGCATTTTGCCGTTTTCATCGAGGGTGTACAGGAAGTGCGACCTGGGCCCATTCGGCAGCGGCACGGTGGTGAGCGTTTCGCCGGCGCGCAAAGCTTCCAGACGTTTGAAAGCGCCTCCCACCGGGAGTTTCAACCAGACCACACGTCCATCGCAATACAGATCGGCGGTTCCCTGCCCTGTGCTC
>Ga0068856_100002105_pt1 | contig 20645 bp, 17 predicted proteins | sample KBSCornC62_FD_66595 | JGI IMG/M metagenome (GOLD analysis project Ga0068856, IMG submission 66595) | Corn rhizosphere microbial communities from Kellogg Biological Station, Michigan, USA - KBS Corn C6-2 | ecosystem: Host-associated > Plants > Roots > Rhizosphere > Soil ... | reverse complement strand
GTTTCTCGAGTTGCTGGGCGCACCCGCGCCGCCGCCCGAGCCCTAGGGCTGTCGGTGCCACGCTGACAGACACGCCGGACGCGTTCCGCGCACAATGCGCGAGGGTCTGCCTGTTGCAGCCCCAGCCGAAGGAGTGCATACAGAGCCCTGCGCCACCGTCGCGCCTACCCCGGCCGCCAAGCCGCCGTCGATGCCCGGCGGACTGCTCGAACCCGGGCGCAATTGCTGGCGGATCGAGTGCGCGGAGCGCGTCGCTTTTCTCGTCGACGGTGACGAATACTTCGGCGCGGTGCGTGCGGCGCTCGCCAGGGCGCGCCACTCGATCCTGATCCTGGGCTGGGACATCGACAGCCGCATGCTGCTGGCCCCCGACGGCGCGCACGACGGGCTACCCGGGCCGCTCGGCGAGTTCCTGAACGCCATCGTCGCGCGCGAGCGCGATCTGCACGGTTACGTGCTGTCGTGGGACTTCGCGATGCTCTACGCGATGGAGCGCGAATGGCTGCCGATCTACAAGCTCGACTGGCGCACGCATCGGCGGCTCAGCTTTCGACTGGACGATCGGCATCCGGTCGGCGCATCGCACCACCAGAAGGTCATCGTCGTCGACGACGCCGTCGCCTTCGTCAGCGGTTACGACCTTACGCGGTGTCGCTACGACACGAGCGAGCACGCGCCGCGCGATCCGCGGCGCGTCGATCACCGCGGCGAGCCCTATCCGCCGTTTCACGACGTCGGCATCGTCGTCGCGGGCGATTGCGCACGGGCGCTCGGTGATCTCGCGGCTGCGCGCTGGCAGCGCGCGACGGGCGAGCGCGCACGGCGTGACGGCGTTGCGGCAGTCGCGGACGTTTGGCCCGATGGTGTCGCCGTGGCAGCCACGAACGTCGACGTCGCGATCGCGCGCACCGAACCCGCGTACGAAGGCAGCGCCGGCGTCGCGGAAATCCGCACGCTGCACGAGGACATGATCGCCGCGGCGCGCCGCGACATTTTCGCCGAGAATCAATACTTCACCTCCCGGGCGATCGCCACGGCCTTTGCCCGCCGGCTCGCAGCGGACGACGCGCCGGACATCGCCGTCGTGTCGCCTTACACGCAAAGCGGCTGGCTCGAGATCTCGACGATGGGCGTGCTGCGCTCGCGCATCCACCGGATGCTGCGCGCGGCCGACCGCAACGGCCGCTATCGACTCTACTGCCCGATGCTGCCATGGCTCGGCGCAGGCGAGGGCTGCCTGAACATCCACAGCAAGGTGCTGATCGTCGACGACGAGCTGCTCACCGTCGGCTCGTCCAATCTGTCCGAGCGCTCGCTCGCCATCGACACCGAGTGCAATCTCGTCATCGAGTCGCGCGGCGATCCGCGCGTCGCGGATCTGATCGTGGGTTTGCGCGAGCGCCTGCTCGCCGAGCATCTCGGCTGCAGTGCCGGCGATGTTCGTGACGCGATGGCGCGCACGGGCCGGCTCCATGGAGCGATCGCCGCGCTGCATCGCGACGGCAAACGCGCGCTGGCCGCGGTCGAGCCGAAATTCGATCCGGCGCTCGACGCGCTCGTCCCGGACCGGCACGTGTTCGACCCGGAGCAGCCGCTCGACCCCGACACGATCGTCGCCGACCTCGTGCCGCGGGAGGAGACCCGCGACGGCGCGCGTGCGCGGCTCATCGGTATCGCGCTCGGCGTCGTCCTGCTGGGCGCCCTGGCGCTCGCGTGGCGCTTCACGCCGCTGGGCGAAGGGCTGGCGTTCGATCGGCTGATCGCGTTCGGGGCCGGATTGCGCGACCACCCCTGGGCTCCGCTCGGCATCGCGCTCGCGTTCATCGGCGGCGGACTGGTGGCGTTTCCGCTGCTCGTGCTGATCGCGGCGACGGCGCTGGTATTCGGGCCGATACTCGGCCCGCTCTACGCGCTCGCCGGAGCGCTGCTGAGTGCGGCGCTGACGTTCGCCATCGGCCGCAAGCTCGGCCGCGAAACCGTGCGCAAACTGGCGGGCAAGCGCGTCAACGATCTGTCGCGCCGGCTCGCCCGGCGCGGCCTGATCGCCGTCGCGGTCGTGCGCCTGCTGCCGATCGCGCCGTTCTCGGTCGTCAACGTCGTCGCCGGCGCTTCGCACATCCGCTGGAGCGACTTTCTGCTCGGCACGCTGATCGGCCTGCTGCCCGGCGTGGCGACGATGTCGTTCTTCGTCGATCGTGCCGTCGCGGCGATTCGCCATCCGGGCATCGTCACGTTCGTCCTGCTCGCCGCGGCCGTCGCGCTGATCGTCGGGCTCGCATTCACGCTGCGAAGGCGGCTGCGCAACCGCGCGCCATCTGCACCCGCGCCGTCCCATGGCAGCTGAAGCCCCGGTTACAACGCATGCGCGTGACACGCCACGCGCGAAGACGCTGAAAGTCGCGACCTGGAACATCCACGGCGCTGTCGGCACCGATGGCCGCTACGTCCCCGCACGGATCGTCGACGTGCTCGGGGAAATCGGCGCCGACATCGTCGCGCTGCAGGAAGTCGCGTCCGAGCAGGAGCATTCGACGTTCCTGCGCGATCTCGAGCGTGCGACGGGATTCCATCTCGCGGCCGGAATGCTGCGGCAGCGCCACGGACACGATTTCGGCAACGCGGTGCTGTCGCGTCATCCGCTGGTCTCGGTCGACCACCTGGACCTTTCGGTCCGCAGTTACGAGCCGCGCGGTGCGCTCGACGTGTGCATCGACGTCGGGCTCGCCGTGCCGCTGCGCGTCATGGCGACGCACCTCGGGTTGCGGCCGGGCGAGCGGCGCGAGCAGGTGCGCCGGATTCTCGCCACGGTGGAGCGCGATCACCCGCACCCGACGCTCCTGATGGGCGATCTCAACGAGTGGTATCTGTGGGGGCGGCCGCTGCGCTGGCTGCATTCGCACTTCCGCGAAATTCCCGCGGCGCCCGCGACGTTCCCGGCGCGCAGGCCGGTGTTCGCGCTCGACCGCATCTGGGTATCGCCGCGCGGCTCGGTGCGCCGGCTTGCGCGCCATGCGACGCCGCTCGCGCGCGTCGCCTCGGACCACCTGCCACTCGTCGCCGATATCGTCGTCTGATCGCCCTCACGCGCCGTGGAACCGGCGCAAGGCGTCGGGGTCGCTGACGGTCACGTTTCCATAAGCGACGCCGACGAGGCCCCGGCGTTCGAGCGCGTGCAGCGCCTGGTTCGTGCGCTGCCGCGACGTTCCCGACAGCAATCCGATTTCCTGCTGCGAAAGCGGAAGCTCGCTGCTCATCCCGGGGTTCAGCACCGGATTGAACAGCGATGCAATGCAATGCGCGATTCGCACCTCGGAATCGCCGAGGCGGTCGCTTTCGACGGAATCGAAGTAGACGCCGACGCGCTCGTTCAACTGTTGCACCAGATACCGGTTGAACGCGATGCTGCGGTCGAGCAGCCAATGAAATGTCTCGCGCGTCACCAGTGCAACGCGGCTTGCTCGCACCGCGACGACGTCGGCCTTGCGCGGTCCGGTGCGCAGCAGCGCGCTCTCGCCGAGCCAGCCGCCCGCCGCCACGCCGGTGAACGTGATCGCCTTCCCCTTCGGCGACTCGCTGCTCACCTTGACGAGACCGCTGACGACGCCGAGCCAGTGCCGGGGCACCTCGCCGCGACGGAAAACGCAGGTGCCTGATGCGAACGACCGCTCGTGCGCATCCGCTTCGACGCGCGCGAGCTCCGCGGCTGTCAGGTCGCGCGCCCAGGAGGCGTTGCGAATTGCATCCGCGAGCGTCGGCGTCGTTCCGTCCAACAAAACGTGGTTGCGGGGCATCGGCGTGTTGTACCTCAAATGTCGCGGCGATGACAACCGCCGCGCGGCGAACCCGCTATCTTCGTTGGGCGCATCGTTGGGCATTCCGACATGAACACAGTGGGGAGACGAGCGCGGCTGTCGCGACTGCAAGACCTGCCATCACAATGCCAGGGCAGCGTCATGTTTCGTCGCAGCCACCCAACAATCGAACCGCATCTCGAAGGAGAAACGCGACGAAGACAGTCCCCCGCGCCTTGTTCGCCGCCTCGCTGCTCGCACTGTCGCTGGCCGGGCCGGCGCAGGCCGCCGCCGTTCCCGCGCTCGTGGCCGCGCGCACGCATTTTTTCGGCATTCAGAACGTCGACCCGAAGTCCGGCGCGGTCGACAAGGAAAAGGTGATCGTCACGTGGTTCAGCGTGCAGTCGTACGCGGTTGCGGCGAGAGGACACGTGTTCCTGCTCGATTCATACATCTACCGGATGTCCGATACCGAGGGCTATGTGCCCGCGACGCTCCAGGAACTGGTCGACTTGAAGCCCGAGGCCATCTTCATCGGCCACGGGCACGGCGACCATGCCGACAACGCGGCGTACATCGCCGTTAAGACCGGTGCACGCATCTACGGCGCAGCCGAGCACTGCGAAGCAATGCAGGGGGATGCCGCCCGGATCTTCGGCGCGGGCACGAGCGTCTCGTGCACGTCGCTCACGACGCCCGCATCGGCGCCAGGGTCCGAAATCTCGACGATCGACCAGATGCGCCCGGATGTGTGCATCAATTCGTTCAAGCATCTGCACTCGGGTCCGGCGCCGCTCGATCCCGACTTTCCGCAGAACCTCGTCAATCCGGTGCGCGACCCGCGCGTCAACGAGCTGTACCCGCCGCTGCCGCCGCCGACGCTCGACACGCGCACGCGGTCGCTGAGCGGCGGCTCGGTCAGCATGTTCTACCAGTTCTCGATCGGCGGGTTCAGCTTCATCTGGCATGACACGAACGGCCCGATCAAGGACTTCCAGCCGCAGCTGATTCCGCTGATCGGGTCGCTGCCGAAGGCGGACGTCGAGTTCGGCTCGCTCGTCAGCACCGGCGAGACGATCAACGGCGTGCGCGACATCGCGATGTACATCCAACTCGTCAAGCCGAAGATCTTCTACGGCGGGCACACGGACAACTTCAACATCGGCGCGTCGCCGTACTATCACCAGGCGCTGCAGCGGCAGTTCGACATCTTCGCCATCCCTGACGCGGAGCGTCCGGTGATCGGCGGCCTCCACGACCCGTACGATTACCTGCGGCCCGGGCTCGCCACGTTCGAATGGAAGAGCAAGGCGTGGGACGCCGTGCCGGAAGGCAAGAAGGCGGTGCATTGCCCATAGCCGCCCATCCCGCAGCCGCCCGGCGGGCGTGCGCGGATCGGATCGACGCGGCATCCTGCGCGCCGGAACGCCCTGACCCCCGGCCACTGGCTGGTCGCGGGCGTTCCGCTGCGCGCGGCCCACCCAGCGACGGTGTCGGCAGATGCTTCGTCTTTCCAGGGCACTTCGCTTCCTGCGCATCTCCGCGTTCGCGGCGGCGGTCGCCGTCGTCCTTGCCGTCTACGGTTTCGCCGCGTCCCGGGCAATCACGCTGCCCGGCGTGTACATGGACGCGGTCAATCCCGACTATCTCGTCGTCAAGCTGCTGAACGGGCACCACACTCTGCGTGGCCGAATCCGCATGTCTACTTCCCGGACCGGGAACTCGTCTTTCCCCTCTGCACTGCGACATTCTCGCCTACGACCGTTGACCGGGTTGCGTGCGCGGAAACGCGACGACGTGGTCGATCTCCACGCGGATGCCGATGCGCTCGCCGAGCGCGTGATCGTGGTGCGACGGCACGAGCGACAGCAGGCGGCCGCCGCTGTCGAGGCGCAGCGTGTAGAGAATCTGCGCGCCGCGAAACGCCTTGTGCAGCACGCGTGCGCGCACCGGGCTCGCGTCGTCGTGGATGATGTCGTCCGGCCGGATCAGCACGTCGACCGGAACGCGTTCGGCATCCGCGTCGCCCACATAGGGAAGTGTGCGGCGGCTTTCGAGCGTTCCGACCTCCACTTCGATGCTGCGCGGACCGTGCAACTCGCCCGGCAGGAGCACGCCTTCTCCGACGAAGTCGGCGACGAACGGCGTCGCCGGCCAGTGGTACAGGTTATAGGCCGAATCCCATTGCTCGATGCGGCCCTCGTGCATGATGCCGATCGCGTCGGCCATCGCGAACGCCTCGTGCTGGTTATGCGTGACCAGGATCGCGGTCGCGTTCTCGGCCTTCAGGATCGCGCGCACCTCCTGGCCCAGGCGCTCGCGCAAATCGACGTCGAGGTTCGAAAACGGCTCGTCGAGAAGCAGCAGCGCAGGCCGGGGCGCGAGCGCACGCGCGAGCGCGACGCGCTGCTGCTGGCCGCCGGACAACTCGTGGGGAAACCGCGACGCCGCGTCGTGCAGGCCCACCACCCGTAGAATCTCGGCCACCCGTGCCTCGCGCGCCGTGCGCGCCAGTGCCCGCAGGCCGAAACCCACGTTGCCCGCCACGTCGAGATGCGGAAAAAGCGCGTAATCCTGGAACACCATGCCGATGCGGCGCACCTCCGGCGCCCGTGTCATCCCGGGCCGCGAAGCGATCTCGCCGGTCAGCCGCACTTCGCCCTCGACGACGGGCTCGAAACCGGCAATCGTGCGCAGCAGCGACGTCTTGCCGCAGCCGCTCGGGCCCAGCAGGCAGCCGATGTCGCCGCGCCGAAGCTTGAGCGAGACGCCCTTGACCGCAACTCGCTTGCCGTAAGCCTGCGACACGCCGCGAAGCTCGAGCACGACGACCGGCATCGGTTGCGGCAGCGGCGGCGGATCGATCATCGTGATTAGGGGCAGGGAAGAAGCAGGCGTCATGGTACGCAATCGCCGGCATGGCTGACGCGACGACCGCGGCGCCGCGGGTGCTGCCCGCCGCGCCGAGACGCCCTTGGCGGCCGATGTCGCCGCTCGCCGCCGTCGCAGTCATCGTCGCGGTGCTCGTGCTCGTGCCCGTCGCCGCGGTGATCGCGCAGATGTTCGGGCCGGCGACGTCCACTTGGGCGCATCTCGTTTCGACCGTCCTCCCCGAGTACGTGCGGAACACCGTCCTGTTGCTGGTCGGCGTCGGCGCCGGCGTCGCGCTCGTCGGCATGCTGACCGCGTGGCTCGTGACCAATTTTCGCTTTGCCGGTTCCAGGATGCTCGAATGGGCGCTCGTGCTGCCGCTCGCGATGCCGGCGTACGTCGTCGCGTACGCGTACACCGACACGCTGCAGTTCGCGGGCCCGGTGCAGGGGTTCATCCGCGGGGTGACCGGATGGCACGCACGTGAATACTGGTTCCCCGACATCCGCTCGCTCGGCGGTGCGGTAGCGCTGTTCATCCTGACGCTCTACCCGTACGTTTATCTCGTCGCGCGCGCGGCGTTTCTCGAGCAGACAGCGGCGACGCTCGAGGCAGCCCGGCTCCTTGGCGCGTCGCGCGTCGCCACGTTCCTTCGCGTGGGATTGCCGCTCGCGCGTCCGGCGATCGTGGCCGGCATGGCACTCGCGATGATGGAGACGCTCGCCGACTTCGGCACCGTCGCCTATTTCGGCGTGCCGACGTTCTCGACCGGCATCTACCGCGCCTGGTTCTCGCTCGGCGATCCGCACGCGGCAGCGCAGCTCGCGCTCGTCATGCTGCTGTTCGTGCTCGCCATCCTGGGCGTCGAGCGCGCGTTGCGTGGCCGCGCGCGGCGGCACGAGCGTGGCGTCCGCCGTCACCCGGCGCACGAGCCGCTGCGGGGTGCAGCGGGCGCGCTCGCGGCCGCGGCGTGCGCCACGCCAGTGCTGCTCGGCTTTGCCGTTCCGGCCGCGATCTTGTTTCGCATGGCCATCCGCCACGGCGACGCGCAGTTCGGCCCGCGCTTCGTCGAGCTGACGATCAACAGCTTCTCGCTCGCCGGCATTGCATCGGCGGCGGCCGTCGCGCTCGCGCTGCTCGTCGCATACGCGTCGCGGATCTCGCGCGGACGTGCCGTCGCGCTCGCTGCCCGAGCGGCCGGCATCGGCTACGCGCTGCCCGGATCGATCATCGCAGTGGGCGTGCTCATTCCGCTCACGGCGCTCGACAATGCGCTCGCCGCATGGCTGCGCTCGCACTTCGGCGTCACGGCCGGCCTGCTGCTGACCGGCAGCATCGCCGCGCTGGTTTATGCGTATGTGGTGCGCTTCCTCGGCGTCGCGCTGCAGACGGTGACGGCGGGGCTCGCGAAGATCACGCCGGCGATGGACGACGCATCGCGCAGCCTCGGTCACGGCGCCGGCGCGACGCTTGCGCGCGTGCACCTGCCTCTATTGCGCGGCAGCGTCTTCACGGCGGCGCTGCTGGTGTTCGTCGACGTGATGAAGGAATTGCCGGCGACCTTCGTGATGCGGCCCTTCAATTTCGACACGCTGGCGGTGCAGGCCTACAACCTCGCGGCGGACGAGCGCCTCTCCGAGGCGGCCACGGCGTCGCTCGTCATCGTCGCGGCCGGCCTCGTGCCGATCATCGTGATCTCGCGCGCGATTCGGCGCCGCGGCGCGGCGTGATGCCGGCGCGCTACTTGAACTGCGCGCGATCGGCGATCCTCTGCGCCGTCGGCTGGTTGCGGCCCAGCTGCGCGACATTGATCGTGTCGGCCTTGAACGCACCGAGTGCCGCGAGCGCCGGATTGTCGACCTTGACGCCGGGCACCGTCGGCCACTCGTTGTTGCCGTCGGCGAAGTAGGCCTGCGCCTCGTCGCTCGCGAGATACTCGAGGAATTTGATCGCGGCTTCCTTGTGCGGCGCGTGCTTCAGCATGCCGCCGCCGGAGATGTTCATTTGCGTGCCGCGGCCATCCTGGTTCGGCCAGATCACGCCGAGCTTGTCGGCCACCGCCCGCTCGTCCGGCTTCGTCGAGCGCATGAGCCGTGCGATGTAATACGTGTTGCTGAGGGCGAGATCGCATTCGCCGGCGGCGACGGCGCGCAGCTGGTCGGTGTCGCCGCCCTTCGGATCACGCGCGAGATTGGCGACGACGCCGTGCGCCCACTTCTCGGTCGCCGCTTCGCCGTCGTGCGCGACGAGGCTCGCGATCAGCGACAGGTTGTAGACGTGCCCGCTCGAGCGCGTGCAGACCTTGCCCTTCCAGCGCGGGTCGGCCAGGTCCTCGTACGACTTGACGTCGCCCGGCTTGACGACGTCCTTGTTGTACGCGATCACGCGGGCCCGCGCCGAAAAGCCGAACCAGTGGCCTTCGGGATCGCGGTAACTGGCGGGAATGCGCTGCTCGAGCACGGCGGAATGCAGCGGAGCGAAGACGCCTGCCTGCTGGGCGCGCCACAGGCGGCCGACGTCCACGGTGATGAACACGTCGGCGGGGCTGTTCGCGCCCTCGTTTTTGATCCGCTCGAGCAGCGGATCCTCGGGCGCCTCGATGCGATTGATGCGGATGCCGGTCTTCTTCGTGAAGTTCGCGTAGAGCGCCTCGTCGGTCTGGTAGTGGCGCGCCGTGTAGAGGTTCAGCACCTTTTCCTGCGCCTCGACGTACGCGGGCAGGGCGATGGCGGCGGCGCAGGCAGCGAGGGCGAGCAGGCGGGGAGAGCGCATGGTCGGCGAGTCCCGAGTCGAAGCGGATAATGAGTGAATGATAATCATTACTATTCCAGCGCGCAAGCCACCGGCAAAGAAAGGACGAACCCGAGCCGATCGCGAACTCGAGCCTGCGCCAGCACGGCGCTGCCCCTACGCGATTCCGAGATACGCGCGCCGCAGATCCGGATTGGCGAACACTGCATCGGGCGCGCCCTGGGCGACGATGCGGCCTTCCTCGAGCAGATACGCGCGACGGGCGAGATCGAGCGCCATCGCGACGTTCTGCTCGACGAGCAGCACGGCCGTGCCGGTGGCATTCACGTCGCGAATCGCCCGGAACATCACCTGCACCATCATCGGCGAGAGTCCGAGCGACGGCTCGTCGAGCAGGAGCAACTTCGGCGCAGCCATCAGCGCGCGGCCGATCGCGACCATCTGCTGCTGGCCCCCGGAGAGTGCGCCCGCCGGCGCGTCTAGCTTGTCGCGCACGGCAGGGAACAGCGCGCAGACGCGCTCGAGCGAGCGTTCGCGCACCGCGCGGGCAGGGCGCAGGTAGCTGCCGATCTCCAGGTTCTCGCGGACAGTCAGCCGCGTGAACAGCCGCCGACCTTCCGGCACGATCGCGATCCCGGCGGCGCAGAAGCGATGGGGCGCGACCGCCGTCATCTCGCACCCGTCCATCGTGATGCTGCCCGAGCGTGCGCGGTTGAGTCCCGCCAGCGCGCCGATCAGCGTCGTCTTGCCGGCGCCGTTCGGCCCGATCACGCAGACGAGCTCGCCCTGCGCGATCGTCAGCGACACGCCCCACAGTGCCGGCGCGGCGCCGTAGTTGACGCGGAGGTCGAGGACGTCAAGCATGAGCGACGCCGAGATACGCTGCCGCGACGTCGTGGCGTGCCATGACGTCGGCGGCGCTGCCCTCCGCGAGCACGCGTCCCTGGTCGAGCACGACGATGCGGTCGGACAGCGCGGTGACGATGCGCATCACGTGCTCGACCAGCACGATCGTCGTTCCCTGCCTGCGAATGCGCAGGATCAGGTCGACGGCCTCGTCGATCTCGGCCGGCGTCAGGCCGGAGAGCACCTCATCGAGCAGCAGCAGCCGCGGCCCTGCCGAAAGGGCGCGCGCGAGCTCGAGGAATTTCGTCTGATGCAGGTTGAGATCACCGGGCAGCGCACCGCTGCGCGAGTCGAGCCCGGTGAAGCGCAGCCAGCGCGCAGCGGCGGCGTCGGCTCGCGGCCGGTCGAGCGCCGCGCCGCCGAACATCGCCGTAAGCGCGACGTTGTCGCGCACGCTCAAGTGCGAGAACGGTCGCGGGATCTGGTAGGTGCGCGCGACGCCGGCACGGGCGATCCGATGAGCGGGCAGGCCGCCGACTTCGGCACCTGCGAACCGCACGCTGCCCGCGTCGGCGCGGTAATGTCCGCTCACGACGTTGATCAGCGTGGATTTCCCCGACCCGTTCGGACCCAGCACGCCCAGGATCTCGCCTTCTCGGACGTCGACGTCGACGCCGTCGAGCGCGCGCACGCCCTTGAACGCCTTGGCGAGGCCGCGCACCTGCAGCAGCACATGACGTTCTCCATCGGCTCCTGGCGCCGCATCGACAGCGTGCGCAGCCGCGGTCGACGGCATCGGCTCGGCGGGCGGCGACGCCGGCACCGCGTGCGACGCCTGTGCGTCATGCGGCGCGGGCGATGCCTGCGGGTCATGCGGCGCGTGCGACGCCTGCGCGTCATTTGCTGTTTTGACTGCGCGTGGAGCGGTGCGCCTACGGCGCCACGCCCGCCACCCGCCGAGGATGCCCTCGGGCATGAACAGCACGGCCGCGACGAGGATCACGCCGGTCACCGCCTTGCCGGTGACCGCCTGGTCGGCCGCCGTCGATGCGTAGAGCAACAGCGTGATGGCGGTGGCGCCGAGCGCCGGGCCGGCCCAATGGCGCGTGCCGCCCAGCACGCTCATCAGCACGACGGTGAGCGGCACGGTGATGTTGAACGTGCCGTTCGCCGTGACATAGGAAATGAACAGCGCGTGAATGCCGCCGGCGACACCGGCCAGCGCGCACGAGATCCCGAACGCGACGAGCTTGTAGCGGTACGTCGGAACGCCCATCACTTCGGCAGCGTCCTCGTCGTCGTGGATCGCGAACAGCCCCAGCCCGAGCCTGCCCTGGGCGATTGCGCGCGCGACCAGCAGCGTCAGCGTTGCGAGCGCAAGCGACAGCATGTAGAACGCGCCCGACGGCGTCGGCGCGAGCACGGGCACGGGCACCGCCGACAGATAGACGCCGGGGCCGCCGTCGATCGGCGTGTTGAGCACGATCGTCGCGAGCACGAAGGTGACCGCGAGCGTCAACAGCGCGAACAGCTCGCCGCGCACGCTGCGCACGCGGAACACGACGGCGCCGAGCGCCACGCCGAGCACCGCGGCAAGCGCGGCCGCGGCCGGCAGCGTCCACAGGAACGGAACGTCGAACTTTCCGGCGAGCACGGCCGTCGTGTAGATGCCGGTGCCGTAGAACGCGCCGTGGCCGAACGAGAAATAGCCGGAGTAGCCCGACAGGATGTTCCACGACGTCGCGAGCACGATCCAGTGGAACACCAGGTAAAGGAGCGATTCGTAGAACGCCGGCAGGTGCAGGAACGGAACGGCCGCGAGTGCGCAGCCTGCGGCCGCGATCGCGCAAAGCGGGCGGTCGAGTCTCAGGTTCGCTCCGGCCGCAGCAGCAGGAGCAGGATCAGGATCGTGAACGACACGATGGGCGCCCACGACGGAGACGCGAACGCCATCGTCACCGCTTCGCTGACGCCGATGACGATGCCCGCGGCCAGCGGCCCGAGCGCCGACCCCAATCCGCCGAGCATCACCGCCGCGAACACGACGCCGACCCACGCGTAGATCTGCGCCGGCGTGAGCGTGAAGGAGAGCGCGAGGCACACGCCCGCGATGCCCGCGAGCGCGCCGCAAAGTCCGGAAAGGAGCAGCGCGTGGGCGCGCGCGTCGACGCCGAATGCCGACGCGATCGGCGCGTCCTCCGCGAGCGCGCGCAGCGCCCGACCCAGGCTCGTATAGCGCATCGCCGCCCAGATGCCGAACGAGAGTGCAAGCGCGACCACTAGCGTCAACAACTCGGGCACCGGCACGAACAGGCCGCCGATGCGGAACTTGAGGCCCGTGTACACGGACTCGAGCTTGCGGAAGTCGGCGGTCCAAACGCCCTGGATGCCCGCTTCGATGATCGCCGTGAGACCGAAGGTCGCGAGCAGCGAATTGAGCGGCGATACCGCGAAGCGCGCGAGCAGCCATTGCACGGCGATGCCGAGCACAGCGAACAGCGGCACGATGAGCACGAGCGTCAGCAGCGGATCCATGCCGCCGACGCTCGCGAGCTGGTAGCAAAGGTAAGCGGCGAGGAACGCGAAGCCGAAGTGGGCGAGGTTGATGACGTGCAGCAGCCCCCACGCCAGGCCGAGCCCGAGGCCCAGCAGGCCGTAGAGGCTGCCAATGAAGATGCCGGACAGCGCCGACTGCGCGAGCAGCGTACCGCTCGGGAACGTCATCTTGCCGGCCGCGCAGGTCGCGCTACGGCACCCTGAGCGTCGCGCCCGGTGCGGCGTACTCCTTCGGATACACGGTGACCCAGCGCCCGTCCTGCACCTGCTTGACGCGCATCAGGTCGTCGCCGTAGTTGCTCGGCCCGTCGAAGCGCAGCTTGCCCTGGATCGTGTCGATCCGGTGCGTCTTCAGGTAAGCCGCGATCGCCTTGTCGTCCAGGCTGCCCGCGCCTTTGACGCCCGCTTCGAGAATCTGCCACGCGGTGTAGGACGCAGCCGCCTGGACCTCGACGTTGGTGTCCGGGATGCCGGCTTTCCTCGCCCGCTCGTGATACAGGTCGATGAACTCCTTCACGCCGGGCGCGTTCGTAAACGGTGGATGCTCCTCGAACACCGTCATCGACAGCGCGTTGTTCGCGAGCGGCGACTTCGACATCGGGCCCGGCGCCGGATACATGTAGAAATGCTCCTGCGGCGTGTAGTCGATCTTCGAGAGCGCGTCGAGCAGCTGGTTGCCCTCGAGCCCGATCGCGCCCACCCAGATGAAGTCGGGCTTCGCGTCCTTGATTCGCGCGGCAATCGGACCGTAGTCGAGATTGCCGAAGTCCCATTCGAGGAACAGCACTTCGGTCAGGCCGCGCTTCTTCGCGACCTCGCGCGCGCCGAGCGACATGAAATGCACCGACGGAAACTTGCTGGTCACCACCGCGATCGTCTTCGGCGGCTTCGGCGATGCCGCGAGCGCATCGAACACCGTGTTGGGCACCGTCGTCCCGGGTTCGGGACCGAGCGACCACGCGGGGAATTGCATCTCGTATTTCGCCATCGACGGGATGCCGAACGTGTGATGGACGAGCACCTTGTTGTAGCGCTGCGCCACGCCCATCGCCGACAGGATCGCCCCGGTAGCGTACGGACCCATCAGCAGGTCGACCTTGTCCGCCGTGACGAGCTGCTCGTAGAGCGTCCGCGCGAGATCGGGTTTCGACTGGTCGTCCCGGACGATCCATTCGACCTGCCGGCCGAGGAGGCCGCCGCGCTTGTTGAGCTGCTCGACGTAGATCTCGCCGACGACCTTGTGCACGAGGCTCGTCGCGGCGAGGGGTCCGGTCAGCGCGAGCGTGCTGCCGATGCGGATCGGCGGTTGCGCGCCCTGCGCAAGTGCGCCTCCGGCCGCCACGAGCCATGCGCACGCGGCGCCGATGCAGGCGATGCGTCCGATGCGAGTCATCGATGCTCCTCCCTTTCGTTGGTGAACGTCTCTAGCGCCGCTCGTCGACGACGCGGTTCTGCAGCACGCCGATGCCTTCGATCTCCACTTCGCAGACATCGCCGGCCTTCATCCAGATCGGCGGCTTGCGCGCGAAGCCCACGCCCGACGGCGTGCCGCTGATGATGATGTCGCCCGGCCGCAGCGTCATCGCCTCGGAGCACACCGCCACGAGCGTCGCCACGTCGAAGATCATGTCGCGCGTATTCGCGTTCTGCAGCACCTGCCCGTTGAGGCGCGTGCGCAGGCTGAGCCCGGTGGCGCCGGGCGGCAGCTCGTCGGCCGTCACGAACTCCGGACCGAAGGCGCCGGTGGCGTCGAAGTTCTTGCCCATCATCCACTGCGTGGACTTGAACTGGTAGTCGCGGATCGAGCCGTCGTTGAAGATCGAGTAGCCGGCGACGTGATCGAGCGCGCGCTCCTTCGCGACGTAGCGGCCGGCCTTGCCGATCACAACCACCATCTCCCCTTCGTAGTCGAACTGCTCGGACACGCGCGGCCGAACGAGCGCCTCGCCATGCGCCACCCACGACTGCGGAAAGCGATGGAACAGCACCGGATATTTCGGCGCATCCTTGTACGGCGATTCGGCCGCGTGGTCGACGTAGTTGAGGCCGACGGCGATCGCCTTGCCGGGGTCAACGACGGGCGGCAGGTACGAAATGGCCGACAACGCCATGCGGGTCGGCGCCCGAGCGGCAGCGGCGCGGGCGGCGGCCAGGCCCTCCGCGCCCTGGAACAGCAGGCCCGTCAGCGTCGCCGGAAGTCCCAGTCCCGTGAGGTCCACGACCTCATGATCGATGCGCAGCCCGACCCCGGGCCGCCCGCCATCGCGTTTGAATGCAACCAATCGCATCGATCTCTGCTCCCGTCAGGTGTGCAGTGCCTGGCCCTGCGCCGGTCGTTCGTGATTGACGATGAAGTCGTCAGGCACCGGAGGTCCCCAGACGTAGAACGAATCCTCCGGCGGATGATCGGCCGCGGGCCAATCGACGTCCGCGGGAACGAAGTCGATGCCGTACGAGTACTCGGCGAAGCTGCCCCACGGGTCCTGCACGTAGTGGAAATAGTTCGAGCCGAGCACGTGCCGGCCGACGCCCCAGCCCTTGCCGTAACCCTTCGCCCGCATCAGCTCCGCGCCGAGGCCGACGTCGTCGAGACTGTCGACATCCCAGCTCGAATGATGAAGCCCGCGCGCATCCGATTTCGCGAACGCGAGCACGTGGTGATCGCTGGCATGCGGCGCGTGCAGAAACGCGATGACGTCACCCGAGCGATCCGACAGGCGCAAGCCCAGCGTCTCGGTGTAGAAGGCGAGCTGACGGGCTACGTCCGGCGTGAACAGCAGCACGTGCGACAGCCGCCGCGGCCGCACCGGAGGCGTCTTGCTTCGGGCGGGCGCCGCACCCTGGCCGGGTGGCACTTCCGCCACCCGAGCCGGCGGCGACTTGGCCGATGCCGAGACCTTCGGCCCGGCGTGGATGCGAACCGGCGTGCCGTCGGGATCGCGAATCCAGATCCCTTCGCCGTCGGCGAGCGCATGTGGCGCGCAGCGTCGATCGGCGATGCGGCGTGCGAGCTGCTCGAAGTCGTCGTCGTAAGCGCTGAAGCTCAGGTATTGCAGCTGCTTCGGTCTCCCGTCGGCGTGCACGACGCCCCAGCAGTGCGGGTTGCCCGTCGTCCGCAGTTCGAGCCGCGCACCGTCGCGGCGCACGTCAAGGCCGAAGGCCTCGTAGAAGCGCGCGGCCTCCGCGAGGTCGGGCACGCTGAATCCGAAGCGGTCGAGCGAATGAACGCCGAGCGCATTGCTGCGGCGCGGCAGAGCGGCTTGTGGCGCGGTGGAAGTGGTCATCGTATGGCGCCGGCGCATCGGGTGCCGGCAAGGCATGACGATAGCAAAATTATCGCGCCGGCAGGAGCCGTGCTGCATCGCGAGATTGCGCGGCCGGCGCAACCGGTCTATACGAGGCCGATGGCCGCCCGCTCGCGGCAGCTTGGGAGAAGTGATTGGATTTCTCGAATCTGACCGTCGTCGTGACCGGAGCCTCCGGCAATCTCGGTGATGCCGTCGCGCGTGCATTCGCGGCGCGCGAAGCGAACATCGTATTGGTCGCGCGGCACGTCAGCGCGCTGGCCGGCGTGCGCCCCGACCGGCAGCTCGCGCTTGCCGCCGATCTCACGCGCCAGCCGGACGCGGAGCGGGTCGCGGCGGAGACGCTGGCCCGGTTCGGCCGCATCGACGTGCTTTGCAATATCGCCGGCGGGTTCCGCATGGGATCGCCGGTGCACGAGACGACGGACGAGACCTGGAGCTTCCTGCTCGATCTCAACGTCATGACGATGCTGAACACGGTGCGCGCCGTGGTGCCGCGGATGCTCGCGCAGGGCGGCGGCCGCGTCGTCAATGTCGCTGCGAATGCGGCGCTGCGCGGGACGGCGGGCATGGGCGCTTACTGTGCGACCAAATCGGCCGTCATCCGCCTCACCGAATCGATGGCCGCGGAGTTGCGCGAGCGGAACGTCAACGTCAACTGCGTGTTGCCGACGACGCTCGATACGCCCGAGAACCGCGCGGCGATGCCGAAGGCGGATGCGTCGCGGTGGGTGCGGCCGGACGATCTCGCGCAGACGATCGTGTTCCTCGCGTCGTCGGACGCGCGCGCCATCCATGGGGCCGCGCTGCCGATCGGGTAAAGGTAATCGTACGCAGGAGGATCGATGCAACAACGCCAGGACATCCTGATTCTCGGCGCGTCGTACGGCTCGCTGCTCGCGGCGAAGCTGCTGCTTGCCGGCCACTCTGCGCACCTGGTGTGCCTGCCGGCCGAGGCCGAGCTCATCAACACCGACGGCTTCCGCGTGCGGCTGCCGGTCAAAGGACAGGACCGGCTCGTCGAGATCGACTCCCGGCGCCTGGCGGGCAAGGTCACGGCAAGCGGCGCCGGAGAGGCGGATCCGGCGCGCTACAACCTCGTTGCCCTGGCGATGCAGGAGCCGCAGTACGCGGCGGGGGACGTGCGCGAACTCCTCGGCGCCATCGCGAAGTCCGGCGTGCCATGCATGTCGATCATGAACATGCCGCCGTTGCCGTACCTCGCTCGGATTCCCGGACTTGCGGTTGCGAGGCTCCGCGACTGCTACACCGATCCGTCCGTCTGGGACGCGTTCGATCCTGCGCGCGTCACGCTGTGCAGCCCCGATCCGCAGGCGTTCCGGCCGCCCGGGGAAAACGTGAACGTGCTCGAGGTCAGCCTGCCGACGAACTTCAAGGCCGCGCGATTCGCGTCGGCCGCAGACACGGAGATGCTGCGCGCATTGGCGGCGGACATCGAGGCGATCCGCTTTCCCACCGCGTCAGGCAGCGTTGAGCTGCCGGTGAAGCTCAAGCTGCACGACTCGATCTTCGTGCCGCTTGCCAAGTGGAGCATGCTGATCACGGGGAACTACCGCTGCGTGGAGAAGGACAGCATGCGCGCCATTCGCGACGCCGTTCACGCCGACGTCGAAGCCTCGCGCGCCGTCTACCGCTTCGTCGGCGACGTGTGCAAGGCGCTGGGTGCGCGCGACGAGGATCTCGTGCCGTTCGAGAAGTACGCGAACGCCGCGCTCGGCCTCGCCAAGCCGTCGTCGGCCGCGCGCGCGCTTGCGGCCGGCGCGCGCAACATCGAGCGCGTCGACAAGCTCGTGCAGACGGTTGCGGCTGAGAAAAGGATGCGGCTCGCCGAGCTCGACGCGATCGTCGCGCGCGTCGACGCATGGCTCGCCCGCAATCGCGCTCGGTAAGCAGGGTCGGAGACGACTTCCCGACCAGGCGTCGCGATTCGCATCGGCGGGCCGGGAAGGTCGTCTCTGACCCCACTTGACGGCCTATTTGCCGGCCGGGATCTCGATCATGACATCGCCATGCTCGACCCTCACCGCGAAGATGCGGAGGTTTTCCGTGGCCGGCGGCTCACGCACTTCGCCGGTAGGGATGTGAAACACAGCCTGGTGCAGCGGGCACTCGATGCAGTCGCCATCGATGTAGCCGCCGGCGAGGCTCGCTTCCTCGTGCGTGCACGAATCCTGCGTTGCGTAAATGCGCCCCGCGATGTTGTACAGGCAAACGGCAACGCCGCCTGCCTCGGCGGCGAGCGCTTCGCCTTCCGGGACGTCTCCCACCGCCGCCGCCTTGATCCATTGCCCGTTCATTTGACTATCCTCCGCGCTATCGCGCTTCGGGACTCCGCGCTCGGGCGGCCCTGCACGCTTGTATGATCATGCACGCTCATTGCGTTGCCTCCACGGCGATCGTCGCGCGTCCGGTATCCTTGACGGTCCAGGTGTCGCTGTTCGAGGAGTGATCATGCCCGGTTTGCTGCCCGATGTGGATCCCGACGGACTGCTCGAGTATTCGGTCGTATTCTCGGATCGCGCGCTCAATCACATGTCGCGCGCGTTCCAGGGCGTCATGCGGGACATCTCGCGCACGCTGAAGGCGACCTATCGCGCGCAAGCCGCCGTCGTCGTTCCGGGCAGTGGTACGTTCGGCATGGAAGCCGTCGCGCGGCAGTACGCGAGCGGCCGCAAATGCCTCGTCATCCGCAACGGCTGGTTCAGCTATCGCTGGTCGCAGATCTTCGACATGGGGAAGATCCCGGCGGAATCGATCGTGCTCAAAGCGCGTCCGACGGCCTCGGGCGCGCAGGCGCCGTACACGCCTGTACCGGTCGAGGAAGTGGTGGCCGCGATCCGCGAGCACCGGCCCGACTTCGTGTTCGCACCGCACGTCGAAACCGCATCGGGCATCCTGCTGCCGGACGCGTACATGCGGGCGGTCGCCCGCGCCGTGCACGCGCACGGCGGCATGTTCGTCCTCGACTGCATTGCGTCGGGCGCGCTGTGGGTCGACATGCCGGACATCGGCGTCGACATCCTGATCAGCGCGCCGCAGAAAGGCTGGAGCAGCTCCGCGTGTTGCGGACTGGTGATGCTGGGAGAACGTGCGCGCGCCGAGCTCGACCGCACGACGAGCACGAGCTTCGCGTGCGATTTGCGCAAATGGCTGCAGATCATGGAGGCGTACGAGCAGGGCGGCCACGCGTATTACGCGACGATGCCCACCGACTCGCTCGCGCGCCTGCGCGATGCCATGCGTGCGCTCGACGCGTTCGGGTTCGCGAAAGCGAAGGCGGCGCAGCAGGACCTCGGCGCCAAAGTGCGCCGGATGCTCGTCGGCAAGGGCTATCCGAGCGTCGCTGCTGCCGGCTTCGAGGCGCCGAGCGTCGTCGTCAGCCACACCGACGACCCGGATATCCAGTCGGGGCGCAAGCTCGCGGGGCTCGGGTTGCAGATCGCAGCGGGCGTGCCGCTGCAGTGTGACGAGCCAGCTGATTTCCGGACGTTCCGCATCGGCCTGTTCGGGCTCGACAAGCTTCGCAACATCGATCGCACGGTGGCAAGCCTGGACACCGCCTTCAGCCGGTTGACCGTCGAGGTCTGAAAACCCGCCGGCAGCCGCGGCCGGGGAGCGCGATGCCGTCGGGAAATCACACGAGCTCGCTCGAGGGTCGCGCATTCTGGCTGCTTGTCATCGCCGTATCGGCCGCGTTCGCGTGGATCCTGTGGCCGTTCTTCGGCGCGGTGATGTGGGGAACGGTGCTCGCAATCCTGTTCGCGCCGCTCTACCGGCGGCTGGCGCGGCGTGGACGGCGTACGCTCGCCGCGCTCGCCACGCTCGTCATCATCGTCGTCATCGTGATCGTGCCGTTGATCGCCGTCGCGGCGCTGGTGGCGCAGGAAGGCCTCAACTTGTATCAGTCGATCCAGTCGGGCGAGATCGCGCCCGGCCGCTACCTGCGGCAGGTGTTCGATGCGCTGCCGCCTTGGGCGATGCGATGGCTCGATCGCTTCGGATTGACGGACCTCGGCGCCGTGCAGGCGCGGATCACATCGAGCCTCGTGGCCGGCATCCAGTTCATCGGGCCAAGAGCGCTGTCGATCGGCCAGAACACGTTCGATTTCGTCCTCGACACGTTCATCATGCTGTACCTGCTGTTCTTTCTGTTGCGCGACGGTGACGGGATCGTCGCCCGCATCCGCGCTGCGATGCCGCTGCGCGGCGAGATGCAGCGCGACCTCGCCGCCAAATTCACGACCGTGGTGCGCGCCACCATCAAAGGCGGCGTCGTCGTCGCGCTCGTGCAGGGCGCGCTCGGCGGACTGATCTTCGGGATGCTCGGCATCCACGCAGCCGTGCTGTGGGGCGTGCTGATGACATTCCTGTCGCTGCTCCCGGCCGTAGGCGCCGGCCTCGTCTGGGTGCCGGTCGCGATCTGGCTGCTCGCGACCGGCGCGGTCTGGCAGGGCATCGTGCTGATTGCGTTCGGCGTCCTCGTGATCGGCCTCGTCGACAATCT
>Ga0068856_100002099_pt1 | contig 20660 bp, 18 predicted proteins | sample KBSCornC62_FD_66595 | JGI IMG/M metagenome (GOLD analysis project Ga0068856, IMG submission 66595) | Corn rhizosphere microbial communities from Kellogg Biological Station, Michigan, USA - KBS Corn C6-2 | ecosystem: Host-associated > Plants > Roots > Rhizosphere > Soil ... | reverse complement strand
GATGCTGCCATTCAAAAGGGTGGCGAATGGGATGTATTTACAGGCAAGCTACCCAATAAATTATTTGTTCAGGACCTTGAGAAACCGGTTTCCAAGATCGCCGACAGCCTGATCATTTCTAATCCATACTTCCTGGGAGGTAAGCAGACGTTTAAGCAACCTTTTAGTTTGCAGATCAAGTGCTCCGAAACGGGTGCAAAGATCTACTATACCATTGACGGCTCCACGCCAACCGGCAACTCAACATTGTATACTGCGCCAATTAACATATCAAGCACGACAACGGTAAAAGCTATCGCGGTAAAAAATGACAAAAGCAGTTTTGTCGATCAGGGCACATTCAGCAAAATCAGGGACGATATTAAACTAACGCTCCGCAATAAGTATCTTCCAAATTATGCCGGGGATGGCGACGAAACGCTGATCGACGGTTTGCATGGTACTGTCAACTGGAAAGTGGGCCACTGGCAAGGTTACCAGGGTAGCGACCTGGATGCCGTTATCGATATGGGTACGATAAAACCAATCAAATCAGTAAGCATTGGCACTTTGCAGGATGTCGGCTCCTGGATCGTATTCCCAAAACAGGTAGAATTCTATACATCCGACGACGGCCAAAATTTTAAACTGGCTGCAACTGTGCCAACCAAAATAGATATAAAAGCGCCGAACGCTCAAACGCAAGAATTTAAGGCCGACCTGAATTTGAAGACAAGATATATCCGGGTAGTTGCCAAACAATACGGACCGCTGCCGGAGTGGCACGAAGGCAAAGGACAACAATCGTACATTTTTGCCGATGAGATAACCATCGAATAAGACTTGCAAAAGTCAAATGATAATTAGTTAACTTTAATTAACCAATGCAATAAACTAATTATCAGATGGAACCAGAACATAATGTATCATCAGCTGATAATGGAAAAACTGTCGCCATTATCAGCTATTTAAGTATCGTTGGCTGGCTTATTGCCTATTTGGCTTTCCACAACGAAAAGAAAACCGAACTCGGGAGTTATCATTTGCGGCAAACCCTGCTTTTTTATATCGCCTGCTTTGGCGTCTATATTATATGGTCGGTAATAGTAGTTGCTTTCCTTTTATCCTTGAGTTTAAGTTTGGCCGGGCTAGCCTGGGTTTTGAGCTGGGTGCTATATATCGGTGTACTTGTTTTATGGGTAGTTGGCTTTATCGGAGCAATTAACGGTGAAAAGAAACCAATCCCTTTCATCGGCGAAAAAGCACAATCGATATTTAAGGGGATCTGATTAGATATTTTTATTCGCCCTCCAGTTGCTCCTTTGCCGATTTTAATTTCTCCAATTCGGCAGTTGGTAAAACTGGATATTTTAGTTTAAGTGACTTTAAGGTATCCAGGATAATTGATGAAATGGCAATACGCGAAAACCATTTTTTATCAGCCGGTATAATGTACCATGGCATTTCCGGGCTCGCTGTTTCCCTGATGGCTTCCTCGTAGGCGCTCATATAGTCATCCCAATATTTCCGTTCCTCAACATCCGAGAGCGAAAACTTCCAGTTTTTGGATGGGTCATCAATCCTTTCAACAAATCGTTCCTTTTGTTCATCTTTTGAAACATGCAGAAAGAATTTAATGATAACCGTGCCGTTGCGATAGAGATGTTTTTCGAAATCGCGTATGCTTTCATAACGGTATTTCCAGAAATTCTTCTCTAACTCTTTCGGGCCGAGTGGTTTGGGCAGGTTCTCTTTTTCCAATAATTCAGGATGGACTTTTGTTACCAGCACATTTTCGTAATGTGAACGGTTGAAAATGCCTATCCTTCCCCGTTCGGGTAAAGCCTTATAATGCCGCCATAAAAAGTCGTGCGCATATTCCTCGGAGCTCGGCTGTTTAAAACTGTAAACCTCGCATCCCTGGGGATTAAGCCCTGACATGGTGTGTTTGATGGCACTGTCCTTGCCAGCTGCATCCATCGCCTGGAAAATGATTAATAATGCGTAACGCTTCGATGCGTATAGTTCAGTTTCTACTTCAGCAGTCATCTGAATCAGCTTTTCAAGTTCACCTTCCGCTTCTTCTTTTTTGTAGCCGGCCGAATAATCCGGGGCAAAGTCGCGTAGCGAAAACCTCTGTTCGCCTGTTATTCTGAACTTGTCTGCGATAGATTTCATTAAAAAATGGTATTTACTAAGTTAACCTAAAATTTATGCTTTAGTGTGCCGTTATTTATATTTGCCGCTCACGCTGTGATTTAGCGGCGAATTTTACATCTTTACCCAAATGTTTCGTGAAATAAAAAACAGGTTTTTTCGCTATATAGTTATCCTTATTTACTCCATTATCATATTCTTTTGCGCCATCGAGCTCAACTTTTTATGGTTGTTTGGCTATTCGCCAACGATGGACGACATTAAAACCCCCACCATGTCGGTCGCTTCCGAGGTTTACTATGCAGACGGTAAACTGATTGGTCGTTTCTACAAAGAGAACCGCTCCCCTGTCGAGTTCAAAAAAATATCGCCCGACCTGGTCAATGCGCTCATCGCAACCGAGGATGTACGTTTCTACAAACACGGTGGGGTCGATTTCTATGGCTTCCTCACCAGTATGCTTTCCACTGCCAAAGGCGACAGGCGCGGTGGTAGTACCATTACCCAGCAGTTGGCCAAAAACCTGTTTGCAACACGTAAAAAGAAATCGCAGGGACTGGTGAAACATATCCCTGTTATCCGGACGGTGGTATTCAAGATCAAGGAGTGGATCACTTCGTTCGAAATTGAGCACGTGTATAACAAGCAGCAGATCCTGGAATTCTATTTTAATACCGTTCCGTTCGGCAATAATTCGTTTGGTATTAAATCAGCATCACTAAAATATTTTAATAAGACGCCGGATTCCGTGTCTCAATCACAGGCAGCTTTACTTGTTGGGATGCTGAAGGCTACTTCAACCTATAATCCTATCCGTAATCCTGAAAAAAGTACCGATCGCCGCAATACGGTTTTGGGTCAGATGCAGAAATATGGTTACATCACCAAAGCACAGTATGACGATGATATTAAACAACCACTCAACCTTGATTTGAGTTATACAGAAGACAACTCCCAGGGCGATTCATATCTGCGTCGTGCCGTTGAAAAATGGCTAAGCAAATGGTGTAAGCAAAATGGTTATGACCTTTATAGCGATGGCTTGAAGATTTATACCACCATCGATTCGCGCCTGCAGCAATATGCTGAAGAGGCCGTTGCCGAAAAGATGAAGATGCTCCAGAAACGTTTCTACAACCTTTGGGGCAATAAAACGCCATGGCGCGATCTGAGCGGCAATATCATCTCTGACTTTGCATTAAAGGCCGAAGAGAAGTTGCCTGTTTATAAGATACTGGACCGCAAGTTTCATGGCGATACCATTCCGATCAAACAGTACTTCGAGAAGAAAAAGAAGATGCGGATATTCTCGTGGAACGGCGACCGCGACACTATGTTCTCATCTGTCGATTCTATAAAGTACTACGCTAAAATCCTGAACACCGGTATGATGACCATCGAGCCATCCAGCGGGAAGATCAAGGTATGGGTGGGCGGTATCGATCATCGTTATTTTAAGTACGACCACGTGAACCAGGCCAAACGCCAGGCGGGTTCTACATTTAAGCCTTTTGCCTACGTTACTGCGCTGGATAACGGCTACACTCCTTGTGATAAGTTTACCGACAAGCCCGTGTCCATCAGCTTTATGGATAATGGCAAACCTGATGTTTGGGCGCCCCAAAACGCAAACTTCCAATTTAGCTACATGGATATGTCATTACGCTGGGCAATGGGTAAGTCTGTTAATTCCATCACCGCGCAATTGACTGAAAAAGTCGGCTGGGATAAGGTAGTTCAATATGCCCATAAATGCGGCATCGAAAGTCCATTGAAATCGGTGCCTTCTGTATCATTGGGCTCCAATGATGTGTCGGTTTATGAAATGACACGTGCTTATAGTACCTTTCTGAACAAGGGCGATCGCATCGATCCAATATTGGTAAGCAAGATTATTGATCAGGATGGCGATGTAGTTGCCGAATTTACCTCTAAGAAAACACCGGTGCTAAGTCCGGAAACTGCCTGGCTGATGCTCTATATGTTCAGAGGCGGTATGGAAGAACCAGGCGGCACGTCGCAGGCTTTGTGGGAGTATAACGATCTGTGGAAGTCGGGAAACAATCAGATCGGCGGTAAAACAGGCACCTCCTCAAAATATGTGGATGGCTGGTATATGGGTATTACGAAAGACCTGGTGACCGGCATCTGGGTGGGTTGTGATGACCGCAGCGTTCATTTTACCAGCTCTGAAACAGGTGAAGGTTCGCATACGGCGTTGCCGATCTTTGGTGCATTTATGTCGAAGGTTTATGACGACCCACACAGTGGCTATACCCGCGGGCCGTTCCCAAAACCTTGGGTTAAGATCACCAAGAGCTATGATTGCCCTTCGCCGCGTATTGATACCGATACCGGCGAGCTGGTGACGGATACACTTAACATGCCACCGGATTCAGCGTTGAAAATGCCATCTGATGAGGAAAATCCGGAGAACAAAAACCCTGACAATAAACCGCAGGAACAACAAAAGCCGTGATAGTAGCCGAAGTGTTAAATTTCGGCTACAAATAATAATGTTCGGATTCGAACTGTTATATTTCGGAAGTAAATCATATTTCACAGTTTAACCAATACCCCCTGTTGACTGATCATGAGTAAACTTTACCAGAATTTTATCCGTCATCACAAATACGCAGCCGTGCTGCTTTGCCTTATCGGGTCATTGTTTTTTAGTTTTAATGCTAACGCCCAATATTTCGGGCAGAACAAGGTTCGTTATAAAAACCTCAAATTCAAGGTATATCGCACGCCTCACTTCGAGATTTACTACTATATAAAGAATGATAGCCTGATCAAGCGTTTTGCACAGGAGAGCGAGCTCTGGTACACAATACATCAGCAGGTTTTCAGGGATACATTCAAAAAGCCGAATCCCATTATTTTATATGCTGATCATCCCGACTTCCAGCAAACAACAGCTATTGATGGCGATATCGGCGTAGGAACAGGCGGTGTTACCGAAGGATTGAAAAACCGGGTGGTAATGCCAATAATGGAAACGAACCAGACGACCCGCCACGTTATCGGCCACGAGTTGGTGCACGCTTTCCAGTATCACATGTTGCTGGGCCGCGACTCTACAAGCTACGAGAATCTTGGTAATATGCCCCTTTGGATGATTGAGGGTATGGCCGAATACCTGTCACTAGGCAAAAAAGATGCGTTTACAGCAATGTGGATGCGGGATGCCTACCTCAACAAAAACATTCCAACCATACGCGACCTGACGGAAACCAACAAGTATTTCCCCTATCGTTATGGTGAAGCATTTTGGTCATTTGTAGGCTCAACTTACGGGGATACGGTCATTGTGCCTTTTTTCAAGAACACCGCCCGCTTTGGACTTGAATACGGCATCCGGAGGACATTCGGATATGACGACAAAACACTATCCAATCTCTGGAAAAACTCTATTGAAACCGCTTACAAGCCGCTTTTGACTGATACCGTCCAAAAGCCGGTAGGCAAGAAGATCATCGATAACAAGAACTCGGGCGAATTGAACGTGGCTCCGGCTGTCAGCCCGGATGGTAAATATCTTGCATTTCTGTCGGAAAAGGGATTGTTCACGATTGACCTTTACCTGGCCGATGCGCAAACTGGCCGCGTGATACGAAAGCTCACGAGTAAGATATCCAATACCAGGATCGATGAGTTCAACTTTATTGAGTCTGCGGGTGCTTGGTCGCCGGATAGCAAGCGTTTTGCGTTTAGTATCTTCAGTCGCGGCCGTAACCGTATGCTGGTGGTAAGCGTGCCCGATGGAAGTGTGCTGCAGGACATTTCTATGGGTAAAGCCGAGCAGTTCAGCAACCTCACCTGGTCGCCAGATGGCAAAAACATTGCCTTCCAGGGTTTGGCTGATGGCCAGGGTGACTTGTACATGTACAATTTCGACACGAAGAAAGTCACCCAGCTTACCAACGATAAATATTCCGATTATCAGCCTTGCTTCTCCAGGGATGGCAAAAAGATCATCTTTACCAGTGACCGCAAAACCTACGATAAATCGACTGCCCAGGATATTACTTTCGACCTCGCCGAGCTGGATCTTTCTACAGGTAATGTAACGGATATACCCGTATTTGATGGCGCCAATAACCTTGATCCGCAATACTCGGCAGATGGCACGCAGGTATACTTTCTGTCGAACAGGGATGGCTTCCGCAATATGTACCGCTATACTTTGGCAAGCGGCAAAGTAGAGCAGATGACCAACTTATTTACAGGCATTTGTGGTATTACTGAATATTCTCCGGCAATCAGTATTTCAAATAACGACGACATTGTATACTCCTACTATTTCGCGCAGAAGTACGTGCTTTACAACGCAAAAGCGAAAGATTTTACGCCAAAAGAAGTAAATGCAGGCTCGCTCAACTTTGATGCTGCCATGCTGCCACCGTTCCGTTCGGTTGGCGTCGACCTGATCAATTCGAACCTGAACAACTACCTGGCGTACCCAAAGATTCCAACTGATTCAATCAAACTGACGCCTTACAGACCCCAGTTTAAATTAGATTACCTGGCCAGCAGCGGTGTTGGTGCTTCGGTAAGCCAGTTTGGCGCCGGTTTATCAAGTGGTGTGCAGGGCGTTTTTAGCGACATACTTGGTCGCAATTTGATCTACGGTGGTTTAGATGTTAATGGACAGGTTTATGATTTTGGCGGGCAATTTATCTACATCAACCAGGCCGGGCGATGGAATTTTGGTGTATCGGTATCGCATATTCCGTTTCAATTCGCCAATTACTATCAGCAAGTAGATCCAAATTACCCGGTGTCTAAAACGTCTACAACAACTGCGATTGAGGATGACTATGATATTATCCGTTCTTTCCAGGATCAGGTAGGCGTATTTACATCCTATCCATTGTCTAAGATCAATCGTATCGAGTTTGGTACCGGCATTGCGCATTACTACTACCGGGTCGATCGCTATGCTACTATTTACGACACCTTAGGAAATTACATTACCAGCAACCACAGCCACGTACCAAATTCCACCTATAACACCGAAACAGGCATTTCGCTGACGCCGTTTACCATAATGAACGTGAATACCGCCCTAGTGGGCGATAATTCATTCTTCGGAGTAGCATCTCCGTTAAGCGGTTTCCGTTATCGCCTGCAGGCGGAGTACGATTTTGGAACATATAAATTCTTTGCTCCAACCATTGATTTACGTAAATACATCCGTGCAGAACCGGTTACTTTTGCCGGTCGTCTATACATGTATGGCCGATTTGGCGATGTAGGAAACAACTCTTTGACAGGCGGCGGTGGCGGCCTGTATCCGCTGTACCTCGGCTATCCATTCTATATAAGGGGGTACGAGTCTCAAACATTTTATAACAACAATAACAAAACACCTACAAACAACTTTACCATCGACAATCTTTCGGGTCAAAGAATAGCTTTGGCAAATTTCGAAGTGAGGTTGCCATTTACCGGGCCGGAAAAACTGTCTGTTATCAAATCCAAGATATTTTTCACGGAATTAAACTTCTTTGCCGATGCAGGACTCGCCTGGAGTGCAGGTGATAAAATAGAATTTAAAACCGATCCCAGTATATTGAAAACTATTCCGGGAAAAGACTCGAACGGCAGCATCGTCTATTCAAATATTTATTCAAAAGTTCCGGCGTATAGCTTCGGTGTTTCTATGCGGGTTAACTTGTTTGGTTATTTTATCTTAGAACCATATCTGGCTTATCCTGTTAATAGAACAGATATCAGCAAACCGGTATTTGGCCTTGGCTTTACCCCGGGATGGTAGAAAAAAATGAAGCGATTAACTCTGTTGATATTATTATTGCTTTGCGCGTCCTCTGTCTTTGCACAAAAAGCTGATTCGGCATCGGCTAAGCAGGTAAAAACAAAAAATGTAGATGGCGTAGTAATGACATCGGCGAATGATTTTTTCACGAACTTGTCTGCTTCTTCTCAATTTTCTATTGTTGCTAAATTAATGACAGCAGCAGGCATGTCCGACAGCTTAAAAAGCGTGACGATCACCTTCTTCGCCCCTACTGATAAAGCTTTTGACAAACTGCCTACGGGAACAGTCGACACCTTGCTCCTGCCAAATCATAAGGCAGATTTGATCAGTTTATTGAATAGCCATATGGTTTCGGGTAAACTCAGCTCGAAAGATATTAATAAGCTGATCAAGGCGGGAAACGGACAGGCTACACTCACAACGGCTGCTGGTGAAACTTTAACCGCCAGGCTCAACGGCAATAGAAACATCGTCTTATCGGACGAAAACGGCAATCAGGCGATAGTTACACGGCTGGATATTGAACAAAGCAACGGAATACTTTTTGTTATCAACGGCGTGTTGTCTCTCAAGCCAAAACAATAAGACATTGCTGTGGCAAACCATAGTAAAATTTGCTTCGTAAATTGTGTTATGAAAAAGCTCGCATTATTTATAACCGCACTTTGCGCCATCATGATGACCGGCGCTCAAAACAGCAGCGCTCAGTCGAAGAAAAAGACCGATGCTGAATGGAAAAAGATTTTAACGGGCGACCAGTACGAGATAATGGTCAACCGTGGTACAGAATCGCCCTTTCACAACGCCTATTGGAACAATCATGAAAAAGGCGTTTATGTAAGCGCCGCTACCGGCGACGTATTATTTACCTCTGACGATAAGTACGACAGCCATACCGGCTGGCCAAGCTTTGTAAAACCTGTTGATCCGTCAAAGATCACCATTGTTAAAGACAACAGTTACGGAATGACACGCGACGAAGTGATTGAAAAAAGCACTGGCCTGCACCTGGGGCATGTATTTGATGATGGCCCTGCCGATCGTGGCGGCAAGCGCTATTGCATGAATTCGGGTGCACTCAAATTCATTAAAAAGTAACCATCTTACGCGCTACGCTAATTGAAGGGCGCATCACCGGGCGTGTCCTTGCTGCGTTTTCGAAATTCAGGCCAATGGTCAGATCCACCCAGTCAGGGTTAACCGATCTGATCATTTTTTCTTTTTGGGGCCTGGTAAATGTGCTTACAAATTTGAAGCGCTCCATCGCCTGTTCTTCATTACGGATCTCTTCGAAATAAACTAGCCGGTTCAGTTGCTGTGCACTGTCGAAAAATAAGGTAGGCATTTGTTGGTAGAATTGCAGGGTCTTTAACAGGTCAGAGCAAAGGCCCACGTGCAGGTTATTCCGGTTACGGTCAGTTATGATATAGATAAAACGCTTCATTTTGATAAAAAATTTGCTGGCTAAAAAATAATTACTAACTTTATGAGCATAAAATTACTAATAATTTTAGCAATTCCAAATTTTATGTCAATTATTTCGTCAAATATTAAATTCCTGAGGAAGAGAAAAGGTCTTACTCAGCAGCAATTCGCCGATCAGATCGGTATAAAAAGATCATTGGTAGGCGCTTACGAAGAAGAGCGCGCGGAACCCAAATACGAATTGCTAAAAAATATAGCATCCTTTTTTGACATTACAGTGGATGATTTTATCAATGATACTATCAACGATAAATGGGTCCCCAAGCCAAAAGGTGATCCGGCTAACCTCCGTATTCTGACGATTTCGGTAGACAAAGACGAATACGAGAACATCGAAATGGTGCCAATGAAGGCCAGCGCTGGTTATTTAAATGGCTATGCCGACCCTGAATACGTGGCTCAGCTTCCCAAGTTCTATCTCCCGATGTTTAAGAACGGTACCTTCCGCGCGTTTGAGATCAAAGGCGACTCAATGCTGCCACTGGCATCGGGCTCTATAATAATAGGTGAATACCTTGAAAACTGGGGCGATATCAAATCGGGTGATACTTACGTGGTGGTATCCAAAAATGACGGCGTGGTGTACAAACGCGTGATGGGCAAGTTTAAAGATCAGAAAAAATTAAAACTGGTATCCGATAACCCGGTCTATGAACCTTATGAAATTAATGGCGAGGACGTGCTGGAAATTTGGAAAGCAAAAGGCTATATATCAACTGAATTACCTCAGCCCGCTCCCGAACCTACTATGGAAAGCCTGACCGCGATGATGGCGCAAATGCAGCGTTCGATCTCAAAATTAGGCCAGGAGCACAATTAAGGCAACAATTAAGTTACACGGGTGCAGCTAAACCAATAGCAATTAACTTTATCAAAACATCTAAAAAACTATAAAAAATGATGAAGAAATTGTTGTTAGTGTGCTGTTTCCTGATCGGGATCACAGCAGTGAGCCGTGCACAAGGTGGCGGCGGCATGAGAATGAGCCCGGAAGACAGGGCCAAGCAGTTACAGACTCAATTAAAATTGACAGACGACCAAACTGCTAAAATAACTGCTATTTATAAAGCAAGCGCTGCCAAAAGAGACAGTATCCGTACTGCTTCTAATGGCGACCGCCAGGCGATGATGCAAGCCATGATGCCGTTAATGAAGGATACCAACGAAAAGATCAAAGCTGTTTTGACAGCTGATCAGGCTACAGCTTATGATAAGATGGTGCAGGAACGAATGCAAAGAATGCAGCAAGGCGGTGGCGGCGGTGGTGGCAATTAGGTCCCTCGCAAAAACGTATTTTAGAAAGCGGCTTAATGCCGCTTTTTTTATTTTAGCAAAAATTTTCCTTTTGAGCAAAGCAGAGCAATTCATTAAAGACAAACTGGAGCAAAGACGCAACGAAGGTTTGTACAGGTCATTGAAGCCGGAAAATGACCTTGCTGACTTTTGTTCGAACGATTATTTAGGATTTGCGAGAAATGAGAACCTAAAAAAATTGATCGAAGAGGAAATGCGGGCCAATGCCGGGCATTTCATCGGGTCGACGGGTTCCAGGTTATTATCGGGCAATTCACGTTATATTGAAAATCTCGAAAAAGAGATCGCGGCCTTTCATGGAGCTGAATCGGGGTTGATCTACAATTCGGGATATGATGCCAACCTGGGGCTATTCTCTTCCCTGCCGCAAAAAGGTGATACGATTATTTTGGACGAATTGGCACATGCCTCGATCATCGATGGAGCGAGGTTAAGTTTTGCGAACCGGTATAGTTTCAGGCACAATGATCTGGACAGTTTCGAAGAAAAGCTAAAACACGGTAAAGGGAATTGTTACGTGGCCATAGAGAGTGTTTATTCGATGGATGGCGACACACCGCCGATCACGGACATTGTCGAACTGACAGAAAAGTATAACGCCAATTTAATCGTTGATGAGGCACACGCGGTCGGGCTTTATGGCGCGGGCCTCATTAATCAATTCGAATTAGAAGACAGAGTCTTTGCGCGGGTAGTAACATTTGGCAAGGCGCTGGGTTGCCATGGCGCCATTGTATTAGGAAGCAATTTGCTTCGCGAATACCTCATTAACTTTTCAAGATCTTTTATTTACACGACTGCGGCCTCTTTTCATCAGTTTGCCGCCATCAAAAAGGCATACAAATTCCTGCCTGATTCGGGGGATGCGATTGAAAGGCTGAAAGCAAATATTGATTTTTTTAAACGCTCAATTTCTGTCCGTAACTTACAATTGATCGCAAGTAATAGCGCTATCCAATGCATGGTGGCTGGCAGCAATGAAAAAGCCAGGGAACTAGCTCAGCAACTTCAAAATGCCGGATCAGATGCGAGACCAATACTAAGTCCAACCGTGTCGAAAGGTTCAGAGAGGATAAGGATATGCCTGCATGCATTTAACACCTGCGATGAGATAACTGCACTAACCAATATTATTAATCAATTCTGATATGCCCATTAATAAAAGTTATTTCGTAACAGGGATTGGCACCGAAATTGGAAAAACGATCGTTGCTGCGGCTCTGGTTGAAAAACTAAAAGCTGATTATTGGAAGCCTGTTCAATCGGGCGATCTCGATAATAGTGACTCGAACAAGGTTAGCAACCTGATTTCTAACGAAAAGATTAAATTTTTCCCGGAAGCTTACCGGTTGACACAACCGTTTTCTCCGCACAAATCAGCAGCATTGGACGGGATCAAGATTGAACCAGAAAAATTTGTTCTTCCCGAGACCGACAACACGCTGATCATTGAAGGTGCAGGCGGCCTGATGGTGCCGCTGAATGATAACTTCCTGATGATTGACCTGATCAAACAGTTGAATGTAGAAGTGATACTGGTTTCAAAAAACTACCTGGGCAGCATTAACCATACATTACTATCTATATATACACTGAAGCAATATCAGATACCGGTAAAAGGCATCATTTTCAATGGGGCATCTGAGATTTATTCGGAAGAATTTATTCTTCAATATACCGGCATCCGGCTTATGGGGCATCTACCGGAATATGAAACAATTGACCAAAAAGCTATCATAGGTGCCGGGAGCTTCATCACGCTTTAATTATTTGGCTAAATAAAGAATTTCCCTCACTTTAGTGTATTCAATTATAGCTAACTGGACACTCATTTATGAAAAACATAACGGTAATTGGCTCAGGTACCATGGGCAACGGCATTGCCCATACTTTTGCACAATATGGTTTTAAGGTTTCATTGGTCGATATCAATGAACAGGCACTTGAAAAGGCACTTCAAACCATCGGCAGCAATCTCGATCGCCAGGTAAAAAAAGGTGCAATCGACGAAAGCCTGAAAACCACTACCCTCGCGAATATCAGCACGTTTACCGATCTGAAGGCAGGCGCCTCCGCCGCTGACCTTGTGGTTGAAGCAGCCACTGAAAATCCCGAAATTAAACTAAACCTGTTTAGGCAACTAAGTGATATCTGCAGTCTCGAAACGATACTGGCTTCGAATACCTCCTCGATTTCTATAACCAAGATTGCCGCAGTTACCAAATATCCTTCAAGAGTGATCGGCATGCACTTTATGAACCCGGTTCCGTTAATGAAATTGGTGGAGGTTATTCGCGGGTATTCAACCAGCAATGAAGTTACAGAGGCTGTTATGAACTTATCGCGCCAATTGGGTAAGGATCCGGTGGAGGTGAATGATTACCCTGGCTTTGTGGCTAACCGTATCCTGATGCCCATGATCAACGAAGCTATCTATTCGCTGTACGAAGGCGTTGCAGGCGTACAGGAAATCGACACGGTAATGAAGCTGGGAATGGCACATCCCATGGGTCCGCTGCAATTAGCCGATTTTATCGGCCTGGACGTATGCCTGGCCATTTTAAGAGTACTACATGATGGATTTGGTAATCCTAAATACGCGCCTTGCCCGCTTTTGGTCAACATGGTTACTGCGGGGCATTTAGGTGCAAAATCGGGCTCAGGATTCTATAAATACACGCCGGGAAGCAAGGATCTGGTCGTGGCGGACAAGTTCGGCAGCTAGAAAGTTAAACTTTTCTTGTATTCGTTTGTCAAATATTTAATACCTATTATAAAACAGAATGCAATGAAAACGTTAGCAAAATTGGGAATGATGGCTGCGCTAGGCGGCACATTGTTCCTGGCATCCTGCGCAGGCGACTATTACGTTGCCGATCAGCCTGCCGATGTAGTTTATGAAAGACCGGCTCCTCCGTACGACGGGGCTGTTTGGATAGAAGGTGACTGGTATTGGAGTGGAGGCCATTATATGCACGAACATGGCCATTGGGCACGCGCAAGAAACGGCCGCGTCTGGGTACAGGGCAATTGGGAACACAGCAATCGCGGTTACCGCTGGCACAGGGGACACTGGCAATAATTAGCTTGCAGTTTTCGGTTTGCAGTTGGCACCCTACATTTCTGCTAACTGCGAACCGCTCACTGCAAACTGCTAACTGAAATTACATTCTCTCCGGAACTTCAATCCCCAGCAATCCCATTCCTTTTTTGATTACGTTGACTGATGCAGCCGAAAGCTGCAAGCGGAACTGTTTGGTTTGCTCGTCTTCGGCCTGTAAGATTGATCTTTCGTGATAAAACTTATTGAAGGCCTTGGCCACCTCGTATGCATAGTTGGCAATAGCGGCAGGGTTATGCCCCTTTGCCGCCTGTTCGATAATATCCGGAAATTGATTTAAAAGCAATATCAAATCACGCTCCTCAGGAAATAACTTCGAAACTGTGCTACCTGTATTATCCGAAGATGCTACCCTGCTCAATACTGAACGGATACGCGCATGAGTGTATTGAATAAATGGACCTGTATGCCCCTGGAAATCCACTGACTCGTTCGGATCAAATAACAAACGTTTCTTAGGATCAACTTTGAGAAGGAAATATTTGAGTGCGCCCATCCCGATGGTGTGGTAAAGTTCTGCTTTATCAACCTCGCTTAATCCTTCAGTTTTGCCAAGTGCTTCGGTCTGCTCTTTGGCGGTTTGCTCCATCTCGTCGATCAGGTCGTCGGCGTCTACTACTGTTCCCTCACGCGATTTCATTTTGCCAGATGGCAGGTCGACCATGCCGTATGATAAGTGATACAAACCTTTTGCCCAGCTTTTGCCCAGTTTTTCGAGAATGAGAAATAAAACTTTGAAATGGTAGTCCTGCTCGTTGCCCACCACATAGATCGATTCATTCATGTGGAAATCGTCGTACTTTAACTGGGCGGTACCCAGGTCCTGAGTCATATAAACCGATGTTCCATCCGAGCGGCGTACTAATTTTTGATCGAGGCCATCAGCAGTGAGATCGACCCAAACTGAACCGTCTTCCTTTTGAAAGAAAACACCTTTTTCAAGCCCTTCTTCAACAATATCCTTTCCTAATAAATAGGTGTTTGACTCGTAGTAGTATTTATCGAATTCAACTCCTAGGCGTTTATAGGTTTCAGCAAAGCCAGCATAAACCCAGCTATTCATGGTTTTCCAGAGGCCGATCACTTCGGCATCTCCGGCTTCCCATTTTTGCAGCATTTCCTGGGCACCCTTCATCAGCGGAGCATTCTTTTTGGCTTCTTCTTCAGATTGTCCGGATGCAACCAGTTCTTCGATCTGCTTTTTATATTCTTTATCGAAAAGAACATAGTATTTGCCCACCAGGTGATCACCCTTCATTCCCGACGATTCAGGCGTTTCGCCGTTGCCGAACTTTTGCCAGGCCAGCATCGATTTACAAATATGAATGCCCCGGTCATTAACCAGGTTGGTTTTAACCACTTCAAAGCCGGCAGCCTCCAGAATTTTAGCAACTGAATAGCCCAGTAAGTTGTTACGGACGTGGCCCAGGTGCAGCGGCTTATTAGTATTGGGCGAGGAATACTCAACCATCACTTTTTGACCGTTTGGTTTTATAAAACCAAAATCATCAGCCAAAACCTCATTGTAGAATTTACCGAGCCAGTAGGTATCCGATAAAGAAATATTTAGAAAGCCTTTGATTACGTTGAACGCAGCAATCTCATCAACCTCGTTCTGAAGAAACGCTCCTATTTCCTGCCCCGTCTGCTCAGGCGATTTTCGCGAGGCTTTGGTAAACGGAAAAGTAACCAGGGTAACCTGTCCCTCAAATTCCTTGCGTGTCTCCTGCAAGTTCACATCGGCAGGGTTCAGATCAATTTGATATAAAGATTTGACTGCTTTAGCAACGGCTTCGGTAATAAAATTCATCGCGCAAAATTAGCGTTTAGAGGCAAGAATAAAGAATCAGGAGCCAAGATAGAATCAAGAGCAAAGAATCAAGAGCCAAGATAGAATCAAGCGCCAACAGTGGGAATCAAAACAGCCACTCGCAGGTAGGCATCTTGCATCTTGCTTCTTGACTCTTGGCTCTTGGCTCTTGGTTCTAAATGAGTAGCTTTGTTACCGATTATAAACTTTATGACCAAAAAGAAAAACGAATTTAAGATCGATGTAACATCGGAGATCGGCAATTTGCGCTGTCTGCTGGTGCATAGCCCTGATAGCGGCCTTGGCAAAGTGGTTCCTTCTAAAGCGCAGGACTGGCTGTTTGAGGACATTGTGCACCTGGACACCATGCGCCGCAACGAATACGATTATTATATAAAGCTGCTGATGTATTTCCTTGATCCGGTGAAGATCAAGGGCAATTTGACTCAAATAGACGACCCTGCTAACGACCGGGCATTTTTTAAGCCAGACAATCCCGGTTTTCATGCTTCAGAAAAAGTAGTTGAGATACAATCCTTATTAACCTACATCCTGGAGGAAAGCGACATCCGCAAGAAACTCGTAGCCTCAGTATGCGCAATTGAGAATTGCACTTATCGTCTTCAGCAAAAGCTGATTGATACCCCTCCTGTAGAGTTGGCTAAGATTTTCATTTCCGGTTCGTTGGGAAATGACGAAATGATCTTCGCCCCTATCCCTAACCTGATTTTTTCTCGGGATATTGGTATAGCAATTAATAACTATATGCTATTGAATAAGCCGGCAAAAAAGGCCCGTTCGCGGGAAACTTTGCTGGCGCGATATATTTTCTTTAATCATCCATTGTTTGCGAACTATCGCGATAATATCCTCGAAATACCGGAAACTGTACATCACTTCCTGCGCCCCGGCGAGGACCAGGACGAGAAGACCACACTGGAAGGTGGCGACGTGATGATGGTGAGCCCCAATCATGTGGTTATCGGTTGCAGCGAGCGCACATCGTTCAGCGGCGCCAATGAGGCTATGAAGCTGTTGTTCGAAAATGATGTGGTGAAGAAAGTAACCATCGTAAAAATTCCGCATAAGCGCGACTACATGCATATCGATACCATTTTTACCCAGGTAAAACGTAATGTGTGGGTGATGTTGGGCTCACTCTCTGCACAGGGCCAGGAAGAAGCCGACGCCGACGTGGTAAAATGGTTCACCGAAAAGAAGCCCAAAGATAAAACCGAAATAGCTCAGTTTGAAAAGGGAAAATCGAAACCCAGGGTATTTAAAACTGTTGAAGATTTACTGAGTGACATCAGCGAGAACGATTTGGAAAGCGGCAAAAAAACCAAGTTTATTTACTCGGGCAACGACAAGTTTCCGTTTGATGCCCGCGAACAATGGACCGACTCCTGCAATCTGCTGGCGCTAAAAGAGGGTGTAGTTTTGGGCTATGACCGTAATGATAAAACCGTTGAAGCCTTTAAAAAGAAAGGTTTTGAGGCGATTAAAGTGGGCGACCTGTTGCAAAAGTTTGAAAACGGCGAGCTTGAGCCACATGACATGAAGGATACGTTGATATTAATGCCTTCGGCGGAATTATCTCGTGCACGCGGCGGGTTTCATTGCATGAGTATGCCGTTGCTGCGGGATAAAGTTGTCTGAACCGGGATTTAGCAGATTAAACTGATTACTGGGATAATCGCTAATAGCCAATGACTTAATGACCAATGACCTAATGAAAAATCAACAGACCACATCCACAATACTAATGATCCGGCCGGTGAACTTTGGCTTTAATGAGCAAACTGCCGGGAGCAATGCTTTCCAAAACCGAAATGCTGAACAGCAGCAGGTGCAGGATAAAGCGCTGAGCGAATTTGATGAAATGGTGAATGTACTGCGTGATAACGGCGTGGAAGTTATCGTGATTGAAGATACGCCGGAGCCGCACACGCCTGATTCTATTTTCCCTAATAACTGGGTATCATTCCATAGCGACGGCAATGTTTTCCTCTATCCGATGATGGCCGAGAACCGTCGTCTGGAACGACGGGAAGATATTATCACCGATCTCGAGAATGAATTTGAGATTAAACACGTCATCGACCTGAGCCGCTTTGAGCACGAGCATAAGTTTTTGGAGGGAACCGGTAGCATGGTGCTTGACCGCGAGAATAAAATCGCTTATGCATGCCTATCACCGCGCACCGACAAAGAAGTTTTGGAGCTTTATTGTCATGAAAGCGGCTACAGGCCGGTACTGTTTCACGCCGTTGATCAAATCGGTATGGACATTTACCATACTAATGTGCTGATGTGTGTAGGCAGCAGTTTTGTGGTGATCTGTCTTGAGAGTATCAAAGATGCAGCTGAAAAAGCAATGGTCATTGAAACTATTGCCGCTACAAAAAAGGAACTGATCGATATCTCATTCGATCAGATGAATCATTTTGCCGGCAACATGCTGGAGGTTCAAAGTGGCCGAGGTGAAAGCCTGATTGTGATGTCAAAAAGCGCCTGGGATTCATTGAACGAACACCAGCGTGCCAAATTGAGTTATTTTAGTAAACCTGTTTATTCAGACATCAACACCATCGAAACCAATGGCGGCGGCAGTGCACGATGTATGATGGCGGAGGTACATTTGCCACGCGTGTAACCATTTAAGTTCATAGATCACGGTTCGTGGCTGGTTGCGCGGTCAATGAGCAACAGGATTTTCTATTGCTTTCCGCAAAGAGAAACTAATTCCCTTACTTTATTTATCAAAAAAGTTGTCTCGTCTATATGATGCTCATTAAGCCGTTTATATCGCTCTTCCCATGACAGACTTTCGTCATCCTTGTATCGCTTGACTTTGATCCATTTATATGTGTTAAGAATAGCCTCTTTTTCCTCTGTAGAAATCATTGCAGAAATCTATAATTAATGCAACGCAATATACCAAATTGCCCCCTTCCTACTATGAACCATGATCTATGAACCACGAACCAGCATTAACAATTTAATAATTTACAATTCAACGATAAAATTTGTATCATCGACACTTTAATTTTTCGATTAAAAAATTACATTTTTGCCAAAATTTTAAAGAATGCAGAGTTACCAGGAATTTCTTGACCTGAGTGTTGGTTTCCCGCAGGACGGTTTTGAGATCATAGATGATGAATTGTATTTCAACGACCTTAATCTAATGGAAATGATAGAGACGTACGGCACGCCGTTGCGTTTTACTTATCTGCCCATGGTTTCCAAAAAAATACAGCAAGCGAAGCTGCTTTTCCAGCAGGCTATCGTTAAAAATAATTATCGTGGCAGTTATAAATACTGTTATTGCACCAAGAGCTCGCACTTTAAGCATATTGTTGAGGAAGCGCTGAAAAACGATATCCACCTGGAAACGTCATCCGCATTTGATATGCCGATGATTGATGCCCTGGAGAAAAAAGGGGCATTGTCCAAGGATATGACTGTGATCTGCAACGGGTTTAAAACCTTCCAGTATAAAACCTACATTGTGGATATGCTGCACGATGGTTTTAAAAACATTATTCCTGTGCTGGATAACAAGGAAGAGTTCAATATTTACGACGACGAAGTCGAAATGGGAACGCCTTGTAACCTGGGCATCCGTATCGCGTCTGAGGAACAACCGAATTCGCAATTCTACACATCACGCCTGGGCATCCGTATGGAGGATATTATCGATTTTTATTACAATAAGATCGAGCCGAATCCTAACTTCAAGGTTAAGCTTTTGCATTTCTTTATCAACTCAGGTATCTCAGACACGCCATACTACTGGAACGAGTTGGAAAAATACGTAACGCTGTACTGCAAGTTCAAGAAGATCAACCCTGATCTGGACACGCTGGATATCGGCGGTGGTATGCCTTTCAAGGACTCGCTGGTATTTGATTTCGATTACGAATACATGATCAATGAGATCGTTAGCCGTATCAAAGAAATTTGCGCTGAGAATGACACTGAAGAACCGGACATCATCACCGAATTTGGTAAATACACCGTGGCTGAAGCTTCGGGCATTCTATATAAAGTATTGGGCCGTAAACAGCAGAATGATCGCGAAAAATGGCTGATGCTGGATGGCTCGTTCATCACCAACCTGCCCGATGTTTGGGCGCTGAACCAAAAATATATCCTGCTGCCTGTAAATAACTGGGACTCAGAATATGAGCGTGTCAACCTGGGTGGCATCACCTGCGATGGCCAGGACTATTACAACCAGGAGGCCCATATGAACAGTGTGTTTATGCCTAAAACACGTAAAGTACAATATCTTGGATTCTTTAATACCGGGGCCTACCAGGAGGTTTTGAGCGGTTATGGTGGCATTCATCATTGCCTGTTGCCTTCGCCAAAGCACGTGATCATTCGCCGAAACCGTGACGAAACATTTAATTTCGAGGTATTTGGCGAGGAACAAAACAGCAAACAAGTGCTGAAAATATTAGGATATTAATCCTGATATAAACTAATTTTGCCGGACAGCGTTATGCAATTATGCTAATTCGTCCGGCTTTTTTATTGCTTTTTAACCTGTTTCTTGTCGCTCCCTGGCAGGACAGCACATACGAACACAAGACGCCATCTGATGGCGGAACAGGTAAAGTATACTTTGGGCGCGAGATAGCCCAGATTATGGACTTCAAAGGCTCGGCCTGGCTCGAAAGAAAGAGCAGGCAGGAAGAAGAAAACTCCAACCTCACCATTGAAAAACTACCCATCGAAAAGAACAGCACTGTTGCTGACATTGGCGCAGGCACGGGCTATTACACGTTTAAAATATACAATAAAGTACCCCAGGGCCGGGTTTACGCCGTGGAGATACAAGATGATGCTGTTAATTTCCTAAAGAACAAAGCAGGGCAACTCGACGCGAAGAATGTTACCGTGATCAAAGGCAAAGAGGATTCGCCTGAGTTGCCCCAAAACAGTCTCGACCTGGCCATGATGGTGGATGTTTACCACGAGTTAACTTATCCGCACGA